>Ga0114930_10004199_pt1 | contig 12263 bp, 12 predicted proteins | sample AnhtaG_FD_87300 | JGI IMG/M metagenome (GOLD analysis project Ga0114930, IMG submission 87300) | Deep subsurface microbial communities from Anholt, Denmark to uncover new lineages of life (NeLLi) - Anholt_01485 metaG | ecosystem: Environmental > Aquatic > Marine > Oceanic > Sediment | place... | reverse complement strand
TCATTGGTAACATTGTGTCCGCCTATAGGCAGAATTGATGTGTGGTAGATACTACCGCCCTTGAAAACGGCAACATCGGTGGTGCCACCACCGATGTCAGCGAGCACGACACCATTCTGTCTCTCATCTTCGGTAAGTACAGCTTCAGCGCTGGCTAGAGATTTAAGGACCAAGCCATCAATACCGATACCGAAGCTGGTGACACATTTGGTTAGGTTATGAACTGAGATTGCGGGCGCAGCAACGATGTGTGTCTCAACATTCAGTCGAAAGCCGTGCATGCCAACCGGGTTCTTAATATTCTCCTGCCCGTCAAGGGTGTAAGAGCGGGGTATTATGTGAAGCAACCTTTGGTCGCCTGGGACTTCGACGCTTTGTGCGACATCAAGAACCCGCTTCTGGTCTGCAGCATGCACCAACTGGTTGTCGTGAGGGATGGAGATAGTCCCCCGGTTATTCAGCGAACTCATACCTTCGCCTGATATGCCAACATAGGCTGATTTAACCCTATAACCCGTCATCTTCTCCGCTTTCCTCACCGATTGTGAGATTGATACGGCAGCGTCTCTAGCGTTGACCACCACGCCCTTTTCTAGTCCATGAGACGTAGCAGTGCCAACTCCCAGAATTCGGAGCTCTCCAGTGCCATTCATATCGGCCATAATTGTGCATACCTTGGCTGACCCAATATCAATGGCAGCAATTTTGGTCCTCTTCATTTGTTGCTCCTTGCCTAAAGTCCAGAGACGCTAGCTATTTTCCGTTAGTTCTATAGTGGATGTTCCACTTTCCACACACGGAGTTGAGGAAAGTTTTCACATGTGTGTCCTGCGACCGATAAAGATCAGCCAGAAATCCGTGCAACAGTTCCCCACCGGTCATTCCCGGCGTGGGTTCGGCTGGTCCAGGCATGTTGATAAAGACGATTTCAGACATTACTTTCTGGTACTCTATAGCGGTTCCCATGAATTACCCCCTTTCGTTTTTGGTCAGTTTAGCTAGTGCCAAAGGTACACGTCAACTTTTGTCCTTAATTATCCTGCGTAATTCCAAAATGTCCTAATGTTAATGCCGTTTGGCATTTTTGTTAATTAACCCTGTGCCACTTGAAATTCGTAATTCCATTGAGGTATAATGGCACTTAACTCATTGAGGTGTTGCCGTGGTTAGTGATAAGGGCAGGAAATCCTTGCCACCATATGTTTCATACCGTACATTCCGAAATTTTATCGATGGATTACAACTAGGAATACCAGCTCGAATTGACCGCAGCTACTGGGGAGACAGGTGGTCGGGCAGCAATGGGACCCAGCTCATGACGGCACTGCGTTTTTTGGGTCTTATTGATAGCGACGGTATACCACAAACACGATTAAGACAGCTAGTATCCGCTAGAGGCACTCAAAGGTCTGAGATTCTGAAACAAATAACCTACACCGCTTTTAGTTTTCTCGCCGGAAGGTCGCTTGACCCCCAGGTAGCCACTTATGCTCAGTTAGAGGAAGCCTTCTATAATACCTATCAGGTAACTGGTGATGTCGCCCGCAAGTGTATCAAGTTCTTTATCAGCTTAGAGAGTGACGCCGGCATTATTTTATCTCCCTTTATAGTGAAAAAGTCCAAGACAATACACGCCGATAGCGTAAGAAAAAGAGCGACTAAAAGAGCGAGTGCTGGGACAAATAGGAATTCGGCAACACCCCTAGTGACAGACTCCGTTCCAGCCCAGACAACCTGGTATGAAATGGTATTGGCAAAATTCCCTACTTTTGACCCTACTTGGTCTGACGATGTTAAACTGAAGTGGTTTGAAGCCTTTGACGCCCTACTTAAAAGAGGCTTGTCTGGTACTGAGAAGTAACATTTCTCAGCCAGCTCGGATAGGTAACTGCACCGCTATCAGGCTAGGGATGGGTTCCATTTATCAAGTATTCCCATAACCGTAACCTGCGTTTCTGGAAGTCATGCAGCTGCTTTTCAATTAGAGATGGGCTTCCATGGTGTTATACGCAGCGCGAAGCCTTTCGCCAAGCATGCAGGCAAGCCGGTCCATTATTCTGAAACCCACCCCGGGCTGTTTCTCCAGCAACGACCGTAGGCTGGTGCCTTCTATGGAGATGACTCGAGTTGGCTTTTGGCAAATAGCTGATACAGTTAGATAACGAGGCCCGTACAGTAGTGCTGCCCAGCCCATGGCTCTGCCCTTTCCTAATAGCCCGAGTGGCCACATTGCTGGCCGGTCACCTACATTGATAGACCTTTGCAGGAGTACTTGACCGTCTGTAATTACGTAAAGTCTGGCATTATGCTCGCCTTGTTCAAATATATGGTCCCCCGCTTCGTACGCTTCGGCCTCACAGGCAGTAGCTAGCGAGGTAACTAACGCCTGTATTTCTTCTTTGTCTAATAAAGAAAATAACTCACAGGTTCTCAGGCCTTCCTCTATCTCGGATGATACCACTCTTACCTCCTTTACTTTGAACTATACCTTAAGACCTAACTAGAGGGGATGCCACTGCCATGCTATCTAGTAGTGGTAGTGCCCCGGTTTATTCCTACGGCCCTCTTAAACCGATGTTATAAGTCTTTCGTGTGTTGAGACTTGAGTTTAGCCCTCTTTTGTGTGATTGTCAATACCTCCAAAATAGAAGCGGGTAACCAATTTACACGCGGAAGGTGATTGTAGCCTAGGGGGGAATGGTAGGGCTTACTTTGCATAATCATAGTTTACTTTGGATGTTTAAGCGCCTTCGATTGCGGCGGCTAAGAATAAAGGCTTTGATTGGGAATTCGAGGGCGGTAGGCGACTGGTCGGGGTGGTCGGATTTGAACCGGCGACCACCTGAACCCCATTTACAGGCTCAATGCGCCACCTGATGCCGTCAGATAGCATAAAGCCTTGTCTGGCCTGGTGTTAAGCCAGAGTTTGTATCTGGCAGTGCCACCCTGTGGCCCTGGGTGCTAAACAGTTCGTTAGCAAAATGTCACCAACGTTGTTACCATGTCCTGCGTGCCCAAGAAAACACAGAGTTCTAGGTATTGACAATGCGTGACTGAGTAGATTAAAATGGCGATATGTAAAACACATCAAAGAACAATTCAAACTAGGATTAGGTAGGGCGAGGAGGTGATATTATGTGAGACATGATGCCAGGGGAAAGAAGGGTAATCTAAAAAGTTAGGAGGTAAATCAATGAAAGCGAAAATAGGATTGCTCGTGGTTTCACTGGTGTTGGCGGCAGCCTTGGTTATCACTGGCTGTGCCGCACCGACACCAACACCAACACCAACACCAACACCAACACCAACTCCCACGCCAACTCCAACTCCTTCCCCACCACCAACACAAGAGGTTTATGAGTGGAAATATCAAACCTATTTCCCTCGTGCCACAATATGGGGAGAAGAGGCGTTTGTAAACGACATTGAAACAATGAGTGGTGGTCGGATTAAGATAACACTATTCGCCGGCGGTGAACTGATACCAACCGGGGAAATAATGCGTGCTGTCGGTGCCGGCACAATCGAGATGGGACACGGCAGCGCTAACTACTACCCGGAGCTAGATATAGGTGAGCTTGAGACAGGCCTACCAATGGCCTGGAGTAACTCAGATGAAGCCTCGCTATTTTATGATAACCCAGTATGGCAAGATGCGGCGAATGAAGCCTACGACGAACTGAATTGTCATTACCTATTTACTACATATGAGGCCCCTTATCTTATACTAACCACCGAGCCAGTATGGAGTCTGGATGACCTGAAACCGCTGAAGTTAAGAGCAACTGCTGCATTCGGCAAGATGTTTGACAAGGTAGACGTCGGGAGTGTGTACATGCCCATAGAGGAGGTTTATCTATCCATGTCAACGGGGATTATTGATGGGGTCCTTTACGGTGCCGCCTATGAATACAGTATGCTGGGTTTTAACGAGGTTGCTACATACATCCTTGGTTCGCCCATAATCAATCCAGTTACAGGTACCTCGTTCATTAATTTAGATACCTGGAATGAGCTACCTGATGACCTTAAGGCTATCGTTGAGTCAGCTGCCTATGCGCAGCGTTATCGCTATTGGAGCTGGGTAGTCAACGAGGATTTAACTGTGAAAGCGAGAGACTATGTGGTAACGACCTTGTCACTTGAGGACCTGGCGACATTAACCGGGGCAGCGCTGGATGTATGGGATGAACAAAGTGCCAAATCTCCTCGGTGTGCTCAAGCTGTGGAACTACTCAAAGAGCTGAACCAAAAGTTGGGGCGCCTACAATAACGCTATAGTAACCAAGTCAATCTAACTGTTTGCGAAAGCTTTGCTGGGAGAGCGGAACTGTGCTAGAAGCTCTCCCAGCAGACTATTGAGGTAGTATATCTAACACACAAGAGGACGGCTAATGAGGAAACTGGGCTATATTGTGCATAAAATTGATGTCTTGAGCGAGTGGTCAGGAAGAGTTCTGTTCTTGTTAATCCTGGTCATGGTAGGCACCATAATGTTCGAGGTAGTTTCCAGGTATTTATTTAACCGTCCTACTATGTGGAGTCTTGATGCATCAACAATGGTTTACGGTACTTATATGATTGGGGCGGGAGCATATGCGCTTCTCCATGGGGCACATATTAAGATGGACTTATTTTACGCACGCTGGTCTAAGAGGACAAAGGCAATAGTAGATGCGTGTACCTTTCCGTTATTCTTGTTATTCTGTAGCATATTGTTGTGGAAATCGGGAGTTTACGGGTGGCAATCCTTTATGAGGTTAGAGCACGCGGTGACTGCCTGGAGTCCTCCCATCTATCACTGGAAGATGACGGTACCCGCGGCAGTCTTGCTCATTCTACTTCAGGGAGTAAGTAAGTTTATCCGTGACCTTACCTTTGCCGTAAGTGGTGAGGAGCTAAAATGAGCCCAGCTCTTATTACTGTCCTTATGTTTGCCAGCGTTATCTTGTTCATGGTTACCGGAGTGCCCATTGCCTTTATCCTTGGTGGAGTAGGCATAGGATTCGGTATCTGGCTCTGGGGACCAGCAGCTAGCGAAATAATTTACTACTCTACCATGGACCTAATGTATAATTTCATATTCGCGGCTATCCCCCTGTTTGTTTTTATGGGGCTGGTATTGCAAGAGTCAGGCGTAGCCGAAAACCTTTTTGACACCATACATCGCTGGGCAGGCGGTATCAAGGGTGGACTGGGCATGGGAACGGTTGCTATCTGCGCCGTAATGGCGGCTATGGTTGGAATCACCGGGGCAGCTACGGTGACTATGGGGATTATTGCCCTTCCCGCTATGCTCAAACGAAAGTATAACAAGAGGATAGCGGTCGGACTTATTATGGCAGGGGGGGCGCTGGGGTTTCTCATCCCGCCGAGCGTGATGATGATTATGTATGCCTTCCTATCAGGGGTATCAGTAGGAAAACTCTTCGCCGGGGGTATGCTTCCAGGTTTGATGCTGGCCACCATGTATATCACCTATATAGGTGTGCGCTGTTATTTCCAGCCAGAGATGGGGCCACCTCTCCCGCCGGAAGAGAGGACTACCTGGAAGGAGAAAATTATAGCCTTGAGAGGGATAGTTTTGCCGGTTATCCTTGTCGTGATGGTGCTGGGATTCATATTTCTGGGAGTCACCTCACCGACAGAGGCTTCAGGTGTGGGAGCTCTGGGGGCATTAATATGTGCTGCCGTCCATCGGAAACTCAACTGGGGTCTCATGAAAAGGGCCGGTCTCAGCGCCCTGAGGCTCTCAGGCATGGTTTTTTGGATTACTATTGCTGCGGTAGCTTTCGGTAAGGTTTATACTGGTCTGGGAGCTCCACAGATGGTAAGGGAGACAATGGCCGGGCTAGGGATAGGTCCTTGGGGTATCCTCATCATGATGCAGCTCAGTTTCTTCATCATGGGGATGTTTCTTGATGATATCGCCATTCTCTTTATCGCTATGCCTATTTATATCCCTGTAATCGTTGGCCTGGGTTTTGACCCTCTTTGGTTCGCCATTCTCTATATTGTAAATATGCAGATGGCTTATCTAACACCTCCCTATGGCTTTAACCTATTTTATATGAGGGGTGTTGCTCCTCCAGAGATAACCATGGGGGACATTTATCGTTCAGTGATTCCCTTCGTGGCACTTCAAGCACTTGGCTTAGCCATGATCATGATATTTCCTCAGATAGTTTTGTTTCTGCCTAATCTGATATTCGGTATTAAATAAATTAAAGGAGGCAAATCAATGGGAGTCAATAGTGAATATGGAAGGTTAAGAAAAGTGCTATTATGTAGGCCTGATTATTTCAGGTGGCTGCCCATCAATCCAGTGGCCAAGAAAGCTCTAGCTGAAGGACAAACTTTTACCATAGAAGATGTTCAGAAACAGCATCAAGAGCTTTCTGACGCGTTTAGAACGGCAGGGGTGTGGGTGCTGTATATCAAGCAGGGTAAAGCCCTTACCTATCAGGTGTATACCAGAGATATCGGTAAAAACACCGCGAAGGGTGTGTTACTTGGAAAATTCAAGTTACCTGAAAGGCAGGGCGAAACAAGGCTTTATGAAGAGTACTTTACCAGCCAGGGTATCCCTATTTTCGGAAGAATATCAAAAGGCGCCTTCGAAGGGGGAGATGCTCACTATATTGATAATGAGACCCTGGCAGTAGGAGTAGGCCCCCGGTCTGATACGGAAGGATTTGAGGAAGCTCAGCAATTGTTAAAGGAAGAACAGGGTATAAATTTGATTGCTGTTGAGATTCCGGACCCGTTCTATCATTTAGATTGTGTGTTTGTCAGGGTTGCCGAACGCTTATGCCTAGCTCATACGCCAGCACTTCCCGACTTTTTCCTTAAAATCTTGAAGGGTAAGAAGGTTGAAAAAATCGAGGTGAGCGCAGAGGAATGTCTGGAGCTAAAATGCAATGGCGTGGCGATAGATGAAAAAACATTCTTGTCCTTTAAGGAAAATGAACGGGTGAACAGCAAACTGGAATCATTAGGGTTTGAAGTGCTCAAGCCAGACTTAAGTATTCTTACCAGAGGTGGAGGGGGTCCCCGCTGCTCTTGCTTCCCCCTGGAGCGGGATGAGGTGTGAGTGCCGGAAATATAACTATTTCGCGGCTTTAAGTGATTATTGACCAAGGAGGTAAAGCAATGGGTGTTAATAGTGAATATGGAAGGTTAAGGAAGGTGCTATTATGTAACCCCAATTATTTCAAGTGGTTGCCAGTTAATGAAACAGCACTAAAATATCTAAGATTGGGCCAGACTTTTACAGTTGAAGATGCCCTAAAACAGCATCAAGAGTATTCTGATGCCTTTAGAGCGGCAGGGGTCGAGATAATGTATGTTGAACCTAGAGAAGGCCTTGTTTACCAGGTGTATACTAGAGACCCTGGCAAGAACACCAGGAAAGGGGTACTACTCGGTAAATTCAGGTGGCCAGACAGACAGGGTGAGATAGGTCTTTATGAAGAATCCTTCACTAAGCAAGGGATCCCTATTTTGGGCAAAGTATCAAAGGGTGTCTTTGAAGGCGGAGATGTTCATTATATAGATAACGAAACCATCGCCTGTGGCTTGGGTACTAGGTCTGATAAAGATGGAATTGAAGACGCTGGGAAACTGTTGAAGGGACTTAATATAAACATAATCGGTGTTCCGCTGCCGGAAGATGTCTGTCATTTAGATTTAGTCTTCGTGAGGGTTGCCGAGCGTCTATGCCTGGCTTGCGTTGAAGCACTTCCTGATTCTTTCCTGAAACTTTTAAAGAACAAGAAAATTGAAATAGTCGAGGTTCCCAAAGAAGAAGCTATGGATTTAAAATGTAATGTCGTTGCCATAGATGATAAAACGGTCGTCTCATTTAAGGAAAATGTAAATACCAACCGGAAATTGGAAGTGCTAGGTTTTAAAGTACTCAAGCCAGAGATGAGTATCTTTACCCGAGGTGGCGGTGGCCCCAGATGTTCTTCCTTCCCTCTGGAACGGGACCAAGTGTGATTGTAAGGAAGTTACCATAAGAGGGAGTTTAGACCTTTGGTGAGGTAAGCATTGATTTGGGAAAATCTTTGATGAGGAGGTAGCTGTGAGAAGCAAGGTAAAGGATGTTGCACCTGCGCTGGTGACGCTTTGGGGGATGCCAACCTGTAACAATATTGATGAACTCTCGGCAGATATTGCCTTCCTCGGAGTTCCCTTTGACTATGGGTCGGAACTTAAGTGTCGCGCCGGTACCAGGTTTGCCCCCAAAGCCATCCGGGAGACGAGAAGCCTTTACACTTACCTAGACCCCATTGCAGGCGAGGCTTGTGGCTGGTTCAACACCGATACTGGCAAGGAAGAGCTCAAGGGTATTACCATGGCCGATTGTGGAGACGTAGTCATCAGACCCTCGGAAGATGAGAGGAACTTTGACCGGATAACGAAAACGGTCAGGAGGATTCTGGATCGCGGTGCCGTGCCGCTGGTGGTTGGGGGAGACCATACGGTCACCTTTCTGGTGGTGAGGGCTTTTGATAGGTATGACCCCCTTGATATCGTGCATTTCGATGCCCACCTAGACTTTGTTAATGAGAGGTATAAGGGTGGGGCGAAGATCTTCAATGCCACTCCCCTTAGACGCAGCTCCGAGCTCCCTTTCGTTTGCAACATAACACAGATTGGCTCCAGATGTCCTCTACCACCCAGTTCTAAGGAAGCCTATGATGCTGCTTTAAGATATGGTGAGAAGATCATCACTGCTGACAGATTCAGGCAGATGGGAGTTAGGGCAGTAGTCGAGAGCATTCCTCAGGCCAAGAATATTTATGTAACCCTAGACATTGACGTTTTGGATCCGTCGGTGGCACCGGGCACAAGTATCCCGCAGCCTGGTGGTTTGACTTACTTGGAGGTACGGGACGCTCTTGTTGGAGTGGCGAAAAGAGGAAAAGTGGTCGGCATCGATTTGGTCGAAGTCAGCCCAGTTTTTGACTGCAGTGAGGTGACTTCCAATCTAGCTGTTGATTTGCTCCTCCACTTCCTAGCAGCCGCTTTTCCATCGAAAAAATAATACGCTGGTACTGCAGCTATGCTGGAGAGTCAATTAAAACCGTGGCTCCTTCAAACACGCCGCAGAAGTATACCAACGTGACTGTATATCCTAATACTGGGATGTAATACTGGGAAGGAGGGAATTAATATGGCCAGAACACTCATTCAGGAATTTACAATTCCCGAGGAGCAGGCTAGAGCTTTCACCGTGAAAAAGGGGCAAGTCCTCCGTCTAATAGAAGTAGAAGGCCCACAAATGGCTGACGTGGCTATCTTCAATGCAAATCACTATAAGGAGACCTATGACCCTGGCCTTAGCTTTGTGCTGAATGCCATGGAAGGTATTGGTAATCTTAAAAAGATAACAAAGCTCTATTCTAGGCCACCAAGAGCAAATGTCATGTTCACGGTAATCGAGGATAAAGTGGGTGTCCATTGGATTATTAACGGGATGAGGTGTAACGCAAAGACATGGGAATTTCGGGGGATGCCAGGCCACCAGAACTGCCATAATAACCTTGCCGAAGCGCTAAAACCATATGGCTTTGCCTCAGAGGACGTGCCTGATGTATTCAATGCTTTTATGAATGTAGAATACGGCGAAAACCTGGAGAGTTATATTCTTAAAACTCCGGTCGCCAAGAAAGGTGACTACATAGACCTGCTTGCTGAGATGGATTGCTTGGTCGCTATTTCGGCATGTCCCGCCCAAATGATTCTTGATTCCAGTAAACCGTTAAAGGTAGAAATCTGGAAGTAAAGAATGTCCAAAAAGTACTTTGGTGAATTGTAAACGCTGGAAATAATAAGCAATATTTTTACAGAAAGAATAGCTAAGTTTATTGAGCAGATATTTCATGAGGAGCTCCCTAGCTGTATAAAGAGGACATAAGTAAATCACTAGACCTACGTCTAAATCTTGAATTAGTTAGAGGCATAGCTGAGTTAACGGATATTTTGACTTTCAAAGGTAAACGCCATTGGTTTGATAACCTTTAGGAAAGGTAGTAGCTTATGGGGCATCAAAGAATTCCCGCCAGGAATCGGCCGGAATCCTAGGAAAAATGTTGGCTCTTTGATAAGCTACCGCAGACCATAAAGGTGCCATAGGAGGTGAAGGCCATATGAGTATATAACGCCATGATAAAGAAACTATCTAAAAAACTAAGGAGGGAAAGCAATGAGTGTTAATAGTGAATATGGAAAGTTAAGGAAGGTGCTACTGTGTAAACCCGATTACTATGAGTGGCAGCCGACTAATGAAACTGCCAAAAGAACTATAAGCTCGGGACAAACTTTTACCATTGAAGAGGCTCAAAAACAGCATCGAGAGTTTTCTGATGCCTTTAGAGCGGCCGGGGTCGAGGTAGTGTATGCTGAGCCGGTCAAAGGCATTCATTATCAGCAATATACCAGAGACCTCGGCAAGATGACTCCAAAGGGTGTGTTGCTGGGGAGATTTAAGTGGCCTGTAAGGCAGAGGGAAACAAGTGTTTATGAAAAGTTCTTTGCTGGCCAAGGGATCCCTATTTTTGGTAAAGTGACAAAGGGCTTCTTTGAAGGCGGGGACGTTCATTATATGGATAATGAAACTATAGCCTGTGGATTGGCGGACAGATCAAACAAAGAAGGAATTGACGAAGCCAGAAAAATGCTGAAGGAGGGGCTCGGTTTAAATTTGATCACTGTTGAGATTCCAGCCAAATTCATTCATTTAGACGAGGTATTTGTCAGACTTGCCGCTCGGGTATGCCTGGCTCATCCCCCAGCACTTCCCGATTCTTTCCTCAAAATGTTAAAGGACAAGAAAATTGAAATCGTTGAGGTCCCCGAAGACGAAGTTGCGGATTTGAAATGCAATGTCGTCGCCATAGATGACAAAACAGTAATGTCCTTTAAGGAAAATGTAAATACCAACAGGAAATTGGAAGCGTTAGGTTTTGAAGTACTCAAGCCAGACATAAGTATCTTTACCCGAGGTGGTGGTGGCCCCAGGTGTTCTTGCTTCCCACTGGAACGGGACGAGGTGTGATTATCAGAAACCATTTAATTATTCATTTTAATAAAAAGGAGGTGTCAACTATGAAATCACGAATGGTAGGCAGAGATCTTCTAACTCTAATGGACTTTAGTAAAGAGGAGGTGGAATATTTCTTGGATACCGCGACTGAGCTCAAGCGGAAACGGAAAATGGGGGAACTTCATGAATACCTCAAGGGTAAAACAGTAGCCCTAATCTTCGACAAGCAATCAACGCGGACCAGACTCTCCTTCCAGGCTGGGGTGGCACAACTTGGAGCGCAGAGTTTTTACATGAGGCCTGACGAACTTCAACTTGCTAGAGGAGAGCCAATTAAAGATACTGCCAGAGTAATTGACCGTTATTGTGATGCCCTGTTCATCAGAACATCCAGTCAGGAGACAGTAGAGGAGTTTGCTTACTATATGGAAAACCCAGTGATAAATGCTTGTACCAGCCTGACACATCCTTGCCAGGCATTAGCTGACATGCTGACGATTCGAGAAAAGAAGGGTGCCTTTAGAGGACTTAAGCTAGCCTATGCCGGAGATATATGGAATGTGTGTCAGAGTCTGATGGTTGCTGGGCCAATGCTGGGGCTGGATGTTTATGTCGCTGGGCCAAAGGGATATGAGCCAGATGAACGGATCTTGAAGTTTGCCCGGGCAAAGGCTAAGGAAGCCGGAACCAAGCTGGTGCTAACGCACGATTTAGACGAAGCCGTTACCGACGCCGACGTAGTTTATGCCAATACCTGGCACAGCATGGGGAAAACGGATATAGAGCAAAGATTGAAAGACTGGGCTCCCTACCAAATAAACGAGTCCGTTCTGGCAAAGGCTAAGAATGATGTCATCTTCATGCACAATGGCCCAGCATTCCATGGCGAAGAGGTGACTGACGAGGTTATTGATGGCCCTCGCTCGGCAGTATGGGATGAAGCCGAGAATAGAATGCACACCGAAAAAGCGGTGCTAAGTCTAGTTGTCGCTTAGAGCGGAGAGGAGAGAAAAGGTTCTTTAACACTGGCTAGGGGAGAGTGGAAAGTACTGTCCCCAAGCTTACTTGCTGGGGCGCAGTGGCATCCTAAAGGAAGCGATTGAGGTTTTCTTGGTAGTACTCCACTGTCCTCGGGCTTTTATCCTCTGTCTGCTTGGTGAGAATAAAGCCATTGACCAGAGATTTGAGGGATGTTCCGAGCGGTGCCTGA
>Ga0114930_10004198_pt1 | contig 12263 bp, 21 predicted proteins | sample AnhtaG_FD_87300 | JGI IMG/M metagenome (GOLD analysis project Ga0114930, IMG submission 87300) | Deep subsurface microbial communities from Anholt, Denmark to uncover new lineages of life (NeLLi) - Anholt_01485 metaG | ecosystem: Environmental > Aquatic > Marine > Oceanic > Sediment | place... | reverse complement strand
GGCGTGGCAAGGTATGGATCCGCATCTTTCCTGATAAGCCGGTGACTAAGAAGCCGGCTGAAACCCGCATGGGAAAAGGTAAAGGGGCTGTTGATCATTGGGTGGCAGTAGTTAAACCAGGACGGATCATGTTCGAGATTTCAGGTTTATCGGAGGAAGGTGCCCGCGAAGCAATGCGACTGGCTGCCCATAAGCTTCCGATCAAGACCAGATTCGCCCAGCGATTGGATTGATTGGAGGCAAGTAGGCGATGAAACCGGCGGAAATACGTACCCTGTCAACCGAGGAGATTCAATCGCATTTGGATGACGCCCGTGAAAACTATTTCAAGTTACGCTTCCAGCTTTCAACCGGGCAATTAGCCGATCATTCCCAATTGCAGATCGCCCGGCGTGAGATCGCTCGTTTTGCGACCGTCCTACGTGAACGCGAGCTGGCCATGCAGATTGAGGTGAGTGAAGAATGAGCGATAAAAGACGCCGGCTGACCGGTGTGGTTACCAAGACCAAGCTAACTAAGACGGTGACTGTCAGAGTGGATCGGAGCTACCGCCATCCCCTGTATGGGAAGGTAATCCGAACTAGTAAGAAATACCTGGTCCACGATGAACTCGGTTGCCATCTTGGGGATATGATTCAGATGGTAGAGAGCCGTCCCATATCAAAGAAAAAGCGATGGGTGGTCGAAACAATATTACATAGGGCGACCGAGGCTGAGGTAGCTGCCAATGCAAGCGATGTGGTGGAAGAGCCTATGGTGGAGACGGAAGAATGATTCAGCAGGAAAGCCGTATCAAGGTTGCTGACAACACTGGTGGGCGTGAACTGCTTGTGATACGCGTCTTGGGCGGTTCAAGACGACGATATGGTCGCGTGGGTGATATCGTCGTGGCCACAGTCAAATCCGCCACCCCACATAACGCAGTGAGTAAGAGCGACATCGTCCGGGCGGTGATTGTACGAACGGCGAAAGAATATCGCCGGAGAGATGGCTCCTATATCCGCTTCGACGATAACGCGGCGGTGATTTTAGATACTGATGGGGTGAATCCAAGGGGAACCCGGATCTTCGGTCCAGTTGCTCGCGAACTGCGCGAGAAAGGTTTCACCAAAATCGTGTCACTGGCACCGGAAGTGCTGTAGGAGGCGAGGTAAGGTGAAAATCAAGCGGGGTGACACAGTGGAAGTGGTAAGCGGTCATGATAAGGGTCATCGGGGTGATGTGCTAAGTGTTTCGCCCTCGGAAAGGCGTGTGGTTGTCCAGGGGGCGAACATGCGCAAGAAACACCAACGTCAGGTTCAGGCTGGCGGTCGTACGATGAACCCTGGGATCATTCAATTCGAGGCCCCGATCCATATTTCCAACGTGATGCTGGTCTGTCCAAAGTGCGACCAACCAGTGCGGGTGGGAATGTTGATGCAAGGGGACCAGCGGCAGCGCGTTTGCAAGGGGTGTCAGGCACTCATCGACGCCTGATCATGGATGGAGTGTAGACGGGATGGCACATCATTTATTTGAACGCTATCAAAAGGAAGTCGTTGCGACGATAATGAAGGATTTTGGCCTGGGGAACCTCATGCAGGTTCCACGTATCGAGAAAATCGTGGTGAATGTCGGCGTTGGCGAGGCGATCGACAATGCTAAAGCCCTCGACGCTGCGGTGGGGGATGTAATGACCATCACCGGACAGAAACCAATAGTAACCAAGGCTCGCAAGAGCATCGCCACCTACAAGCTGAGGGAAGGACGATCTATCGGGGTCAAAGTCACTCTGCGAGGGGAACGGATGTGGTCGTTCTTGGATAGGTTGATCAACGTTGCCTTGCCTCGAACGAGGGACTTCAGAGGGGTTTCACCTAACAGCTTTGATGGTCGCGGCAACTACACTCTCGGTATTGGTGAGCAATTAATCTTTCCGGAGATCGACTACGATAAAATCGACAAGATACGGGGTTTTGAGTTGACCATCGTGAATACCGCGCCGAATGATGAGCAAGGACGTCGTCTACTTGAACTGCTGGGGATGCCCTTTGGGAGAGGCGATCTGTATGGCTAAGACGTGTATGCCGATTCGAGAGACTCGTCGTAAATATAAGGTCCGTGTGCGGAACCGTTGCCGAATCTGTGGGCGGCCACGTGGTTATTATCGCCGCTTCCAGCTGTGCCGCATATGTCTCAGGGAACTAGCGCTTGAAGGTAAGATCCCTGGCTTGGTGAAATCGTCCTGGTAAAGAAGGAACCGGAGAAAGTGTAATGAGTGTATCTGATCCGATTGCCGATATGTTGACCCGGATTCGTAATGCCCTGATGGTAGGCCATCAAACAGTCTCGGTGCCAAGCTCCAAGATTAAGGTGGCTGTTGCCCATATCCTTGAACAGGAAGGCTTCATCGAGGGTTTTGGAGAAAGTCAGGTGGAGGGAAAACCCCATCGGACACTTCGTATTCAATTGAAATATGTCGGCGAGCGACGAGAACGACGACCGGTGATGAGTAGTATGAGGCGTATAAGCCGCCCTGGCCGTCGCGTCTATGTTGGAAAACGTGAAATCCCTTGGGTACAATCGGGGATCGGTATAGCCATCCTTTCAACTCCTAAAGGAGTGATGAGTGGAGTGCGCGCTCGACAATTAGGTGTGGGTGGTGAAGTACTCTGCGAGGTATGGTAAGTGGGACTTGTTGGATACTGGCTGAACGACGACCGGATTAGTCCAGATTTTATTTGTACTGTTGGTCAGCTTTAACAGGAGGACAATGTGTCGAGAATAGGACGCATGCCCGTGGTTTTACCCGATGGTGTGCAGGTTGATGTCGAGGGGGCACATGTGCGGGTAAAGGGCCCTAAAGGTGAACTAGAACGTGATTTCCGACCTGAAATGTCCATCACTCTGAAGGATGATGTTATCACTGTGGAACGTCCCTCAGATGCGCCGCAGATGCGAGCTCTGCATGGCCTGACCCGGGCGTTGCTGAACAACATGGTCTTGGGTGTCAGTCAGGGCTTTGAGAAAACGCTTCAGATCGAAGGAGTTGGCTACCGACCGGAGATGGATGGTAACCAGTTAGTGCTGCATTTGGGTTTTTCCCACCTTGTGCACGTAGACGCACCGCCGGGGATCGTTTTTGATATTGACACCCGCGCTAGGTTGGTTAAGGTACGGGGTATAGATAAGGAATTAGTTGGTCGGGTAGCAGCAGACATCCGTAAGATCCGACCTCCAGAGCCCTATAAGGGTAAAGGTATTCGTTACTTGGGTGAATATGTGCGCCGCAAAGCCGGTAAAGCGGGTAAGGTAACCTAACGATGGCGAAACAGACGCGAGAAGCAATGAGGAAGCGCCGCCATATCCGCGTGCGCAAGAAACTAACCGGAACAAAGGAGCGACCGCGCCTGAATGTATATCGGAGCCTGGCTCAGATTTATGTTCAAGTGATCGATGATAATGACGGTCACACGCTATCCTCTGCTTCAACCCTAGACCCCGAGGTCAAACCTCGGCTTTAAGGGCTGAACAAGACCGAACAAGCAAAGATTGTTGGAACTGTTATCGGCGAGCGCGCGGTGGCCAAAGGGGTGAAGCGAGTTGTTTTCGACCGTGGTGGTTATCGATTCCATGGTCGGGTAAAGGCTTTAGCTGAAGCCGCACGTGAAGCAGGACTGGAGTTCTAGCTGTCTACTGAACGGAAGGGTTGTTCGTGCACTTGGTGTCGATGATGAAAGAGTTGCGTTCAACGTAGCTCATGGTTAGGTCCGAAGGGAGAACATTAAAGTGAGACGAAATTTCCGAAGCCACGAAGATAGGGATGAGCTGGACGAACGAGTAATCGACATCTCCCGGGTAGCCAAGGTCGTCAAAGGCGGTCGTCGATTTGCCTTCCGGGTAACGGTGGTTGTGGGTGACAATCGCGGTAAGGTGGGTCTTGGCATTGGCAAAGCCCGCGGCGTTCCGGATGCAATCCGTAAAGCCGCTGAGCGTGCCCGTAAAGATATGCATAAAATCCCACTGGTGGGTACAACCATCCCTCACGAGATATTTTCAAAGCACGGTGGGGCAAAGGTGTTGTTGAGGCCGGCCTCGCCGGGTACTGGAGTGATCGCTGGAGGAGGTGTGCGAGCTGTGTTGGAAGCAGCCGGCGTGCGCAATATCCTGACCAAGTCATTGGGTAGCGCCAATGTTTTAAATGTAGCTCAGGCTACAATTAAGGGTTTAAGACAGCTCAAACAAGTGGAAGTTGAGGCGGCTAACCGGGGGAAGGACCCCAAAAATCTGATACCGTTCTGGGAGCGAAAACGCAATGGCTAAGCGTAAAGCCAAGAAGAAAACCCTGCGCATTACTCTCGTACGCAGCCCGATCGGTTACTCTGAGCGACAGAAACGTACTGTGCGTGCCCTCGGTTTACGTCGAGTGCATCATACCGTTGAACAAGTCGACAACTCTGCAGTGAGGGGGATGATTGCCAGGGTGAGCCATCTGGTGAAGTTAGAGGAGTGAATCAGCGATGAAGCTTCATGATCTTAAACCCCGAACTGGGGCGACCAAGCGTCGCAAACGTGTTGGCCGAGGTATTGCTGCTGGCCAGGGCAAGACTGCTGGCCGCGGCACTAAGGGTCAGGGCGCTCGTGCAGGTTCGGGTGGCAAGCTCCATCGTCAGGGCGGTAACCTGCCCTATTTCCGACGGCTACCATTCAAGCGTGGCTTCACCAATATCCGCCGGGTGACATGGAACGAAATCAACCTGGATCGGCTTGAAGGGTTTGCTGCTGAAGTAGAAGTAACGCCGGAAAGCCTGAACAAGGCTGGGCTGGTGCGCAATCTACGCAACCCAGTGGTGCTGCTCGGGCGGGGTGAGGTTTCTACGCCACTCAAAGTACGCTTGCATCGGGTCAGTCGCAGTGCCCGGGCTAAGATCGAGGCTGCTGGGGGTACGGTGGAGATTATCGACCGATGAGGATGGCTCCGGAACCCGAAAGGAGCTTAAAATGAAACGCTCGGCATGGCGATTTTTATTTATTTCAGCTGATATTCGTAACCGGTTGCTGATCTCTATTGGCTTGCTGGTGATCTATCGATTCGTTGCCCATGTACCCGTTCCGGGCGTCAATCGTGAGGCTATTGCTGGGGTTCTTGGTGGTCAGGGCCAGACGCTATTCGGTTTGCTGGATCTGCTCTCGGGGGGGACGGTGTCGAATTTCTCTGTACTGGCAATGGGTGTCTATCCGTACATCACAGCTCAGATTATCCTCCAATTGTTGGTACCTATCATCCCCGCCTTGCAGCGACGCATGGATGACGACCCTCGAGAGGCTCGTAAGTGGCAGGAGAAATGGACCTATTACCTCGCAGTCCCCATGGCGGCATTGAATGCAGTAGGTCAGATCCGTCTCTTTCAACAATATGCCACTGGCCAAGGTCCTGATGTCTTGAACTACCAACTGGGTTTTAATTTAGAAACGTTCACCACCCTTCTGACTATGACCGCCGGCACGATGTTCGCCATTTGGATGGGTGAATTGATTTCGGAGTACGGCATCCGCAACCAGGGTTTGTCGCTGATCATCTTCGCCGGGATTGTATCCCGTGTTCCATCCAACCTGGGGCGAATCTTGGTGGATCAGCAGCAGCCCGGATCGCTGCTGGTCTTCGTCTTACTGATCATGGTCACCACAATCTTCGCCATCGTATTCGTTCAGGAAGGTCGTCGGAACGTACCGGTGATGTATCCTGGTCGGCGAGTTGGGCACCGGATGTCCATGCCGGTCAAGGGGAAATTACCGTTGATGGTCAACATGGCTGGCATGATCCCCCTCATTTTCGCCCAATCCCTCCTGACTTTTCCGGCGGTGTTGGCGCAATTCTTCATCGCGTCCACCAACGCTACAGTGCAGAATATCGCTATCTGGATGCAAAGTACTTTTGGTGGGATCAGTAGCACCTATTGGGTATTGTATTTTCTGATGGTGGTGGGCTTCACTTTCTTTTACACTGATGTCTTATTCGGCCAACAGAACTACGGGGAAAACCTGAAACGTTCAGGTGCGCAGGTTCCTGGGGTGACCAAAGGGGTGGCGACCCAGCGCTACCTGACCCGGGTGCTGCGACGCATCACCCTTCCCGGAGCGGTTTTCCTGGGTATTGTAGCTGTGATGCCTTTCTTGGTTGGACTTATCTGGCCAGTAGGAGGATCGAACACTGGGTTGTTACTAGTTTCATCGTCTGGTTTGCTGATCGTGGTTGGCGTGATCCGCGATGTATATCGCTCGATAGAGGCTGAACTCAAGCTGCGTGGCTACGACCAAGCTTTGTTGGTCCGCTAAGCAGGAAGGTTGATGTCAGTCTATCTCGTGCTCTTGGGTGCACCGGGTGCAGGAAAGGGAACCCAGGCCAAACACCTGATGGAGGCTTTGAGCGTACCGCACATCTCGAGCGGGAACATCTTCCGCGAGAACCTTAATAAACAAACCGAATTAGGAAAGTTGGCTCAGACATTTATCTCTGATGGGCAGTTGGTGCCCGACGACGTGACTATCGCCATGATCCGGGAGCGGCTTGAACAGGATGACTGCACCATGGGTGCAATGCTGGATGGTTTCCCGCGCACCCCGACCCAGGCTGAAGCCTTGGACGTCATCTTGGCTGATCTGGGTGGCGAATTGGATGCAGTGTTATACATCAAGGTGGCTCAGGAGATCTTAGTCCGTAGGTTATCAGGGCGTTGGATGTGCCGAGCGGCGGGTCATGTTTTCCATGATGAGTTCAATCCGCCACTCGTTCCAGGTGTGTGCGATTACGATGGATCAGAGCTATACCAACGGGATGACGATCGTGCGGAGACCGTTGCTGAGCGCATCCGGGTTTATATCAATCAGACAGCTCCTCTTATCGATTACTATCGCCAGCGTGGTTTGCTGGTGGAGGTAGACGGCGACCAATCGATTGAGGCGGTTGCCGATGCTCTGATGGCTGCCTTACCAGAAGGAGCGGCTCAGTGACCTGGCGCCGTGGAGTGGTGATCAAGAGCGAACGCGAATTGGAGCTGATGCGTGAAGCAGGACGGATCAACGCCCTAGCGTTGGTTGCTGCGGTATCGGTGGTTCGACCCGGAGTTACGACAGCCGAGATTGATGCTGCTGCTGCAGAGGTGCTCGGTAAACACGGTGCTCAATCGGCTTTCTTAGGCTATCCTGGGCCATATCCTTTTCCGGCGGCGACCACTGTGAGTGTAAACGATGAGCTGGTGCATGGCATTCCCAGCGGGCGGCGCTGGAAGGAAGGAGACATCGTCAGCGTTGACTGCGGATCGGTGGTTGAGGGCTTCGTTGCAGATTCTGCTTTGACAGTAGGGGTGGGCGAGATTTCGCTAGAAGCTCAGCGTTTGATCGACGAAACTCAGCAGGCGCTTTTTGCTTGCATCGCAAAGATGCTCGTTGGTAATCGGACAGGTGATCTCTCGGCCGCCATCCAAGGCTATGTCGAGCAACATGGGTACAATGTCGTGCGGGAATATACCAGCCATGGTGTCGGACGCAATATGCACGAGGATCCGCAGGTGCCTAACTATGGCCAAGCAGGGAAAGGGATGCCGCTCAGGGTGGGAATGACTATTGCACTTGAACCTATGGTGCTATCTGGTGGTCCGGAAACCCGTATACTGGAGGATCAGTGGACGGTCGCCTCGCGAGACTGGCAACTGACGGCTCACTTTGAGCACTCAGTGGCGGTGACCGCAAACGGCCCGAGGGTACTCACGACTCTGGACGATGGACTAGACGAAGGAATTCTGTTCCGTTATAATCAATACTTTGCTGGTCAAGTGTATCCAGTTATCGAGTAAAGAGGTTGATGACCATGAAAGTTTCCTCCTCAGTTCGCAAGCGCTGTCCAAAATGTAAGATTGTACGGCGGCGGGGCAAAGTATTTGTAATATGTGATAACCCGCGTCATAAACAACGACAAGGATAAGCAAATGGCACGTATTGAAGGCGTTGATTTACCACGTAACAAGCGAGCGGAAATTGGGTTGACCTACATCCATGGGATTGGTCGCACCAGTGCGCGCAAGGCGCTTCTCGCCGCTGGTGTGAGCCCAGATCGTCGGGTGCGTGACTTGACTGAGGAAGAAATCACTTCGCTACGTGATTTCATCGCACAGAATTTGACTGTCGAGGGCGACTTGCGGCGTGAAGTGCAAATGAACATCAAACGCCTGGTGGAGATCGGTTGCTACCGCGGTCTGCGCCACAGGCGGAATTTGCCGGTGCGGGGTCAACGAACCCGTACCAATGCCCGCACCTGCAAAGGGCCGAAGAAGACCGTCGCTGGTCGTGGACGACGGCGTAGTACGAAGAAGAAGTAGGACGGGCAGCCGAAGTCAGCTGACACCGGGTGACGTAAGGGTATCCTTCAACTCATGCGGCTGAAGTCTCCCGGGAAGCTGTAGTCTAACTGCATTACTGCTGAGAGCAGAAAGGACAGGCAAGGATTTATGGCAAGCATAGGATCGGGTTCGAAACGGATAGGTTCACGCACGACCAAGCGAACGCTGTCGCACGGTCAGGCACACATCAAATCCAGCTTCAATAATACGATCATCACCATTACCGATTCGCAGGGCAATGTAGCCGTCTCAGCCAGCGCTGGATCTGCTGGCTTCAAAGGTTCGCGTAAGAGTACACCTTATGCCGCGCGCTTAGCGGCACAGCAGGCCATCAAAGGCGCCAGGGCCCTTGGGCTGCAAGAAGTTGATTTGATGGTGAATGGACCAGGTCCTGGTCGGGAAGCGGCCATTCGAGCGATTCAAGCCTCCGAAGTGCGTGTGCGTTCGATAACCGATGTCACCCCGATTCCACATAATGGCTGCCGACCACCAAAGAAACGCCGCGTTTGATCAATGGAAGGATTATGATGGCGAAGTATACCGGACCAGTTTGTAAACTATGTCGACGGGAAGGTGAGAAACTCTTCCTTAAAGGACAACGATGCTTTACGCCCAAATGTGCATTTGAGCGTCGGGGTTATCCACCTGGCGACCACGGGCGTGAGGCTCAATACCGCCGCCGCCGGGTATCAGACTATCAGCGGCAGCTACGCGAGAAGCAGAAGACACGTCGTATCTATGGAGTGACAGAGCGACAGTTCCGCCGCTATTATCGGTCAGCGGTTAAGAAACGGGGACTTACCGGCGCGAACCTGCTCCAGATGCTTGAGTGCCGATTGGATAACGTCGTCTATCGGCTCGGCTACGCTGAGAGCCGAGCACAAGCAAGGCTACTTGTGGCCCATGGACATTTTGATGTTAACGGTCGACGAACTGACATTTCCTCGATGCTTGTCCGGTCAGGTGATCAAATTGAAGTCCGAGAAGGCTCGATGAAGCGTACTTATTTCAAAGACCTCCATTCTGTAGCGGAGGCTCGAACCCTGCCTCGTTGGCTGGAGCGCGATCTTACGACTCTCAGCGGCAACGTACTGCAGATGCCTGAGCGCAGGGATATTGATGCCACTCTGAACGAGCAGTTGATCATCGAGTATTATTCGCGCTGATGGTGACTATTGCTTTGTCAAAGGATGGTCAACGATATCATTGAGGATAAACAAAGCACAAGTTTGGAATTGATAGGTTGCTCTCGGGTGAGCGAAGGTACACACCATCGATCTCGCCCATCTCAAGATCAGTCGCAGACGACTAACGAGGGTAGCCTGCTAGGGCACGGCCCAAGGGCTGTGAATCACGGAGGGATAAAGTGGCTGTATCCATGAATATGGTCATGCCCAAGATCGAGCGGGAAGCTGTCGCTCGTAACTATGGTAAGTTCATCATCAGTCCGCTTGAAAGTGGCTATGGCATCACCATTGGAAACACGCTGCGGCGGGTGCTTCTTTCATCTCTGGAGGGCGTCGCGGTTACTTCGATCCGCATCACCGATGTGCCACATGAGTTTTCAAACATTCCTGGGGTTCGTGAGGATGTTCTCCAGCTCATGTTAAACATAAAGAGGCTTCGCCTAATTCTGCAGGATGGGGATTCGGCTCGAATACGGCTTGAGGTGCAGGGTGAAGGCGTGGTGACGGGTGCTGACATAATTGCGCCAGCTGAGGTGGAAATCGTCAATCCAGAGCTTTATTTATTCACGGTTGATGATGATAAAGCTCACTTAGAAATCGAGATGAACGCCCAAGCCGGACGTGGCTACTCGCCTTCAGATGAACGGGGTCGGTTGCCAATAGGCGAGCTCCCAACGGATGCCATATTCAGTCCAGTTCGCCGAGTGAATTTCGAAGTCGGGCGGGCGCGCGTTGGGCAGGACACCAGCTTTGATAGCTTGATGATTGAGATCTGGACCGACGGCACGGTCAAGCCCGAAGAGGCGCTCAGTAAGAGCGCTCAGATCCTGATGGCCCATCTACGCGACATTTCTGGTGTGACCGAAGAGACCTTAATGATCGCTGCGGCTGAGGAAGAAGAACCAGGGTTGGCGGATGAGGTATATGAAATCCCGATTGAGAATCTTGACCTCTCGGTACGTGTCTTCAACTCACTCAAACGAACTGGGATTACCAATGTGGGTGAGATTATCGATATGTTGGAGCGGGGCTCAGATGCGATGCTCTCTATTCGAAATTTCGGTGAGAAAAGCCTTCAAGAGTTGAAGGAGCGATTACAGGAAAAGGGTTACCTGCAGGATGAGGAAGAGACGGTAGTTGAGGAGGAGTGAGGGTAATGCGGCACCGAGTAGCAGGACGCCGGCTAAATCGATCTTCAGGACATCGTAAAGCTTTACGGCGCAATCTAATCACTGAGCTATTCCGTCATGAGCGCATCCGAACCACGCGGGCGAAGGCTTCAGCTGTTCGTGGTGCGGCCGAGAAGCTGATCACCAGCGCCAAGCGAGGTAATGCTGTAGGGGATGAAGCGAAAATCGTCCACGCTCGCCGATTGGCAACTACCCGCCTCAACGATCCGGAGATGGTTAAGAAGCTCTTTGATGAAATCGCGCCACGTTATACCGACCGACCGGGAGGTTACACTCGGATTCTCAAGCTTGGTCCGCGAGCAGGCGACGCGGCCGAGATGGTGTTGCTTGAGTTGGTGGAAGAGTAAGCCAGGCGAGCGCCCTAGGGAGCACGCCGATGGAACTTTATAAATCGATCATCGCGTACGACGGCACAGAGTTCCGGGGATTTCAGCGACAAGCACAGGGCATACGTACTGTGCAGGCTGTGGTCGAGGACGCTCTACGGAATGTGGGTTGGCAAGAGCGTTCGATCATGGCTGCTGGTCGGACCGACGCTGGTGTTCATGCCCGAGGGCAAGTGATCGCTTTCGAGCTAGCATGGCAGCACGAAGCTATTCGTCTTACACAGGCGCTTAACGCCAATCTGCCGTCAGACGTGGCCGTGCGGTTTACCAATGTCGCTCCGCCAGGTTTTCACCCCCGGTTTTCAGCCAAGCGACGCTGTTATCGCTACACGCTGATTACTTCGCCTGTTCGCGACCCGCTGGGTGAACGTTACGCATGGCGCATCTGGCCTGAACCCAAACTGGATGCGATGGAAGCGGCTGCGGCCACCCTGTTAGGTCGTTGGGATTTCGTTGCTTTTGGGCGGGCGCCTATTCCAGATGGGCATACAGTGCGCCAGGTTTTTCGAGCTCAATGGCGGCAGGAGCGGGAAGTCCTGGTTTTCGAGATTGAAGCCGACGCTTTCCTGTATCACATGGTTCGTCGTCTGGTGGCGGCCATGCTAGATGTGGGTGCAGGTCGCCTGAGCGCTCATGATCTCCAGGCTTTGCTCGAGGATCCCGAGCTTCGCTGGAAGGGGCAGGTCGCTGCGGCTCAAGGTCTATGTCTTGAAGCTGTTAGTTACGATGAGTGAAAGTAGGAGTAGTAAACGTGCAGAAGACGTATTATCCCAAACCTGGTGATATCACCCATGATTGGTATTTGATTGATGCTGCCGACCAGAATCTGGGTCGGTTGGCTACCCGGGTGGCGCGCATCCTTCTCGGTAAGGATAAACCGCAATTCACCCCCGGGGTGGACCTTGGCGATTTCGTGATTATCATCAACGCCGGAAAGGTCGCGGTCACTGGAAAGAAGCTCGACGATAAATTTTACTATCGCCATTCGGGTTATCCTGGAGGGTTGAAAAAGATTAGCCTGCGCAACCAACTGGCGAAATACCCCGACCGGGTGATCCGGGCTGCTGTTTGGGGCATGCTCCCCCACAACCGTTATGGCCGCAAGATACTGAAGAAGATCAAGAT
>Ga0114930_10004197_pt1 | contig 12264 bp, 10 predicted proteins | sample AnhtaG_FD_87300 | JGI IMG/M metagenome (GOLD analysis project Ga0114930, IMG submission 87300) | Deep subsurface microbial communities from Anholt, Denmark to uncover new lineages of life (NeLLi) - Anholt_01485 metaG | ecosystem: Environmental > Aquatic > Marine > Oceanic > Sediment | place... | reverse complement strand
TAGGCATCATAAGATCAAGTATTATAACATCCGGCTTAAACTGCATCACCTTTATACCGGCTTCATAACCATCCTTGGCGACAGCTAATTCAAAATTATATTGATCACCGGATAAAAACAAAAATAAACTTTCCCGCACCTCAAAATCATCGTCAACAATCAATATTCGCTTTCTTACAGGCTCGACTTTTTCAGGAATTGGAATATTATATTTATCCATAAATTCAAAAAGCGCTTGCCTTGGTATTCTGCGATGACCACCCGGGGTTCTATACGATTTAATTTTTCCGTCTTTTACCCATCTTATAATAGATATCATGGTTGTATCGCAGTATTCTGCCGCTTCAAATGTTGAAAAAGAATTTTTCATAAAAATGTTGACAATGAAAGTTAATTTAATTATTTTAAATATTAGCAGGTTATTAATGTAATTTTTCTCATTCCCATAAAACATTAGTAAAGCACATTAACTAATTTAAGAAAAATTTTATAATTAATCCATAAAAAAAATAATTCAAGATACTCTATAAGCCGATATTCCTGTTATTTTATAATTCGCCTTTTGTAATTTTTAATATAATACTATAGGTTTCTACTCCGCAAGTTCATCGCCCGTTATTGTTCCTTCTGTAAATTTATTGAATGCTCCTGTAAAATTTATAGAGTTTTGTTTTTTAAACGGGGTTGCGGAGAAACGGAGGATTAATAGTAACTCCTAACTTTTTCAAAAAATTAATATACATGGGATTTATAACAGTGGATAAAGAAAGCTGGTAAAAAATCGTCGTAGTAAAAGAGTATATCGACGAAAACTTCTGCACGGATCTAAATGTAACCGAAATTGCAGAAAAATTCGGATTAAATCCAAAAGTACTAACGGAGAGATTTGCATATTGTTTCGGCGTTACGGTAAAAAAATATATACTCTATAAAAAACTTGAAAAATTCATGGAAATTAAAAGAAAGAAAAAGCCGGGAACACCATTGAATATCTCCGGGTGGGCATACAAATTGGGATTTAATTCTACATCGAGTTTCCGTAACTTTATTAAAAGAAGTACGGGGAAAACCTGTACAGAGCTTATGGATGAAATCTGAAAGAATTCTTAAAGGAAAAATTAAACCCGCTTTTAAACCCGTTTTTAAAGGAAAAATTAAACCTTAATTTTCTTGACATTGCTTGACAATGGTTTTATATTGTTAAAAAAGTAATAATATTCTTGCCATTCGGACTGTCTGTCATTCTTCATAATGTTGAATCTACATTGAGACAATAACTCTGATAAATATAAAAAGAAGCGTCGCAATATATGCTATATATAAATAGAATGTATTCAAATATAGTTATCGCTGTTTTATCACTTGTATTCTTTACAAATAGGTGTTAGACATAATTTTTTACTAATAACAGTATATTATTTTTTTTCTTTACTATAGTAGATTTATGTATTTATTAATAATTTATACAATTTATAGGATAATTGATGAGTAGAAAGGTTAAATTAATTATTATCTTTTTCTTACTTTTAGATATTTCTTATATCACTCTCAAAGGATTGAACTTGTCTTTTTTAAATCTTCCTAATATTAAAGGATTATTATATGATAAAAGCTCTTATAACAGCTCAATTTTTAATGGTATTGAACCGCCACCATTTGAATATGGCAAAAAACTAGAAAATCACTTTATTGAGGATATCTATAGTAATGCAATAAATGTATCAGAAAATAACAAATGTTTTAAATTGATAAGAATTGTTCAGTCAAAAAATACAGATAACATAAACATTGACAGCTTTATCAATTTTGTTGAATTACAAAACGATATTTCAAATCGAGACATTTTATATGTTTACATTATTTCAAGTAACGAAAGTAATAAAATAACTGAAAACTTAAAATATCTTCAAAATAAATATAATATTGCAATTTGTCAAGTGAGCACAAATTTTTTAAAAAAAGTTTATAACATATCGAATTTCAGATGTGAATATAATATGCTACTTGACAATAATAATAATATTCGACTAAACGATTTCGGATTAGATAATGAATTGATTCGCGAAATTGTACAATATGAATTTAGTAAAGGACTATTGAGAGAGAACTAATATGATAATATTCAAAAAAAAGCATTGCTATCAATTTATTGTTATACTTGTTTTTATGTCAAATTTCACAAGCTGTAGCAATGAAGATGATGAATTATTGCATTACAATATTGTGACATATGTTCAGAAAGTTATGATAGATGAAAATTATTATTTCAATGATGAAGCATTAAATAGACCATATATTATAAAGATAAGCCCAGCATCGGGAGAAATGATTATAGCCGATAGAGGTAATAGATGTTTGTATGTTTTTTCAAAACAAGACACCTTTACCTTTATAAATAAAATTGGAAGACCGGGGCAGGGGCCTGGAGAGTTTTTAAGTATAGGTTCCATGGATGTTGATAATCAAGGTGACATATATGTACTAGATAATAATAATATGCGCTTAACAATTTTTTCAAAAGATGGTAAGTATTTACATTCTTTTCGAGTGGGTAGTACGAGTACGAGTACTAGCATTTTTGTAACTTCAAATCAAAATATTTTAATAAATTCGCCTAAAAATGGATATTATATCACAATTTACAATAAATTTGGTGAAAAGTTAAAAGTGATTGGAAATGTTTCACATTATTTTGAAGACAAATATAATAGGCATAATGAAAGGTATGCAGAAGGTTTTCCTTTGAAAATAGATGATAAGTACTACATATTTTTTAAACATATGCCTTATTCAAAAATATATGATAAAGATGGAAATTTGATAAGTGAAAATTCTTTACTAAATGTATTAGGCATCAATTCTAAAACTGAATATATTCCGAAAAATGGTAAAATTAAATTCTCTCCCTATATTCCTGTTTTTTTCGATAATGCTGATTTTTACAATGAAAATATTTATCTAATTACTCGACCATATCGAAGTAAAATTACTAATAATTTTAGATGCCCAATTTTTGTATTGAGTAAAGAGTTGAAAATCCAAAAGGAAATAGAATTACCCTTAAATGAGAACGATAGAATTCTCAAATCTACTGGCTTAATTCTATATTTTGAAATAATAAATAATGAAGAGAGTGTTTTACTCCCTATGCATGATGCATCTAAAATATTAATATATTCTGTAAAATAGTCTAATAATGTCCAAGGAGAATGTTAGAATAATGTTTTTTAAACAAAATCCGAAAGGAGATCGCTATGAAAGTGTTTACGATTTTATTTGTAGGCTTATTTTTGATATTTAATGTTCTAATAGTTTCCCAAGAAGTTAGAGCTTTCTTCGAAGAGGGGGAATGCGCAACTTGCTGTTGGTATACTGATAAGGCTGGACCAACCACATGTTTTTGTCATGATGATAATGATTGGTGCTGGCAATTTACATGTCCTGGAGGTGAAGGTTGGGAAGGCGAAGTTGGAGAATGTCGAGGTGAATCAAATGTTATAGCATGTAGCAAACAGAATCCTGATCCTCCTCCTTTATATTTAACAATAGAAGAATCAGAAATGAATTGTAAGTATGTAGAAGACCGTTAATAAGTATTTTTAAATATCTAACATTCTCTGAATTAATGGGGGTTTTTACTGCCCCCTTTTTTTTACTATTAAAATTCTCATCTCATTGAATTTATTGTTATAGTGTACCGATATTAAGCACACTAATACTAAATATCACTGGATTGAAAATCATCCCAACGAGTATTATAGGAAATGCTAGATTTGAACTAATTCTGGTGATCGGCACTGATGCCGACCTGATTCTTTGGAAAGCATAACTATGAGCATGCTGAATCTCAAACATAAAGTTTGGGAGAATTATTATTAGTATCTTTGTAAAAATATATTCATCGGTGATCGTTTATATCCTTGCGTTCATCTTCTTCGCCTCCGGGATTGGTAAGCTGCTTGAGCCAGCGGGGGCAGTAAATGCTTTGGTGATGTCATTTGGAATCTCGTATGATTTGTCGAAGCTCATGGTCATTCTGCTGTCCAATGCTGAGATAGCTCTTGCACTGCTTGTTCTGACGAAACGGTTTCGGGTAATTTCAATGCGCTTCGTTTTTGGTGTGCTGGTATTTTTTCTGGCATTCCTTGTGTATGTAAAAGCAAACGGTATCATCCTCGATGACTGCGGCTGCTTCGGGGGACTCATTAAACGCACAATCCCCGAAGCGATTGTTGATGAAATTATATTGATTGCACTCGGTTTAGGATATTTAATATTTAACCGCAAAGTCGCAGAGACACAAAGAAAACTAATAATAGAAAAAATATAAAAATATTTCTCAGCGTCTTAGCGTCTCTGCGGTAAAATAAATCATAATTAATCAGCGTAAATCAGCGTCTAATATTTATGAAACTTGATATTTTCAAATACACCGGTCTCGGCATAATCGGCATAATTCTCATCTATGCCAACATAAACTTGGCATGGAATATGTTCTTCCGCAGCAATGATGCTATACGCATGAATTTAAAAACCATAGTCATACCGACCAATGAACAAATCGCCGATACGTTACGGCATATTTATTCAAACTTAGATAATGATAACGGAGACAAAAAAGCTAAAAGCCAAGAGCTAACAGCTAACAGCTTGCAAATCATTGACGACCCCATCGAAAGCAACAAACGGCACATCATAAACGGCGATTCTCTTATCGCATACGCCTACGTTATCCACGAACCGATTGCCTGCCCCACATGCAGCGATATAAACTATCTACTGATAACTGATAATGACTATACTATCAAACACATAATATTCTTGCGCGATATAATAGAAGGTTATAAAATTGTTTCAATTGAAAAATTTGAAGAATTTTCAAACAAATTTTTGAACAAGAATTTATTACATGACGATTTTATGCCAATAAAAGTGATTTCAAACCCGGGAAAGCATTCATTATATTTCAAAGAGAGCATAAAAAATTTACAAAAACAGGTGAGATTGTTTTATGAAAAATAAAACTAGAAATATTCTATTTAGTTTATTCTTGATTAATATATTTGCATCATACATATAAAATGGGGTCAGGTCTTGAAATATTATAATTATCCCGCTAAGCTGGATTGGGTGTGCCACCCTGCGTGCAAGATTTTTATAAAGTAGGAATTTGATATATCAAATTCTAAAAGTGTGTTGGTGAGAACACCAACACACAACAAGATAAGGCGGGATTGAGATTCTGTTCAATCCCGCCTTTTTATTTGTTTTTCTGCATGTTGGTATTTTTACCAACGTACTCGTTTCTCTGTCCCGCTAACCGGGATGGCTTTCGCCGTTGGTGATCCCGCCACGAAGTGGTCGCTGCGTGGCTAAGCGAGACCAACAGAGAACACGAACGAAAATAATCCGTTAATTGTAGAGACGCATGGCGATGCGTCTCAATTATTGTGCTTGCTTTTATTCGCCTATTAGACGCCATTCCATGCGTCTCTACGTTTATTTGCCTATGAGACGCATCGCCATGCGTCTCTACATTAATTATATCATACGTTAATGGTGAAATTCACATGCATTTATACAGGTGTATGTCAAAAAATTAATTGATTTGAAATGTAATAATACGTACATTGAAAATCATTAGTTTCTGAATAGAAAATGCCGTCTTCATCAAGGCTGAATGAATTCTGCCGGTTGGGTAAATATTAAAAAATTATGAAATACGTTGTCGCACTCCTGCGCAGCGTTAACCTGGCAAATTGTGTGTGGCAAACATTGCGCAGGTGTGTAACACAATGAAATGATGGGAGAAATACATGGAAAGAGCCAATCCTGAATGTCTGAAATGTATGAAGGGTATCCTTATTCCGTTGTCTGATTATGGACGGGACGGCGCTACAATTGAATATAAAGCGTGGGTCTGTACAAATCCGGAATGCGGTTTTAATATTCGCATCGATAACGGCGAAATTAGTTTTGGAAAAGAAATTGGGTATTCAAATAAATAGCAATAATTATCAGGTGTAACCGTATAATAATTTTTCTTTCCCTGGTAGTTATACGACCCATTGCATAATTTAATAAATTTACGCATGTTATTGACAAGTTAAAAATGCCTTGTTTATACTTTCCCCTATGCAACTGTCTAAATCAAAAAAACAGTGGTCCCGGTTACGACCAATAATCGGCGCAATTGCCTTTGCGTGTTTTTTATGGTTGTATGTAGCGCTCAACGGAACGTATACCGATGATATCGAATGTAGAGTGAACCCGGTTAACTTGCGTCCCGGAAAAACACTTGCCGCACCGCTTCCCGAATTCATCACAATAAATATTACCTGTAGAGGTATTGATTTTTTATGGCTCCATCTATTCTCGAAATCCGATTTAACCTTTAATCTTGATTTGCAAACAATCTCACGGTCTTATGAACTGCTGGTGAAAAAGTATCCTCACTGGATTAATTTGCCCAGCGGTCTTGAAGATGTTATCACATTCAACGGCATTGTAGAGCCCGATACTATTAAGATTGAGATCGATGACCTGGACTCAGTGCTGTTGCCGGTAAGCGACGATAATTTACTGATAACGGTTAAAGAAGGGTATACACAAGTTGGTAAAGCACTGTTTCAGCCTGATTCTGTGCTGGTAACCGGACCGAAGCGAAAAATCAGTCAAATGAACAAAATTCTTACGGATCCAAAAATATCTTTCGAAAATAAAAGTAAAGATTTTACCAAAACTATCGGATTGGATAAACCCCATGAATCAATTGTCACATATTCCGATATTGAAGTAAAAGTATCGGCAGATATACAGAAGATTGATGAAAGGATTATTAATACTCCTATCAGGGTACTTCAAAAACCGCCGGGTTACAGTGTAGAGGTTAAACCTTCTACGCTTAAAATTACATTTTTGGGTGGAGTTGACTATATCGAGGATATAACGGCAGATGATTTTATTGCTTCTGTAACCTTTGACCGAAGTTGGGAGAAGGGTGAAGATTATGTTGTATTTGTAGATGTAAAGGTACCGGAGTATATAATCGAATACCAAATTTCTCCAATGGAATTTACGGTCGAAGTGAGGTGAAACGCTTGATGCTGGATGCTGGATGCTGGATGCTGGATAAAGTCGAAGTGAGGTAAAACACTCGATTACGTAATTATAGACTTAGAATCATAGCTTTTGTGAAATCTAAAATGCAGTATATTCCTTAAATTTCATGTACCGCTTTCAATCCCGAAGCTTCGGGATTGGGTTGCACTCTGCTTTCTTTGAAGTGTTCAGTATCTCTCCACGTAGTGGTGGATTCCCAAAGGAAGTCGGCTATCTCCGGATTCACCCTCAATGCCCGGAAGAAAATAGTGTAATCGAACAGGTCAACAGAACGACAATGTTAATAGAAAATAATAAATGGGAAAAAATATTTTCATATTCGCAATTAGCATTGCAGCAGTCGTCTTTTCCCTGCCGGAGCGGTCGATAAGTCAGAGTCTTTCTGAAATAGGATTAAAAATCGGTGTAAACGGGTCTATATTAATTCCTGAAAAAGTCACGTTTGTCGAAAGTAGTAATTTCACCGAATTTGGAGATTTTGAATATAAGCCTGGCACGCTTATCGGTGTATTTATTAGATATAGCTTTTACAGATACTTTACTCTCCAACCTGAAATCAATTATATATTTAAAGGAGCTAAGGTTCAAAAAATATCGGGAGTGTATGATAGTGCTTCGCTGGATTTGAACTTTATCGAAATTCCCCTATTTTTAAACTTTACTTTATCGCCCGAGAGTCCAAATTCGAAGGTATTTTTTGGCGGTCCGGCAGTATCGTTTCTGAAAAGTGCTGAGATTTATAGAGATATTAACCGAGATGATAAAACTGATGTGAGTGAGCTTTTCGAAAAAAGAGATGTCGGATTATTACTTGGCATTGGTTTGAAAAAGAACCTTGTAACGATTGATTTTAGATATTATCACGGCTTTATTGCTTATGACAAAACATCACAAAATAATAAAACATATAACAGCGCATTTATAATATCTGTTAATTTCGTTATAAATGCAAAAAAATTGTAAATAAATACAAGTTGTCGTATCTTGCAGCAGGTTAATCCTGTACTCCACAATATCACCATCCCTAACTTATCACTAAAACTACTTGCAATTCCAAAAATTTTTTTATATAATTATAGCTTAAATTTATCCTTCTTCCATCCAGGGGCGAGAAAGAAATATGAAAATAGCAGTTAAAGCTGTTATTGTTGGTATTATTCTATTCAGCTTCTTGTTTTTTGAACAGTTCCTTGAACTGCCTCCCGACACCGCCATGCTCTATCCGGGCATGAGTAGTGACGAAATCAGCGCTCACATTGACTCACTGGTATATGCCTACTATGAAAACATTTCCTCCAGTGTCGATTCATTATTAACCAGGGTTATCAGGAAAAACGCCCCGGGTGCGGCAGTCGCGGTTATCCAGAACGGCAGATTCCTGCATAAAAAGGGGTACGGTCTGGCGGATTTGAGAACAAAGCAGCCGGTTCAGCCAGAAACGTGCTTTATGCTCGCATCGGTTTCCAAGCAGTTTACTGCTATGGCGATCATGATCCTCAAAGAGGAAGGGAAAATTGCGTATGAAGATACCCTGCCGAAATTTTTCCCCGAAGTACCGCGGGGCTGGAAAACCATCACCGTCAAACATCTTTTAACCCACACATCGGGTATACCCGACCGGTTCTACCTCATCGGCTATGCCGAAGGCTACACGAATCAGGATATTCTTGACCGGTTGATCCAGACCAGGTACCTCGACTTCATGCCCGGCACAAAGCATAAATACAGCAATTCCGGGTATAATCTGCTTGCCATGATCGTGGAGAAGGTTTCCGGTCAGCCGTTCCGGGAGTTTCTAAAGGAGCGTATTTTTGACCCGCTGGGAATGCATAATACAGTTGTATACGACGAGACGGAGCCGGTCATCGAAAACCGCGCGATTGGTTACAAGCAGAGCGGGAGGGGTTACAGACCGAATGATTTTCTGCTGTGGACTTCCGGCTCGAGCGGGATTTTCTCAAATGTTGAAGACCTTTTCAAATGGGACCAGTGCCTTTATACAGAAAAGCTTGTCAGCGCCGAAACGCTAAAAGAAGCATTCAGCCCGCACGCACGGGTCGACCGGCGGGAAAATTACGGCTATGGATGGAGGATAACAGCCAACGAAGGGTCAAAAGCGGTCTATCATGCCGGCTCTCTGGGGGGTGCTCACACTATCATTTTCCGCGTCCCGGAAAAACGGTTTACGATTATACTACTTGCAAATGTAGAAATCCGGTCGAGGAAAAGGTTAATCCGCTCAATAACGGAACTTTACCATCCCGGATTGATTGAGAATTTGTGGTTTTAGTTGAAAATAACCGTCCTTATCCCGCTTAGCCACGCAGTGACCACTTTGTGGCGGGATCATTAATTTGGTTGGTTTACGATTGTAACTTGAACCTGATATTTATCCTCTCGCCGCGAAGTGTAACTACGTGTCAAAACCGCAGAGAATTGTATCTAATTTTTTAAGAGTTTTTCTGTGTATATCATAATAAATCTGCGTTATTCTGCGTCAAAATAATTAAATAAGATTCTGCCACGAAATGGTTACTACGGGAATGGGTGCATATCACTATGATTTATTATCACCCTTAGATTGTGAAGATGTATTAAAATACTTCTGGTAAAGTAATAATCCCTCAAATGTTTTATACCCTAATTTGTCCCGAATTGTGTTTAAGTCGGTTTTTTGCTGGAAAAGATTTACTGCAAATGCATGACGCAGCGATGATGGGGTTAATTTACGCTTAATTCCAGCCCGGTCTATATATGATTTGAAAATTTTCTGAATTATAACGGTAGAAAGTTGTCCCATATTCCTGTTGAAAAAGAAAAAGTGCGACCGGAAATTAAAATATTTAACTTGTTTTCGGTACTTTCTGAGCAAATTTAATGTTTCCGGATTTGTTATTTTATATTGATCTTTGACGTTTCGTTCAGGATAAATAATACATGATTTTCTTAATAATTGTACCTGTTCACTTTTAATAGTAACAAGTTCGCCTAACTTAATACCAGTTAATAGCAAAATTCTGAAGAGCACGGAATTTCGGACAATGCAAAAGAGTTGATATTCAACTAACCGGTCTTTATCGCCCCTGTCACGGCGTTTTTGAAGTTTCTTGCCTGTGTTTTGATACTCTTCCCGGATGACATTAAATAATTGCGATATTTCTTCCGGAGTGATATAGGTCGGAGATTTTCTATGGATTTTTGTCTTCAAGTGGAAGCGTGATACAGGAGAGCGTAATAAAATGTCATCGTTCTCGAGGTGTTGAAAAAACCCTCGAACCGTGCAAATTTTCCGTGAAATTGTAGAAGGACTCAACCGGCGTGCATCCGTTAAATCTCGAAAATATCGATTTATCAGATGCTCTGAAATAGTATGAATTTCCCGTGATTCGCCTGTATATTGAGCAAACTGTTTCAAATCCGATTCATACGAAATTATCGTACGAGGCGAGTGCAGTTGCTCACGTTTCAGTTTTCGTACGTATTTGCTGACAAGATCGATTGTTCGCACTGGTAGTTCCAACTTATGAACGTTACTATAGAATATAACCGAAAAAAGTTAAAATAATTTTGAAAATTAAATAAATATTTATTAATTCACAACATATTTCACATTTGGCACGTTATATAACCAGTAAAACTTTTGCAAAAATTACTTTTAAGTCAAAATTAAGCTTTTCCGCCAGAGGCGGATCAGTCTCTGGCTGAATGTTAGATCTTAGCGGGGAGATTGTCCCGAGTGCTCGGGATTACGCTCCTCGTGATGTAAGCGCCATCTCTTTCCCGCCACGAAGTGGCGGGAAAGAGACCACTTTGGGGCGTTCTCTGCGGTTAAAATAATTTTGGTTCCGGCTTGTCCGGGTTAGGAGAAAAAAATGAAATATCATTTCAGGAAAAAACCGGATTATGCATTAAATAAGATTATTAATCCTGATGTGGTTGAAGGTATTAATTTGATAGGTTTTAATTTTCTTAAGTTAAGGACGAATGAATCTTTCAATGAATCTCTCAAAGATAAGGAACTTGGGTTGATAATTCTTGGTGGAGAGTGTTCAGTAAAGATTGGTTCAGAGACATACAGTTCAATTGGCGAAAGAAAAAATGTCTTTGACGGCAAGGCTTATGCCCTGTATATCCCCGGTAATAAAAAATACCGGATTGAAGCAGAGTCTGAATGCGAAATAGCTCTGTGTTATGCGCCATGGAGGGATAAAGGGAAAATTACACTTATAAAACCAAAGGATAACATATGTAATTTTCGGGGTAAGGAAAACTGGTCAAGAGAAGTCAGGGATATTATTGATAGTAGAATTGAAACCGAGCATCTCATAATTGGAGAAACTTTTAATCCTCCGGGAAACTGGTCATCGTATCCGCCTCATAAGCATGAAATTCATAATCCTCCTGAGGAATGTAAACTCGAGGAAGTATACTTTTTTAAATTTAGTAAACCTTCCGGATTTGGATTCCAGAAAATTTATACAGATGACAGAAGCATTGATAAAGCCTTTTCTATTGAAGAAAATGACACTGTAATAATCCCAAAGGGATATCATCCTGTTGCGGCAGCACCCGGCTACAGCCTTTATTATTTGTGGATTCTTGCCGGCGAAGAAAGAAAATTAATCCCAAATGATGACCCAGATCATAAATGGATTTTTGAGCAAATTTAAAATAATTTCATGTACAGGAATTCCCAGGCAAATCTTATGCTCCCGAACTGAAAATTGTACAGCCATATAACCCGGATTATTAATAAATTTATAAAAATATTTGAATAAAGGAATTAAAAATAATAGTGTTGACAAACATACCTGTAGAGACGCATGGCGATGCGTCTCCTATAAATTAAAAATCCGCTTATATCCGGAGAGACATTCGGCAGTGCGCCTCAGGTAAATCAACATGATAATGCCAACAGAGACGCATCGCCATGCGTCCCTACAGTAATATGGCTGTTTGCTAAATTAAGATTGTCTGTTTATAAAAATACAATTGCTTAAATTTTTGAAAAGTATTTTCATTAAACCCTATAACAAAAAAAATACAAATATTAGAATAAAGGAATTAAAAATAATAGCGTTGACAAACATACCTGTAGAGACGCATGGCGATGCGTCTCCTATAAATTAAAAATCCGCTTAT
>Ga0114930_10004195_pt1 | contig 12266 bp, 9 predicted proteins | sample AnhtaG_FD_87300 | JGI IMG/M metagenome (GOLD analysis project Ga0114930, IMG submission 87300) | Deep subsurface microbial communities from Anholt, Denmark to uncover new lineages of life (NeLLi) - Anholt_01485 metaG | ecosystem: Environmental > Aquatic > Marine > Oceanic > Sediment | place... | reverse complement strand
CAATCAGGGGAGGACCCGCGGAAGATGGTGTGTGGGTTGAGGGACTTCCTTTGAACCCTGCCGACGGTCGCGTGGTCGAATTCTACTACACATACGGGTTAGCTTTAGCCAAGCAAGGTCGGTGTGAGGAAGCGGTACCGATCTTTGAGGCGTTGTTGCGTGGCGTACCAGAGGACGAGATCGCGGTCTTCAACGCTCAAGAGGGGTTGATTCTGTGTGGCCAACTCGAGCCTACACCTACACCTGAGGACACAGCTAACCTTTATCCATGATAACGTAAAAATGGGTGTGCGATGAGGCTGACCGGTGAACGACTGCGTCTGGGTCGGAATGGGAAGCATTCCAATCCTTGGCGTATGTTGATCTATATCATCCTTATTGCTGGCGGTGTGTTGCTTCTCCAGTTGGAGAAGTCTGGCCAGGTTCAGCCTCTTTTCCTACCTGATCCCGGACCAACCCGGAGTGCTCGATCTTATGCCGAGGAGGGTGAAATTCACTTCTCTGCTGGGGATCTGGAAAAGGCCATTGGGGCATATAAGATTGCCACTTCCATCGAACCAGATAATGCTGACTTGTGGTACAAATTGGCGCGTATCCAGACCTACTCCAGCGATCTACTCACGACGCTCGACGCTCGAACAACTCGCCTAGCTGAGGCCAGGGAGTCAATCGATCGCGCGATCGAGGTTGATCCCGAAAACGTCACCGCCTATGCTATTCGTGCCTTGGTCTACGATTGGTCTGCCACGGCTGAATTAAAAGACTCGATCGGGGTTGGGGATGTTGTCATGATACAGGCGGTCATCGATGAGGATGGTGGGTTAACCGCGCGTATCATCGAGTTGGCTGACAGCAATGAGCTAGGCGAGAGAATGACGGAAGAGGAGACGATGTATATCTTCTCCGGGGTGGTAGAGGATATCGACCAAGACGCGTGGCGAGTCAACGGACGGACGGTTGCCAGGAATTCCCAGACCTTGATCCGAGACCCGAATAAGCGGGAGGAGTTCCTAACCGAAGCTGAAGCCTCCGCCACACAGGCTCAGCGATTGGACCCGAATAATAACCTCGCGCTGGCCTTTTATGCGGAAGTCCTGGTCGATATGCAGAAGTTTGCCCAAGCTCTCGACTTGGCACAACGTGCAGCGGAGGTAGTTGATCAAGCTGGAGATCAGTATGAATACAGCATGGACATCCACCGTGTCTACGGCACCGTTCTTGAGCATCATGGTTACTACTTGCGGGCGATCGAAGAGTATCAGAAAGCAGAGCGGTTGTGCCCCAATCTCACATTTCTCTCTCTGAGTATTGGTGCTAATTACCGACGGCTGCGAGATATTGGAAAAGCTCTCGAATATTTTGAAAAGGCGGCACAAATCAACCACCAACTTGGGATTATGGATCCCACACCCTATTTAGCAATTGGTAAGACCTACCAGCAGCAGGGTGAATTTTTCATCGCGGCTATCAACATCGAACGTGCCTTGGCCATCGATCCAGTGAACCCCGACATCTATGGTCGGTTGGGCATTGTTTACTTCCAAGCCCGTAATTGGGAGAGCGCGATGGCGATTTTAAAATGTGCCGTTAGAGATTGCACCGTCGAGGAAAGCCGAGAACACTTATGCAGGTTCGTCTATCGGTCCGATGATTTAGAGTGTGAAGAGGGGCAGATAATAGACCAGGGAGTACTAGGGCTTGAGCTGGGCCCTAACAGCCTGGAGTATTATTACACCTATGGTTCCGTGTTAGCGGCTTATAACGGTCATGAGGACTACCCTAACGTTTGCTCTGAGGCTGAGGATGTCTTTGATGAGTTGATGGTTCAATATGGCGATGATCCTATCGTGTCGGCAATCGTGACCGAGGGGAGGACGATTTGCGCCAGTTCAGGACCAACCCCTGATATTCTCTTAACCCCCACCCCGATTCCCGACGAAACCTCTTGACATGCTCCTTGCTTTTAGGTAAACTTGCGAAGCAATTTAGCACTCACAAGTGGAGAGTGCTAAATTGTAATGCATGTCCGAAGCTTATCATTCTTATGCATCAGGAGGGTCCGCATGTCACTAAATCTCAAACCGTTAGCCGATCGACTGGTTGTCAAACCTCTGGAAGAGGAGGAAGTGACACCAAGCGGCATCGTGATACCCGAAACGGCGAAGGAAAAGCCGCAGAAGGGTGAAGTTTTGGCTGTAGGACCGGGCGCCCGCAACGATGATGGTGAGCGGGTTGCCATGGATGTATCTGTCGGGGACAAGGTTCTATTCGCCAAGTATGGGGGGACCGAGATCAAAGTTGATGGCGACAAGCTGCTCATCCTACGGGAGAGCGACATCTTGGCAATCATTGAGAACTAATGTCGCCAGAAGTTCGACCATCGAAACTTAAGAGGATTAAAAAAATTGTTATTAGGAGTAAGTGATCAATGACTGCAAAACAACTCGCATTCTCAGAGGATGCCCGTAGGCGCCTGAAAGCTGGCGTCGATGTGCTGGCCACCGCTGTGGCTACTACTCTTGGCCCGAAAGGCCGTAACGTGGCTCTCGACCGCAAGTTCGGTTCCCCCACCATTACCCATGATGGCGTGACGGTGGCGAAAGAGATCGAACTAGAAGACCCATTTGAGAACATGGGAGCTCAACTGCTTAAGGAGGCTGCCACCAAGACCAATGAAATCGCTGGAGACGGGACAACCACCTCAACCGTGTTGGCTCATGCTATCGTGACCGACGGTTTAAAGAGCTTGGCTGCAGGCTCCAATCCGATGTTGCTCAAGCGTGGCATTGAGGCGGCTGCCAAGGAAGCTTCTGCAGCCATCGCCAAACTGGCGATTGATGTCACTACTAAGGAGGAGATCGCCTCGGTCGCCTCCATCTCAGCCCAGGACCGTGAAATCGGCGAATTGATCGCTGAGGTGATGGACAAGGTCGGCAAAGACGGGGTGATCACAGTCGAGGAGTCCAAGGGATTGGAATTCGAGACGGAATACGTCGAAGGCATGCAATTTGACCGTGGCTATATCTCACCATACTTCGTCACCGATCCGGAGCAAATGGAAGCGGTGATCGAGGAACCGTACGTCCTGATTCACGATAAGAAGATTTCAGCCGCGACCGACATCGTCCCCATTCTGGAAAAATTGGTTCAGGTCGGCAAACGCGAGCTCGTCGTAATCGCTGAGGATATTGACGGCGAAGCGCTGGCGACTCTGGTGCTCAACAAGCTGCGCGGCATGCTCAACGTGGTGGCGATTAAGGCTCCTGGTTTCGGCGACCGGCGTAAGTCTATGTTGCAGGACATCGCCATCCTAACTGGTGGCACGGTCATCACAGAGGAATTGGGCCGGAAGCTAGAGTCGGTCACCATCAACGACCTTGGTAAGGCTGGCAAAATTGTGGTCAACAAGGAAGATACCACTATTATCGAGGGTTCGGGTGACGCGAGTCGTATCAAGGGTCGAATCGAGGAGATCAAGGTTGAGATCGATCGATCGACCAGCGATTACGACACGGAGAAACTACAAGAGCGGCTGGCGAAGCTCGCTGGCGGTGTGGCTGTGATCGGAGTCGGCGCAGCTACTGAGACCGAGCTCAAAGAGAAGAAGCACCGCGTCGAGGATGCTCTCTCAGCCACACGAGCAGCTGTCGAGGAGGGCATCGTCCCTGGTGGTGGTGTGGCGCTAATCAACGTCCTAAAATCGATGAAGAAGCTCAAGATGGACGATGATGATGCGAATATTGGCGTCAACATCGTGCGTAATGCTCTCGAGATGCCGATGAAGGGCATCGTCGAAAACGCCGGGAAGGACGGCGCGGTGGTGGTTGAGACGGTTCGCCGCAAGCAGATCGAGGAGAAGAACAATAACATCGGGTTCGACGTGCTCAAAGAAGAATATGTTGATATGGTGGAGGCAGGGATAGTCGATCCTGCCAAAGTCACCAAAGGTGCCCTACAGAATGCCGCATCCATCGCGGCTATGATATTGACCACCGAGGCACTGATCACTGACGTGCCCGAGCCTGCAATGCCCCCTGCACCGCCAATGCCCCAATACTAATAACTGGCTAAGTAGGAGTGTGTGATCAGCCCCTCTATTCAGAGGGGCTGATTTTATTGCGCCTAGTGATGCCCGGCCTAAGATTTAATTATCGATTGATATTTGGGAGATGCTATACCTGCGATGAGAAAGGGTGAATGAATTTAGGATTGCTGCCAGTTTGTTGCCGCGCTATCTGGCATAAGCAACGGAGGAATTGGTGAAGGGTCTCGAACACACTTAACGGATGATGAACCACACTATCGCCGCAAGCGCCAGGAGGGCGATGCATCCGCAGGTGAAAAAGCGGGTTGTCAACCGGAGCAAGAACTTTAGAACAATCCAGACGATCCCTATACCCACCAAAATCAGAGCAGCATATATAAGATTAAAACCATCCGGAAGTTTCATAGGACCTCCTCTTCTTCTTGGGTATACACAATCTTACCCTTTTTTATCGTCCTGGTAACGAGATTGGTGCCAAAACGATAACCTAGGTGCCGGTAATCAGGTGCTTCCAGGATGATAAGGTCAGCCTGCTTTCCCGGTTGTATGCTTCCCACTCGGTCAGCCCGACCGATCGCCGCCGCGGCGTTGATCGTCGCCGCGACGATCGCCTGCGAGGGGGTCAGGTGCAAATAGCGGCAGGCAAGGGCGATGGCAAATTGCATACTCTCACACCAGGCGGTGCCCGGATTCAGGTCAGTAGCCAGAGCGAGAATCCCACCTGCCTGGAGGAAGTCTTTTGCCGGTGTGTAAGCCTCCTCTACCAACCCAAAAGGTGTACAGGGCAGAGAAACAGCCACCGTATCGGAGGCTCCAAGGGCAAGGATATCCTCCGCGGTAGTATAGACAAGGTGATCGGCTGAGGTAGCGCCTAATTCAACCGCAAGGCCAGTGCCACCCAGACTGTTAAACTCATCGGCGTGAATCTTAAGCGGGAAGCCTAAGGTTCGCGCCCGCTCCAGAATGCGACGGCTCTGATCCAGATTAAACGCGCCGGTTTCGCAGAAAACATCGACGAACGGCAACCGACATCCAGCGGCGTTCTGCTGCCACCATTCCTTCACTGCCGGCAACATCTCGTCGCATACCAGGTTGGTATATTCATCTGGGCGATCAGAATACTCAATTGGTATTGCATGGGCGCCGAGGAACGTCGGCGCCAACTCCACAGGGCCATGCTCATCCAGGCGCAGGATCGTTTCCAACATACGTAATTCGGTTTGTGTATCAAGACCGTAACCGGTCTTGACCTCTGCGGTCGTTGTGCCATGTTCCAACATGCGACGTAAGCGGGGTTGAGCCTGGGCGATCAGGGTATCGACGCTCGCCGCGCGAGTTTGGTGCACAGTGGAGATAATTCCGCCGCCGGCGTCCATGATCTCAGTGTATGTGGCTCCGGCAACTCGCATCTCGAATTCGGCCGCACGATCGCCGGCCCAGATGAGGTGGGTATGGGGGTCAACCAAGCCGGGCAGGACCACGCGGTTGGTGGCGTCAATCTCCATCTCTGCCTGGTAGGCCGATCTCAACTCGGCGCTTGATCCAACGACAAGCACCTTACCATCGCCAATAGCCACGGCGCCATCTTCGATGAGCCCTACTTTACCCAGATCCGAGCCGCGCTGTGGGTCGCCTGCCAGGGTCAAGATCTGAGATGCAGAGTGGATCAGAAGGTCAGCCTTCATGAATCGCTCCCTGATTGATGGCATACGATGTAATATTCAGCATGTACATTGGTGATAATTACCCTGAGTGTATCAAAATCCCAGCAAAAGTGATGGTTCCATTGGTAAACACCAATTAGCTCCAAGTGTGCGTCGGTATAAGTCTGATCAATTTTACATCTTTCTATATAAGGTGGTATTCACCATTAATATAATGTAGTCGGTGAAAGATCCGATTGACTTGCAATCGAAGATGATATATTACTCAAGATTATGAAAATATTTTCAAATATATGAGAGTTTAATCACACCTTTTACCATTCTTCAGCGCTTCATGCAACGCTGATGATCGCTCACAAGGTATGTTTTTTATAATCAAATCGGTGTAATCATCGGCACGAAAGCTGAACTAAAGCAGGCTGTCCTCGAGGCGAGAATTAGAGACTACGCCTACGATGAGGAAGAATCAGAGAAAGGTGTTTGGGCGGTTGCCGGCTGTATCAGAAAATCCGTTGGCAGACCTATGGCTGCCCTATCCGTAGTTGTGCCGGTCATTCATGTCTAAGCAAATGATATTCCGTATTGGACAAGCCTCGTCGTCGAAGGTGCGGAAGAGATAAGCTCCAAACTCGGTTTTGTATCAAGCACCGAGTGAGGAAAAGGTCTGAACCTTCTTCCCTGACCAGATTTTTTGGGGGAGGCATTGACCCCATCATGTCTTTACCGAAACACTATGTAGATGGATTATTGCGTAGGGTTGGGGATGAAATTATCACCGGACCAACAGGCACGAAAGTGAATGATCTGAAGATATTGCTTGTCGCATGAGATAGAACTGGACCATGAGGTAGTCGATTGTATTTGTATCAATCGTTATAATGGCAACCACCAACTGGGTTAAGACACAGAAGGCGATTATAAGGTAGATTACCAAACCTAAGTGATCAGAAGCCGAACTTCACCCAAATAACCTGATGGAGGCAATCATGTCCGAAGAGAAGGGAAAAACGGTCGTCAATGCCTGGAATGAATGGGATCCACTCAAACATGTGATCGTCGGGCGAGCTGACGGAACGATGGTCCAGGCACCTGAACTCGCCTTGCAACGCGAATGGCCCGAATACGGTTTCACTTTGGGAAAATACGGACCTTACCCTGAGGAGATGACGGCGAAGGCCAACGAACAGATGGACAATTTTGTCAAGATCCTAGAAAAACGGGGTATTCGTGTCGATCGTCTAACACCGCTTGATTTCAGCCAGAGGGTCCAAACTCCGGATTGGGTACAAGAGACGATGTTCGGCTGCATGCCGCCGAGGGATTTGCTGCTGACCGTTGGCAATGAAATCCTGGAAGCAACCATGTCCTATCGCAGCCGGTGGTATGAGTATCTTTGCTATCGACCGTTGCTCGAAAAGTACTTCAAGGAGGATCCGAACTTCCGTTTTGAGGCGGCGCCCAAACCGCGTTTGAATGAGGAGACCTATAAGAAGGACTTCTGGGAGAATTGGAAGTATTTGAGTGAAGAGGAAAAGTGGAAGAAGGCTGAGGAGAACGATTGGATCCCGACCGAGAAGGAACCGTTGTTTGATGCCGCCGATGTTGTGCGCTGTGGAAAGGATCTGTTCGTCCAGAAGTCGATGGTTACCAATGATGCTGGTATTGACTGGTTGCGTCGACACTATCCTGACCATCGGGTCCATAAAGTATGGTATCGAGAGCTTACGCCATGGCATATGGACACGACCATCGTCCCGCTGCGTCCGGGTCTGGTACTTTTCAATCCGGTGCGAACCCCTCTAGAAAAAGCACAAAGGGAACTATTCGAGAGGAATGATTGGAAGATATTAGAGGCGCCGAAGACAGTTCTCGATAAGAAAAGACCGATGACCTTCTGCAGCATCTGGCTTAATATGAACCTTCTCGTTCTCGATCCGAAGACCGTCTGTGTTGAAGCCAGCGAGACGCCGGTGATGGAGCTGCTCGACAAGCATGGCATGGAGGTCGTTCCGGTGCCCTTCTATGAGGTGTCTCCATTTGGCGGTGGTTTGCATTGTGCGACGGCAGATGTGTATCGGGAAGGGACGCTTGAGGATTACTTCCCCAAGCAGGTGGAGGGATTCTAGGTTATAAGGCTGTTATGTTTGTCGCTGAGGAGGTTAAAATCTTAGCGATCGGAAATTTATCTCTTAGTGCAGGCTCATTGTTTCGCTTTTACGGAAGCATGGTGGAAAAAACTGTACCGACAGTCTAGACCATGCTGGAGGGTTGAAAGGATTTCATAATAAGAGTGTTCCCAATTTTAGATTATTGTCGTTTGTGTTCTCTTGCTAGCTTCACGGCAAGCGAGGGAGTACGTATAAAAACCCTTGTAATACGAGCTTAGCATACGAATGGAGGTGAGAAATGGCCATTAATCTGCGGAACCGGCATCTATTGACACTATTGGATTTTACCCCCGAGGGAATAATGTTCTTGCTAGGGCTTTCCGCGGACCTAAAGAAAGCCAAGTACGCAGGGATGGAGCAACCGAGGCTGACAGGGAAGAACATCGCCCTTATCTTTGAGAAAGCCTCAACCCGAACACGCTGTGCCTTTGAGACGGCAGCTTATGATCAGGGCGCACACGTGACCTATCTGGGACCGACAGGCTCGCAGATAGGCACTAAAGAGACAATGAAGGATACGGCCAGAGTTCTGGGCAGGATGTACGATGGGATTGAATACCGGGGTTTTGGACAGGAAAGGGTGGAAGTACTGGCCCAATATGCCGGAGTGCCAGTTTGGAACGGCCTGACCAACGAGTTTCATCCCACCCAGGTGCTGGCCGATTTACTGACCATGATGGAACACAGCGACAAACCGCTCAGCCGGATCAAGTTTGCCTACCTGGGCGATGCCCGCAACAACATGGGAAATTCCTTACTGGTGGGAGCTGCAAAAATGGGGATGGATTATCGATCTGTAGCCCCCAAGAGCGTCCAGCCACACAAGGAGCTGGTTGAAAAAGCCCAAGAGATTGCCAAGCAGACCGGGGCGAAAATCACCATTACCGATGATTTAGATAGCGGCGTTAAGGATTGTGATTATTTATGTACCGACGTTTGGGTTTCAATGGGGGAGCCAGAAGAAGTCTGGCAGGAGAGGACAAATTTGCTGAAGCCGTATCAGGTGAACAAAGAGGCGATGGAGAAGACCGGTAATCCCGATGTGAAGTTCATGCACTGTCTGCCGGCCTTTCATAATCGACAAACCGTTATCGGAGAAGAGATTTACCAGAAATTCTGTCTGGAGGCAATGGAAGTGACCGAAGAAGTCTTTGAATCGCCGGCATCCATTGTCTTTGACGAAGCAGAAAACCGGCTTCATACAATCAAGGCGGTGATGGTAGCAACACTGGGAAGTTGATCGTTGGCAAGCGATAGGCGTCGGCTCTAAATTGACGCAGCAGTCTCACTAATAAAAAATGGAGGACGTAATGTCGAAGAGGAACGTGATCATCATCGGCGCAGCCGGGAGGGATTTTCATAACTTCAACTCATACTACCGCGACAATGAGGCATATAACGTTGTTGCCTTTACCGCGGCCCAAATCCCGGATATTGAAGGCCGAAGATACCCGCCTGAACTGGCCGGGGAATTATATCCGGAAGGCGTTCCGGTTTATGCCGAGGAAGATCTTCCTAAGCTAATCAAGGAGTTGAAGGTCGACGAATGTACTTTCTCTTATAGTGATATTTCCTATCAGCATGTTATGTCCGTCGGTGCTATTGTGGAGGCCGCCGGTGCCAGCTTCGTGCTGCTGGGACCCAAGGACACCCAGATCAAGAGCACCAAACCGGTTATTTCGGTGTGCGCTGTTCGAACAGGGTGTGGCAAGAGCCAGACTTCGCGCAGGATCATTGAGATCTTGATGGAGAAGGGCTTGAAGGTCGTAGCCATTCGCCACCCCATGCCCTATGGAGACCTTGTCGCCCAGAGGGTGCAGCGATATGCCGAGTTGTCCGATCTGGAGAAGCATAAATGCACCGTCGAGGAAATGGAAGAATATGAACCTCACATCGTGCGCGGCAATGTTATTTACGCTGGCGTAGATTATGAGGCAATCCTGAGGGAGGCTGAGAACGATCCAGACGGTTGCGATGTGATCGTCTGGGATGGGGGAAACAACGACTTCTCGTTTTACATCCCTGATCTACAAGTGACCGTGGTCGATCCACACCGACCTGGTCACGAACTGCGCTACTACCCTGGTGAGATCACCTTGAGAATGGCCGATGTGGTGGTCATCAATAAGATCGACAGTGCCGATTTAGCCGGCATTGAAACCGTTCGCAAGAATATCGCCGCGGTGAATCCCGATGCAGTTGTCATTGATGCTGCGTCAGCCCTTGATATCGATGATCCGTTGGTGGTCAAGGGCAAGATGGTGCTGGCGGTCGAAGACGGCCCGACCCTCACCCATGGGGAGATGAAGATCGGTGCGGCCATTGTTGCAGCCCAGAAGTTTGGTGCGGCAGGATTTGTCGATCCACGACCGTATTTAGTTGGCAGACTGTTTGAGACTTTCGCGACATATCCGGATATCGGAACCCTCTTGCCGGCATTTGGGTACGGTGAGCAGCAGCTAAAAGACCTTGAAGCCACGATCAACAATACCGAGTGTGATGCGGTGGTGATTGGCACACCCATCGATCTAAGTCGGATTATCAAGATCAAGAAACCCTTCACCCGGGTTTATTACAACCTGCAGGAGATCGGCAGGCCGAACCTGGACGGTGTTTTGGAGGATTTCATCGAGAAGCATAACCTTGGGTAATCAGTTTGTGTGTTATCGAAGTATTGTGAGTTCTATAATTGTAGAGGGTCCGATATCGGCGAATTAGTTCTTACCATGATACTGGTCAGATAATCACCATTTCTGCGTCTTCAATGGCGTGGAGATGTATTGAACGAGGTGATTGTATTTGAAGGGGATCCCCAGACCGCAACACGCAGGTCGACCTTGCATTACACATCCTGAGTCTTGGGAGTATTGAGGTGGATCTGTACGAGCTGCTCAAGTGGGGATCAGAGTTCTCACTACACGAGTTTCCCATTGGAGAAGGTTTAGCCAATTCACTGCAGGTCAATACTGGCCATATTTTTCAGCCGGCTTAATCATGGGGCGTATTTTCTCCGGCATTGAATCTCATGATGCTTCGCGTTCTGCATCAAGAAAGCAGCCTCCACCCTCGGAGCAACCTTTAATCAAATATTTGCTGTAATCATCCACGTCGTCAGGCGTTATGTAGACAAGCAAGACGGAGGGAACATTGTTATCAAGCAAACCTTATCGAGCAGCGGTTTGTTTGGGAAGAAGTTAACAATATGCTTGTCTTGATTTCATCTAAGCTATAATCCTATTAGTGCAATTGTCGGACACGTGTGGAGCCTATCGAATTGTCATTCGCAATATCTCAATTGAAGCCTCAGGAGGGCTGAATCATGACAAAAGGTAGAAAAGAGTTTGAACACCTATCACCCGTCTGGTACCGATATACCGACATTATCGGGGTGCGCGGGGAGGGTTGTTATCTCTACGACAAGGAGGAGAACGCTTATTTGGATTTCACCTCCGGCATAGGAGTGACCAATACGGGTCATTGCCATCCGCGCGTTGTGGAGGCTGTGCGTGCACAGGCAGGCAAGCTCTTACACGGCCAAGTGAACATTGTGGCTCATACGCCTCTTTTGGAGCTCATAGGGGAGTTGCGGACGATCATCCGACCAGAATTGGATGGGTATTTCTTCAGCAACAGTGGCGCCGAGGCGATTGAGGGAGCCGTAAAGCTGGCGCGAATGGCAACAGGACGTCCCAACATTATCGTTTTCCAGGGCTCGTTCCATGGTCGCACGATAGGAACAATGTCGCTGACCACCAGTAAGACCGTCTACCGCGCCGGCTACCAACCCCTGATGCCTGGTGTCTTTGTGGCACCGTTTCCATACGTCTACCGCTATAGATGGGAGCCAGAGCAAACGGTAGATTGGTGCCTTGATGAGCTGCGTTTCTTACTCCTTACTCAATCCGCACCGTGGGAGACTGCGGCCATGCTGGTAGAGCCCGTTCTTGGAGAGGGAGGATATGTTCCACCACCACCGGGATTTTTGAAGGGTTTGCAAGAGATCTGCGGTGAGCACGGCATCCTGTTGATCGTTGATGAAATCCAGTCTGGTCTTGGACGTACAGGACGCTGGTTTGCCCACGAACACTATGATGTCGCACCGGACATCATAGTGTTGGCAAAAGGCTTAGCTTCGGGGTTGCCTCTCTCAGCTGTGATCGCACGGATGGATATGATGAGGGAGTGGATTCCTGGATCTCACGGTGGGACCTACGGCGGCAACGCGGTTGCCTGCGCAGCCGCGGTAGCAACTATCCAGGTGATTCGTGACGAGGACTTGCGAAAGAATGCTCAAGCACGCGGCGAACAGTTGATAGATGGGCTGCACTGGCTTCAGGAGCGTCACCCCAGAATCGGCGATGTGCGCGGCCTGGGGCTGATGGTTGGAGT
>Ga0114930_10004194_pt1 | contig 12267 bp, 11 predicted proteins | sample AnhtaG_FD_87300 | JGI IMG/M metagenome (GOLD analysis project Ga0114930, IMG submission 87300) | Deep subsurface microbial communities from Anholt, Denmark to uncover new lineages of life (NeLLi) - Anholt_01485 metaG | ecosystem: Environmental > Aquatic > Marine > Oceanic > Sediment | place... | reverse complement strand
CGATCCCGGATTTTCGGGATTCACCTCACCAGTTTAAGTATGCATGTAGATATTGAAATAAGTCGAAGGTGAAGAACACCTTCGACAGCAAAGTGAAAAATCGTTTCTATGTTCATATATACTTTTGGAATTATCCCTGTAGGAACACGCCACGGCGTGTTCCTACAAAGATATAACCATCTGTTAAAAAATTGGTTTCATCTGGAATTATCAATAAAAATAAACGTTAATTTATTGAATAACAATAATTTTGAACATTTTTTAGTGATATTGTGCAAAAGGTTAATTTGTAAGGCATTAAGATACGTACCAATTTACAAAATATTATAACATATAACACTTCTTTATTTGGAAAGATGAAAAATTGCAATGTGATTTTCCTGATAAACTTTGTTAAATCCGTTTTCTGTAAATGTATCAAAATTTTTGTGATTGGTATAGGTTAAAAAATAATCGGCGCTATAAAAGGACATGATGCTTTTTATTTGTTCCGGTGAATTGTTTAAGTAGAATTCCGTTAATTTTTCCCACAATTGAAAGCCCTTTTCTTTCATGTCTTCAATGTGATTACTATTTGTTATTTTTTCAAGTCTGTTTTTCCATTCGTACATTTCCGTTCCTACCCCGATGGGGGCGCATTTTATATTAACGATAACAGACCTATGGGTATGAATACGTATTCCTTCCATGTCAGGTGGTATTAGAAATAAAGCTGTGGGCTGTGTATTTTTCTTTATCCATTCCATCATTTCGATTTTGTTATAAATATCTATTCCTTTGAAACCGTTCCCAATTACAATGAGAAAAATCAGAACAAGAGTCTGCACAAAGAAATTTACTTTGTATTGAGCAATTTTTTTAAATCCAAATACACCCACACAAAGTATAACCGACTTTTTTAATCCAACCTCCAAACCACGATGCGCTATTAAAAATACTGATACTACAATAATAAGAGTCCATAATGCGCCCCGATTTATTTTTAATTCGGAAAATAATGCTTTTGACAGGATAATATACGAAAATATCAATAAATACGGTGCAAATCGCCAGACATATATCGTATAAAAAATCAAAGGTCCGTTAAAAAAATTTATCAATAAAACACCGACAAATAAACAAATTAATATGGCAATTATTGCAATTATTGGTTTATTATCTCTTTTCACAACAAAATACCACAGTGCAAGAACCACGGGAATAATCGTTTCCAACCATTCTAAAACGCCAAATGTGAGCGGATTATAATGATGCGGCGACCTGACAAAGTAGGAAAGCCGCAACCATTCATCGCTTTTATTAAAGTTTAATAGGATGGGCAGGAAATTTGGTAAGGCAACTACTGAAAATATTGCCAGGCAGATAAATATTGTACCAAATCCTATTTGCTTATAATTGAGGAAAAGATATAATGAAAAGACAGCAATCCCAATAACGCCAAAGTTTACGTGAATTAATGCCGCAAGACCAATAAATAGAAAAGCAATTTTATGCTTCCCGGAAAAAAGAAACGCAAATGCATAGGTTGTAACAGGTATAGCCATAAAGGCAGGTATTAATATACCGGCATGTGTAATAGAATCACCCAGACTGACTGCCGAATACGTAGCAAGCAAGAAAACAACGACAATAAAATTTTTAAATGTCCCACCAAGCGATTTTGTCAAAAAGTATAAAGAGTGAATATGTGCAACTAAAAACAAAAACCAGACAACAAATATACCGACTTCTAAACTTCCCATAGATATATAATACAGAAACTGAATCAAGTACGAGAAAGAGAAGTGATAGGGTGATGTTTCCCATACAAACCAGTCATTCACACAAAAGGCAGGGAATATATTGCGAAAAGGCAGGAGTAAATACTGCGTTTGGTCGGATATAAAGACACGGTAACCGGTGATAAATAAAGCGTAAATAATGGAAATAATAAAGAGATTGAATATTGGTTCGGTATAAAAGTCTGTTCTAAAATAATTGTAGAGGTTTTTCATTATTTAACTGATCTCAGTTGTATAACTCTTCTTTTTAAAGGAAAGTTTTAATTTCTGGTTCATTCTACATTTTGTTTGAAAGATAGAGTCATGTAAATTCCTTGTGTCATTTCGAGCGAAGTCGAGAAATCTCAAAGTCATAAGGTTTTTCTACATTACAACTTAGTAGGTAATTGCTATAATTAAATACTTTGTTCAGAAATGCAGAGATTTTTGTGTAAAATTATAAAAACGAGATTTCTCGACTTCGCTCGAAATGACAACTAGAAAATCTTTTTTTATCAATTATTTAACACTTTTCAAATAAAATGTCGAATGAATATAATTTTTAAATGTCATTTATCCGATCGTAGGGAAGTTTTAAAACCTGCCCTTATCGAGCAAAATATATTAATTATATAGTCCTTTATCAAGAAAATTATCATATATGCTATACAATTTCGCTGCAGGTTTCTTTCTTCGATTGAGCCATTTTTTCACATGCAAATTCGCACAGATAATGTGCGATTATATAAAAATACCTTTTTAATATTGATTTTTTTAAATAAATTTATGAAACTTATTCTGATTCTTAAGGTAAATACATAATATATGTTGTTTTCCGGTGCGGTGAATAATGAAGTGAAACACAATTGACTTGAAGCGTGCCATATTATTAAAAAACTTCTGCTTCTACTCTACTAATAAAAACACATTTTCGTTGAGGTGCACATGAATAGTTATAAAAGTATTCTATCCTTTGCAATTGTTATCCTGCTAAGCGGGATCATTTTTATTTCACTTATCTTGTGCAGCAGGGAAAAAAGGACAATGCTGGAACCTCTGCCGATGCCCGATATACTTATTAATACTATAATAGCGTTTCAAACAAGCAGGGATGGTAATTATGAAATTTACGTAATGAATGCAAACGGTTCCGCACAAACCAGGTTAACCAATAATTCTGCTTGGGATCAGTATCCATCATGGTCGCCTGATGGCTCTAAGATGGCTTTTGCATCTTATAGAGATGGTAATGATGAAATATACGTAATGAATGCCGATGGTTCAAATCAGACAAGATTAACCAATAATAATGATGGAGATTGGCATCCAGCATGGTCTCCTGACGATTCTTTGATCGCTTTTTCATCAGATAGAGATAATATATATTCTTATAGGTACATTTACATAATGAATGCCGATGGAACAAACCAAACCAGGTTAACATCTGATGATATTAATTATGATTGGAATCCTACATGGTCTCCTGACGGCTCTATGATTGCGTTTCATCGCATTCCTGATATCTACGTTATAAATGCCGACGGCTCTAATCTAACCAGATTAACCGACAATTCTTCTTGGGATCGATTCCCATCATGGTCTCCCGACGGTTTTAAGATCGCTTTCAATTCAGAAAGAGACGGCAATGAAGAAATATACGTAATGAATGCTGACGGCTCAAATCAAATTAGATTAACAAATAATGAAGCTGACGATAAGTATCCATCCTGGTCTCCCGATGGTTCTATGATCGCATTTACATCGGACAGGGATGGTAATGAAGAAATCTACATAATGAGTGCCGACGGTACTAATCAAATTAGATTAACCAATAATTCGGCTGAAGATTCGTATCCCTCCTGGTCTCCGATTATTAAATAACTATTATTGGAGCATGTGTGTACACTGCTCTAAACGTTTTAAGATGCAGGGTTAAATTTAAAACACTTAGAATAATTTACAATTCATTAAATTGTAGAATTTAACCATTGACATATAACGTAATACGTTATATATTACATTCATGATTAGATCATTTAAATGTAAAGGAACCGAAAAAGTATTCCATCGGAGGTTTTCTAAAAAATTTCCTGCTGCTATTCAAAGAGTTATTTTACGTAAATTGCGTATGCTAAATCGTGCATCAGACATGAATGATTTGCGAATACCGCCCGGTAATCGGCTCGAGGCATTAAAAGGCGAAAGGGCAAACCAATTTAATATTCGTATCAATAATCGATGGCGTATTTATTTTGAATGGGAAAATAACGATTCGTATAACGTTGAAGTTACAGATTATCATTAGGAGGTATAGAATAAGTGAATAAAAATAAAATAGCGCCAATACATCCCGGTGAAATATTGCTGGAAGAATTTCTTAAACCTATGGAAATCAGTCAAAATAAATTAGCAATAAGTATAGGTGTGCCTGCACGCCGGATCAATGAAATCGTACATGGTAAACGCAGAATAACGGCTGATACCGCTCTTCGTTTTTCAAAATATTTTCAAATGTCTGCTCAGTTTTGGCTTGGTCTTCAAATGGACTATGATCTTGACGTAGCAGAAGATAACCTGTCTGAACGAATAAAGCTGGAAGTAAGGGGACACGCGCCAATATCGAAGTAATTTTATATAAGCGATTGTGAATACATAAAGTTACAAAATATTTGAGGCGAAAGCGGCGACAACGCCATTTTGCACCCTGTTGTTTTTATTATTCCTTACAAAATCGCTAGTCAAACATTTGGCAATATTATAATTATACTCTTTACAATGGTCTGACAAATTCCGGCTCCGGTCTTAACTGTATAGCCTTAAAGAGTTATTATTAATGAAGAAAAAATATGAAAATTCGATATTTTCCCGATACAGACACAGCGCTTATTGAATTATCAAATGCCGAAGTCGTTGAAACAAAAGAAATCTCTGAAAACCTTTACATTGACCTGGATAATAAGGGAAATCTTGTTGGTATGACTATTGAACATGCAAAAGAAAAAGCAAATATTTCCGAAGTGTCATTTTTACAAATAGAAAATAACAGCACCTGATGATGTTAACTGCATAATTACTGAATTAATATTCAGCAGGAGCACATTTGTCACACTGTGATCCCTTTGAGATAACATGCTCTAATCCCACTCAGCGGGAAGGTTCAGGATGTAAAAAGCACTTGCAAATATAAATTTATTTCTTGACATTCTAATTGTTACATATATTTTCGGATTATCACGCAATTCATACAGCATTATAAATTTCTTTTTACCGAGTTAATTATTAATTGGGCAGAGGAAAAGGCATGAAGACGCTATTTGAGATTTGTGTCACGCAGATGAACGAAGACAACAGGCGGTTCTGGACCGTCTTCCACGTTTTTACCTTGGTAATCGGGGGCCTGCTCGCCTTCTCTGCGTCAAGCAGCGCCCATCCAGAGGTCAAACAGGGCATAGCGATTGTTGCGGGACTTATCTGCGTGCTCTGGCGACAGATACAAGCAAGGATGGGTTACTGGTCACGATGGTGGGAAGAAGAAGCTGAGCGCATTGAGAAACTGTATGTTAATTATGTTAATACGAAGTGTGAGCGGAACAACCTGCCCCCTATCCCGAACAACTCTACGGTCTTTCTGGGGCGCAAACCGAAGAAGAGAGGCAAAGGGGAAAAACGCTGGCCGGGCATGTCCACAAGGAGAGCAGCGACCTGGCTCCCACTTCTATTCTTGCTTGCATGGGTGCTGTTCTTCTACGCAACGTTTCGTGCTTAAGAAACATCCGAAATTTCAAAAGTTTAGCCAGGGATATTACAGGGACACAATGCTAAATAATTGACATTTATATATAAAAATCGTATATTTTTTTATGGCGCGATGGTGAAAGCCATGGCTATGCTCATTGGCTCGAGTAGTAGCGCACGGATACCCAAATCCCGATAAGCGGGATTATCCAGCGTTGTAACCGTATAGGCACAGGCAGGCAGAAGACATTCGGGATTACCGTGCGTACATTCTTCTCTTTTCTGAATGGTGAGGAAGGTATTACATCTGTATTTGGTCATACTGACTGATACTGATAATTTAGTATTGTATCCCCGTAATATTGTAAATAAATTTTAATTAAATTCGTAAGTTCAGTGCAAACAAACCTTTATTCAGGTTAAACTAACAGTTAGACAAATAAAATATAGGATACAATTAATGAAAAACAAAAAACTAATTAAAAGTGTTGGAGCCATATTGGTTATACTTTTTCTAGGAGCTATTGGTAGTGGTCTATGGTCAGAATTATTGTCGCCTGCATGTAATTGGATTATAGATAAAATCATCAGAGGCATAAGCTCAGTATCTACAGCATTTAAAGACCAAATATATAGAGAATCTTCCAAAGGATTCCATGAAGAACATTCATTATATATTTTAATGCTTATTATGGGATTTATAGCAGCATTTTACATAAGCCTTTTGATTGTAGAGTATATTACGAGATTAGAAAAAACTAAAGAAACTAAAGAAAAAATTAACTATTTTATTTTTTCAAATAAATTTTTTGTCTTATATCATTTTATGTTAATTATTTTAATAATTGCTTTATTTTTTCAAGTTATTAAGGCAACTTATTCAAATAAAATTACTATGAAATCATTAAATTCAATAGAAATAATATCACCTTTTATTAGTTCAAAAGATAGCCAGCTATTAAAATCAGAATATTTACAAATAAAAAAATGTATGGATTACGAAATATTTTATGATAAAATGAAAGATTTATCCGAAAAACATAATATAGAATTACCACTTTTTAAACCATTATAATTATCTTTGATCGGAGATGTTTTCTTCACCTCGCTGCTTTAATATACACAAAATGTAAAATAAGTAGAAGGTGAAAATAACCTTCGAAAGAGAAGAATAGATTCCTTTTTCGCAGGAATGACATTTGAGATGTTTAACTGTAAACTGGTGATAGGATAATACTTCCCTACCCCTTAATCACCCCCATAGGTCTGAGGCGGGCGACTTTTTTTGATATGCCGGCATTGTGCACTACTTCGACAACGTCCTGCACGTCTTTGTAGGCTTCGGGGATTTCTTCAAGCAAGGTCCGCTTGCCGTGGGACTGGACAATAATGCCCTTATCTTCAAGCTCGCGGTGGATTGCGCGTCCTTTGCTTGCCTTAACCGCCTGTTTCCGGCTGAGCAAGCGCCCGGCGCCGTGACAGGTCGAGCCGAACGTCTCTTTTACCGCTTGTTCAGTGCCGACAAGAACGTACGAATATCTCCCCATATCGCCGGGGATGAGAACGGGCTGACCGATGTTTTTATAAACTTCAGGGGTATCGGGATGACCGGGCGGGAGAGCACGCGTGGCGCCCTTGCGGTGAACGCAGACTTTCCTCATTTTTCCTTCTATAATGTGGTCTTCGATCTTGGCGATATTATGGCACACGTCGTATATTAAATTCATTTGAAGAGCGTCGGGGGAAGCGTTTAAGACCTTAGAAAACACCTTTCTCGTCCAGTGCATGATTGTCTGCCGGTTCGTCCATGCATAATTGGCTGCTGCAGACATTGCAGCTAAATAATTTTTGCCCTCCTTCGATTGAACCGGTGTACACGCCAACTGCCGGTCGGGGAGTTCGATTTCATATTTTCTAACGCATTCCATCATAATCTTCAAATAATCATCGCACACCTGGTAGCCGAATCCCCGTGAACCGGTATGAATAATTACGGTTACGCCGTCTTTCCTGAGCCCCAGCGCACCGGCGATTTTTTCATCGTATACTTCATCGACATAACCTATCTCAAGAAAATGGTTTCCGCTGCCGAGAGTCCCAATCTGCTGCCTGCCCCGTTCGAGAGCGCGCTGGCTGACTACTTCAGGATTTGCCTCCGGCAGACATCCGTTCTCTTCGATTCTTTCGAGGTCGGCTTCTGTTCCGAACCCGCGCTCTACCGCCCATTTTGCACCTATTTGCAGCATCCGCTTCTCCTCGGCAATCGAAAGTTTCAACGTACTGGCAGAGCCGACGCCCGTTGGAATTGCGTTATAGAGACTTCCAACCAATTCCCGAATTTTCGGTAGAATTTCATCTTTGAGCAGCGCCGTCCTTAGAAGCCGAACGCCGCAGTTTATGTCATATCCGACGCCGCCGGGCGAAATAACGCCGCGCTCTACATCCATCGCAGCCACGCCGCCAATTGCAAATCCATATCCCCAATGAATATCGGGCATTGCCAGCGACGCAACGAGAATGCCCGGCATGTGCGCAACGTTGGCTACCTGCAGCATGGACTGGTCATGGTGAATATCCTTCATCAAGGTATCATCTGCAAATATCCTTCCGGGAACTCGCATTTTCCCCTGTTTAGGGATTTCCCAGCGGTAATCGTCAATCCGGCGAATTTCTATTGTTTTTTCATTCATTATCTTATTTCATTAATTAAAATAGTGGAACAGACATTCCTGCTTGCCCCTTTTTTTGGGGTCTGTTTATATATACATTTCATTCAAATTTTATTCAATATTAATTAATATTCGGGAAAATTTCGACAATGTCAATCCCCCGAGTACCCGCTGGAATGAAATTTGTGATGTATAACCTGACATTAGTGATGCATAATAATGAACTCGAATAATGGATTTACGGATTCCGCCATTAATCTTTTTGCATCATCAGGAAAATTATCACCCTGTTCGGCAACCAAACCAAACTTTAACCGCCTCTTTTGACCACGTTGATTATAATTAACAACAGTTAAATAATCGTCGATCGAATCACCAATATATAGCGCTGCATTGCTATCCGCATTGTGTAATATCATAACTATTTTTTCAGGATGCGGTTTATCAGGGAGAATATCATCGGAATATTGTACCAGATTTTTATCTATATCAGTAAGCTGGATCTTCTTCAGTGCAAGCTCGGTCTCTTCTTTTGTCCGACCGGTCAGGATACCAATTGCACCATTCCACCTGCGAATAAGTCCAGTATCGAGCAGGATGATTTCAGCTTCTACGCTTCCCTTACCTTTAAAAGACTGGGGCGGAAAACCGTATAACGATTCACAATACTCTTCACCGCCATAAAATTCCTGAAATGTTTTGCGTATCAGATAACCGTCGACTTTATCTTTTAGCCATGTAATTGTTTCAGCGTTACAATAATTCTTTACTACCCCATCGATTCCTTTTAGACCGCCGCCTGCTTCATCGACTTCCCGAAGAAAATCCGCAAGCTGGAAATTTGACAATCCGCTTTTATATAAAAACAGTTGATATGTTATCATCCCTTCGGTTAAGTCCCAGTCATTATTGAACCCGGTAAATTCCTTGAACTTCATTGCGTCTGTTTCGGAAAGATTAGTCAAATCAACATCAAATTTTAATATGTTATTGATATAATACTGCGTTGTAATCACTATTGTGGCAATAAACGACTGCATTGTATCTATAAGCACACCGTCAATGTCAAAAACGATCAAATCAATCTCTGCAATGTAACGTTCCATCTCCGGTGTACAATGAACATTATTCATTTAATTCTCCATAATTTTCGTTCAACTTCAATTGCCCTTAAGCTTTTTCAGTTTCTCTTGCAATCCTTTAATATTAGCCCGCGTTACTATTCCCTTTTCCAAAGCAGTATTATGAGCGCGTTCTGAGTGAATTTTACTTTAAGCAGAAGTTCTTCAAACGATACCTGTTCTTTACTACCATTCATACTGGGATTTCTTCAATAAAAACGCTTTTATCCATGTAAGATAAAGTAATAAATCCAATTGTAAATCCACAGCGTTTTTTCTGTTGTTTTTGCCGAAAATCACTTGCTTCTCACTAAAAAAATGTTGATATTACGACAACATACCCAATACAGGAGGCTATAATGAAGATTCAGCTTTCCTTCCTTAAAGGCATATCGATTATTTGCCTGTCTTTTTTTATTTCGTTTTTTAATTGCAGCTTGGATGTTGAATTTCAGACTGTGGAAAGGGAGCCGCCGTTGACCGATGTGCTGATTTTGGAATTGTCGTTCGGCGCTGATGAAGATAGACTCCCGGATGAATATCTAATAGCGTCGCCATGGAAGATTATAGTTACTGATAATGGTGACATAATCGTCAGTGACGAGAGACGTCTTAAGGTATATGACAGCGACGGGAATCCCGAAAAGATAATTGGACGTCCCGGGCAGGGACCGGGTGAATTCAGCGGTGGTTACGCTATTTCTTATATTACAGAAACTGGTTATATTTCCGTAAAGGCTGATATGACTGCTTTGAGATATAACATTTTTGCGCCGGATTACAGCTTTTTTGAACTTAAAAACTTCCGATACAGCGATGTAAATGAAAAACTAACCGAAGAGACCGATTGGACGAGTATAATGTATAGTGATGCATATTGCTATTCGTCTGAAGAATTCTTATTTCGTATCTCAGCAAAGGGTAAATCGGGGGAAAATATTCTTAAAACAGATGATACGAAGAAACAAGTCGCCATAATGGAAGAGGAAACAGGAAGCTCGATTTCTACATTAGTCTATCAAAATGGTGATACTATTGAAAATATATGTACAACAGTATTACTCCCTTCAGGAAAAGGAAACATAAATCCGGAAAGAGGTCATTTTCATAATGCGCTATTAAATGATCGAAGGATAGTATACACCTATGCGCCTGTGCATAAAATATTTGAAGACGGCAGATGGTATTACAGTTTGTTTGTTCATAATCTTAAAACGCTTGAAAAAGTTGAGATTAAAACGCCGTACACGCCCGTGGTAATCCCCGATTCGGTTATTTATAAAAAAGTAGATGAGTTTGCGCAGTTGATAATAGATGATAAAAGCTTTCCGGAAAGCCTTAGAAAAAAGACCGAGGAATCAATTAAAGAGCGAATTAAGAGATTGGAAGAAATGAAATATTACTCTGCTGTAAAAGATCTTTTTACAGACGGTGATGTTATTTTTGTATTTACTTATGAATTCAATGAAAATAATGAACAGGTTGTTGACGTGATCGACAGCAGGACAGGGAAACGTATAAGCTCAGCTTATTTCCCGTTTACACCTATAATTATAAAGAACGGCTATACTTACAGAATAGCAAAGAATGAAGAAGGCTTTTACGTTATCGAAAAATACCGCATCGACCCGGTGGTTTATGGGAAGTGAGGTGAAGTAGGTTAGATTATTAAAGGATGGCAAATAAATGAAGTTTAAAACTGCATTTTTCGTTTTTATCACTATAACTGCATTTGTATTTAATTGCTGTAAAAGTGAGTATATGAATCCCAATACGTAATATTAAACCTCTATTATTACGCTCAAGTATTATTACTTCCACTTTTGTTGTTTTTATAGAGAAACAAAGATACACGTGTAATTGTTACACCCCCGATAATTCCGATTCCGCCAAAAATCTGCCTTACCGTAATATTTTCGTGGAGGAGAACAGCCGCTATTATAACCGCCAATACCGGCACCATATTTTGAAAAATAGCCGTTTGAACATTACCTACCTTTGATACAGCGTAAAACCAGATTATGTACCCCACCACATTTGCAAAGAAGAAGGAAAAAAAGAGTAATCCCCAACCTGACCATGATATTGCAGACCAATCCATTGTCATAAAATCCGGAATTCCTACCGGAACAAGAAAGACAGACCCGAATATAAAGGTCACGGCAACGACTTTCATTACAGATGTCTTGTCAATGAGTGGTTTTGCAAATACGGTGAATGCACTCCAACAAAATGCGGTTATGAGAATCAGGATGTCGCCTGTTAACGTACTTCTTGAAAAACCTATACTCTCTTTAGAATTGCTTAATATAAGTATAATACCGAGAAAAGAAACAATGATACCAATCCATGTTAGATAATAAATTCTTTCATATTTCAATGAAATACTCAGAAGGGCTACAAATATCGGGACAGTCGAATACATAAGAGAGGCATTACCTGCAGATGTCAAATCTACGCCTTCGATAAACAATATCTGCAAGATAGTATTACCTATGACTGCAAGAAATACTAACCGCCAGAAATGTTTTTTAATGAAACCGTAATCACCGACAAAAAAGTGGTAATAGATAGAGAAAAAAATTGTGCAGCCGATGAAGCGCAGCGAATTGAATGCTAATGGTTGGAATTCCTTTAATGCAAATTTTATTACCGTAAAATTTGATGCCCAGACTATTACGACAAAAAATAAGAGAGAATCAACTACCGAAAGCGAATCTTTTTTCATTCACACTAACTATATAATTATCAGCCCTGCCAAGCGGGGCTGATCCGCCTCTGGCGGAAAGGTAAATACTATTTATATCATATAATTGTTTGCGATTTAAAGAAATTTATCTAAGTTAACAAAACTTTGGCAAATTTTGAGATTTAAGGATTATTTTGGTATCGAGTAACACCCCCAAACGAGTTTGGGGGTGCCACCCAAGCTCAAATTAGTCATTGCGAGGAGCGTAGTCCCGAGTACTCGGGACAATCTCG
>Ga0114930_10004193_pt1 | contig 12269 bp, 16 predicted proteins | sample AnhtaG_FD_87300 | JGI IMG/M metagenome (GOLD analysis project Ga0114930, IMG submission 87300) | Deep subsurface microbial communities from Anholt, Denmark to uncover new lineages of life (NeLLi) - Anholt_01485 metaG | ecosystem: Environmental > Aquatic > Marine > Oceanic > Sediment | place... | reverse complement strand
GTTGGGGCATCCTCTATTGATTATCACGCTTGCTACGCGATAGTAGAAATTTTCCTGGGACAGGAGGTATCTTGATGGCTGTGGAATTGTGTCTATATCAATTGGTTTTGGCAATCCCGAGAATATAACATTTCCTTCTAAATTCCTATAGGCTAAACCCTTAATTGCGTCTAATTCTCTTCCGAAAGCTTGAGAGCTCATTATATTGCTTTTATCTTGAATTACGAGATTCACCAATTCAAGGAATGATGTTTCTGATTCACCTACACATATATAATCGATTACGGGTTCAGCTTTAAGGATCTCTTCGTATTGAAATGAAACATGAGGCCCTCCAAGAACCACAATCTTTTCTTTATTATATCTTTTTATCAATTCAGCAATCTGCTTAACCAGATAAAAGGTGTTAGTCAGAGATGTTATGCCAATTATTTCGTACCGTTCGATTTTTTCAATAATAATTTTATTTAGTTCCTCGGGCTCTAATCCATAATACTGTTCTAAATCCAAAATTTCGACGGGAATGTTATTTTGATCTAGAATCGCTGCTATATACAGAAGACCTAAATTGGGCTCCCTAAAAAACTCATTTTGAAATTCTGTAGGTTTAGTGGTTTTTGGATTGATTAAAAGAATCATGCTAATTATTTATGATTAGATTAGTTAGTTTAAGTCTTATTTTCTTCATCTGACTCTACATCTGGCAGTGAATCTGGAATTTGGAAAGCTGCCATCAATGTATCCATGTCTCCCTTGTTACTTATTTTCTCTTCGTGAATTATTGGAGATTTGATGCGAAGAGAAGGTAAATTTTCAAAGTTATTGACATAAAGTTCAATCCCTTGAATCGTTCTGTTTCTAACAATTATTCGTGTTGAGTAATTCCGGTCACTAAAGAACGTAAAACCGTTGTTTAACCGCCCCATTTTCACTAAATTAGTTGAATGTTTCTCTTCTTCGAGTATTGCTTCTGGAATATCTTCTTCGGAGTAAATATTACCTGCTATGGTAAGAAAAATTCTTTTTAAATCTTCTGGTTGAGCATACGAATTAATAGTTTCCATAGCTTTTTTTAACCTCGGATTGTGAAGGATTATCTCCCCTACAGTCCCATCAATAACGGTTTTGGAAAAATCATCTTTGTTAATAGCCTGTGCTCTACCCGGTCCGATTGATTGTATCATTACTTCTTGAAATTCGGGAGACTCTGTAGAATGCATATTTAGGGCATATACTCGATAAAAAAGTTTTAATTGTTTACGGAGCATACCCGCTAAGATTCCGCCATAAATTTGAAGCTTGAAAGGACTATTTCGCCCGTTATATGTCCAAATTCTTTTTTTATTGTGATCAACGAGCAAGTAAACCTTTCGACTATTCATAACATTAATGACTTCTCCTACTATAGGAACATCATCTATATCTATAGTCACAAAGTATGGAAACTCCCTCACTTCTAATACTTCAAAAATCTGCGTCATATGGATAAATCCAATTTAAGTTTATATTTTAATAGGGGGTGATCTTTAAAATAAATTGTATTTGTTTTCGGAAATTAATAATTTGTGTTCCTTTAACTCAAAATCAATAAAATTTTTAAATTTTAGGATATTTCTATTAGTAATTTCCTTTTTGTTAGTTCGATAATAATGAGTTCAGAGAAAAGAGTTTACAAATTAAATATTTCGGGTGGAAACACAGGTCCCGGAAAAGGTTTATCTAAGCTAATTGAAATAGATGAAAAGAAATCACGCTTTTTTGAAGCGAAAAAGATTGGTGAATCGATTAATGGCGGCCTAATTGGATTTCCGAATTACGAGTTTGAAATAACCGGAGGTTCAGATGCTAGCGGTTTCCCAATGAGAAAGGATGTTCACGGTCCCGTAAAGAAAAGGATTCTTGTTTCAAAACGAGGGATCGGGTATAAGCCTACAAGAAAAGGGCAAAAGCGAAGGAAGATGATTAGAGGAAGCGAGATAAGTTTCGATATGACATTAATCAACCTGAAAGTTTTAAAATACGGGGAAACTGAACTTTTTAAATCAGCAGGGGAATAGAAACTATAATTAATAATGTGAGATGACAATTCCATGGTTAAAGTAAAAAAATGCTCTTTTTGTGGTTATGATATCCCAATCGGCAAGGGACACATGTATATCAAAAAAGATGGGACAATTTTTACCTTTTGTACTCATAAATGCAGAACTGCTACGTTGGTTCAGAAACGAAACCCGCGTAAAGTACGATGGACAGCGCTTTATGGGAAAGAATAAAAATATAATAAATATAGTTAAATCCTTATTATAACTCTAAATTATAACTCTAGATAAAACTATAATTCAATTTTGTAAGAGGTAACTAACTTAATGAACGTTTTAATTGTTTTCGATACAAAACATGGGAACACCCAAAAGGTTGCTGAATTAATTGCTGATGGAATTAACTCAGTTGAGGGCAACGAAACAGAGGTTTTGAATGTAAATGATTTTGATCTTAACGAAGGAAAGACTTACGATTTATTAATAATTGGATCTCCAAACCATGTGGGAAGCCATGTAAAGAGTATTAAAAAGTTTATAAAAAATCTTTCCAGTGCTAACGTAAAAGCCAATTCATTTGCTGCTTTTGACACCTACATGAGTAAAGACTTTGAAAAAGCTGTTAAGAAGATGGAAAAGAAAATAAGCGAAAATTTACCAAATTCAACCATGGCTCTTCCTGGTTTATCCATAAAAGTTGGTGGGATGAAGGGTCCTATTGTAGAAGAAGATTTATCAAAATGTAAAGAATATGGAATTAAGTTGGCTAAGAAAGAGTAAATTACATCTTTTAAGTCTAATAAATCTATAATCTCTTCTTTTTTTTAAGATTACTGCAATCTTGGGAACTTCAAAAGATCATCTATTAAATCTACATGTCCAACAATCATGCGTTGGCAACAGAATCTTTCGAGACCCAACTTTTTAAAAGCTTCCTTTGCAGTTTCGCCTTTTTCTAATAGTTCTAAATAGGGTTTGTAACGGGAAGCTATTTCCTTGCCACATGAGAAGCAGCGAATTGGGATAATCATTATAGGTAATTAAAAGAAGGATTCTAAAAAAATTTTACTGTTATTCCAAACCAAAAATTTTATTTTATATCCATTATTACATACAACATCAAAATCGATGATTTATGATAATATATTAAGAATATATATTGGAAGGAGAAAAAAATGAGCTATATAAAATATAAAGTACCTGATGCGTTAAAAAATGGCATTAAAGACGCTTTATCGACGATTTCCGGAACGCGAGATTCGAAAATAAGGAAAGGAATGAATGAAGTAACGAAATCAATAGAGAGGAGTCTTGCGAAACTCGTTATCATGGCAGAGGATGTTAGCCCACCAGAAATTTTATTTCACGTTCCATTGTTGTGCGAAGAAAAGTCAATTCCATACGGTTATGTATCCACGAAAAAAGAATTAGGAAATGCAGCCCGTATTAATATTGCTTCTTCTGCCATTGCAATTGAGAATGTAGGAACTGGAAACGATAAAGCTTTAGAGGATATTTTAAAGAAGTTAGAAGCATTAAAAAAATAATCTGGTGAAGCATCTTAGCGAAAATAGATAAATCAAAAGGAAAAGGTAGAGTAACACAAGATTATTCAATTCCTGCTGAAGTTCTTCAAATTGTTGGTAGAACGGGATTAACTGGTGAGATCAGCCAAATAAAGGTAAGGATTCTTGAAGGTCCAGATCGAAATCGAATTCTTACGAGAAACGTTAAGGGTCCAATACAAGTTAGTGATATCGTTATTTTACGGGAAGTAGAACGAGAAGCGCGTAAAATTCGTAAAAGAAGATAATTTTTTTAACACTATTTCTTTTTTAATCTTCAAAAAATCCTAATAATTGCATAGTTTTATATTCGTTGTGAAAAAATTCGCGAAGAGCTATTCTGATTGCCTCTGAGCGGCTGGGAACGATTTTCAATTTAATTAATTTTTGAATATTTGTATCATATATGTCAGGAATATTGATAGTAATATTTTGCATCGTAGGTTTTTTCTCTTTTTTAGGTTTCGGCAAAATTGAATTCACTAAAGTTATTAATTTTCAAAACGAAGTTCAGAAAAGCGTAATAACGAGTAAAAAAAGTTATCTTATATTATTAACCCTTAACTAAATCCAACTTTTTGATAATAAATTATAAGTTAAACTTGTATATAAAATTATCTCTCTGAATTTAGAGGCTTTTAAAGGGCTCTATATCAGATGTAAATAATTTTAATGCCTTTATCTTTAAAATGAACAATTAATGTTTTCAATTTAAGGTCGATTGAAAAAATTTTATTTTTATAATCTATCTTCTTTTTTTACGTACCGGCCTCTCGTTTCAATTATTGAAATATTCTTTAGAATTCTTTTACATTCATTTATTTTATCGATCCCATATCCTTCACGATAACCTTCAAGAAAAGCGTCAAAACAGATGGAAAAATCGCTTCCATGAGAAGATATCAAAACTCTCTTAAATAAATGTAGGTCAGTGCTTTTATCTTCAATTGAATCAGAATAGTTGTGTAAACCAAAATCAACAATAAATAAATCTTGAGATGGGGTTAGAATTATGTTACTTGTAGTGATATCACCATGAATGTGACCATTTTTATGCAAATACGCTATAGTTTTTCCTATTTCTTTTAAATATTGCACTTTCTTTAAGGTAGTTAAGGAATCTAGAATATCCTTTAATTTTTCACCTTTTATGTATTTCATTACGATAGTCGAGTTTTCAATATCAATTTCGTATACAGGAGGGACTAACACCCCATAATTTTTAACTCTAATTAGTGCTTTAGCTTCGTTGAGAGTTCGATTATAGCGGATAATCTTGTCGATTTGTTCTATGCGATATCCCTTAGGAATTCGCTTTTTAAAAATAACTTCCTTTCCAAACCAAGAACCATAATAGAGACTAGCTTCTGCTCCCTTGTGAATGAGTTTTTCAACAATAATCTCGTTCGACAATTTAATGCAACACCTATGATCTCCATGGGATTGTTATTTGATCCATTCGTTCTTTCGGATTTATCTGGGTTTCTGAGATGTTACTACCTCCAATAGACTTATACCTCAAAATTCCCGTCCATGCAATCATGGCCCCATTATCTCCTGCGTATCTTAGAGGTACAACCTCAAATCTTGCATCATGCTCTCTACTAATGAATCTAATCATTTCTTGTAATCGTTTATTAGCCGCCACTCCGCCTGTTAACAAGACCTCAGTTTTTCCCGTGTGAGCTAAGGCTCTTTCGGTCACTTCTGTAAGCATGGCAAACGCTGTTTCTTGAAGTGAATTAGCGACATCATTTAGGGAGTATAAATTTTCATAGTTCTTAGATTCAATTAATCTTTTGGCCGCAGAATAGAGCCCAGAAAAGGATAGGTCCATACCTTTTACAACGTACGGCAAGTGTAAGTATTTATCAGACTCTCGAGCTAAAGTTTCAACTTTTGGACCCCCAGGATGGGGTATCCCAACATCACGAGCAAATGAATCTATTAAATTACCAATTGGGATATCTAACGTTTCTCCAAATATTTGATAACGATCAGACTCATAAGCACTAACGATTGTATTTCCTCCTGAAACATATAAAGTGAGGGGGTCATCTATTTTGCACAAAAATCGTCCGATTTCAATGTGAGCGATACAATGATTTACACCAACTATCGGTATTCCTAAAAGTTGACTAAGCATTCTCGCAACATGAGCGCCTATTTTTAGAATTGGTCCTAAACCAGGACTTTTACTGAATGCTATAAGATCAATATCTTTAATTGAAACTGAAGCGTTGTCTAAAGCTTTGTTAATTATTCCCATAAAATTGTTTAAATGTTGCTCCTTTACCAAGATAGGGTGAATTCCCCCCTTTTCAGGAATAAACATGTCGTTCACTAAACTGAGAACCTTTCCACTGAAATCTACTATTCCAACACTCCAGGTGTGTGCCGTGGATTCGATTCCAAGCGTTAGATTGATCTTCAAATTCATAAATTTCGCCTAAAATGTATATAGTTATGTTAGTAAGTACAATAAAAGAAACGATGAAAGAGAAAGAAAATTTGTTGCTGCTTATATTCAGGTTGACTTAGTACGTTTTCGAGGTGATCTTCCACTTCGAGCGACGGTAGCTGCTCCTTTTTTTCCTTTCCTTTTAAAAACAGTGTATCCACAATTCCCGCATGAAGATCTATCGTAATGATCAGCGAGAAAATAAGACGGTCCGCACTTGGGGCACACACGATGAGTCCTTACTAATTTACCATCCTCAGTTTTATAATATTTTGATGCGTTTGTCATATTAATTCATTTTTTTATAAGTAATTTTAATCGTAATCAAATAAGTGATTAAATGGTTCTTTTCTCTTTTTTAACTTGTAAATCTCTGAGCGAGTATCTTTTGGTAAATTCCTTACTTGAATATGGAAAGGCTCATAGAATTGAAGCTCTTTAGAATCTTGATAAATGTTAACTAATCCAATATCATACGAACTCCCGAATTGAGTCTGAATTTTTCGAATAATAGTGTATTTTTCTTTAGCGTTTTTCATAGCTGCAATTTTCTTTTTCACTTCTAACCTATTAGGAGTACTGGCATCTAGGTGTTCGATTCTAATTTTAACCTCAGTACGATCGATTACCGGGTTTTTCTTCTCCTCTAAAATTTCAATATTGAACGACATTTTGAGTCTTTTAACAACAGTTATTCTCAGTTAATCAGTTAATTTAAAGATAATTCTGAGTTATAAAAGATTAAAAGAATATTGAAAAATAAAATTTTGCTTTTTTATTAGGAAACAATGGCTGAAATTAAAAGGTCTGCTAAGAAAGCAAGAGTTTTAATGCTCATCGAAATAATTTTAATAATTTTGTAATTTATTATAACAATAAAACTCTACGTAAAAACAAAGTGAATAAAATAGGAGTAAAAAAATTGAATGACAATTTAAAGATTCCACCGAATGAAAGACACAAGTTCTCTCAACCGTTAGGCAAATTATACTCAGGAACCCGAGAAGAAACGATTATTGAGGTAGAAAGGGTCATACAAGAATATCTAAAGAAAGGTTTTGAAGTATCAGTTTATTTAGTAGGTGATATAGTAACAAAAGATTTCCTCGCAAGTAACTTTTTAAAACCCTTAATATTGCTCTGCATTGTAGACGAAAAAACCCAAAGAAATCATATTAAAATAGAGATTGATGATTTTTTTGAAGAAATTATTGAATTTGAAAACCCTGAGGGAGGGATAAAAAAAGAAAGCTTTACGCTTTTAGATGAGATAGTTAAATCCAAAAGGAGAACTTTATTGAAGGTTACCGTAGGGGAAGAGGATCTACTCGTCTTACCGCTGGTTTTAAGCATCGCTCTCAACGATAAAGTAAAGAATTTAGTCTTTTACGGTCAACCACCAGTCACGGATTCAAGGAAATCAATCCCAGAAGGAATCGTTATGGTTGATGTTGAGAAAAGAATTCAAAAAGTAGTTGATAAATTCGTAGGAATGATGATGTGATATTTACTAGACAAAAATTATTTAGAAAAAAGCCTAACTTAGCGAACTCTTAAACCATACTTTCCCGGAAAATGGATTTTAAGATAACTCGCCATTTCCGAGTTAGTTGCGTCAATTATTATAACTTCACCTGTATAATCATCACTAAGACTATGTGTTTTACATTTTGGACAAACAGTTTGATTTTTGGTTATCAGGTGGCAATTCTTACAAGCTCTTTCGAGTTTTTTCATTATTTATTCCTCGCTGACTTCTTCTTCTTCCTCTGAAGCTTTTGACTTTTTAGCCTCGATAGTTGCATATTCTTCTTCAACATCAGCTTCAATCCAGTCGAGTTTTCCTAAGAATTTCTGCCTCATCGTTAAACCAAGCTTACCACTACGCCCAGTGCCTAAGGAAACTGCGATCACTTTAGTTCTCACTTCATTATTGACTTCAAGTATTTTTCCAGTCTCTTTACCTATAAATCGATTTCCTACTTGTTCATATGATATATAATCGTCGCAAATTTGTGAAACATGAACTAATCCATCTAATGGACCAAGTCGACAAAAAGCTCCGAAATCAACTAATTCTACAACCTCTCCCTCCACCACCTCACCAAGCTTTGGCTTAAATGCGAGGATGGAAAATTCAACTTGGTGGAAAGTGTTAGGATTTCCAGGAATGATGATTCCAGGTCCTACATCAAGTACATCAACGATCACAATAATAAATCCATAGTCTCTTGTAATTATACCCTCGTATTCCTCGCTAAGGATAATTCTTGCGCTGGTTGCCTTAGGTTGATCGAATAAAAATGGCGGGATCTCGACCTTAGTACTGATACTATACACTTTAAACATTTATGCAGAACACCTTAAACATTTCATTATGCCTGTTATTTTCTTTAATTTAAAGTAAATAATGTTGCTAATATTGCTAATACAAATTAAGCATAAAATTAAAAATTTGTGGTTTGAAATAAATAAAATATTAAATGTATTAGGTTTGTGCAGAGATAAAATAAAATTTAAATCAATTTAGCTATTTTTTCGCACGTTCTTCTACAATCTAATAAAATTAGCCCGAGCCGAACATCTTTAGTTGTAGAAACGGTTAAAACCGCGTTTGGACCTGCCTGCATGACCAAAAGATATCCTTCAGAGCCTTTAATGTATAATTGATCAAAATCCCCTTTTCCCATTTCGATTATTGCTCTTTCGGATAAGGAGAGTAAAGCTGCAGTCATCGCTGCGATTCTTGTTTCATCGACCCCTTGTGGGAGTGCCGAGGCAATAGGAAGCCCTTCAGCAGACACAATAGCAGCAGATTTTACTTCTGGAATTGCTCCAAGTAATTTTTTCAAAAGATCATCTAAGTTATCACCAGACTCCATTACTGACAATTTCTCCTTCTCTGTATATAATGATTTTTATTAGATAAAGATAAACTAATAGAATACTATTGAGATTATTTTTAGCTTATAATTTAAATAGATTAATAGTATTTATTTATTTTTTTTATTATTCATTATTATTCGTTATCTATATAAAAATCTTGTATATTATTGGTTTATTAAAGTTTATAATATGTGGATAAAGATAAGATATGGAGCGCACAAAATCTACACCATTCAGTGAAAATGATATTAGCTTTCTTATTTTTCGCAAAAAAAAATAATTACATAGTAGTATTGCTTAGGTTTAACTCAATTTTAATGCTATATGTATAAATAAAAGAATAATTAATTGATGATTAATTATAAAAATAATTAAACTAACCAATTGTGTTGCTATCATGGATTATTGGGTTTTTGTAGAGAATCTTTATAACACAACTTTTACGCTGTTCTTCTTCGCTCTAATGAGCTTGATGTTTTATATTGGAGTAAAAGGTTATAGGGCCAAAAACTCTTATGGAGGAATTTCCTCAATTCTATGTGGTGTTTGTTATTTAATTTTTGGATATTATAATTCGGTAGTTGGATTTTTTGCCTATCCTTTTAACGGGTTTATGATTTGGTGGATAACTATGATTCTTGTAGCGAACCTTATCTTTACAACTATTATTAGGAGATCTATCAAGAGGATGAGAGTCGAAACAGATAATAGTGAGGCGGAGTTAAAAAAAAAATCGATCCTAAGAAGATATATCATAAAGATGACTCAAGGAAATCCATATAAAGATGACATCCCTTTTAAGATGGAGTTAATTCGAAAAAGTTTCCATCTTTCAGGTTTTTTATTACTTATTGCGTTCTTTGGATTTTTAGCTTTACCGCCGCTGACATCCTTAGTAAATGACGGTATCATTACTATGATTCAGCAGTTTGAACCTTCATATAATTTTATATGGGGTGATTTATCTAATTATCCATTCGTGTTTGGAGATTTTCAAGCAGTAGTTGAGATTACTATGTTTGCTCTAATTGGTGCTTTAGCGTTTGTTATTGTATCAGACATAATTCGAATCGTTTGGGGGCCCGAATATTCAATTTTTAATTTTTTAACTAAATCTATGTTGAGGAACAAAGAAAAGAACGCAGCGGGACCGCAAATTTACATCATTACGGGTTTTATTTTTTCCTATATGTTATACATGGCAGGCATCATTCACATATTCGTTTTTTTTGCAGGAATCCTTATAGCGTGTTTATCTGACGCTAGTGCCGCCATAATTGGAAAGAGATATGGCAAACACAAAATCAAGCTAAGGAATGAAGAAGTAAAATCTGTAGAGGGTTTTGTTGCGGGTGTTGTAGTAGCGTATGTTATTGGTTTTGTGTTCGTAGGACCGGTGTATGCTTTAATGGGGGCTTTAATTTTCTTTTTAACTGATTATTTACCTGCTGTTACAGCCGATAACATATTAAATCCAATATTTATACCGATAGGTATACAATTTCTCGTTTTTCTATTAGGTTTACCAATTGGATGGTTTTAAACAGATTACACATCACTTAGGAGAAAAAGCTTTACTAATTTACAATGCGAAAATTAATTGAACAGCTTAAAGATATCGAGTTAGCGATTTTTGACTTGGATGGAGTAATATACAGAGGAGACAAGCTAATATCTGACAGCGATAAAGTGATTACGGCACTAAAAGAACTTAAAATTAAAGTAGTCTATAATTCCAATAATTCCACAATTACTAGAGAGATGTACGTCCAACGACTTAAAGGATTTAACATTGAAAGCGAGATTTTAGATTTTTATACGAGCGCTTCGATCACAGCAAGTGAAATAACTAAGTTAAAACAAAACGCTACGATTTATGTCATAGGAGAAATGGGACTAAAAAAAGAATTAAAAAGATGTGGCCATGAGGTCGTTAACGCAGAATCGAATCACAAGGAAGTTGACTTCGTAATAGTTGGTCTGGATAGAGCCCTTACTTACGCAAAGCTAGCTTTCGCTCAGAGGTGTATTTTAGAAGGAACCGCTAAATTTTATGCAACTAATGCAGATACTTCATTGCCTGTAGCGGCGGGTTTACTACCAGGTGCAGGTGTAATGGTGAACGCTGTTGAAACCTGTACTGACCAAAAGCCTGTTAAAATTTTTGGGAAACCAAACCCTGAAGGGATTCAATCCATAATAGATGACACAAATTTGAATCCTAACCTTTCTTTTATCTTTGGAGATCGTTTAAACACAGACATTTTAGCGGGTAATCGCGCAGGTATTAAAACTGCTCTCGTATTGACGGGTGTGACAAAAGCATCTGATGTTGAAAAATTGCGAGGAGGTAAGGATCGTTCTCCAGAAGTAGAAACAGGAATGATTCCTAATATTGTAATAAATTCGCTGAAAGATATATTTTTGCCTTGAGTATCATAGTCCTGCTCTACGAAGCATCAATTTAGCAATTTCTGTGAAAATTTCTTCTATGTTTCTCCCATCTTTTGCAGAACATTCAATATATCCAAACAACTTATTAGATTTTGCCAAATCAAACGCTTCTTTGCTTGGAACAGCTCGTTTAAAGCTTAAATCTAATTTTCCTCCAACCATAATTATAGGTAAGGGTTTATCTTTGGCTCCAACAAAGCCGTTTATAAAAATGTTAATCCATTCAGGAAAATTTTTCAAACTAGAATACCGCGTTATGTCGTACATAAAAATTCCTCCTGACGCACCTAAAACATAGCTCGGTAACAGAAACCTAAAGCGAGCCTCGCCCGCGAAATCCCAAATTTGAAGTAGAACGATTTTCCCATCGACTTCTATTTTTTTGACATGGAAATCGACACCAATAGTAATTGTCTGGGAACTAGTAAAGAGACCAGTAAGATATCTACCGAGTAATGTGGTTTTACCAACTCCACCATCTCCGAATAAACAAATTTTAAACATTACATCGGGTTCTCTATCGTCTTTTTCATTGTCCAAGTTTTGGTCTTCCTCGAGCGTCATTGATTTATTTCAGTGATCGATTTTCTATACAATTTTGTTAGAATTGTATTTTGAAGTATAATTATAATAATAATAAAAGTTAATTATTAAAATATTAATTGTTTCCGAAACAAATTTTGCCAAATTCTTTAATACATTGGAAAGTCATAATTAGTTCCGTTTTCGTCGTTAAAGTTATATTTTAATTTAGTATATTATTTTTTATATAGGGGATATTATGTCTACGAAAATAAGCATTGTAAATGTAAATGATTACGATTCCATCCTCGATGCTATTAAAGCGGGGATCACATTGATTGT
>Ga0114930_10004192_pt1 | contig 12270 bp, 9 predicted proteins | sample AnhtaG_FD_87300 | JGI IMG/M metagenome (GOLD analysis project Ga0114930, IMG submission 87300) | Deep subsurface microbial communities from Anholt, Denmark to uncover new lineages of life (NeLLi) - Anholt_01485 metaG | ecosystem: Environmental > Aquatic > Marine > Oceanic > Sediment | place... | reverse complement strand
CTGTTACCGCTGATGAGCCGACGAAGGAATTGAAGCAGGAAAGCTAAGCTATTCTCATGCCGCTGCCCGAAACAAGATGGGAAAAACCATAAAGTTGGCGATAGCCCAGCCGTATTTGGACAGAGAGGCTTCATATTGCCTAGCTCGACAACTGCATTGTTACACTTAATGGCTAAAAGTAAAATCGGAAGCAATATTCTTAAATGTGGCACAATAATTAACAGGACGGCAGCCTTATTGCCCATTTTTTGTGAATAAAGTAAAAATTACTGAAGGCGCTGGACTACTTGGGCGAACTCGTCCTCACTGAGGGCACGCACGGTCTGCGTGGTGTAATTTCCCCTCGCACTGGCGGATAAAGCGACAGTCGCTGCGGTATAGTCATCCGGCGCGTCAAACACGGCAACTATGTCGTAGCGACCAAATGTGACCCAGACGATATGTCTTCTGTCAGGCCGGACGTTTTCAACAATTGTTCTTGGTAGATGATAATGGCAATGTAGTTTCTCGCGATATTCACAAAGCTCTGAGCATCATTAGATGCTCAACCCTTGAACCAGCAGGAAAGCTTTCTTCCAGCTATAATGCTGACATCATGAGGGTGAAAAACGTTTTCGGGGAGGAGGTGAAACATAGGCGTGCGGAACGAACCCAGACCATATCTTTGACGCAAGCACAACGGTATGTCCTGCGTGAACTGGGCATACTTTTCAAGCACGCTGATGACGATACTAAAACTCGGATAAACATTCTAGAGAAAGCGTTTCGAATTAGCCCATCGCCCGCTGTGAACAAGAAGTTGAACTTCCTCAGGCGGAATGGTGTTGTTGGAGAGAGCCTGCTCAGAAGCCTTGTTGAAATTTACCACGAGCATAGCCTGCATGAGCGGGCGGATCAAAAGGATATTTTCATGGAGACCGAGGAGACACCACGCATAATCTGTAGTGAGGCATTAATTTAGTTTCTACATTTGGCAAACATGACAAAGGAGACGGCGAGAATAGACCACAAATTCTTGATAGGTGGCAAACCAGTTTCATTGCTCGAGATAGCAGAGAGCACCAGCGATAGTAAAATATGGAAATCATTCTTGGAGAGGCACGGGCTGCAACGCAGTCCGTCAGCAGACCGCTATCTTAAGGGTAAACTGGGAGAGTATCTGAGCGCGCACGAGATACATGACCTCGCTGGTATTAGGGTTCGTACCCTTGATAAATGGAGGGTACAAGGGATCTTGCAGGCTGAACAACTCAAGGGCAGATGGTATTATTCTGTAAGAGGCTTAGTTAACGCCATCAAATCTGCGGATATCAGGGATATCAGGTCTTAACTCCTTCTCTACTCGTTCGTCTCATCTATCTTTGCCTATAGGTAGCCACCATAGCATTATGTGTATGAAACCGGCTCGAATTAGTTGTCAACATGAAAATCAGCGAGTTATACTAATTGTTATTTGGTCAACAAAGGTTCATATTTCTGTAATAATTCATCCCTTTCTTGGAGAATTGCATCATAAGCCTCCCTGACATCTTGATCGAATTGTCTTGGGTAGTATTCGAATTCAGCCACTTTTGGTCTTTCTTTTCCCTCCATCGCCAGTTTCAAGACACTGAAGTGACCCATGAATAGTTTAAAACTATCAGGTGGCCTTGGAGCACGAATAAGCCCAGCCTTAGTAATGAGCAATTCTTCTATCTTAGTATTAATCCTCATGATTTCCTCTATAACCGCTTTATCGCTACGGTTCTCTAGTAAGCCGGGGAGATTATCAATCAGTCGCCATTTTTCTGGGTCAGCCTTTCCTTCTCTAAGTCTACTAGCTAACCTTTTTTCCTGCTCCTGCAGAAGTAGAAGTGGACCATAAAGCTCGTTCAACTGACGAACCAATTGTGAAATCTTAATTTCAAGAGAGATTTTACCAAACTCACGGGCTGAAATGTGCCGCATAGTTCGGTTAGTACTGAATATATTTGCCACTATTGCGCACACGGAAACGAAAGCACCGATACCCACGCCGATTAGAGCTGCACTTGTTGCATCCATACATTATGCCTCCTTGTTCGTCTATGTTTCGCCTGTTGATAAAGTTTGGACAATTGCACCCGATTGCACGCAGTCCACATTCAGAGTTAGCATATCAAACACCCTTCCAACTCTGGCTCTTCTAACTCGTATTGTCCCAAAATAGCAATCAGTGATTTGCTCGTAGTCGATTTCTTTTGATATTCCTTTGCTTTTCTCCAGTTCTCCTTGATCTCTGCCATGCGTTCAGGTTTTTCTAGATCCTCTAAGGGGTCGTTGCGGTTCCAGTAAAACGGTTTTCCATTGAGCTTATTTGCGTATTCATATTCCTTAGCCTTCTCAAAGAGATCTGGATGGGTCTCTTTGAGCCTAACCCATTCGATCTTTTTTTGGTAGAAGCAGAAGTAACATCCTGAGTGTGTCCGTCCCCAGTCCATATATTTAGGGAATCCAAGACCTGATTCGTGGAGAATACGTATTATGTCCTCATAAACTAGCCCTGCTTCGCGAAATGGGTAAGAAACGGTAATATTGGGTTTATGACTGATATAACCCTCTCTATCCTCATCAGCACGCAATCCTATATAATTGATAACAGGATCATCCCCTACATACTGCTCGAAAGGTTTGAGTTTGAGATATCTAGTGCACCAGCGACGATGGTTTGAAGGAATCATACCGCCAAAGATCTTTAGCCAGTGGTCAAAACCATAATCCGGTCTCGTCCTGGATATTTTCTTACCAAGAATCGCTTCTAATCGTTCGAGATAATCATAGGTTTCGGGCAATTCTTTCTCCGTGTCATGGAAGATATACTCCATGTCCGGCACGCGATCACGCATGTAAACAGCAAGGGCGGTACTGTCCTTGCCTCCTGACAGACTCAGGATATGTCGTGTTGGATTAGTCATTTGGTGCCTCGTCACTGATCTCGGAAGTTGGATTTGCGTCGGGCAGTGTGCTGCCGTATTTAATGTTCAGACAAATCGGCGGATTCGATCCATATGGGCCATCAAAGGTGGCATTTCGATAAACGCAGATAAGGTTACCAATGAGGTCCCTCTTCTTCCCAAGACCTGGCAACTTCCATGGCTTCTCAGGAATCGTCAGCAGTGTTCCGCTGTCAACCTGGCATGCCCGCAAGTTTTGAATTTTTACGTTGAGTCCCTTTCTTATATCTCCAGAACGTTTGTCTTTCGAGGTGAGTGAATTCAGTTTGCATTGATGCCGTTGGATTACTTTGTCAAGCTCTGGCAGTAGGGTCTGGATGCACTCTACCGTCAAGACAAATTGTTCTCCCTCTTTTCCGGGTAAGATAAATGCGCCATTCTGAATTGGTTCCCGAAGTGCCTGATAGTTGCCATCTTCTCCCTCACAGTAGGACTCAACGTCTACAAGTTCATAATGAGGAGGAGGAACTGGCTGACCGACTCGAGTGAGGTGAGTAGCGAACTTCTGTTGAATCTGCAAGGCAAAGGGGAGTCGTAAGCGTGCAGTACGGGAGTATCCCTCTTTACCCGCCCAATCCTTGATGTCGCCGTGATGTATAGAAAGAAGGTTCTTGTGGTCCCAAACGATACGGAATTGGTTACCGTTAAACTCAAACAGCTCTGTTCTGGGCCTCTCACGGTCTTTGATCCCTTCGCTCAACAATTGCAATGTGCCGGGTATCAGTAGTATTGACCTGTCTGGATCGCTCGCTCGAATAAGATCACAAGGTGCATTGGCAACCATCCAGACTTCGTTTGAAGCATCCTTAATGAGAAGATCGCCGAATTGTAGATCGGATAGATGCGTTGATGGTGTGGCCTCACCCTCGCTTATGGTGCAAGGCTTCAATTCATCGGTCGGCTCAGATAAAACAATGCGATAAATTTCAGCCAGTTGGATGGATGGAGGGCGTTGGCTCGGAAGAAACTGGTCGAACTTCAATTGGTCAAGTACCTTCCTTGCACCCTGGACTTCACTGTTGGCTTCGAACGCGATATGAGGCAGCAACGATCCGAAAAGCCAAAGCATGTACTGTCCGAGCTGCTCTCCCTCTTCCTGAAGACTTAGTAGCTGGACGTAAGCGTAATCTTCGGGGCCTAGCCCCCTGACCTTTTGCATAAACTTGTCTGCTAACACTTCGACCGATGCCTGCAATGCATCTACGAAACATTGAATCTTGTGACGTGTTGGCATACCAATAGCCCATGTCCCCAGCTTGATGTATAGATTCGCCTTGGCACGTAGATCGGACTTTGGCACGAAATCAAATAGACCTTTTAGTAGTTTAGAATCATTACAGAACTTATCTGCTACCAGGTCAACGCCTTCTTTTGCAGACATCAGTACGATGAATGGCTTATTTGAGGCTTTGGGTTCCTGATAGTAGATGGCACGTGCTTTGTTCACTGCCACACTACCTGCACTGGTATCCCCAGGGGGTTCAAAATAGTAGTCGATAAACACAAGCCTGACCGATGTGTCCTGCAATTCGGCTTCACTACCAAGAGTCATGACTTCCAAACTTAGTTCTTCCAGATGCTTACGAAGTTGTACAAGATCACTAAGCTGCTGAAGTTTTGTAGCAAATAGTATATTATTGCATGGGTCACCCAGTTTGGTTAATTGCTCGTGCTGTTCCCACAACTTCCTAATAGCCTCATCATCTATGTCTTCACCACTTTTGATATTAGGACACAGGGCCTGCAGCTCACCCGTCATTTCATCATCACGCTCAATTGTAGTCCAGAAATCCTCAATCTCATTAGCCTTGAAACTGTCAACAGTTGGCAAATCGTAGGCGTCATCAATAATAGCGACTTTGGTGATTCCCTCTTTATTCAAGCGTTCCTTGATCATTTCCACCGCAGATACGGTCATTTATCTTGCACCTCCAAGCGCAGAATGAAGGTGTTCAGTCGATCATCGTGAATGGTCGGCTCATCTGACAAGAATAACTCAGCCTGGTGATATTTAGCGATCTCCCGTGAGATGTATAGACCGAGTCCCTTTCCTTCTCCAGGGGGCTTAGTTGTAACGAACGGCTGAAATATCTCATCCTTCCGACTGATTGGAACCCCAGGACCGTTATCGATGACCCGAATTGCTTTTGCTTTCGTATCGATGATTACCGTGATTTCGGGTAAGAAGTCTCTGTCCAATTTACGTTGCTGGTCAAGCCAATAAACAGAGTTGCTCAACAGATTCTCCATAATCTGGACAATCATTCCCTTTACCATCCTTACGCGCAGGCTTACTGACGAATCGGCTGGCTCCACATCTACAGAGCATTTAATGCCATGCCTTCGAAACTGAGCCTCATGCGAAGATAGAATCTCTTGCACCCAATCAACCAGTTTGAACCACTCTTTTACCTGTCGGCCAGCCGTACTAAGCGGATCAAGGATCCGCAGCCGTTTCTGGAGAGTTTTCAGTTGTGCCTCCAGGGTGACGAATAGACTTTCCGTGTCCTGCCTGAGTTGTCGCCGCTCACCATTAGCCAAGGTCATAAGAGTATGTTGCGTTGCTCGATTTAGTTCGTGTGCGAGTATCTCTACCATCAGCCCGAGCCCGGCAAGATGCAGCATCTGTGTGTGGTCTTTCTCCAAGGTATCAGCTAGTTGCTTCGCATCCTTCATCATCTCCTGGATACGGTCAATTGAGTTCTTGATTGTTGTTACGATCTGCGTGTCCTTTTCCACCTCGGGGTATTTTTGTAAGAGGAGTTGCATGCTCTGTTCTATCTGCAATTCTTGGTTTTCAACACGTTCTTCAAGATCGGCAAAGGTAACGGTCACTCGAGCTTGAACCTCTTTATCTACCTCATTAAGAAATACTCGAAATTGAGTTTCAATGACATGCTGAAGGAGTTTGATAAAAGTTCGCTTTTCCTCACAGTCACGTAATCCTTCACGGTTTGTTTGATCTGTAAGTGCAACGTTATGTAGAAAGGAGATGTCAACTTTACCTACGATTTGCATGCGGTTTACCTTATAGCCGCTAGCGGCTAAAGCTTTTCTATCCAGGTCTAACCAGTCATCGTCTGGACTTCCGTAAGGATTAACCCGGAAGCCATCACGAAACACCGTCAGACCACCTCCCCAATTATGGGTAATTAGTTCTAGTACTTGTTTCCGGCTACCTATGCCCTCGATTTCCGTAAGAATGCGACGGTTGAACCAGTAAAAGTTAGCTGAGAATGGGCCAAGGGAAATGAGTGCCGTGGGTGAAGAAGCTTCGGTAATGCTTAGTAGGTCCGTTTGATCAAGTGAAAACGTCTTCTCACGGTTTCTTAGTAGATAGTTTACCTTGCCAACAAGCAAAGGTTTCTCATCGTCGGTAGTAAACTTCGCTTGCACAGTAGCGTGGGCATACTCAAAAAGAATTTTGTTTAGCGGACGAATAGGAACGCCATCGTTATTGTAGCGGAGTGAGATCGGATATCGTAAGCTTAGGGTAAACGGATCCGTCAGTTTGCTGAATTCATGCGTTGCAATATCCTCCAGCTTTTTCTTATCCCATCCTGAAGTTAACGCAGAGATCAGAATTCGTGTGCCGCTGACGCTGGGGTCGTTCTTTGTCTGGCCTATGGAGGGACTGACAGGGATAGCCTCAATAAGGTCATCAGCATCACGTGTGAAGTTGCGCCAATCGATCGTGAGTATGTTCCAGTTTGATTCACCCGCCTTGCTGGTTTCGACATGCAAACACCATCCAAGCCGCATCGTAGATAAGCGACCAAGCCCTTTCTCACCGAGAATGGGGCGAAAGGATGACTCGTCACCGCCACGTATCAATCGGTCTCGCTGTTCTTCTCGCTCTTTCAAACGAGAAGGTGTGCCAATTGTAAGATAGACATCATTTAGAGTATCGAGTGACATGCCACACCCGGTGTCTTTAATCTCAATATAGTTAGCCTCATCTAGGAGTCCGAGCAAGTTCTCCCAAGAATCCGCTTGGGAGAGCCGTTCTTTCAGTGTTTTCGCATGTGGAGCCGATGAGTCCACATCGGCTAGGAGTGCCGCTCTGCAACGCCCAATAGCTTGTTCCTTGTCAATGTTATTACGTGTCTTATTTTGCTCTGATTGAATTAGTGCACGATGTGAGCTACAGGCATCGGAGTTTATACGGACAACGACATCAATATCCACCCGAGGTGAGCCGGCGTCAAAGGCGTTTTTTATAAGTTCATAGAATGCAACGGAGTCTGAGCTAATCAACTCGGCACCGAGTAAAAGAATCGTTCTAGCTGATACCTTAAAGGGCATAATTTACTACCTCATCGATTGAGTCGTCTCATTGCCCCGCTCACCGTTGGATTCGGATAGTTCCTTCCATATTGCACGTGACGCGGCAGCAAGTCCCACACGCTTAGAATCTCTAATCAAGCCCGATATTGTTGCTTCTATGTTGGCTGCCAAAGGCTCTTCGTCAGGATCGATGAACACCACTTGTGCGACCTCAGTTCCATCCTGCTGAGTAACAGCGACTCGCACTGCCGTCCCTTGGCTAGCTCCTATATTGCTGAAAATCACAGATTGAACATGCCTGAACTGGTGAGCTAAACCATGCAATTCAGTATAGAACAGGTCAACATCCATGTCTGTCCACTTTGATGGCGGTTTGGAACAAAGGAAACTGCCAAGCGACTCTAGCCACTGGGTTTCAGGCAGGTTTACGTCCATTAAGCGCAAGCAGAAGGCTTTAAGTCGTGGCTCCTTCACTGCAACTAACATCCTTTTAGCATCATTTGCCAACGTATCTCTAGCTTTTGAGAATATATTTGGAAGGTCAAACGCACTCAGTATCGTGGCCTTCAATTTAGCTAACAGCTCAGGATAGGCCGCCCTCAGCTCCTCGAGCGCATCTTTTAGGGTACCAACGAATCGTTGTATGTCATTAAGGTTAGAGCTTTCATCATTGAATGCGGCAAAACCACATGCCTTTGGTAAGTCAGCGAAAACTAGCATTACTGGCTCCTCGGCTCTACGTAGAGCATCTCTGACGGCAACTGCATTGGCAGATAAATTCCTTGTGTTATGCGTGTATGCAGGCAAACCCGCAGCGAAAGTAGTAAGAGGAATCACCACATCAAGTACGTTACTCTCCTGATTTTCAGGCAGGCTTTGTCCCAAGACACTTAGAAGTTGCTCATAGAGTATACTGCGAATCCCGCCAATTCGACACCACTGCATCTCAAATGTTTCTGGAGCCTTAGTGATACGATAGAAGTGTTCACCTGAGACATGTCGTAAGAAAGCCCCATCTTCATAGAAAGCAATATCGTTTTCATGAATTAGTGTAAAGGTTGCAAGCAGCAGAGGGTGTAAGCCATCACGAACCCCATATGGCGGCCGCCGCAACTCTTCAAAAATATCTGAAATACGCACACGGGCATAGGGTTTGTTCTCAAGAAGTTCCAGAATAAGTTTTAGTGCCGGCCGAAGTCTGCATGGGTCGTGCTCTTCATCAGGCTCAATAATTCTGAATCCATCCTGGGTCTGTTGATGTAGCTGACTCTTCTGTAGTACTGAAAGATACATGGACATTTCGGGGGGTTTCTTAGCAGTGTCCATACCCAGTAAAGGCTCTGAGGTGTGCTTGAACATTCGCTCGATAAGCCGCATTCGAGCTGCCGCCGCAGCTGAACTAAGTGAACGTCGATTGACCAGTTCATTTTGAATAATGGGGGCTTTGTTGTATACATCATCGCAAACACCCGACAGGTAGGCAAGCAGTTCACGATTACTACTAATATTTAAGCGCTTGCCTTGGCAAAACCACTGAAGCTCCATTTTCTCAGTGAAGTTATAAAGTCCAATGAAGCTTTGAATTCTTTTTTGAAGAACCTGACGCGATGCAGAAATCTGACGAGACACCTCCTCGGAGGCACAGGAATCATAATTCAGCTCAGGTACATTGTGAGCAATCCATTCCCAACGTCCGGATTCTTGGACAAGTTCCCTGAGACTTAGAAGCGGTCTAGGAATTGCTACTAAGAGATTCGGCCGGTCATTAAAAACCTTCGACTTCGCAAACTCTACCGCTGTTATTCGTTCCTCTTCAGTTTCACACAGTGGTACTAAGATCCGCCCATCAGCGGAAGCTGGATTCGTCTCCAGAAACGATTCCAATTCTGAGACAGCAGCGTACTGAACATCAAAGTGGCGCAAATTTCCCGTCTCAATGTAATGGCGTCGAGCGACCAGTGGGCGATTTTCTAATTCAGTCTGAACGAGAGAAGAGATGCGTTGTGGCAGACCCAGAGACCTGACAGCATCGAAATATTTCTGCTCTAGATTGACGCTTGTATATGGCCATAGGTAGTATCCACCTGCTGCGCCACGATTGTAAAGTACACGCTTAACCTTACATAGCCTGAAAATAGCGTCTCTAACACATTTCTTATTGTAAGTATTGCTTCCGTCAACCGCCAACTCCAAAGCAATGTCAGAGGCTAACAAACTATTCGCATCCAATAAATTTAGCATAGCAACTGTCTTCAATACTTGTAATTCAATTTCATCTTCTGTTGCGAAGCTTTCTACAATCGACTCAATTTGGCTCCAATGGCTTCGATAACCTTGTACGTTGAGCCGGTGTCCGAAGTTTGCGCGAGTATAATCATATAGGTTATGAATCCGATAGTATTGACAGGACCCGAGTGGCTGGTTCGCAAAAGTCATTAGACCGAACGGTTCATTTGATAGCAAGAAGCTAAAGAGTGACCTTTCATTCTGACCGAAACGGCGAAATAATCCGGCCAATACTGGGAGGACAGCGGGATGGAGGGGGTATAACCTAACAGCGTTCGCAAGCAGAGCTTTGTGGAAATTCTTAATCCCATACCATCCAAGATTAATAACCGATGTCATTTCGCTCTTTAATTGTCCAGTCAGGCCTTCAGGCAGAAGATTCAGATCGATATTTAGTGCTTCTGCGATGATAGTAGTTGTTTGCTCTAACGGTTGATTAAACAAGAGTTCCTCATATCGGTCGGCAACCTTCTCCCACTCCCTTTGGCTAACCGGTGAAAGTTCGCTGGCATAAGTTGTGAAACCTTGATGTAGTAAGCTGACCACTAGCATTGGACTGTTTCCACTACGTGCAGAGGCTTCTGCCAAGCTTTGTAGGAAATAGATATCTTGTCTGTCAGGATGAAGTGCGGCAAACTCTAAGAACTTGCCCAGTTCATCTAGGATAATCAATATGCCAGTTGTCTTACCCGTTTTACAGATGTGGTCGTTTATACTTTGTAATATTTGTATTACTTCCGTGTCTGGAACTGTCGCATGAGCAGACGTCTGAATAAGAGACTGAATCCGCTTAAGAATATAGGGCTGCTTTTCCGCATAGTGAACATTCTGCAGGGCGTGCAGTAGTGACCGAAGAATGGCAACAGCCATTGCTTCACGTGACCCTGTGACTAACACTGGAAGGAGCCGCGGGCTCAAAACACCGAGTTTTGAGTAATCGATAATGTTTCGAAGCTGCTCAGGCAAGTACTGGCGTTGCCCTGATAGTAGATGAGCCAAAGCAAGTGCAAAAATTGACTTTCCAGAACCATAATCCCCAGTTATTCGCCAAGCGCGCTGGCCAGAGCCAACAGCAAGGCCCGATGCAATTCGATTTACACTTGACTTGATCTGGGGTGTAACAATGTAACCGTTGAGAGCCGAAACATCGCAGAAATCCTTTTCTAGATGCGCTGACCGTAAGAAGCGACTACGAATTCTAAAAAGATCAGTGACTTGCGTGTCAGGCATAAGTCACCTCATTTTCATAGATTGTTGATAAGTTAGGTCGTAATGAATCACCACGTCGAGTCACCATCGGAAGGTAAGCCGACTCTTTGTATATGAACATTCCATCCGAATCCTCTTCAATAGTATGAAGTCGCCGGAGGATGTCTGATTCAGGGAGTTTAAAGATCTGGCCTGGGCTACCATGGGCAACTGATATGTGATGGAAAGGCAGTGTCATCTCATGTGGATAGTACTTCATCCAATAGTCATCCAAGCAGTAAATGAAAAGCGCAGGAGTGATCTCTGGCTTCTCTTCTCGACGAAAGGCATAGAGGGGCTCCTTGTTGCCAGAGTTATCCACCTTTCGCTCACCTATCTTCAGAATCAGTTCAAGCTCTACTAATGGGCAATCCAGATTATCCTCTTGAACATTGCCTTTCTTACTTCGTGTTGGGACGTAAGTATGCAAAAAGATATCAAAGTGTTGCTCGAGAGTGACTACTGACAAAGACCTGCCAAGTTGCTCTGACTCCTTATGAAACGCCTCTACCGCCTTAGTACGACTTATCTCTGGATAGTGCCAGCGATTGAGCATGTAGTCCCACGCGAACAGCGGCTTCTCGGTACGGGTTGACAGTTGCCAGTGAATCAACCACAATGTACGGATGTCCTCAAGGAAGGGATCCAAGCCGTCTCTTGAGAGGATAGCTCGCCCAAACTCAGTAATGGCGTAGTTGCCTGGAGTCACTGTTACCGCGATGCCAGTCGCCTGCACCCAGAAGCGTATTGCCCTCACCATATTTTTCCCAATGCCAAGAGAGACCATTGCTTGTTCATCATTTGCGAATGCTTCAGGATAAGTGTTCAAGGTGGAGAAAGCCTTAGGTAGCCATGCATACCTACATGGGAAAGTCTCATGTCCTGAGAACTTGAAAGGCATACTAGATAATCTCCAAAAAGCTGCATGACCGTCCTCTGCAGTGAACTGCGGAACATACTGCAGGTAACATATACACTACTCCAGTAAATCTTTTGGACCGGTAATCAATATGGATTCGTGCTTGCGGGATAGTTATTACCATTCCCTCCCTCGAATGAATTATCTAGAATGATTTTGGCCTGTTTCAACCAGCCCTCATCGAAGAATTTCAGCCCATACTCGTTTATGTAAGTAGGGGGTGGAAGGAGTCCATCTTTCAACCGGCGACGAAGCTTGGCTTGGTGTAGCCCAAGGCGTTTGGCAGCCTGGGGAAGGGTCATGTACTTATATAGCTCAGCTATCCTTGGTCCTGCCATCTTGCCCTGATGTTAAGACATTGTCAAGTATTTGTCAATATGGACACCAGCCGGTTGTTATTACGCGTATCTTGAGCAGTTCCAAATCACACTTTCTAGCGGCTTGTGCAATTTCCTTATTGCCTAGAGCTGTTATAGCTTCATTGAGGAAGACGACAATCCAAACTCCAGAAAGCGAAGTCCTGCCGGAAACGGATGTTGCTTACTCAGCTGGCTCTTT
>Ga0114930_10004190_pt1 | contig 12275 bp, 11 predicted proteins | sample AnhtaG_FD_87300 | JGI IMG/M metagenome (GOLD analysis project Ga0114930, IMG submission 87300) | Deep subsurface microbial communities from Anholt, Denmark to uncover new lineages of life (NeLLi) - Anholt_01485 metaG | ecosystem: Environmental > Aquatic > Marine > Oceanic > Sediment | place... | reverse complement strand
TCAAAGAGGGAACGGTCGGAGCCGCCGCCGAAATCGGCGGCGTAGTGGCACAAGGCCACACGAAGGGGACGCTCAAGGCCTGCGGACGCGGGGTCGGCCATCACGCTTCTCCCAAGGCCGCGTCGGGTTCGGTGGCAAGGGGCCGCTGCGGCGGCGCGGCGCGCTCGTCCTCGAGGATGAGGGTGGCCATGACCGTGGACAGGCCCAGGAACAGCCAGAACGACTGGGCCATTACGGGCCACTGGAAGAAGTTCTCGAGGCCGCTGTGGCACAGGTAGCCCACCACCGCGCCCGCCACCGCGGCGAACAGCCGGTGCTCGCGCGAGTCGAGCTGCGCCGCGCGGCGCTCGCGCCACACGAGCAAGACCCACTGGGACAAGAACAGCAGAAAAGCGGCCAGGCCCAGCAGGCCGGTCTTGACGAGCAGTTGGAGGTAGGCGCTGTGCACGGTGGATTGCTCGGAGCTGAACTTGGGCAGGATCTGCTTATGCTCGCGCTTGGGCACGTAGCGCTTGTTGACCAGGATGTCCGACACGGTGTAGCGGCACCCCCAACCCAGCCCGCGCAACGGATATTCGCGGAAGATGTGCCAGGCCGTGGTGTAGTAGTCGACCCGCTCGAGCAGGGATCGCTCCGCCCGGCTGAACTCGAGCTTGGACATGCGCTTCACCACCAGCGGGCCCAGCGTGACGCTGAAGAGGAGTCCGGCGAGAACCACCACGGCCACGACGGGGACGGTCTTTCGGATGGAGAAGAAGACGAAGGCCAGGCCGATGGCCAGGGCGATCCACGAGGCGCGGGTGTTGGTGAACACAATCGTGGTCAGACACAGCGCCGTGCAGCCCCCGAGCAGCAGCCGGTTGAGGCGCGAACGTACGGACAGCAGCAGCGCGATTTCCGCGCCGATGGTCAACACCAGCAGGCCGCCCAGGGGCGTGGCGCCATACAACGAGCCGCTGCGGGTGCCGCCGTGGTACACCGCGTCGCTGAGCACTTGCTCGAGAGGAATGCCGATGTTCGTGAAGCGCTCGACGATGCCGTGGGCGGCCAAGAGGACGCCGCCGAGGACGTAACAGGCGAGGATGCGCTTGACTTGGCGCCAGTCGGACACGCGGTGGACCACCAGAAGGTACAGCGCGATGAATTCGACGAACTGGCGGCAATCCTGAAGGGCGGCCACGGGGCCGTTGCCGCGCTTCACGCCGGTGTGAAGCGCGAGGACGACGGCGGCCGCGTAGACCACAAGGGCCTTGAGCGGGAGTTCCTTGGCGGGCCGTTCCAGGCGGAAGACGAACAGACACGTTTCCTTGGCGAAGAAGAGCAGTATGAGCACCTCGGCGAGGCCAACGGTCACGCCCGCGACCTCGACTTGCACTATCCCGAGAGGACAGATGGCGAAGGCGATGAAGTACAGGCCGCGCTCGGTGTTCTGCAGAATGAGGAGAAGGCCGGCCAGGCCGATAGCGGCAACCGGCCCGAGCAGAACAGCCCAAGGCGGCAGCCCGGAGACCAGGATCACGCCAACGGCCGCCATGCCGACGAGAGAGCTGGCCAATCCAACGAATAGGTAGAAAAACGTGATCGGGCTGACGGGCGCCTGTCGAGCGACGCGGCTCACGCCGTCTCCTTGAACGCGGGGATGACGAGCAGCCGCATCAAGAGCGAGACACACCCGGCGAAGACGAACGCGCACACGCCCAACGCGGCTGCGGTCACGAAGCCCCATAGATGGCTTTCGGGCCACGCGGTCCCACGCGACAAAATCTGAAGCGTGTGGTAGTCGACCTGCGAGGCGATCTCGATCCACTTCCTGCGCTCGTGGAACACGTCGTGCACGTTCTCCGCGAGGCCGTAGCGGCGTTCGATGCGGATCTTCTCGGTCTCGAGGCGCGTGACCTCCTCATTCAAGTCCTCGAGCTCGGTTTCGTGTTGGTCCTGCAGCTCGAGGGTGCGATCGCGCATGGCTTCGAGGCCGGCCACCATCGGCTCGCTCGTGAGCAGTTCACCATAGACCCGCCAGTAGGATTCGTTGAGCGTCTCTCGGGTGAGGACCTGCGTACCGTCCTGCGGCACGCTCTTCTGCCCTCTCCGGATGATTTCCTCGAAAGTGGGTTCCGAATCGCGGGGCCCAGTTTCGTTCGGAGCAGCGCCATCCTCGGCGTCGGGTTCGCTCTTCTCCTGGGGCGCCGCGGATTTCGGCTTCGGCGGGGCGGCGTCAACGCCGAGCATCGCGCCAAGATGGGACTGAAGCTGCTCCAAGATGGCGGGTTCCGGGACCATCCAACTGAGCTCGAGCTTGGGTTCCAGGTATTGCATTGATTTCTTGTAGGCTTCGACCTTGGCCTTCTCCTGGTGAAGCTGGCCATCGATATTGGTCAATTGCTCGATATGGGCCATGACCAGACCGCGGACCGTAGCGATGCGGGCATGCAGCAGTTCGAGGTTGTGGTCGGTGAACCACTGGTCCTTCTCTTCCTCGACCTTGCCCAGCGCGCTCTCGGCCTCGCCGAATTCGCTGTTGAAGATCTCGAGGAGCGGCCCTTCGACGCCGGCCTCATAGCGGTCGACGGCCTCGATGATCTGCTCGGCCCATGTGTTGACCATCAGCGCGGCGTCTTCGGGGACCTTGGACTTGGCCGTGAGCTCGAGGACCTCCGAGAACACCGTGTCCATGGGGGTTTCCTTGGCGATAGTGATCTCGTAACTTAGGCTCTTGGCGAGCACCCGTATGGAGGGAATAGGACGGACGAGCCGGCCGGCGGCCACGATCTCGTCGAAGGTACGGCGGAGCACTTCGTCGCTCTTGCACAGCAAGGTAACGGAGGTGACGTCGAGCTTGGGCGCGAGCTCGATGGACTCCGGCGCGCCCCGCGACGGAATGGGCGCCACAACAAGATGGGCGGTAGACTTGTTGGTCGTGAGCACTTTCTTGCCCGCGACGAAGCCCAGGGCCGTCATGGCCACCGTGAACACCACGATGAGCACGAGGTCTTTCTTGAGCGCGAGCAGGGCGTCCTTCAGGCCTCTCCGGAAGCGGACGGCGGGGTCGAGGTTCTCCGACACAGGGCGGTCTCCGAGTAGGTTGTCGAGCGATAGCTGCCTTTAACTGGGGGCAGTCTAGCACGCACATTCGGGACGCTGCAACCGTGTCCACTGTCGCGAAGGAGGGGTAGCGAGACTCGTGGAACCACCATCGCCGCGGCCAAGGCGAGACCTTCGTGACCCCATGTCACTGGTGGGCCACTCGTTCGGGCTTGCGAATATCGCCCTTTCGTGGTAGGTTACATGAGACAAAGACCTCCCGGTTGACGAAGCGGCTCACAGGGAGCCGGCGGGATGCTTCAGGCGAGGCGGAAAGGAGGTGATCCATCGATGGAAAGTCCGGGTAGACCCGGCGCTAGTAGACAGTGCGTTGTCTGCTACGCCGCCACTCGTGCTCCAAAGATGGATCTGCATCGCATGAAAGGTTCAGGTCCACGGAGGGGTTGCCGGCGGTAGGCAGGCAACGCACGAGTACTAGCTCAAAAGGGAGCGCCCGGCCTGATGGCCGGGCGCTCTTCTATCCAGCCGAGGGTCGGATCCCGAAGGGGGGGCACGCGCCCTTTCGCAAACGCGCCGACTCGGGGAATCGAGGGGCCAACCAGCCTGGTCGTTGCGACCATCAGGCCGCCCTTCGCCTCTGCACGAGTTCGGGACAAGAACGCGCGCTTAAACCTTCGGGTGCCGTTCGGCGTCTAATCGGGTGAATGCAACCCAGGAACGGGCGTTAGGATTAACAGGGGCGACCGGTCTCGGAATTGCAGCGGAAAGGACCGACCATGGTGGGAGTAGCAACGGACACACGGCACGAGGAACGCCTGCCCTTCGCCGAGCGGGTTACGTACCGCTACGGCGAACGGTACGCCGGGTCGGCATTGTGGCACAACGTCAGCCGGTCGGGCGGCCGCATCCATCTGGGACGATACCTGCGGCCCGGCAGGTCCTTGCTCCTCAGCTTCGGTCCGACGACGCTGTTCACGGCCATGGTCGTGTGGTGTCGCCGCGCCGGCAATTCCGCCGACTTCGAAGCCGGCCTCTGGATCCCGACGAACGGCGAGGAATCGGTGCTCCATTGCACCGTCTTGGCGGAGGACTTCGCGCCGGAGGACGGCCCGGCAACGTGCGTGGCCTAGAAACCCCATAATGGCGGAAGCGGCAGCGTTTTCACAGACGACAGGTACGATCCCCTTGGGCCGACGCACGCCAGTCGATAGCCAGCCCGACGACGCCTTCCTGGTGGCACGCGCCCGCGCGGGCGACGTGGCGGCGTTCGAGCAACTGTACCGGCAGAACGTAGGCCGCGCCTACGCGCTCTGTCTGCGCATGACGGCCGACCCGGCCCTCGCCGAGGAGCTCACCCAGGAGGTCTTCGTGCGGGCGTGGCAGAAGTTGAAGACCTTTCGCGGAAACAGCGCGTTCGCCACGTGGCTGCACCGAATAGCCGTCAACGTGGTCCTCAGCGAACGCCGCACACGGTCCCGTCGCGCCGCCCGCATCACCACCACCGACGACGTCGCGGCCCTGAACGCCCCGGCCCCGCCGCCAACCCACGGCGTCCGCATAGACCTCGAGGAGGCCCTGGCCCGGCTCCCCGAGGGCGCACGCACCGTGTTCGTGCTGCACGACGTGGAAGGCTACCGGCACCACGAGATCGCCGCCATGACGGGAATGGCCGTGGGCACGTCCAAGGCCCAGCTTCACCGAGCCCGTCGACTCTTGAGGGAGGCTCTCAGATGAGCACGTGCAACGAGATGGAAGGTCGACTGAACGACTATGTTGACGGGACGCTCTCTGAGGCCGAAGCGCAGAGCGTCGAGGCGCATCTCGGGTCCTGTCCAGCGTGCCGTCGCGCCGAAGGCGAACTGCGCGCCCTAATCGCCGGCGCCGAGGCGCTGCCCAAGGCCCTTGTGCCGGAGCGAGACCTCTGGCCGGGCGTCGTAGGGCGCATCCAGGGCGAGGCTCGCTCGGGCACGGTCCGCAGACCTTTCACCCAGACCATCCGGCGGCGCGTGTTGCCGTTCGCGGCCGCCGTCGCCGTGACCGTCGCGGCGCTCTATGCGGTCGCAGTATGGCGCACCCCGGGCTACGTGAAGGCCGAGGCCGACTTCATGCGCACGCGGGCGCAACTGCTGGCCGCCATCGAGGCGCGCGGCGAGCGGCTTTCGCCCGGGACGGCGCAGACCGTGCAGGCGAACCTCCGCGTCATCGACGACGCGGTGCAAGAGATACGGGCGGCCATCGAGGACGATCCAGACAACCCGCGCCTCGTGCGCATGCTCATGGCCACGCGCCAGAAGGAGTTGGACTTGCTCGTGGCAGTCGTCCGCACCCCGCAGCCGATCGGCGCGGCGCCCTAGGGAGAAACGTAAGGGAACACGGGTCAACGCAATGGGGCCGTGGCGGCCCCAACGGGAGACGAGGCAATGAGGCTACTTCGATTCGGTTTCATGGTTGCGCTGGTGGGCACAGTCACCGTGGGCGCGTGGGCGTACACCGAAGTGGAGGAAGGCTGCGACGTGGCCCCCAGCGGCGGCGTACTCATCAAGAACATCGCCGGTTCCATCAACGTGCAGGCGTGGGACCGCGACCGGGTCGAGGTGAAGGCCCGGCTCGGCGCCGGCGTTAAGCGCCTGGACTTCGACTGCACCCCGCGCCGCACGGAGATCGAGGTCGTCGTGCCACACTGGTTCCGCCGCCACATCGAGTCGCACCTCGAGGTCTTCGTCCCCCGAATGGGTGACCTCGAGGTCGAGGCCGTCAGTGCGGACGTCCACGTCGAGAACGTGGCGGGCACGCTCAAACTCGAGGCCGTCAGCGGCGACGTCACCGTAGTCGGCGGCGCCGAATGGATCAATGCCAAAGCCGTCAGCGGCGACGTGACCCTCAACGGCGACGCCAAGTACTTCGATGTCAGGGCAACCAGCGGCCACGTCGCCATCGCCGGCAATGCCGATGAACTGGACGTCGAGACGGCCAGCGGGGACATCGAGATCAATGGCTCTTTCGGCGCCGTCAAGATCGAGGCCATCAGCGGCGACGTCGAGATCGCCGGCTCCGTGTCCGACCTCATTATCGAGACCGTAAGCGGCGACATCTCGGCGGCACGCGTGTTGAAGACCGCTGCGGCCGAATCCGTGAGCGGCGAAGTGCGCCTGACCGCCGACCGCCTGACCGACGGCGACTTTGCCACCATTTCAGGGCGGATCGAATGCGATACGGGCCTAGCCGAACAGGCCGAGCTCGAGATCGAGAGCGTAAGCGGCGCCGTAGCGCTCACCCTACCACAAGACCTTGCCGCCACCTTCAGCATCTCTTCCTTCACCGGCAGCATCCGCAACGACTTCGGCCCCCAGGCCCAGCGTGTGGACCAACACGGCCCCGGTTCCGAACTCGAGTTCACCCTGGGCGACGGCGCCGCCCAAGTCGACGTCGAAACCCACAGCGGCAATATCCGCATCCGGTCGAGGTGATTTCCCGCGGCCCGCTGAGCAGCCCCGCCGACTTGCACCCGCGCACCGTATCCCGTATCCTTCCGACAGCGTCGAATCTCGCCCATCCCAACGCGCCCCGATAGTTCAGTGGATAGCCTACACCACTAGCGTCATAGGTTGCCAGTAAAGGAAACAGCCGGTAAATAAAGGCTATTCGCGATCTGGCCTGTCGCCGGAGGGTGTCGAGAATAGCGGCAAAATGCGGGTTCTAGGTATCAGAAACGGTAGCACTTTACTGGGCCGCCTGGCGCATCTTCTTGAGCACGTAGGCGTCCAGCCGCCCTTCGTCGAACACGAGCCGCCGGCCCCCGATGCGTGCGCCTACCAGCTCGCCTTCGGCAACAAGCCGATCAAAGGTCCGCGTGCCGATGCGCAAGAATTTCGCGGCCTCTTGTCTGGTCAATAGCTTCATCGCTTCGCCCTTTCCCTAATCGCCCCTGTGGCGTTTTCCGCGTCTACCCGCACTGTGAACCCCTCCGGCGCCGCCGTTCGTGCCGTGGTGGCCGAATAGCGCGTGTTTATGCCGCCCCAGGGCCGTCGGCCAACAAAAGGAGCGAAAAACCGACGGCCCCGGGTGAGCATGAAGGTGGACAGACGTCACAGGTCTGCCCAGTATGGACTTGATTCAACTATCACCTGACATGGACGATCACGATGCCAGCCTTGGTATCGCCGGCATTGCTCACCTCGAGTGTGAGCTTTGTGCCCGCCAGCGACGCGATGGGCTTTGCATTCGTGTCGCCGCCAATGGGAGATATTGTTTCTATCGCCGAATTGCTGCGGTTGGCCCCGGCCCCGAACAGAATGTCGATACTGGCGTCGTTGTTCAGAACAACGTCATAGTCTGCCGTCGGCGTAGTCGTCGGCACCGTCACCACCCCCAACACCTCACCGTCGTAGCTTTCCACCGTGGTGCCGTCGGCGTCGCCGGCCGCGTCGCTTGTCCATGTGAAGATGATCTCTTTGACGCTCGTGTGCGTCGTTTCCTCAATCGTTACAGTACCGGCCATCGTGTTACCTCATCGGCGGGGGGGGGCCCGAAGGCCCCCGCCGTTAGTTGGTCTATGCCTCATCAACCGATGCCGTCCAGTTGATCGCTATCGACTTCTCAGCGGCCGCGTTCACAACATGCACGCCGTGGTCCATGATCATGAACGTGGTGCCCGTGACGGCTTCCGTTATGTTCGCCGCGTCGTCCTGCAGCACCATGTACACGTTCGGGCCGATGACCGCGGTAGAGCCCGTGATCGAGTCCTTGATCGCGAGGTCTTCCGCGCCTTCGGTCCAGATCCAGCCGTCCGAGATATGGATACGTGCCGACAACGTTGTCCGGCACTCGATGGCCCCGAGGTCGAAGTTGCCGTAGATCGCGAAGTTGCGAATCACGGCATCGTCCGCGCCCACGAGACAGATCGACGTGTCGCCGCCGTCGCCGGGCGCGCCGATATGACGCCAGCCGTCGATCAACAGCCGGTCCGCGGCCGCCGTCGTGACCAACACGTCCGTGGCCTGGCCGACGCTGTCACGGTATTCGCAGTCGATGACTGCGCAATCCGCCGCGCTTACCTCAACGATGCCCGTCGTGGCATCGATGCCGCCCACAAACCGGAGGTTCTGGATCGTCACGCCGGCGGCAGCCAGCTTGCAGTCGCCGTCAACGTGCGTCGCCACCAAGGTCGGCATGTTCCTGCCGCGCCGGATGCCGAACACCGTCACGCCCGCCTGGTCGATATCGATAGCCGAATCGGCGGCCAGGTTTTCGGTATGGTACGGCGCGACATAGATAATGTCGTCCGCACTGGCCGTGCACTTGTTGACCGCGCCGTCAATCGTATCGAGCGCGTCGTCCCAGCCGGTCCCGCCGTTTGTAGCGGCGCCGTTGGTGCTGTCCACGAACCACGCGGCGCCCGCATGGTCGCCCGGATAGATCACGAGGTTGCCGTTCGCCCACCTGGACGACAGCACCCCTCTCGGAGGATTGTTCGCATTACTCACAGTGCACCTCCCTACGTGATCGCGGTCGGGGTCGGATCGCCCTGGAAGCGTGCGCCACTCAGGATCGCCACAATGCTGATCAGGCAGGCCGCCGCGTTCGTGGCCTTCACCACCAAATACGGGTAGCCGTCCGTCAGCTCCGCCGCGTCGATCTCGATCACGAACGTGCAATTGTTGTTTGTGCCCGTCGAGAAACCCGCCGACGTCGCCGCCGTCCGGTTGCCCAGCGTATCGCCCGCCGCCGTCAGTTCGGCGTAGTAGGCGAATGCAATCGCCGTGGTGTTCGAGCCGTCCTTGTCGTCCGACTCCTCGACCGTGATCGTGGCCGCGTTCGTCACCGCGCCCGTGGTCACGACGATCGTGGCATGGGCGTATTTCTTGAGGCAGAAGTAGTCGGACACCTTCGCCACTGAGCCGGTATCCACCGGGCCCAGCGCGTTGACCACGTGGGCCTGTTCTGCAATCGTTGTGCCTTTCATGTCTATGCCCTTTCCGCCAGCGTGATAGCCCACGACAGCGAGTTGGTGCCCTTCTTGGGCGTGACTTCCGAAACCCAGGAGCCTTGGCCGTCCACGCGCACTATGATGCGGTAGTAGGCTTTGTCGCCCGCAAATCCGACGTGGCCGGACTTGTCCAGGGTGATCTCCTTCCGCAGACCGATACTGTACTGTGACAGGTCGGTGAAGATGATGTCGCCCTGGTCACCCAATGCCGGGACCTTTTCAGAAAAGATCACCGGTCTCGTCAACATCTTGAATGCGCCGCCGGACTCGCTGAGCACCGGCACAACACTGCCGCCCGTGCCGACCGCGATCGACAATTCGAGCAGTTGTGGGATCGCGTCGTTGTTGACGATCCAGACGGCCCGCTGTCGGCACCCGGGGTGCATGCGCATGAACATCGATGTCAAGTTCTGGTACACGATTGTGTCCGCAACCTGGCCCGTCTCTTTCGTCACCGCGATCAACGCCGGGTCGTTCAGGACGCCAAGGGGCTTGCCGGCCCCGTCGCCGTTCAGGAAGGCGTAGTCGAGATTGAAAGCCGTCGCCTCGCGCAGGGCACGCTCGAGTTGCGTCGCCAGGTCCGTGCCGTCGGCGACAAGCTCGTTCGACACCGCCGTAAGGCACGCCAACTTCCTGGCGTTCAGCTCGAGCAGCCTCAATTTCGGCTCACTCTCCGTGATATCCGTGTTCTCGTTGATCCAGTACGAGATGATCCCGCCGTGGGTGTCGCTCGTGTGATCAAAGCCGTTCCACCCAGGAACCTTCCGGGTGTCGCTGGTCATCGGCCATACCGTTGCACGTGGCCGGACGATCTCCGCCTCGAGCGACCCGTCCATGAGCCAGCCGCCGAATTGGTCCGGGACGGCAAAGCCGCCTTCGGACGGTATGCCCTCACTCATGGCGCGCCGCTGTAGCGCGTCGAGCCGGATGTCGGCACGGCCCACGTCAACCGCCGTCAGAAATTCGTCGATGCTCTTGAACCCGCTGCCGTTCGGCGTCTCCCCGAACAGGCCCTTCCACGAGCGATCCTCGGAGGGCTTGCCGGGTGCCGGCGCGCGCTGTTCGCCCGTGTCCGGCTTAAGTGGGGACCGGGACGCTTCGCGCAGGTTCGACTCAAGGCCCTGCTGATGCTGCTCGCGTTCGACCGCCGCCTTGATCACGTCGGCCTCCGCGTACAGCTTCTCGAGACCTTTTTCCTCTTGGGCCGTCACGTCGCGATTCTCGGACTGCGCCTTCTCGAGCACGGCCCGAGCGTCGGCGATCAGCTTGGCCCGCTCCTGTAGTTTGCTATTGATGTCAAACATCCTTTGTTTTCCTTCTTCACTTCACTGCCTTGCGCGTGCGCAGCCAGGCGCGGCGCGGTTGGCTCGGCCCTCTTGTGAACGCCACGAGTGACCGGGCCAAAAGGTCGGCTCGCAGCGGGTATGTGAACGCGCGTCCACCATCCGGAGTGGGCAGCCAGGCCCGGCGTCCGGTCTGTAGGTGTCGCGTCGTGGTTCATGTAAACGCCCCCGACATTCTCAACTCGTGGCCTACTTCACGCGCCAGCGCGCGGCCGATGCGGTTCACATCGGCATCTTCGCGGATCGTCGCGGAACCAATCAGCGGACCGTTGAAATTGAGCGTCACGCCGCCGCCGCCACCCTGTACGGCCTGGCGCATCTCGCCGTGTGGCATCACGCGGGAACCCACGGGCAGCGCCACGAGTTCCGGGCCGCGCTCGCCCACTTGGACAATACGGTGTTGCACAACGCCGCCCGCCTGGAAGCCGGGGATGACGCCGCCACCGGCGAAGCCCGGCAGGGCGCCCACCACAGAGTCCCAGGCGGCGCGCAACCCGTCTAGCCAGTCCATGACCTGTCTGACTACGCCCCAGACGAGTTCGGCCAGCGCGCCGAAACTTTGCTCCGCACACGCCAGAATGCTCGGGCTGCGGGAAAGCGACAAGTCCCAGGCGTGCTTGTGGGCCATGTAGATATCTTCGCTGATATCCCCGACTTGCGTCGCGGTCTCTTGCTGCATATCAATCAGCGCCCGCGAGCTTTCCTGCGACTTCTGGATCACGCCCTCGATCATCTCAAAGTTGTGATCGCGCATCATCTGACGAAGGGCCTTGATCTTTTCGCCCGCCGTCATCTCGCCCATCGCCTGTTCGTCAACGGCGACGCCCAGCTCGCGCAACCGGTCAATGTGCTCTTGAATGCGTGTGTTCTGTAGCTCCGTCGATTGGGCATTCACCTCCTGCCGGCGCGCCAGGTCGTCCGTGGCCTTCTGCCAGTCCATGAATGCCTTGATCGCCGACAGCACCAGCGTGACGGTAGCTGCGACGGCAAGAATGAGCCCCGCCGGCCCTGTCAGCGCCGCCGTGACGGCGCCAAGCCCCCCCATACCGGCCAAGGCCAGACAGGCCGTGCTTACGCCCTTGAAGGCTATCGCCAGGCCGGGCAACATTCGCACGAGCGGGCCAAGCACGAGCAAGAGCGGTCCAACTTTCGCGCCGACCGTAATGATGGTTTTGACAAGCTCCTGGTTTTGGAGAATCCAGTCCCGCACCCCCTTGACGGCTTCGACCAACTTCGGAATGAATTCGAGCGCCAAATCCGCGATGACCGGGCCGATCTGAATCACAACGCCCTGTAGCGAGCCCTTGAGGGTGGTCAGCGCATCGTTGAATTGCGCCGCCTTGTTCGCCACCTCTTGGCTGAACACGAGGCCCAGGTCGCGCGCCTCTTGGCGCATCTTTTCGAGCCCGGCCGCGCCGTCGGCCAGCATGGGAAGCAGTGCCGTTCCGGACCGACCGAATAACTCCTGTGCGAGCGCCGCCTTCGTGGTGTGGTCTTCGATATCGGCCACGGCTATAGTCAGCAGCTCGAATTGTTTTTCCGGCGTCAGCCCCTTCAGTTGCTCATAGGTGATGCCCAATTGGTCAAGGGTATCGGTGTACTCCTTCGTGCCGAAGCCCGCGTCATTGATGAAGCGCTGCATCCGCCGAACGGCCACCTCCAAGCCCTTGAGGTCGGTCCCGCTCAGTTCTGCCGCGTGCCGGAACTCGGACAGCGCCTCCGTACTGAAGCCCGTCCGCAGGGCCATTTTCTGAACTTCGTCGCCGGCCTTTGCAAACGATTTGACTACGCCCGCCATCACGCCCGTTATGGCCCCGCCAACAATCGTCATGGCTGAGCCGACCTTGCGCATTGTCTGTCCAACGTTGTGTTGGAGGCCCGCCATAGCCCGATCCATCTGCCGG
>Ga0114930_10004189_pt1 | contig 12277 bp, 7 predicted proteins | sample AnhtaG_FD_87300 | JGI IMG/M metagenome (GOLD analysis project Ga0114930, IMG submission 87300) | Deep subsurface microbial communities from Anholt, Denmark to uncover new lineages of life (NeLLi) - Anholt_01485 metaG | ecosystem: Environmental > Aquatic > Marine > Oceanic > Sediment | place... | reverse complement strand
TTGCCTTCGCCTCGCCGGTCGCCGATCTCGCGGTCAATGACGAGCGCCTGCTCGCAGCACTGGCGGCGTGCTCCATTGGCGCCCGGCTAGTGGTACTTCCGCGAGGACGTCTTCTCGAGTCTAACCCGGTTGGACAACAGAATGACGTCGCGAAGACCTTCGGCGCTGGGGGCCTTCTGCCACCTCTCCTGGAAGCCCGGCTCTTGGACGATGTGTGCGATGGTCATCAGAGCCGTGAGATGGAAGTTCCGTTCATCAGATGAGCCAATGAGGAAAAATACCGTGGTAACAGGGGGATTCAATTCTGAAAACATAGCGCCCTCTCTGCAGCGGACGAGAAGAACGTCGAAGACGTGCTGTCCTGGGACAATAACGTGCGGAATGGCCAGGCCGGGTTCGAGCACGGTGCTCGACTCCCTTTCCCGGGCAAGGAACATCTCCTCCAGATTTCGCTCTTCTACGCCAATCCGGGGTGCAAGCGCTGCGGCGGCGCGGGAAAACAGCTCTTTCGCCGATATGGCACCCTCAATGTCGAGGATTTCGCACTCCTTGATCAGTTCGTCAAAGCGGTCGCTTTCGACCCCATCCCGTTCCAGGGCTATGGCTCTCAGTTCGTTCTCCAATCCTCTCTCCCCAATCTGTTTGGAAACGATTCGCTTTACGAAGAAGACGAAGGCTGATTCGCGGTCGATCCGTTGCCGCACATAAAGGAGATACCACACACACGTTGCCAGGGTGAACGCGCCGGTCAGGAGCAAGGGAATTGCGCCCATTTCGAACAGGAGAAATCCGTAGGCGACAATCCCAGCGATCTGAAGCCAGGGACAGAGAGGCGCCCTGAAGGTGGGACGATAATTCTGCAGTCCACTTTGGCGCATGATGATGACCGCCAGGTTGACCAGCATGAACATTACGATCATGATGGTTGAGGCGGTCTTGACCAAATCCTGAATAGACAAGAAAGCGATACATAGCATCATGAAGGCGCACGTGAATGTAATAGCCACGTGCGGCGTGCCAAACCGCTTGTTGGTGCGGGAGAACCGCTCCAGCAGTAGGCCATCGCGGCTCATGGCCATAGGAGAACGCGCCGCCGACAGCATACCCGCGTTCGCCGTCGTTACAAAGGCCAACAGCGCGGCCACGTGAAGAACGGCGGCCGCCTTACCCATGGTAAGTTCCGCAGCGGCCGCGATGGGGGTCAGGGAACCAGCCAATTGCTCAGGACGAAGCACACCAACAGTCACAAAGACAGCGAGTACATAGAACGCATTGACTACGCCGTATGCAAGGAACATTCCCAAGGGGATGTTCCGCCCTGGGTTGTGTACCTCTTCCGCAACGCTGGCGACTTTGGTAAGACCACCGTAAGAGACAAATACCATGCCGGCTACGGCGAAGACGGCCTGGAACCCATGGGGTGCGAAGGGCTGATAGTGGATAGGCTTCACCGAGGACATACTCGCGACAACATATGCCGTCAGGATGGTAAGGAGTCCCATCACGAGAACGGACTGAAACCGGCCGCTCCCCTTAACGCTGATCCCATTCAGCAGGCCGAAGAAGGCACAGGCGCAAAGAGCGACTACCTTGACAATCCAGTATCCTTGCCCTGGGAACAGTAATGCCCCAAGGGCGCCGATCCCAACCAGAGCAAACGCCGATTTCAGCGCGATGGAAATCCAGTTTGCGAAACCGGCAAAAGTGCCCGCCAGTGGACCGAGACTGCGTTCAACAAAGAAGTAGGTCCCTCCGGACTTGGGCATAGCGGTCGCTAGTTCGGCTTTAGCAAGGATAGACGGGACCATCAAGAGTCCTGCCAGGAGATATGAGAGCACTACCGCGGGGCCTGCCATTGTGAACGCGATGCCCGGCAAGACAAAAAGGCCGGAACTGATCATCGCGCCGGCCGCGATGCTGAACACGTCCAAAAGCCCGAGTTGTCTCTTCAGCATGGGACCAGCCCTCCCTCAAGCGATCCCATACTTCCCCGATTCAGGTTTCGCACCATCAGACCTGTCTCCTCGTGGATCCAGACTCGTTTACACTGCCGACCGTCCCTAGAGCAGAGGCATGAAGCCTCTGGGCTTGACGCCCAGCACAGAGCAGTCGACCTGTCTCAAAACGGTCTCCGCGGTTCTGCCTATCACGAGACCGGGGATTCCTGTGCGTGCAACGGTTCCCATGACAATAAGGTCCACTTTCTCGTCTCTCGCCACTTCAGGGATAACCGTTCCAGGATTTCCAAAAACGTATCGCACATCAAAGTCACCGTGGGTTCTTGCGAACTTGCCGATGAACTCGCGGTCGCTCTTGAGGCGTTTCATTTGGATCCGATCCATGTACTCTGAATACTCTCGGGAATCCAGTTTCGTTGCCAGCAATGCCTCACCGATTGCCTCGTATGCCCGCACCACAAACAGTTTGCACTGCTCTTGAATGGCCAGCGACGTGGCCAGTTCAAGAATTTTGGTGTTGAGTGAATTTCTGACATCGTCATCTCCCGGAACCGGATCGACGGCTGCGAGGATTCGTTCGAACTGCTTTCCCGCGGTCGGTTTGATAAGCCAAACCGGGCATGGACACTTGCGGAGCAGGTGCATGTCCGTGCTCTCTATGGCGGGCTTCTCAAGTGTACTATCCTGTTCCAAGTCCTTCAGAAGAAGGTCGTGGGCGTCCGTTAGTACCTCTCGTATGATCTCGAGAAAGGGTTGCCCCACGAGCACTCCGCTGCTCACTGATATCCCACTATCCCGGAGTGGCGCAATCAAAGCCTCCAGGCGACCTTTGGCTTCTTGTACAACGATTGTCTCCCAGTCTTGGACTCTGGAAGGGAGCAGCGTGCGAGCCCATGGCGGTAGTTCTTCCTGGACGGCAACGACTCTCACTGCCGCCTTGTTGTTCCGCGCGAGTTCCACAGCTCGCTCGAGGGCGGGATGATCTTGCCTTTTAATGTTCACACATACGAGGATGTTCCTGAATCGTTTCATGGCTGTCGACCTCCTGTGTTCGACATCGCCCCGGCGCGCTACTTCATTGTGAACGCGGGACCCCTCGATCAGAAGCCCACCAGTATGTTCTTAGAACGCCTCATGAGCATCACCTCAAGCTACTGGCTTTGCTCGCCCTGTTGATTCACAGAGTCCAATGTCTTGCCGCTTCTGGCTGATATATGATTCCAACGACCTTCAGGAGTTTGCGCCCCTTCGGGGTGTCCCATTCGACCACGTCGCCGATGCGGCAGCCGAACAGCGCAATGCCAAGAGAAGACAGTACGGATATCCGTCCTTCCAGAGGCTTGCTGTCTGAGGGAAATACCAGGTTGTAGACCCCTTCCCTTTTCGATTCCAAATCGCGAACGCGCGCTATTGAGTTCATGGTAATCACGTCCGCGGGAACTTCCTCCGGCGCCACTGCCTTCGCAGACACGAGCTTCTCTTGCAGTTCATCGCCCCTCGGCCACTGGGATCCGCTGCTTTCTGCCTTGAGTGTCTCGATCACCTCTTGCAGCCGAGTCTGATCGAATTCGCTTATGACGGTTTCTTTCTTGCTCATATGGAAGCTCCTTTCGCTTCTGGACAAATGGGGACCGTTCCTCATGAGGCTTCGCCTCCCCCATTAACGATGAAAATGGACGGGCGTTGATATCAAAGGAGTTAAGGCCCTATTTTCAAGGCAGATCCGGTGTTCGGGCGCCGGGCGGCTCAGCCGTGGTTTGGGGTAGATAGCCTCGATGTCCAACGTACGCATCAGCCGGCGTACCCGTTTGAGTCCGACTGCGGGGCCGTGCCTGCGCCAAGGCTTCCTCCTTCGCTCGAGCTTCGGAGGACAGGACGGCAGACAGGCGCGGCATATCCATCCCGCGCTCCGCCGGAGCTTAGCTGTCGACACGAGTATAGGGGATGGCCAGTCCTGTGTCTACCCTTAGGGGAACCTAGGGACAGACTACGGCTTTACGCCTTTCCGTGGCCTTCCGCCTTTCCTTGGGCAAAGGGTTCGTTGCAGGAGGCGTTCAACCTCATGGATGAATGCCGATGAAGCCCAGGGAGATCGCGTACGGGTCTGTCCGCGTACTGCTTCAAGATAGGGACGATACGCCCCGTACTCCGCGTCTGTCTGAAACACATCCCGCGGCCTTTGTGGGTTGTCTCCGGGGTAGCTGCTTCGGGTGCCACGCTCAAGCCCCAGCTTGAGCGTGCTGGATTCCGCCATGCCCACAACCATGGGCTCCGCGTCCGTGGCCGTCCATGTCCGACCCATGGCCGTGGGCTCCGGACACGCCCAAACGGAGTTTGGGCGTGGCACCCCTCTCTGTGGTCTGGTCGGGGCCGGGGAACGGCTCAGGATGTGAGAAGTCGCGCGCTACAGGGCGTACTGAGGGATCTTGAGGAGTTCGCCGTCGTTCATGGCGGACTGGTGGGCGACGATGCCGGAGACGGTCATGTTAAGGGCCCAGGCGACGTCGACCAGCGGCTTGCGGTCTTCGAGTATGGCGGTGATGAACTCGTTGCCGAGGTAGCCGTGGGAGCCGCCATGGCCACCGGCGGCTACGCCGGGCGGCAGCGGCGGTTTCTCGAGTCTGAGTTTGGATACGTCGCCGGAGCCGGCATAGGCCATGCCGGTCATGGCGGCTTTCTGGCCGCGTACCCGGCCCTTTTCGCCGCCGTGGCCGGGGGTGTCCCAACTCACGCCCATGCGTGCCATGCCGCCTTCGCTTGTGCGAAACAGTGCGATCTCGGTGCCGAAGGGGTTCTTATATACGTTGTTGGCGGGCTGGAGGTGTTCGATCACGCTTGGAATCGCCATGCACGAGACCTCGGTGAAGCTGCCGCCCGTAACGCCGGTGTAGTAGGCGTTCGAGTGGGTCGGGTACCACTGCGGGGGCAGGCCGATGCGCCAGCCTTTGAAGGAATCGATGGGCTGCTCCATGTAGTGGAAATACTCGCCCTCGCTGTAGACCATCTTGCCGAACTGCCCCGCGTTGTAGATCTGGCGCATGGCGTAGGCGTCGTTGTGGAACACGGAGGTCTCGAAGAGCATGTACTTCAGGCCCGTGCTTTTCACGCACTCGTACAGTTGGTCCGCCTCCTCGAGCGAGCCGAAGGTCGCGGGCACGGCCGAGGCCGCGTGCTTGCCGTGCTTCATGACTTCGATACAGTGGCGGGCGTGGCTCGGGGCGTCGGTCGCCGCAAAGACGGCCTCGATGGAGTCGTCCTTGACCAGTTCCTCGAGGGAGGGGTAGGTCTTGTCGCAACGGCACACTTGCGCCAGGGCGCTGCACCGCTCCGGAATCAGATCGCTGACGGCGACGACCTCGACGTTGGGATGGTCCTGGAATCCGAAGGCCGCGCCAAAGCGGCAGACGCCGTACCCGACAATCCCGACGCGGACCTTGCGGTCGGACACGGGCTTCCACACCGCATCCTTCTGCACGGTGGTGTCGGTATCCTCGAAGCCCTGGATGGGCTTGTCCTCGGCGGCGGCCATAGGGCCGAGTCCGGCCAATCCCGCGCCGGCCGCGGCACGTTTCAGAAACGAACGTCGTGAAGTGGATTTCATGGTCTATGGCCTCCGTTGTGCAGGTGCAAACGCTGCGCTTCTCCCGTCAATCTACGCGTTGATGGGCATGCTATGGGGACTCATGTTGCCACGGAGGCACGATGACGTGCAACAGAAGATGAAGATGAAGATGAAGATTGAAGAGGAAGAGGGGGAGGCTACTTGAAGAAGGGGACTGAGAGGGCGCTGAGTTCGGTGAATTGGTTGGGGTCGGTGATGAAGCCGTGGGTGCCCATGACTTCGTCGTAGTCGGATAGGCCGTCGTCGTCGGTGTCGGGGTCGTGGGGGTCGCTGGTGTAGCCGAAGATGCCGTTTTCTTCGTCGTAGTCGGATAGGCCGTCGTCGTCGGAGTCGGGGTCGTCGTCGAGGATGGTGAGGATGACGGGGTTGTTGACGCCGGCCAGGGAGCATCCCACAGGATTGCTCAGCGTGATGAGGACGGTTTCGTCGATGTCGGTGTGGGTGTCGGGGATGATTTCGATCTCGAAGGCGGCCGAGCTTGTCGTGCCTTCGATGACGAGGGTGCCGCTGGCGGGGATGTAGCCTTCGCCGGCCTTGGCGGAGTCGTCCGAGGTGGCGTAGTCCACGGTGACCGGGGCGCCGGGCCATGCATCGGCGACGACGGTAATGGCGACCACGGCGTCGTCTTCGATCACTTCGTACGCGCCGTTCTCGAAATCGAGTTGCGGCAGGTCGCCGGGCGGGTCGAGGTACTGCTCGATGATCGCGAAGGTCACGTCGAAGCGACCGTAGAAGTCGGGGCCGTCCGGCTCGTCGCAGGAGGCGTCGCCGCCCCACAACTGGCCGATGATCTGGTGGGTGTCGGTGCGCATGAGGGGGGAGCCGGAGGAGCCGTGCTCGGTGGTGCCGTCGTGCCAGATCACTTCGTGGTAGAGGTCGCTGTACTCGTTCTCGGTGTCGGTGAGGTTGCCGAAGCTGATGCGCTTGAAATCGCCGCTCGGGTGGTGGACGCACGTGACCTCGGTGGTCAGGGGCGGGGCCACGGTGGTCCAGCCGAGGTACGCGATCTCGGGCGGAGGGGCCTGTCGCAGGCGCATGAAGGTGAAGTCGGTGCCGCCGCCGGTCCGGCCCGTGCCGACAGCGCCGGTGACGTAGTCGGCGCCGCCGGTGGTGCGGGGGACGTCGGCCGGGTCGGGCGCGATGCCGTCGCAGGTATCGGTCTGGTAGAGCCAGTAGACCTCGGTGGTGTCGGCGCCGCGCGTGCCGTACTGCCCACGGATGCAGTGGTTGGCGGTGAGGACGTAGGGCACGTCCGTGGACGGGTCGGTATCGACGATGAGGCTGCCGGTGCACCACAGGGATCCCGTGTCGCCGACGGTCCCGAGGCCGCCCACGCCCAGGGCCGTATCGGCCCAGTCCGGGTAGCAGGTCACGTCGAGATTGCACCAGCCGGCCGGGTAGCCGCCGGGCGCCCACGGGAGGTCGCCGAGGCCCTTGTATACGTGGATGACGCGGTCGATCTCGAGGGCCAGGTCCGCGGCGCCGCCCGCGGGCACATAGCATTCGACGACGACCGTCTCGCCGAAACAGGTGGGCGCCCAATAGTCGGGCGCGGCGGACGCGGCCGGCTTACGCGCGCCGTAGGTCTCGGAGGGGTCGTCGGCGTTGTAGATGGTCACATGCGCCTGGCTCGGCAGCCGCAGTGCGGGAAAATGGACGCGGATGCCCTTGGCGGCCGGGGAGTGGATGGCGACGGCCCACAGCCTGCCGCCATCGGGCAGCGTTTCCCACGCGCCGACCCCGGCCTTGGCCGCATTCAAGACGAGCCGCTCCGGGAGTTGCTGGAACACGCCCGTGCGGACGACGCCCTTGTGCGGCGACGACAGACCCGCGGCGTCCTCGCGGCGCACGGCGTCGAGATCGATGGGCGGCAGGGCGATGAGGGCGGAGGGGCCGCGGCCCGGCATTGTGCTCAGGGCGATTGGCCGCGGCGCGGCGCGCATGGCGGCCGGGCGCGGCCGTTGCGCCTGGGTTTGTCGCGGGCGCACGTCCCAGTTCTTGGGCCGGATGCCCAGGGCGGCCATGGCTGAGCTATCCAGGAGGCGGCCGTGGGCGTCGCTGTACAGGTCGAAGGTTGGCGAGCCGTCTTTGGGAATGACGTGGTACCCGGCCACGCGTTGGCCGGGGTCGGCCGGCGCGGCCTCGTCCCAGGTGAGGGCGACGGTGAACTGGTCGGATGGGAAGCCGTTGGCGGCGAGGAATGCGCCCGTCTCAGGGAATCGGACGTCGCCGCATTCGGGGCAACCCGGATCGGCGGCGCCCGCGAGCGCCAACACGGTCAAAAGGAAAGTCGCCGCCAGGGTACAGGTACAGCGAAGCATGGTCTCCTCGAGTCGAGCGTTGGGGGGCCTCAGTCGGCGCCGTACAGGACCGCCAGGATGACCAACTGGAGGTCCACGGCGTCGGCGCGCCCCGAGCCGTCTACATCCGCATTGTACCCGATGGGGATGCCGAGCAGCGCGTTGACCACGAGTTGGACGTCCAGTGAATTCACGGCGCCGGACTTGTCGACGTCTATCGGATCCCAGGAAGGTGCGAGCCACTGCTCGACGAGCGGGAGGGTTTTCTCGAAGCGGCCGTAGTAGTCGGGCTCTTCGGAGAGGTCGCAGTTTGCGTAGCCGCCGTACAACTGGCCGACGATCAACTGGCCATCGGCCAGCAGCAGCGGGCCCCCCGACGACCCGTGCTCAGTGGTCCCGCCGTCGATCGCGTCGCCGCGGTCGGTCCGGTCCCACAAGGTCTCGATGTAGTCCTCGTAGGGTTTGAGCGGGTAGCCGCCTTGGATGGGGCTTCCGGTGTCGACGGCATGGCCGAAACTGATGCGTTTGAAGCCCTGGCTGGGGTGATGGATGCAGGTCACGGCGTCGCCGGCAGCCACGGGCAGCGTGGTCCAACCCACGTAGGGGATGCCGGCCGGTGGCGCGTTGCGCAGCCGCACGAGGGTGAAGTCGTTGCCGCTGGTATTGTTGATGCCGGCGAGGTAGTCTGCGCCGCCTGGGGTCCGGGGCACGTCCGCAGGCGAGGGTGGCACGCCGTCGCATTCGTCGGTCTGGTAGAGCCAGAGAAACTCCATGCTCGAGGCACTGTACTGCGAGCTGATGCAGTGGTTGGCGGTCAGGAAGTAGGGGATGTCGGTGCCGGGGTAGGTGTCGGCGATCAGCGTCCCGGTGCAGTGCAGTTGGTTCGAGCCCGCGACCAACGTAAACGCGCCCACGCCGCGCGATACGACGTCCCACTCCGGGAAGCAGGTCACGTCCAAATTGCAGCTATCGGCCGCCTTGCCCCAGTGCATAGACTCGAGGCCGACGTAGGTATGCGCCAGGTCTTCAATGACCAGCACCAGCCCGGCCGCGCTGACCGCGGCAGGGACGTAACACTCGACCGTTACCGCGTCGGAAAAGCACGAGGCGGTCCAGAGCTCGTGGTCGTTGCCGTAGAAGCGCTCGTAAGGGCCATAGGCCTCGAGCGGCCCGTAGGCGTTATAGACCACGACCCGCGCCCCCGCCGGCATTTCGAGTTCCGACAGGCACAGCCGGATCGCATGGGCGTCCGGCGACACGATAGTCGCGGCCCACAACCGGCTGGCGTCCGACAGGGTGCGCCACGCGCCCGGCGACGCGGCGTCTTCAATCACGACGATCGGCTGCGGCAGGGGGCGCACGACGCCCACCCGGTTGGCCCGTTTCCCCGCCTCGAGGGCCGCCTCGTCCTCTGCCTCGAGCGCCGCTGCGTCCAGAGGCGCGAGCCTCACGGAAGCCGAGGGCGCTACCCGATGGGCCACGGCGACCGGCGTCGGCCGTTCGGGCAGGCTGGCGGCCAGGGCGGGCGGGATCTCGGTCTGCTGCTCGACCGGGGCGAGGTCCCAGTTCTTTGCGCGAATACCCAATACAACCTGTTCTGCCGCGCCCAGGAGGCTTCCGCTCGCGTCGCTGTAGAGATCAAAGGTGTCGCGGCCGGTCCTCGGGGCCACGTGGTAGCCGGTGACGATCACGCCGGGGGCGTTTCGGGCGGCCTCTCGCCAGGACATCAGGACGGTGAAGTCGTCCGGCGCGAACCCCTTTGTGGCCAGGAAGGCGGCGGCCGCCGGGAAGGTCGTCCCGCCGCAGGTGTCGCAGTCGTCCTGGGCGTAGCTCGGGGCAGAACAGGCCGCGAGCAACGCCAGACACGCGCTGACGAACGTGCGTGGTTTCACCACGCCACTTCCTCCCGCCTCGGCGTCGTTGCGCCGGGATCGTTGTTGCGCAGCACGAACGCAACGGTCCACACCGGCCGAGCATTCCCCCTATGGATACCGGCGAAGTGGGAAAACGTTGCGCAAGTAATCATGCCGTGCACACTTAGAGTCTACCTGATTCGGACGTTTTCGGCCAAACGCTCAAGCTGCCGTACTGGTCGGACCGGTCGGACCGGTCGGACGGGTCGGACCGGTCGGACGGGTCGGACCGGCGCACTCCAAAGGATGCCAGGCACGTGATGGTTACTGCTTCAGGAAATCAAGCAGGGGCGGGACGATTTCGTCGGCGCGGAGGTAGACGGCGGTGTGGCTGCCGCGGTCGATGGCGTGCAACTCGAGCCACGGGACCAATGCCAGAAGCTCGCGGTGCAGGGCGTAGGGCACCACGGCGTCGGCCGTGCCCCAGAACACGAGCCCGGCTCGGTCAAGACGGCCTATGCGCTCGTAGACGCTCCGCTGGCCCTCGAGCGGGCCGTGGCGCATCGTCGACAGCAAGGCGCGTTTGTAGCCTTTGTACTGAAGCTGCTTGTCGTACTCGGCCTCGAAGCGGCGGACGGCCTCCGGGTCGTCGCCGGCCTGGCCCCGGCACATGTTCATAAGTATGCGGTCGCCCAGGGCCTTGATCAGCCAGTCGCCCAGGCCCGGCATCAGCAGCAGCCGCGCGCCGCGGCCCAACTCATTGAGCCCGGCCGGGGCGAACAGTACAAGGCGGGCGACGCGCTCGGGGTGCCGGTCGAGGAAGTGGGTGGCGATGGCCCCGCCCATGCTAACCCAACTTCCGCGCCCTGGAGCGGGATAGGGTTGGAAATAGGGGCTTTGGTTGTTTTTTCAGTCACTATGTTAGCCGATGGTTGTGAGCCGCGTCCAGGTCTTTTGGGGTTGGATTATCTGGCTTGGGATATGAAGCAGGTCGTAGATGGCTTTGTGCGTGGGCTCGGGCGTGGCGCCTTTGCGGATGCGTAGTACGTCGCCTTGGTCGGTGGGCAACACGACGGTGCATACCTGATGCGTCTTGAGGGCGTCGCGCAGGGTCTGCCAGGAGCTGTGCACGCCTTGGTCCAAAAGGGTTTTCTCGATGGCGACGAGCAGGTGGTAGGCCAGCACGGATAGGAAAATGTGGGTGTCGACCCGCGGCTCGACCTGGTGATACACGGGTCGTAACACCAGCGGGCTCTTCATGTCGCGAAAGGCGTTTTCGGCGCGGGTCAGGAGCATGTAGGTGCGCCAGGCCTCGTCGGCGTTCAGATCGTCACGGTCCGAACGCAACAGATAACTTCCGTCCAGTTCTTGGGCCTGCTGGAGTTTGTCCGCATTCGCCGAATAGGAAAGTTGCCCTGTCTTGGAGTCGTACTGGATATCGTAGTACCGGGCCACACGCGGATAGCGCTCTTTGATGCGGCCAATGGCCTCGCCAATCTTGACCAGGTTCACCAAGCGCCGGTGGGCGATGCGGGACGCGAGTGCGGCGAGGTCCGCCAACAGACGGCCCTCCTGCTTCTCCCGGATGGCGCGGTCTTTTTCGACCCGCTCGGAACTGAGGCACAACACATAGGTCTCGCCTCCACGGCGCTTGCGTTTCACCCGGATGGTGGACTTTTTCTGGAACGGATTGCGCGGGGAAGCAACGCGGAGCACTTCCTCGAAATCCTCCAAGCCCTCGAAGTCCGCCATGAACTGGTCCCGTTCGCTTTGCCGGGTGGCCACGATGTAGTGCAGGTTCTTGGGGTGATTGCGCAGGGTCTCGATGTTTTCCGGATAGGCCATGCCGCGGTCCACGACCACCGTCTGCCCCTCAAGCAGCCCTATCCGGTGGTCGATGAGGTCCAGCATCTGCGCCAGCGTCGCGCGGTCCTGGACGTTGCCCTCAAAGACCTCGTGCATCATGGGAAACCCGTCGCGGTTGACCACCAGCGCCACCACCACCTGGTTGCAGTCCGGACGCTTGTCCCGCGAATAGCCCCGCTTCGCCTTGGGGTTTTTCTTGGCCTGCCCCTCGAAATACGTCGAGGTCAGGTCGTAGAAAAACACCGTGCGGTCCAGGTTGTAAAGCGCGCTCTCGCGCCCGACCAAGGCCGACTCGATGGCCGTGCGATGCGGCTCGAGCTTGTCCATGGTCCGATAGAGCGCGTCCTCGCAAAGCGCCGAGAAGTCCGTGTCCAACAGATCCCCCAACGCCGTCGCCCGGATCCAATCGGGCATGGCATGTTCCGACTTCGGCTCGATAAGGCGGTTGAGCACCATGGCGCAGGCCAGCGCACAGGTCCGCGCGCCAAGCCCCTGGGCCGCGAGGAGGTCATCGAGCCCCAAGCGCTGCCAGAATTGGCGGCCCACGTGGACCGGACCGCCTTGGCGGTGCTCCTCGGTTTCGACCTCGTCCACCACCACGCTGACGATTTGCTCAGCATCGGCCACGGCCTGGGTTGGCGGCTGTGCCCCCTGGCGTGCGCGCACCTTGGCCACGAT
>Ga0114930_10004188_pt1 | contig 12279 bp, 8 predicted proteins | sample AnhtaG_FD_87300 | JGI IMG/M metagenome (GOLD analysis project Ga0114930, IMG submission 87300) | Deep subsurface microbial communities from Anholt, Denmark to uncover new lineages of life (NeLLi) - Anholt_01485 metaG | ecosystem: Environmental > Aquatic > Marine > Oceanic > Sediment | place... | reverse complement strand
CTTCTTCTCCCAAATATCCAGGTCTTGAACGACCATTAATTTTATTGAACGGGGCAAGTGGGTGCCATCACACGATCTTCTGATTCGTAGTTAGAATATCCCCTTCAGTCAATATTTATTCGTTTGTTTCTACTTTTGAGAAGGCAAGTATTTTTTTGGAAATTTCGCTACCACAGTATATTTTGGATCGACAACATTTCCGATTCGTGTCCTACCAACCTGAGAGACTAACTGCAATGCATCCCAGCGATCATAGCCATAGTCTTCCACTAGCCAATTTATTAACTCAACATGAGCTGATCTGAACGCGTCAATGACAGGTCTGGTGCTGCTTGCCACCATGATATACTCATCATCTTCAAACCTGGGCCAGTTAATGGTTTTTCCTTTGATAACATCAACCTTGACCGTGACATCCATAGAACATTCTAAGCCGGTTCCGCAGATTTCCCCATCCCCCTGCGCAGCATGACCATCTCCCAACATGAAGAGCGCGCCCTCAACAAAAACGGGAAAATACAAGGTTGTTCCTTCCTTTGTCTCTACACAGTCCATATTACCGCCATGTTCAGCTGGAGTTAGAGAAATAACTGCCTCACCAAAGTTGGGTGCAACTCCGACCGTACCCAAGAATGGTCGAAGGGGGATTTCAACTTTTTCTATCTTGCTTTCAGGAAAATTAAGTGTGCCCACATTCCGATCAAAATCCAACTTCCATATGTATGTCTTCTCGGGCAGAGGATCTGTCAGCATGGCCGTGTAACTTTCCCCCGTCAGAACGCCGAAATGGGGAAGATGCGTTGAAACCGCGTAATCTCTGTTGGGCCGGACTTTTAATAGATGAATCACAAGGGTATCTCCCGGCTCAGCACCTTCCACAAAAAAAGGTCCGGTCTGGTGGTTCACCTTTGGCAAATGAACAATCTCGCTCGCTTTTTGATTACTGCTCGAGATTGTGTTACCAAAAGCATCCAAAGTGCTTGTCATGAGAATATCTCCGGGTTTTAGATTTAAGACGGGTTCATTCTTTGCGTCGTATGTAAAATAATATTTTGTGGGTTTGAAGTGGTGAGTTTTCTGGGAAAACAGCGTGCCAGTGCTGCATACAAGCATCACAAGACAAGCAACAATGGAATACCGCTTCATAGTTAAGTTTGGTGGTTTCATTGACATCTCCAAATCAGATAATAAAAATTTCAGTATTTAAAAACGATTGCTCCTGCACTGTATCCTCCAGCGATTGCTGTTAAGCCAACTCTATCCCTGGGTTAATTTTTAAATCATTTTCAACAAAACATCTCGTTTTTTATGCCGGTCACTTTTTCCACCCATTGGGTAAAAGGCATGGCTGCTTTCATCTCATAGATACGGTAATACAAACAGGCAGATCATGTCAAAACTTCCCCAATACAGACAGACTATTTCGTTATTCTTTTATATTCAAATTTTTCGAGCGACAACACAACAGGTCCCCTGATTTAAATAAAGAATGAATTATTTCGATATAAGTTGAGGAGGGAGTGACGGTTACACGTAAATTTTGTAAAATCATAGGTCTTGTTATAGAAAAGAAGAAGGCATGGATCTGCGAGAAGGGACACAAGAGGTCGGGAAAAGACTAGAATCGTTGGATGCGCTTCGGGGATTCGATATGTTCTGGATTGTCGGGGGATCGTGGATTTTTGGGAACCTTCATGCGATTTTCGACAGCCCCATCACAGGATTCATCGATCGCCAACTTCGGCATGTGCCGTGGGAAGGATTTCGGTTCTGGGATCTAATCATGCCGCTTTTTCTTTTCATTGTCGGGGTGGCAATGCCTTTTTCCTTGGCCAAGCGCTTGGCAAAAGGGGACAGCCGCAAGAAACTCTATTCTCATATCATCATCCGTTTCGTCATTTTATTTGTCTTGGGAATGATCGCGCAGGGCCATCTACTGAGCTATGATCTTTCGAAACTGGCCATCTATTGCAACACTCTTCAAGCCATCGCGGCCGGTTATTTAATCGGATCGATACTCCTGTTGAACCTCAACATCAAGTGGCAGATCTGGGTGACCGCAGGGCTACTGTTTCTGTTTTGGGCCTTGATGGCTTGGGTGCCGGTTCCTGGCTACGGGGCCGGACAGTTGACATCTGAAGGAAATCTGGCCATGTATCTGGATAAACTGCTTCTTGGGTCTTTTCAGGATGGGACGTCATACACGTGGATCCTGAGCAGCGTGACTTTTGCATGCACGGTCATATTGGGTATATTTGGCGGGCTAATACTGAGATCCAAGAAGTCTCAGAAGGAGAAGGTCATTTGGCTTTTTGGGGCCGGAGTTCTGTGCATCGGACTGGGACTGATCTGGAGCATTTGGTTTCCGATCATCAAACATCTGTGGACCAGCTCATTCGTTCTGTTTTCCGGGGGGCTCTGCTTTTTGCTCCTTGCCTTATTTTATCTCGTCATCGATGTCTGGGGTTTCCGCAAATGGGCTTATGTGTTCAAGATTATCGGGATGAATGCGATCTTTGTATACATGATCACGCGCCTTTATGATTTTCGCCACATCGGTGATATCTTTGTCGGGGGATTGGCGGATCGCCTCGGTCCCTGGAACGGCCTTATTCAAGGGCTGGCCGGATTTTTGGTCATATGGCTGATTTTGTATTGGATGTACAGGAAACAAACCTTCATTAAGATCTGAATTTCCCATTAGGCATACCCTCCGCTTTAGTTCAGATTTTTAACGCCATTCCCTCACCGCCCTTCTCGGCTGCTGCGGAACTGGACAATATGGGGACGTTCCATTCGGGGACACCCTATATCACCGAACTGGTTTCTTAGTAAAAATAAATTATAGAGTGTCCCCGAATGGAACGTCCCCGTATTGTTACCCTCGAAAAACGATTCGGAAAGGCTAAATCTTCAATGTCGCTTCAGGCATACCTTATGGCAAAAAATTTCGGCAATAGAGCCATACATAAAAAAGAGTTCCAAGTTTTATAACTGCAGGTTATAAAAAGCTGACTTTGTAGATGATGGCTTCGCGGAAGCCGGTTATGATTCGGTAATGGCCGCTCAAGGTCTGGTCCAAGGCACTGTCTCCTGTATCCACGAGCAATGACCGGCTATGAAATGAATGGATCTTTTGTTTGGTGGAGACGACGATGATATTGTCCTTCCCGATCTGGTTAATAACTTCTGGACTTATCTGTTGATTGCCTCTTCCCAACAGAAAACCCTGTCCGCCGATGGGTGTCAGGATCAGTTTTGTCGGTTTCCCCGAAATCTTTTTCAGGATTTGGGCTTCGTTCAGGTCTTTGCCCAAAAGATCACTCTGCCACACAAGGTCGACTCCCAGCAATGAGTGGTCTAATCCGAGCCTTTGCATGATGGCACTTGTCGTCGTGCCAGGGCCGACAAGATAATAAAATTCATCCGACATGTCTTCCACAACTTCTGCGGCAATGGCCTCCTGGCTGTATTTTTCGTTCCCTGTGCTCCCGGCTTTTGTCCGCTGGAGGAAGCGCTCGACATTGGGAATCCGAAGATACCCATACAATCGAGCAGATACGATTTCTCTCCGCAATTCTTCCTCATTCACATCCATCACTTCGGCTTCCATGGTTCTCTGGACCGATTTCTGAAGGTACAGGGCTGCCAGCTCTCCTGCCCTTACAGGATGGGAGGCAAAAACGCCAGAATGGATTTTCACCCCCGCCGGAATGCCCAAACAAACTAGCGATGTCCCGACAGCGCTGCATATGTCTCTGGCCGTCCCATCTCCTCCGGCAAACAGCAGCAGGTCCACTTTTTCATCCAGCATGGCCTTGGCAGCGCGTTTTGTGTCCTTTTCGGTTGTGACATCTCCCAGGTCAGCCTCGATGACCTTAGGTATAAATCCATATTCACGAGCGATATCTTCTCCCATCAGAGAAGGGTAAGTGACCAGTTCTATCTCATCCATGAGGCGGAGAAGAGGTTTCAACGCCTCTCTCGCCCTTTCCTTTGCCCAAGGTTGAGCACCCAGCTCGATCGCCTTTTGTAAGATCTCCCGCCCGTCGGTTCCTTTCAATCCGACCCGTCCCCCCATTCCGGCGATCGGATTGACGAGAAATCCCAGTTTTTTCCTCTTCAACGCTCTCTTCACTCTCCCTTTTTCTGCTTCTTCAGATAAGCCCGCCACGTAACGGCCCATTTTTCAGGATCATCCAGCGGGTGGTGATCGATCTTATGCACCACACTTTGGTATGGCGCGTTTTTCACTTTATCGGGATCTTCATAGGCCTCATTGACAGTCTTCTCCAGACCGGCAAGGTACTCATCCAGTTCGGCCTTGGAATAGGACTCGGTCGGTTCGATCGAGAATGGTTGGGGCACGACCCAGGGATGATGGCTCGACCAGAGGTGAAACCCAAAATCCACCAACCGGTTGGTGATATCTTCTGTGCTTACGCCCGTATCCTCGGTCAGTTTTTCCCACGTGTATCTCACCTGTTCGATCCTGCCCGGAGTCTTCGGATAAGATATGGCAGCCCCCTTTAGCTCCTGGATTTTTTTCATCACATAGTTATTGTTGAGGACCGCCACTTCGGCCACTTCTCTGAGCCCCTCGGCTCCCAGACTCATTATCCAGGCATAGGCTCTCAAAACAGCCGGGAAAACTCCGTAATAGCCACGCACTTTTCCTATGCTGTGGGGCAAATTATGGTTCAAGGAATACTTTTTCCCGTCAAATTCCACTAGGGGCATGGGCATATAGTCGATGAATTTTTCACGGACGCCGAGGGCTCCTGTCGCAGGACCGCCGCACCCGTGAGGGGACGAGAAAGATTTGTGCAGGTTGAAAAAACACATGTCGAAGTCGGCTTCTCTGGCTCTCGTGATGCCCAGAAGCCCGTTGGCATTGGCCTGGTCATACCCGCATAGTCCGCCCGCGTTGTGGACGATCTTGGTGAACTCTTGGATTTTGTTGTTAAAAATCCCTGTGTCTTCAGGATTTGTGATCAGCAATCCCGCGGTTCTCTCCGAAACGGCTTTTTTCAGGGCTGCGATATCCGGCAGTCCGTATTCATCCGGATAAAGCGTTATCACTTTATATCCTTTGACAGCCGCAGCCGCAGCATCGGAGGGATGGGAGAAAATGGTGGTGATGATTTCGTCCCTCTCTTGGCCCTCTCCCCGCAGTTCATGATATTTTTGGATGATGGACACCATTACCAGGATGGCCGCCGCACCTCCTCCTGGTTGGAATGTGAATTTGTCCATTCCAGAGATTTCCTGGAGAAATGTGCCCAGTTTGTACATAACCTCAAGAGCACCCTGAACCGTATCCTCGTCCTGGCAGGGGTGAATTGCTGCCGCTTTAGGGGAACGGACAAACGATTCATTGATTTTTGGGCTGTATTTCATCGTGCATGTTCCCTGGCCGATATCGATATTGAAATCCGCACCTAGGGTGTGCTGGGAGAGTCGTAAAAAATGTTTCAAAACACGCATCTGCGATACTTCGGGCAGTGCGGGCTTGCTCTTGCGCCTCATGTTCTCCGGGATGCTGGAGATTCCATCTCCCACAGCCTCCTGGATCTCTTGTTCCACTTCAGGGATCAGAACCCCCCTTTCTCCAGGAGTGTGCATCTCAAAAATGACAGGTTCATCCCATTTGGCCTGATGAAACTTTTCTCTCAACCTGAATGTGCTGTTTTTTTTCATGATTTTCTCCCGCTCACAGACGATTCCAGAGGATTCCCTCAAGGGATTCCACAAGGGTGTCGATATCCTTTTTGGTTAGGAGCTCTGTCACGCAATACAGGGCACAGTAGCTGAACTCGGGAAATTCAGCAGATAAATCCATGCCCCCGAAAATGCCTTTGTCGAGCAGGGCTTTATTGATGTCTTTGATCTTGAATCCTGTTTCATTAAAATCCACCACAAATTCCTTGAAGTGAGGGGAATTGAATCGTGGGACCTTCAATCCCTTGATCGTGGAGAGCTCTTTCATCGCATACTGGGATTTCTGCAGGATTGATGTCCCCAATTCCTGCATCCCTTCCGGACCCATTAAGGCCAGATACACACCTGCCGTGATTCCCCAGAGAGCTGAATGGGTTCCCACAAACTCTTTCCCTTCCTCGCGTTCTGCAAACGAGGTTCGCTCGTAAGCGACGTCGCCAAAACCATACTCTCCCTCCACGGTCGTTGTCGTTATGCCGAACAGGCGCGATGGGTATTCCATCACGAATTTTTCTTCATCATGGGTGGCGATAAATCCTCCCAATCCGCCTCCAAAAAACATGTGTATACCCAGTCCCTGTATGTCTCCGCAGACAATATCGGCGCCGTATTGGCTGGGAGGAGTGAGGATGCCTAGGGATGTGGGGTCGACACCTACGATGCTCAGGGCCCCGTTTTCATGGGCCAAGTCCGCTATGGTCTGCCCCTGGGCTTCGATGAATCCGAGATAGGAGGGGTTCTCGAAGTATATGCCGGCTGTATCATTGAAAAGTTTAGATTTGAGATCGTCAAGATCCAATTTTCCTGTTTCCGGACAATGTTTCACCATTCTAACATTGACGACTGGATGGCAGTAATTTTTAATGACCATCAACCTCTCGGGAGAAATGATGTCAGAGACTAAGATCTCCTTTCTCTCCGTGATTCTTTCTGCCATCCGGATGGCTGTGCTGGCAGCCTGGCTCCAGTCATAGGTGGGGACATTCACCACATCCATGTCCAAGAGCTCTCCCATCAGGCTTTCGTATTCGAAAAGAACCTGGAATCTTCCGTGGTCTTCATAGGGTTCTCCGGCATAGGCGGTCAGGAATTCCGACCGTTGATTGATCTCGTCGCAAATGGCCGGCACTTGGTGCCTGTAGCATCCTCCTCCTAGAAAGCTGATGTTTTCCTCGCAAGTTTTATTCTTGGAGAAGATCTCAGCCATGTGGCGTTTCAGGGCATCTTCTGAAACAAGGGGTGGAGGTAAGTTTAACTTACTTTTATAACGCAGATTTTCCGGTATGTCTGCATACAACTCCTCGATACTTTGGACACCGATCTCTTCCAGCATCTGGGCCTTGATTTCAGGAACAGAATTCGGGATGTATGGATAGACTCGTTTTGTTTGTTTTTTCATGGGATTCTCCTCATAAGGAGAAGGATATAGGAAAAATTTCGAGGAGGCAATAAGAAATAGGGGACAGGTACCGAATTAATTCGGTACCTGTCCCCGAATTACAGAAGAGTACCTAATGGGACGTCCCCATTTCCCGGGCCGCGGAGTTGCGGCGTTATCCCTGATCCCTCTTCAGGTGTTCGGGCCTTAATCCAGTTTAAAGACAACAGTGACTGTAAAAATCACACCTCTGGGTTTTTTATCTATTATTTTCGGTTCGTAAACCCACTGCTTGACGGCATCCATGGCAGCCTGGTCGAGTTCGGGAATGGATCTTAGTATGGTTACTTTTTTGACCTTGCCGTAAATATCTGTTGTGGCTTCCACGATGACCACCCCTTCGATCTCGGCCTTTCTCGCCTCTTCTGGATAAATGACCTCTACCTTTTTGATCAGTTTTGGCGGTTTGATATCGTCGACAGCCCGTACGGGTTCAGCAAGCTTGAAAGTGCACGTCACGGTAAACATAACACCCCTAGGCTCGCCATCGATAATCATCGGTTCGTAAATCCACTGTTTGACGGCGTCGATAGTGGATTGGTCGAGCTCAGGGATGGACCTCAGAACTTTTGTATCGACAACCCGGCCGTAAACATCTGTAGTCGCCTCCACGATGACAACTCCCTGGATCTCAGCTTTTCTCGCATCATCTGGATAAACCGGTTCGACCTTCTTGATCAACTTGGGAGGCTTGATGTCTCCCATGGCACGTACGGCTGGCTTTTGGTCCTTCCCTGTCACTCCGCCCTCGATTGCTTTTCCCATTTTTTCATTGTCCAGAGAAAACCGGCATGTGATGGTAAACACAATCCCTTTGGGCTCGCCATCGATGATCATCGGTTCGTAAACCCACTGTTTTACAGCATCCACAGCAGCCTGGTCGAGCTCAGGGATGGACTTCAGGACCTTCACCTTTTGTACCTGCCCACGGTTGTCCGTTGTAGCTTCTAGCGTGACCGCTCCTTCAATCCCGGCGTCTTTTGCCTCTTGGGGATAAACAGGTTCGACCTTTTTGATCAACTTAGGGGGCTTGACGTCCTTTTTTGCGGATTTTTTCTTTTCTTTTTCCTGCTTTTCCTGATCCTGTTCTTGCACAACCGGCAAATCCAAGTCCGCTTTTTCAATCGTGGTTTCCGGCTTGTCCGTTGCAAACATAAGCCTGGAGCCTGCAATCGCTAAAACAAATAAAAATGCCGCCACGACCATCACCGTGATGGTCGATTTTTTGAGATTGGTGTCCATGATTCTCTCCTTAGATAAGATGTGTTTGACCCGATCTTTCAGAGGGATGTGGGGAGACGCAAGTCCGACAGAAACCGGCAGCCGCTTTAAAAACGCTGTCTTTTCCGCCAGGTTGATCAAACACTCCGCGTACTCTTTTGAGTCGTTTTGGAGGAGGACATAATTATCGGAGATCTCTTCCCTTGCCCTGGAATGAGATGTGCTCAGGGCATAGGCAAGAGGATTCCACCAGTTCAATGCCGTGATAAGTCTTTGAAGAATTCCGGTAACCTGGTCTTTGTGATGGATATGAGACAACTCATGGAGCAGAATCCCACGGATTTGACTGTCCCGTAGTTTGTGCAATAGACGCTCCGGAATCAGAATAAACGGTTTAAATACTCCAACAGCCATAGGATAAGGCGCATTTTGTGATGCGTAAAGCCGTGCTTTGTTTTGGCTGGAAAATACCCTTTTGGCTGAGTTCATGATGGCACAGATCCGAGGATCGTTGACCTCAGCCATTCCTTTTTTCAAGTTGCGTATGGAGATCGCTCCCAGGCCAAATCGAAGGAGCATGAATAAAAGACCGATCCCCCAAATAATCCCGAAAACGTTGATGATTTTGACAATAACCGGGCCTGTCCAAAACAGCCTAAAAAAGTTGGTGTTTCCGTTGTTGGTATTGTCGAGAAGCATCCCGACCAGATCGTGCTGGACAGAGACCGAAGGACTTGAAGTCTGCCCGATCGTAATCGGAAGGACGGTCCGAAGAGGCAAAAAGCCTAACTCGTTTAGCGAGACTGAGAGGAAGGGGAGAAGGATAAGAGCCAACATGGTTATCAAGCTGATTCCGCTTCGAAGAGTAGCTGCTTTGTGTCTAACGAAGTAAACGAGCAACGCGCCGACCCCTAGAATCAAAAGAGTCTGAATGGCTGCATTCAACACCCATTCGGCGGAAACGATGTTGTTGAGTAAACTCATGCTGGATACCCTTACATATTCTTGAGCAACGTACGAAGTTCCTTTATCTCTTCAGGCGTGACGTCAGTATCCTCGATCAGGCATTTGACGAGCTCTGCTCTCGATCCGCCAAAAACCCTGTTTTTGATATCCTCAAGGATCTCCCTTCGGGTTTTCTGCTTCTCCACCACAGCGGTATAGACATATGTTCTTCCCATTTCCGTATGTTTCAACCAACCGTAATCTTCCAGACGGTTCATCTGGACCTGGACGGTAGTCCTCCGGATGTTGTTTTTTCTCTTGTCGTTGATGGCCTGCACGACATCATTGATGGTCACGTCCCCCTTTTCCCACACGATTTTCATGATCTCGAGATTGGCTGGGGAGAGTTTGTGTAACGACATCTGTCGTTATTAATATAAACGACAATTGTCGTTTTGTCAAGCCTCTCCTGCTTTTTTTTAATGATTACTGATGCAAGATTTACGCCAAAAATTTACTCCCCGCAGGCAAAGTCAGCTCCCAATTGCCCAATCATGCTATTCAATCCATTGGCCATACCTGGCCATCGCTGTGTTCATATGTTTTAAGTATAGCTGAATTTGTAAATTCTATAACTTATGTGTAAGAAATTTTGACATAATCCTGGTCCCATGGTATAAGCATCTGACAACATTGAGTATGGGAAAAATGAGCAAATGCAAATCCAATAGGAGTCGATGACCCATGAGAAAAACTAGAGATAAAATGTCTCGAAAGGAATTTCTTAAAAAATCCTCAGTGGCCTTTCTGGGGCTTGGATTTTTGGGCTTTGGAAGCAAAAAAAAATTAGCAAAAGGAGCAGCAAATGCTCCATCTGGGATTATTGAATTAGGAAAGACAGGGATAAAAGTCTCTCCAGTTGGATTCGGCGCATCCCGGACGATGGAGCCCTCTTTGGTCAATACTGCGATAGATGCCGGATTCAATTTTTTGGACACGGGGCGATCCTATTCCCGCGGGCAGAATGAAGTCATGGTTGGGGAGGTGGTGGCTCCGCGCAGGAAAGAGGTGGTGATCCAATCTAAGCTTCGTGTGCGCTTGCAAAGCAAAGAGGATGGATCGTTTGCTGCCGATGACATCAAAAAGGCGATAGATGGTATGACAGCATCGATGGAAGCAAGCATGAAGGCTCTGCGAACGGATTACATCGACATCATGCTGATCCATGGAGCATCCGATCCAGATGTCATCTATCATGAGGCTGTCATGGGATTTTTTGAGACGGCCAAAAAAGAGGGAAAAATACGGGCATATGGATTCTCTTCCCACTCCAATCAGATCGATCTGCTGCGTGTATCTAACCAAAATAAGTTTTATGAGGTGATCATGGTCCCCTACAATCACAAGGGATCCTACATCCATATGAGCTCCGGCGGGTTCAGCGAATGGGACCAAGCGGCCTTGGAAATCGAGATGGGCATAGCCAAAAAACGCGGCGTCGGCATGATCGCGATGAAAACATGTTCGGGAGGCCCTTATGCTTCCGATGAAAAAACCGAACCATCTTTTGAACATGCATTGCAGTGGGTTCTTGCCCAAGACAAAGTCCATACCATGGCCGTAGCTATGGGCAATTTTGAGCAGATCGAAGAAAACCGACGAGTTTTGCCCTGATCTCTTATTCAAGAATTAATTCGTGTCTCACTGTAAAATGGGACTTTTGTCGATTGAAAACTTCCACATTTATCTTTAGATTACTCATCTTATGAACAATTTTATATTTTCTGAGGTGGAAACATGTGGTTATCCGGTCTTCTGTATTGAATCGAACCTGATTGCACCTCCAAAGTTTCATGAAAAAAGGAAGCATTTCCAAAACTGTGTTGATTTTAAATCAGTCAGGTAAGCTGATAAGGAAGCCATCCGGAGGCGAGAGGGCATGGTTGAAAAGCTATCTTCCACGATGATATGATAACATGCAAAAGGATTGACCATGAAAAACAAAAAAGCTTCTCATCCCGAAGCCCTCAAAAGAGTCGGCACCAAAATCATCGATGATGTTTTTTCGGATGAAATATCCATTTTCAAGCCCAAGTTCGAGGTGGACTATGAGGCCTACCTCGAACGCCTCTGGAAGGCCAACCCGGAGATTCACACTATTCTAAAAACAGCATCTGACCTGGAATCCGCAAGAGATGGCTTGTTCACCTATTTGGAAAAAGCGGAGCGAAAAATCTTCGATGTGGATAACGACCTTCATATCCTGGAAAAAGCCACGGTTCGTGAGGGAATTCGTGTTTTCAAAAGCATCATCGGGCCTGTCAATGAATACCGCACCGGCGTTTCCGCCCTTGAGATCCTATGGAGGTTGGCACAGAACAAACGGGAGGAATTGGCCAAAGAAGTATCTGTGGGTTTTTTATTGGAATTCATCAACCTGTTTCGCAGTGTGATCGGCAAATCCAACATCTATCTTGAAAACAACGAGGTTAAAAAACACATCCCTGATTTTCTGAAAATGGAAGGCCTCGAAGCATCTCGAACGAGAAGCGGCATTCTGGATGACTTCGGATCCACCGTGAAAAAGTATTTCAAGAAGTTCCCTTCGGGTCTCGAGGAAGAGGTGGTGACATGGAGAAAAGAGAATAAGGCGAGAATTTTGCGCTACTTCGGGGGGAACAAACAGGACTGGAATGATTACAAATGGCACTTGAAAAATGTTATCAGCGATTCGAAACCGCTTTTGGACCTGATCGAGCTGACCAACGATCAAAGAGCCTCCATCGAGAAGGCCAAACAAAACAAAATTCCTTTTGGAATAACACCATATTATCTCAGCTTGATGGATTCGAATATTTCTATCGGCTACGACCATGCCGTACGAGCCCAGGTAATCCCTCCCAAGGAGTATGTGGACACTATGTCGCAGCACAAGAAAGATCGGGACATCCTGT
>Ga0114930_10004185_pt1 | contig 12280 bp, 9 predicted proteins | sample AnhtaG_FD_87300 | JGI IMG/M metagenome (GOLD analysis project Ga0114930, IMG submission 87300) | Deep subsurface microbial communities from Anholt, Denmark to uncover new lineages of life (NeLLi) - Anholt_01485 metaG | ecosystem: Environmental > Aquatic > Marine > Oceanic > Sediment | place... | reverse complement strand
TCGCTCCGCTTCTCGACCTTGACCTTGAGCGTGCGGCGCTTACCGTCGCGGAGGATGAGGACCTCCACCTGACTTCCCGGTTCGGTCCAGGCGACGGCGGACTGGAGTTGGGCCGGGCCGGTCACGCGCTTGCGGTTGAACTCCAGAATGACGTCGCCCACCTTGACGCCCGCCTTATGGGCGGGCCCGTCGTCGAAGACCTCGCTGACGAGTACCCCCTCGTTGTCTCTGAGTTTCATCGACTCGGCCATGTCTTTGGTGAGCAACTGAATGCCCACGCCGAGCCATCCGCGGACCACCGTGCCCTTCTCGCGCAGGCGCTTCATGACCTCGCGGGCCATGTCGACGGGGACGGCGAAACCGATGCCCATGTACCCGCCGGACCGGCTGGCGATGGCCGTGTTGACGCCGATGACCTCGCCGTTCATGTTGACGAGCGGCCCGCCCGAGTTGCCGGGGTTGATGGCGGCGTCGGTCTGGATGAAGTTCTCGTAATCGGTGATGCCCACGCCGTGGCGTCCGGTGGCGCTGATGATGCCGCTGGTTACGGTCTGCTCCAGGCCGAAGGGCGACCCGACGGCCAGGACCCAGTCCCCGACTTCCATCTTCTTCGAGTCGCCCAGCCGGGCCACGGGGAGGTTGGTGGCCTTGATGCGAATGACCGCGATCTCGGTAGGCGGATCGCCGCCGATGACCTCGGCGTCGAACTCACGCCCGTCGGCCAGACGGACCGTGATCTCGTCGGCATCCTCCACCACGTGGTTATTCGTCAGGATGTATCCTTTGGAGTCCACGATGATACCGGACCCCAGACCTCGGCGCTGGAACTTGCGTTTGCGGTCGCTTGGCCCGTCGCGGTCGCGGTCGCCGAAATACGGCCCGAAGAAACGGCGGAAGAAGTCATCACCCCGGAACGGGCCCCACGAGGTCTCAACCGTCTGGCTGACGCCGATCGCGACCACCACGGGCTTGACCCGCTTGGCCACCGCCCGGAACCGTTCCGACAGGCGATCGAGGTCCGCCGGCATGGGCGGAAGCGGCGGCGCCTCCTCGGCCGCCTGCGCTCCGGGCGGGGCGGCGCGCTCGGCGGGCGGCGCCGCCAGATTCAGCAACATCGGAATCGCCACGCCACCGACCACGATGATCCCCAACGCCATCACCAGAACCAATAACAGTCGAACGTCACGCATGCGGATTCTCCTCCATGCCCGGCGCCGTCATCAAAGACCGGTCGCCTGGCTTCCTTCCTGGTCCAACCATCATACGCGGACCACGGGCCACCTTATGCAACCATCTTACGCCCCCGGGCCATGGTGCGGCAAGGCGATTTCGGCTGCACGGCCGCCGCCGGCCGCCAACCGGGGCGAGCCTTTTCCCTTGCATCGTGGAAATCCGATTCGTATGGTACGATGTGGCCAGGCGGGGGAACGCCATCGTTCACCGTGCGGCAACGAGGAGGAGAGCACCGTGGACCAACCCAAGAGGCGAGGCGGACAACACACGCACCGCCCAGGCAGGTCACAACAACTGTCCGCAGAGGAACGGCTCAGCCGGTTTCTGGCCTTTGTGCTTCGCCACCATCCGGAGGAGATCGACCTGGCGCTCGATGAAACGGGCTCAGCCGATCTCGATGCCGTTGTCACGGGTCTCCGCACCAGGCCCGGCTTTGCGGAGGCGGCCCGAGGCGACATCGAGCGTCTCGTGGCCGACGGCCCCGGCGCGTCGCGGTTCGAAATCACGGGCGACCGCATCCGCGCCCGTTACGGTCACAGCCTGCCGCAGTTGGTTGCGTACCCGCCGGCCGATCCGCCCGAGGAACTCTTCCACGGAACCAGCCCGGACAGCGCCGAGATGATCCTGGCGTCGGGCCTGAAGGCCGGCGACCGGCAGCGCGTCCACCTCTCGGCCGATACGCCGGCGGCGCAGGAGGTCGGGCTTCGGCGGTCACCGCAGCCGGTGATCCTGCGGATCGACACGGCTTCGGCGTCGGGCGCGGGCATTCAGTTCTACCGGGCCGCGCCGTTGGTGTGGCTGTCGGACGACATCCCGCCCGAGCACATCAGCCGGGTGCAGTGAGCGGGAAGTCGCCGAGTCCGGCCACGTGGCAGAAGGCCCGGCGGTGTCGGTCGATGCGTCTCAGGAGTTAAGGGCTGGGCGCGCAAGCGCTGCCCTCACGCCAAGCGTGTGATGCCCCTGTGGGTCTCTTGCCGGACGGCACTTTTTCCGTGAATAGTGGGCCGGCGGGCGCGTATACTTGCTTGCGCGGAAGCGTGCCGCCCCTGCGCCCTTCGCACTGGGGAGCCGATCATGGGTGGACCACCGGCAACCCGTTTCCTGAGGCTGCTGCCGTTTGTGGCGGCGGTGACGCTGGGCCTGCTGCCGATGGCTCCGGCCCAGGAGAAACCGGCGGCCGAGCCTCCCGCGGAGGCGCCCGGGGGTGCCGAACGCGGGCGCGACCAAACGTCGCAACCCGACGAGGCCGCGCCCCGGCGTGTCCGTGCCGCACGCATCACGATCGAGGGCGAGATCAACAAAACCCTTTCCACCAGCGTCGTCAACCGGGGCGAAGAGGCCATCCGTGACGGCCACGAGATCCTGATCTTCGACGTGTCCTCCTACGGCGGTTACGCGACCGCGGGTCTGGACCTCAGCCGTGAACTCGAGCGCCTCGGCCGCAAGGCACGCACCATCGCGTACGTGGACGCGAAGGCGATCAGCGCCGCCGCCCTGGCCGCCATGTCGTGCCAGGAGATCGTCATGACGCCCGAGGCCTCAATCGGCGACTGCGCGCCGATTCTGGTCGGGCCGCAGGGCATCCAGCCGCTCGAAGATACCGAACGCGAGAAGTTCGAGAGCGACCTGCGCCAGCGGATGGGGGCGCTCGCCGAGAAACACGGCATCTCGCCGGCACTCGGCAAGGCCATGGTCAGCATGCGCATCGTCGTCATCAAGGCCAAGAACACCAAGACGGGCGACGTCCGGTACGTCGAGGAAGAGGAACTCCTGAAACTCGGGCCCGAGTGGGTGAAGGATGAGTTCGTTGACCTCTCCGATACGCTCCTGACCGTCGGTGGAGAAAAGGCCAAGGAACTCGGCATTGCCAAACACGTCGTTCACGAGTTCGACGAGTTGTACGACCTGTACCCCATAGAGGGCCGCATCCGCACCTACGCGGTGAGCCCGACCGAGACGGTGGTGCTGTGGCTGAACAACATGTACTTCCGGGCGCTCTTGACGCTGATCGGTCTGCTGGGGATTTACGTCGAGATGAACACGCCGGGGTTCGGCGTGCCGGGCACGATCGGGCTCGTCGCGTTCGGGATTCTGTTCACATCCTCGTTTCTGGCAGGGCAGCCACACTGGTTGCCCCCGCTGATGTTCCTGGCGGGGATGGCGCTGCTGGCGGCCGAACTGTTCCTGACGCCGGGGTTCGGCATCCTCGGCGGCGCCGGACTGGTGCTCGTTGTCGCGAGCATCGTCCTGGCCCTGCCGAACCTTGGGGGCGTGCCGAAACGCGACTTCGAGTGGGCCGAACTGTACAACAGCCTGGCCCTGACGGCCGGCATCCTGGTGGCGTTCGTCGTCGGCGCGATTATTCTGGCGAAGATTCTCCCGAGCGTTCCGATCCTCGGGCGGCTGGTGCTGGCGCCGGGTACCGTGTCCGACGGTTCCAGCAGTGGGGCGGCGGCCGCTCAGGAAGCCAGGGCCCGCGTCGGCGACGCCGGCTGCACGGTCAGCAAACTGCGCCCGTCGGGCAAGGCCAGGTTCGGCGACCGCCTCGTGGACGTCGTGGCGGAAGGCGAGTTCCTGGACGCCGGCGCGGGGGTCCGTGTGGTTTCGGTGCGCGGCAATCGGATCGTAGTGCGGCCGGTCGGCGAAAAGCCCGGCGACGAGACGTCCGCTTAGTGGAGGAGTCGCGGCATGATGACCCTGGCATGGGAGCCCTCGTGGACCCTGATCGTCGTCGCGTTCGCCCTGGGGACCATCTTTGCCGTCGCCGAGGTCTTCCTGCCAAGCGGCGGGCTGCTGACCGTACTGTCGGTCCTGAGTTTCGTCGCCGCCATCGTCCTGGGGTTCACGATGGGCCAGACCGACGGCCTCATCACGCTGGTGGTCGTGGTAATCCTGGCGCCCACGGTGCTGTACGCCAGCCTGCGCATCTGGCCGCACACGCCGATGGCAAGAAAGATTATCCTGACGGGCCCGTCCAGTACCGCCAAGGCCGGGGACCTGGCCGACCTCGACCCGGAGGAACTGGTCGGCAAGGTCGGCGTCGCCAAGACGCTCTTGCGCCCGGCGGGCAAGATGGTCCTGGGCGACCGGCAGATCGATTGCGTAACCGAAGGCGACCTCGTGCAGGCCGGCCGCAAGGTCGAGATCATCGAAGTCCACGGCGCCCGCGTCGTCGTCCGCGCCGTCGAAGAAGACGAGGAGGCGTAGGGGAGAGGGTATCGCGTGTTAGCCGCCGGGCTTGCCCGGCGCATAAGGAAGGGGGCACACCATTATGTTGACCTATCTTCACACGGTAGCCGGGTCGCTGGCGATGCAGCAACCGGGGCCGCCGGTCCCGGACGAGTGGAGTTCCGGCACCATCGCCGCGGTTGTCGCGCTGATCGTCGTCCTGCTGGTCATCGGCCTGTTCCTGCTTCAGTTCATCGGTCTGTGGATCCGGTCGATCGCGTCGAAGGCCGGCATCGGCCTGCTGGACCTGGTTGCCATGCGGCTGCGGAAGGTGGACGTCCGCGTCATCCTCGGGACGAAGATCATGGCCGTCCAGGCGGGCATCCCGGCGCAGACACGCGACCTCGAAAGCCACTACCTGGCGGGGGGCAACCCCGTCAAGGTCGTCCGGGCGCTGATTGCGGCCGACCGGGCCAACATCGAACTCGATTTCAAGACCGCCGCCGCCATCGACCTGGCCGGGCGCGACGTCCAGGAAGCCGTCGCCACCAGCGTGCTGCCGAAGGTCATTGACGTGCCGACCGCCGAGTCCGGCAAGGCGAGCATCGACGCCGTCTCCAAGGACGGCATCCAGGTCAAGGCGAAGGCCCGCGTCACGGTCCGGGCGAACCTGGAGCGGCTGGTCGGCGGGGCCACCGAAGAGACCATCGTCGCCCGCGTCGGCGAGGGCATCGTCACGACCATCGGCTCGGCCCAGAGTTACAAGGACGTCCTCGAGAATCCCGACTCGATCTCCAAGCGGGTCCTCGAGAAGGGACTCGATTCGGGAACCGCCTTCGAGATTCTCTCGATCGACATCGCCGACGTCGACGTCGGCGACAACATCGGCGCACGCCTGCAGTTGGACCAGGCCGAGTCCAACCGGCGCATGTTCCTGGCCGAGGCCGAGAAACGCCGCGCCGCCGCCGCCGCTCGCGAACAGGAAATGGTAGCGCTCGTCCAGGAGAACCAGGCCAAGGTCGTCCTCGCCGAAGCCGAGGTCCCCAAGGCCATGGCCGAGGCGTTCCGAAGCGGCAACCTCGGCATCATGGACTACTACCGCATGAAGAACATCCAGGCCGACACGGGGATGCGCGACTCGATCGGCCGAAGCGCCGAGCCGCCCAAGTCGCCCGAGCCCGGCGCGTAAGACGCGGCAAAGCCAGACCGGGGCGGCCCTTCGTAGCCGCCCCGGCCGGAGCCAGCGATGGAAGAGTATCTGGAATTCGCGCCGTTTGTGCTGTTTCTGCTCCTGGCACTCGGCGGGGGCCTATTGAAAAAGTACATCGAGAAGCAGCAGGCCGAGAAGGACGCCGCCCAGCGCCAGACCCGAGGCACCGCCGCGAAACCCACCCGCCCGACACCCGCCGGCCGCCGACCCGACACCCAGCCGCAGAAGCCCGCCTTGCCCCAGCAGCCCATCGCGCCGCCGCGGCCCGGCCCCGGGCCTCGCCCGACTCCGGCAGCGCCTCGCCGCCAAGAGCCGCCCGGCGTTGCCGTGGCGAGACAGGCCATCCGGCAGAAGGCTCAACGTCGCCGCGCGCCGGCCCGTGCGGCGCGCGGCCGGGCCGCGCCGGCCCCGGCCGAGGAGCAACCCGAGGAGGCGTCCGTCGGCACGCTGGACGAGCGGCACCTGGAATCGCCCGGTACGGGCATGGTCTCGGCCCTTCGCGGCAGGGTGTTCCACCCCGCCACCGAACGGCCTGCGGCCGCACCGTCGGTTGCCGCCCGCCCCGCGGCCGGCTTCCTCGGCACCATGCTTCGCGGCAGAAATGCGGCCCGCGCGATTGTCCTGTCGGAGATTCTCGGACCGCCCAGGGGCTTCCAAGACCTCTGAGCCCGTCGCGGCAGCGCCGAGCAGCAGCACCCCGGACTTCGCAGCGCGTTCGCCTCGCGGACAATTCCCTTGAGAAACCGCCGACGACGGCCTTATGATCAGTCATCCGAGGCTACCGAGTAACATAGAGATGAGCGGCAACACCCAATCCAACGAATCGATTCTGCGCCGGCACCTCGAAGTGCTGCTCGGGATCATGCGGCGGCTGGCCTCGGAGCCGCGCCTGGACCCGCTCCTGGGGTCCATCGCCGAAGAAACCTGCGAACTGCTCGATGCCGAGCGGACCACGCTCTTCCTTTACGACGCCGCCACCGACGAACTCTTCAGCCGCACCGTCACCGAGAGCGAAATCGAAGTCATCCGCTTCCCGGCCGACCGTGGCATTGCCGGGGCCGTCGCACGCAGCAAAGAGCCCCTGATCATCGCGGATGCTTACGCCGACTCGCGGTTCAACCCCGACGTGGACCGAAAGACGGGGTGGCGGACGCGCGATATCCTGGCGGTCCCGATGACCAACCTGGAGGGTGAACTCGTCGGCGTGCTCGAAGCCCTCAACAAACGGGCCGGCTCGTTTACCGAGGACGATACGGCCTTGCTGACGGCCTTGGCGGACCAGGCGGGGGTGGCGCTGGAGCGTGCGCGGCTGTTGGAAGAGTTCCTCGTCAAGCGCCGGCTCGAGGACGAGATGGAACTGGCGCGCGACATCCAGACGGGCCTCCTGCCGCACGACCCGCCCGCCCTCGACGGGTTCGACCTGGCCGGCTGGAGCCAGCCCTCCGAATACGCCGGCGGCGATTTCTTCGATATCTTCCGCTGGGGCGACGGACGCGTCGGCCTCATGCTCGGCGACGCCGTCGGACACGGCGTCGGCCCGGCGCTGCTTGCCGCCGAGACCCGGGCGTTGGTGCGGGCGCTGGCGCTTAGGGAAAGCCGACCGGAGGCCGTCCTGTGCGACACCAATCGGCTGCTGGCCGCCGACGTGGGCGAAGGCCGCTTCGTGACGCTGGCCCTGACGGTCGCCGACGCCGCCGCGGGCACCGTCTCCTACGCCAGCGCCGGGCAAGGGCCGCTGATCCTGATGCGGGCCGACGGCCGGTACGAGCAGTTCAAGGCCACAGGCCTTCCGCTCGGCATCCTGCCGGACGCACCCACCGAGGCCGGCGAGCCGATTGAACTGGCGCCGGGCGACGCATTCCTTCTCATCTCCGACGGCATCTTCGAGTGCGAGACGGCCGACGGCGGGGACATCGGCATCGACCGCGTCCTGGAGAATGTTCGGGAACACCTGGCCGGGCCGGCCGAGTCGGTCATCCGGGCGCTGGAGGACCTGACCGAATCGGTCAGCCCCGACGGCCGGTTCCGCGACGACCGCACCATCGTCGTGACCAAGCGCGTCTGACGCATTTTGCCGGAACCACCTGGCCCCGCGCGCACGGCGCAAGCGAAGACACCTGCCATGGCCGAGCCCATCAGCAACGATCAACTCGACCGGGCGACCGACCCGGAGTACGCCGCCGTCTACCCGCTGGCCGCCGTCGCGTTGATTGTGGCGGCGCTGGGCGGAGCGGCATTCCTGGCGCCCCCGCTGGTCGCGGTGCCGGTGGTGGCCATCGTGATGGGCCTGGCGGCCCTCCGGAAGATCCGCAAGTCGCAAGGCGTCCTGGCAGGCCGGAAGTTGGCCCTGGCGGGGCTGGTGTTCGGAATCGCAACCGCGGCGCTGGGCGGCGGGTACCACCTCAGCATCTACCTGGGCGAGCAACGGACGCTCGAGGACCTTAAGACGCAGGCTTTCGAGACGATCGACGAGATCCTCGCCGGCCGGTACGAGAAGGTGTTCGAGAGCCTGCCGGACGATTCCGTTCAACGTAAGGTGGGGCGCGAATCGTTCTGCAAGGTCATTTCCCGCCTGTTCGAGGGCGGCGGCAATCTGGTCGAACGTGACTTGATGACGCTCCAGATCCTGCCTACCGAACGGGGTGTCCTCGTCGCGCCGGCCGACATGCGCGTCACGCTCGAGGCTCGCATCCTGCAGGTCACCCTGTGGTTCCGCCTGGAAGAGGACAGCGGGTGGGAACTCGTGGGGGTCGGCGGCCAGGAAACGCTCGAGAGCATCGCGAAGTACGGCGATGACGACACCCCGCCCGACGTCCCTGCGCCCTACGAGCGTGGCCCCCGGTCCCGCCCCTGACGCCGCCGGCACGTCAGGGCACCGCGTCCGGCGCTGCCTACTGCTTCACGCGGCGAATCGCGGCGCCCAGGCGGCGGAGTTTCCGTTCCAGACGCTCGTAGCCGCGATCCAGATGATAGACACGCGAGATGGTCGTCTTGCCGCCGGCCACAAGGCCCGCGATGACCAGGGCGGCCGACGCCCGAAGGTCGCTCGCCATCACCTCCGCGCCCGACAGGGTCCGCGTCCCGTGGACGACGGCCGCGTTGCCCTCCTTGCGGATCTCGGCGCCCATACGGCCGAGTTCGGCCACGTGCATGAAGCGGTCGGGAAAAATCTTCTCGGTGACGACGCTGATGCCGTCGGCTACCGTCAGCAGCGCCATCATCTGGGCCTGGAGGTCTGTCGGGAAACCGGGGAACGGCAGGGTCGTCACGTCCATGCTCTTCGGACGGCGGCGTGCGCGGACCCGGATCGTGTCGTCGTCATGCTGGACGTCGATGCCGACCTCGCGCAGGACGTTCACGAGGGCGAACAGGTCGCCCCACCGCGCGCCCTCGACCGTCACGTCGCCCCGCGTGGCGGCCCCGGCCAGCAGGAGCGTGCCGGCCTCGACCCGGTCGGGGATGACCGTGTGCTCGCAGCCTGCCAGGCGGTCCACGCCCTCGACGACGAGGCGCGGCGACTCGAGCCCCGAAATCCGGGCCCCCATCTTGACGAGGACGTGGGCCAAGTCACGCACCTCCGGCTCGCACGCCGCGCAGTCGATAACCGTCGTTCCCTTGGCCAGGACGGCGGCCATGAGGACGTTCTCGGTCCCCGTGACGCTGGACCCGAAAGGCCCTCCGAGATACATCTCGGCGCCGCGCAGCCGCCGGCACCCGCCGACGATGTACCCGTGTTGGATGCGGAGTTTCGCGCCGAGGGCCCGGAGGCCCCTCAGATGCAGGTCCACCGGCCGGTCGCCGATGGCACAGCCGCCGGGCAGGCTGACCTCCGCCTTGCCGCGCCGCGCCACGAGAGGCCCGAGCACACAGATGCCGGCGCGCATCGTCCTCATGATCTTGTACGGCGCGCGGTTGCGGGTGGTGCGGCGTGGGCTCCGCAGGATCATGTCGCCGTCGGGTTCCCGCTCGACGCGGACGCCGAGGGTCTTCAGGAGACGGGTCATCGTCCGGATGTCGGCCAGGTCGGGCACGCCCTTGAGGCACATGGGCCCCTCGGCCAGGATCGATGCCGCCATGATCGGCAGCGCCGCGTTCTTGGCACCGCTCGCGCGCACGCGGCCTTTGAGGCGGCGTCCGCCGGTGATGACCATTGCGTCCATCATTTACCTCCTGGAACGCGCGGGGCAAGCCCCGCGGCTAAATGTTACGGCTTGGCAACGCGTACCCCGTTTTGGCACTCGGGTTCGCGTTGGGCCACAACGATTCGGTCGAGGCCGGCGTCGTCTTTGAGGATCCGGACGTCGGTCAGGCCGCGGACGGTTGAGGCCATCTCGGTCGCCTTGGCGCCCTGGCCGGCGCCGATCTCGACGAGCAGTATCGCCACGGGCTTAAGATACGCCCGCGCGCCCTTCAGGATCCGCTCGATAACCTCGGTCCCGTCCGGCCCGGCCACGAGGGCGTCGCGCGGCTCGTGTTCGCGTATCTCGCGCGCCAGGCCGTCCCACTCCTTCTGGGCAACGTACGGCGGGTTGGCGAGCAGGAAGTCGGCCGGCTGCGCGTCGGCGGCATCGAGGGCGTCGTACAGGTCGCCCTCCAGGAACGTGACTCGGGTCCCGACGCCGTGGGCCTCGGCGTTCGTGCGGGCGACCTCCAGGGCCGCCGGCGAGATGTCCGTCGCTGTGACGCGGCAGTCCGGCAGGCGGACCGCCAGACTCACCGCCACGCACCCGCACCCGGTGCACAGGTCGATGGCCGCGACGGGCCCGGGCGATTCCACCTCGCCTCCCTCCAGAAGCGGGGCCGGGGCGGCGCCCCTTCGGCGAAGCACTTCCTCGACGAGCATCTCCGTCTCGGGACGCGGAATGAGACAATCGGGCGTGACCTTGAAGGCGAGCGAGAGGAACTCGCACGTGCCCACGAGGTACCGGCTCGGCTCGCCAGCGGCCCGCCGTCGAACGAGTTCGCGGAAGGTGGTCCGCTCGTCCTCGGAGACCGCGTCCTCGTACCGCAGGTACAGGTCGATGCGTTCGGCGCCCAGGACGTGGGCCAGGAGGATTTCTGCCTCCAGGCGCGGCTGGGCGACGTCCTTCTTGCCGAAGAAGTCGCGCGTCCACTCGATGAGGCGGCCGATGGTCCACTCGTCGGATGATACGTCGGGCATGGCGAATCCGTTCGGGCGCCGGGCAACGCCCGCCGTGGTAGTGACCGAGTGCCCTTTTAACGCCGCGGCGGGTGCGTGGCAAGCCCAAAGCAAGGCGCGCCCGCTCCAGAAGGCGACCGACCATCACGATCCGCCATCGAGGGCAGCGATCGTCTCGGCCGGCGCGTCCATCTCCTTGAGCCAACCGACGAGTTTGGCCTGGAGGTCGTCGGCAACGTCCGCATGGTCGGCCAGGACGTTCGTCTCGCCGAGGGGATCGGCGGTCAGGTCGTAGAGTTCCCGCTGCCCTTCGGGGCCCAACGGCACGTAACACCACCGGTCGGTGTACACGGCAGGCGTCAGGTGCCCCGCGCAGGACTCGCCCTGCTTCCAGTTGATGAAGGCCGAGGAGATGGCGACATCGCGCAGCGGCCCCTGGGCTTCGCCCCTCAGCATCGGCGCGAAGGACTTCCCGTGCAGCGGCTCGGGCGTCTCGACCCGAACGCCGGCCAGGTCGAGCAGCGTCGGCAGGATGTCGGGCGGCTGGAGGAGCGCATCGACCTCGCGGCCGCCCTCCAGGCCCGGCGCGGCAACCAGAAATGGCAGGTGCGCGATCTCCGGGTAGATCGGCCAGGCCCGCTCGTCGCGGTCGTTGATGTTCGACTTGCCGGTCCGATCATGTTCGCCCAGGCTCATGCCGTGGTCGGTGGTGAAGACGACGATGGAATTGTCCCAGAGGTCAAGGTCATCGATCTTCTGGAGGACGCGTCCGACCCATCGGTCCACGAGTTCGGCCTCTGCGCAGTAGTGGGCCCGCAGGTTGGTGAGTTCCTCCGGCGCCAGGTCGCTCGCGTGCCCGTAGTTGGGGTGGATCATGGGCGCGGCGGTGTAGTCGGGGTCGTACTTTCGGACCATGTACTCGGGCGGGTCCCACGGCTCGTGCGGGTCGAAGAAATCGACCCACAGGAAAAACGGGTGGTGCCAGCAGTTCTCTTCGAGCCACTCGACGGTCATCTCGGCGGTGCGCGGCGGGAAGCGGTCCACCTCGCGGTACCAGTATCGGTTGGTCCATCGGGCCAGGTCGGGCAGGTTGCGGTCCATGAAGTGGTGGCCCGTGCGGGTCTTCTCGGGGGGCATGACGCTCTCGATGGGGTGGTTCATCCGCAGGAACGGCAGGTCGCCCTCCTGGCCGCGCAGGACGCAGGCCCCGTGGAAGCCCCGGTTGAAGTCCGCGGTGAACAGGTGCGGGCAGTCGCACAAGAGTTGCGAGACGTATCCGGCATGGTTCAACATCTGGGGCAGATGGTTCTCGCTGCTCATCAGGCGGCTCTGCCAGGGGTACCACGGCCAGCCGTAGCGGCCGGTCGTGAGGTCGGTGCGATGCGGGATGGTGGGGAAACTGGAGTTCCACATCCCGGTGGCGCTGACGGCCCGCCGGCTGAACGCATCGAGGTGGGGCGTGCGGACCGGCATGGCCGCCCGATCGAAGAAGTTGTCGTAACGGAACGTGTCGGAGATGATGAGGATGA
>Ga0114930_10004184_pt1 | contig 12281 bp, 9 predicted proteins | sample AnhtaG_FD_87300 | JGI IMG/M metagenome (GOLD analysis project Ga0114930, IMG submission 87300) | Deep subsurface microbial communities from Anholt, Denmark to uncover new lineages of life (NeLLi) - Anholt_01485 metaG | ecosystem: Environmental > Aquatic > Marine > Oceanic > Sediment | place... | reverse complement strand
CTACATTCCGGTGATTTGTCAAATCCTTACCTAATAAAGCACGTGGCAGCCACTGGTAAACGCATTGATCTAAGTGTAGGGGCGTCAACGCTTGATGAAACCCAGACAGCTATCGAGTTGATCAAAAGTGTTTCACAGTCAGAGATTTGGCTCATGTATGGATATCAGAATTTTCCGACTCGCACAGAGGATGTTCACTTGAGTTATATGATGAAGCTCAAACAGCTTTTCGAGTTGCCCATCGGGTACCAGGATCACAGCGACGCAGAGACTGAAGCAGCTTTCTGGCTGCCGGCAGCGGCAGTGGGTATGGGCGTTGATATTTTAGAAAAACACATCACCCACGATCGATCATGCAAAGGTATTGACCACCAGGCTGCCCTGAACCCGAGTGAATTTTCCCGTTTTGTGGCTATGGTTCATGAGATTGAAGCCGCAAAGGGTATCTCCACACCCAAGATGTTCTCCGCCGAAGAACTGAAATATCGAAGGTATGCAAAGAAGAGTCTCGTTGCGAGCCATGATCTTCCCGCCGGCACCCGTTTGTGCGAAAATGACCTCCTGTTCATGCGTGCTGATGACGTGGGATTATCTCCCGATCAGGCATATCGTCTGGTTGGACGTGAACTCAAACGAGACATCGCTGCCTATCATCTAGTTCTTGACGAGGACGTGGTATGAATACTGCCATCCTGGTTACCGCGCGACTGAAATCCACTCGTTTGCCCATGAAGGTGATAAAGCCGATAATGGGGCGGCCGATGATCTGCCATATACTGGATCGGCTGAAACTGGCACAATGCCCCCAGAAAATCGTTATTTGTACTTCTACACTGGGCCAAGATGACCGGTTGGTGGAGATTGCCGCCCAAGAAGGAGCGTATTGCTTCCGTGGTCATCCGGATGACGTGCTGTTACGTCTCACCAACGCTGCCGAGCAGTTCGAGATAGACACCGTGGTAAACTGTACTGCGGACAACCCCTTTGTGGACCCGATTTATATTGATCGCCTCGTAGAATTTCATGGCCGACACCATTATGACTACAGCAAAATAGAGGGATTACCCTGGGGTACGTTTTCTTATGCTGTTTCTTATCCTGCAATGGTACGGGCCTGTGAAATTAAGGCAGAAATGGATACTGAGGTCTGGGGCGGCTATTTCACTGAAACGGGTGAGTTCTCCTGTGGGGTGATGCAGGTGGATGATCCCGAAGTACGTTGGCCTGACTTAAGATTGACAGTCGATACACCAGAGGATTTTGAATACGTTTCTCGCATTTTTTATGAACTCTATATCCCTGGAGAGGTTTTTCCACTCAGCGAGCTCGTTGCGCTTTGCCGACGCCACCCTGATCTGGTGGCGATAAATGGTCATATCAAACAAAAGCCTGCATTAGCCATTAGAGTGAAAACACAAATCCGTGGAGACTGAAATGTCTTATTGTCCTGAAACCAGTATGCCATGCTGCTTGGCTGGTGCTTGAAAGGAGGCAAAACTATGACTGATATCAGTGCAGACTTCGACGTGGACACCTCCATTGACCACAACTTCCACCAGGTGCCAAATGAGAAAATTCAACGTTGGGAAGCCACTCTGCCGCCTGAGTACTGGGAATACCGGCACAAGTGGGAAGAAAATCCCAAGAACCGTGTTGCTGGTCCCTTCCCGATCCACCTTGATATCGAGGCCACAAATGCCTGCAACCTCAAGTGCAGCATGTGCCCGCGAACAGAGATGGTCAAAGCCGGTACCTTCTGGGAGATCCAAATGTTTGACTTTGATACATATAAGAGTCTCATTGATGACGGCATGCAAAATGGTCTCTGCTCTGTCAAGTATAACTACTTAGGCGAACCAATGCTGAACCCGCGGCTGGTAGAGATGATCGAGTATGCCAAGCGGGCAGGGGTGCTGGATGCTATGTTCAACACAAATGCCATGCGTCTGGACGATGAATTGTCGCGTCGTCTTGTTGCCTCTGACCTCGACAAGCTTTTCTTCTCCTTTGATTCCCCTTACTGCGAAAAGTACAATCATATTCGTGTGGGTGCCGATTACAATAAGACCCTGGGTAACATCCGTCGATTCATGGAGATTCGAAATGAGATGGGATCGATAAAACCCTTCACCCGTGTCTCAATGGTGCGTATGAAAGAGAACGAGGATGAATGGGAAGACTTTCGGGAACTGTTTGAGCCTATCGTTGATGCGGTAGCCTATGTGGACTATCTCGATCACGCCGGCCAGAATAACCCGGAGCGCATGGTGGTTCCGCTTGGGTCGAGAAACAGTAAGTTCTGCTGCCCACAGCTCTGGCAGCGAATGTTCGTGCATCCTGATGGTGTGGTCACGGTATGCTGTGTTGACGCAGAGCGCACCCTGCAGGTTGGCAATATCTTGGAGGAGTCTGCCCGGGAAATCTGGCTGGGTGAGAAATATGAAAGACTACGTGAACTTCATGCCAGCGGGCGGTTCAATGAGATAGCTGCCTGTTCTCGTTGTCCGTTGGCCATGTATTGAGAGAGAGTAGGCAGTAGGACTGAGGATCGACCTTACAGCCTTGAGAGGCGCTACGCTTGAGGTTGGAGGCGTAAGCTGTTGGAGGTTTGAATATCACTAAAGCAATTTGGAAAACTGCCGATAATAACCATAAAGTGAATGGACGGTTTGGTAAGCTCGATAATTGGTAATAGCCAGAGATTCTTTTCATTGAATGAAGCCTTGAAGAAATCGAGATATACGAGGGCATCAGTCAGAGATTGTTCGAACCACCATACAGATGATGTCTATGATGTGAGCGGATGGATGCAGGAATAATATTTCGGGACTCCTTAGAATTCTTCGGTCCGCGCAAGTTATGCAGGGAGCTGAACATGCTGGTTCTGATCGGGGATAACCCCTTGGTGAGTCAGCATGTGCTGGCGAGAGAGATCGGTATTACCCCGACCATGGTCAATAATTATATGAAATACCTTACTGACAAAAACATGGTGAGTGTGGAGGGAAAAACCAATAGGCAGACCAAATATTTCCTTACCCCTAAGGGAAAGAAAAGGCGGCGAATGCTCCTAAATAAATACATTACCGAGGTAAGTGGTCTCTATTCTGCCTGTAAAATGGAGTTTAGACGGCGCCTTAATGAATTTCATCGAAATGGCATTAAGCGGGTGATTTTCTTTGGTGCTGCTGAGACCGGGGAGATTGCATATCAGGCTGCCAGTACCACGGCGCTGGAAATCGTGGGCATCGTGGACAACGACCCTAACAAGCACCACAAGAAACTGGGCGATATTGAGATCCGTCCTCCAAGTTGCATAGAAGAGCTTAGCCCTGACGGTGTGATTATCACCGCACTTGCACACCCTGGCGAGATCTATCAGCAACTTTTGCCTTTGAAAGAGAAAGGAATCGTTATCAAAAAGCTTTAGCCAAAGGAAAGGGAATTATAATAAGTCCAAAGGCAGAGACGGCAAATCCGTTTACGGAAGAGATGGATATCAGAAGGTTTAAGCCAAGGTTCAAGCATGAAACCATTTAAGACATATATCATTGCTGAAGCAGGTGTAAATCATAACGGGGATCTTGACCTGGCAAAGAAGCTGGTGGCTATTGCTGCCAGGTGTGGCTGCAATGCTATAAAATTCCAGACCTTCCGTGCTGAAAAAGTAGTAAGCATTGGTGCCCCTAAGTGTGATTATCAAGTTGTGACCACAGGCTCAGAGGAATCCCAGTTTGGCATGATCCGCAAGTTAGAACTGGATGAAGCTGCTCATGTAGAACTGATGCATGTGGCAAAAGATGAGGGGATCGATTTCATCTCCACTCCATTTGACGAGGACAGTGCCACGCTATTGGCCGATCTAAGGATCAAATACATCAAGCTTCCCTCAGGTGAAATTACTAATCTTCCTTTTCTTTGCCATGTAGCTCATTTGCAAACGCCCATCATTCTATCCACAGGCATGGCATACCTTTCCGAGGTTGATGAGGCAGTGAGGACAATCCAGGATGTGTGGCAGGATAGCCCCCCTAAAGGCAATTTGCCACCACTGACACTGCTGCATTGTCTGACAGAGTATCCTGCCCCGGTAGAGGAAGTAAACCTGATGGCCATGGTGACCCTCCGAGAGGCGTTCAAAGTGCCGGCGGGCTATTCTGATCATACACCTGGAATTGAGGTGGCCATGGCTGCGGTAGCCTTAGGGGCGACGGTCATTGAAAAGCACATTACTCTGGATAAAACTCTTCCCGGACCAGACCATCGTGCAAGCCTTGAGCCCCATGAGCTTGAACGCCTGGTTCAGGGCATCCAAAACATAGAAGCCGCCCTGGGAAATGGTTCAAAAGTCCCTGCCCCAAGCGAATTGAAGAACAGAGAGCTGGCGCGCAAAAGCCTTGTAACGATAAGGGACTTAAAAGCGGGTCACCGTATTACACCAGAGGACCTCATGGCCAAAAGACCTGGTAACGGTATAAGTCCTGGGCACAAGGCATTGGTAACCGGCTCGGTATTGCAGAAGGATATAGAGGAAGATGCTCCGCTAGGCTGGGAACATTTGTTAAAACGTTAGGTTAATAATACGTGACTAACTCAAAAAGAAAAATAGCAGTTGTAACCGGCACCAGGGCCGAATATGGCCTTTTGTACTGGATTATCAAAGAGATTCATGATGACCCGGATTTGATTCTGCAACTGGTGGTTACCGGGATGCATCTCAGTCCGGAATTTGGACTTACCTACAAAGAAATAGAAGCAGACGGCTTCCCTATAGCCGAAAAGGTGGAAATGCTGCTTTCCTCTGATACGGAAGTTGGTATTTCCACCTCCATAGGTCTGGGCATTATGGGATTTGCCAAGGCCTTTGATCGGCTTAAACCTGATATACTCGTAGTGTTGGGAGACCGGTTCGAGATACTGGCAGCGGCTACGGCTGCAGTTGTTGCTCGCATCCCTATAGCCCATATCCACGGTGGGGAGGCCACAGAGGGAGTTATAGACGAGGCCATTCGGCATGCAATGACCAAGATGAGCCATATCCACTTTCCAGCAACGGATCTGTATGCCAGACGCATCCGCCAGATGGGTGAGGATCCAGACAAGGTCTTTGTCTTCGGGGCCCCGGGACTTGACAACATATATGGTTTAAAACTCCCTGGAGGTGAGGAGTTGTCAAGGGAATTGAAAATAGGATTTGGGGAAAAGGTGGCAGTTATCACCTACCATCCTGTGACCTTAGAGGAGCATAATGCTAAACAACATATGGCCAACCTCCTGGTAGCCCTTGCAGGCAGAGAACTCACCCTGGTATTTACACACGCCAATGCCGATACAGGCGGTAGGATTATCAACCAGATGATCGCCGATTTTGTGAAAAATGAGCCCAATGTCTATGCCTTTACCAGTTTGGGACAGCGCAGATATCTTGGGCTGTTGAGTATTGCAGATGTCATGGTAGGTAATTCCTCTTCAGGGATTATCGAGGCTCCCTCCTTCCAGCTACCGGTAGTTAACATCGGAGACCGGCAGCGCGGCCGGGTGCGAGCAGCCAATGTCATCGACTGCGGTATTGGAGAGCAGGAGATTGCCATAGCCCTGGATCAAGCCCTAACCAAAGAATTTAGAGAATCATTGAAAAATCTCATCAACCCCTATGGCACAGGCCAGACCAGTTCCAGGATTGTGGACGTGTTGAGGAACATCCGTCTTGACGAGGGACTGATCAAAAAGAGGTTTAAGGATTTAACATGCGCACAGTATTCATTGAGCGTTGGCCAGATTTCAGGGTGAGACTTTTTGGGTCACTTAGGCAGAAAGGCCTCATGGCTTTGAGAAGAATTTTATGATGTCGCGACTGGTTATTGTAGGGGCGGGTGGGCATGCCAGGGTATTGGCTGAAATTGTCAGCCTATCCGGTAAATATCGATTGGTTGGGTTCACGGACCTAGAAGCCAACACAAACAGAAACCAATTGCTGGACCTCCCCGTTTTGGGTTCTGATGAGGTTCTGCCAGAACTGTTAGCCCAGGGGATAGAAAATGCCATTATCGGTGTTGGTTCAGTGGGAGACAACGAGGTAAGGAGAAACCTTTTTGAAGAGATCGTCCGCATTGGGTTTCATCCAGCAGTTCTGGTTCACCCCAAAGCAGTCATTTCACCTACGGCCCGGCTGGGTCGAGGGATTGCCGTTATGGCCAGTGCGATCATCAATGCAAATGCAAGACTTGGAGATAATGTTATCGTCAATTCTGGGGCCGTTGTAGAACATGATTGTCTCTTAGGAGACCATGTGCATGTCACGAGCGGTGTTCGTTTGGCCAGTGGGGTTCACCTTGGCCAAGAGAGCCACATCGGATTAGGTGCCTCAGTTATTCAGGGCATTAGCATCGGTCGTGGATGTTTGATTGGGGCTGGGGCAGTAGTCATTCGCGACATTCCTGATCATGTGGTCGCCTTTGGGGTTCCAGCCCGAATAATGAGGAAGTGTAAGGAATAGATTGTGGAAAGTATACTCAGTGAATGTGACAGAATAACAGTTAGCCACAATGCGTGTTTTAGAGACGCCATCCTGAAGATTAATGAGGAAAGGAGTGGAGTAGCACTTGTGGTGGATGAAGAAACCCGTTTAGTGGGCCTTATTACGGACGGAGATATCCGGCGAGCCATTTTAAAGGGTGTCCGTCTGGAAGACAGTGCCACGCTGGCCATGACCAAGAACTCCATTACTGCAAAGCACTATCACACCAAAGGGGAACTCTTCAGGATCATGGTGCAGCACAATGTCAGCCACATACCTGTAGTGGATGAGGAGAAACGACCCCTAGGTATCGTGTACAGATCCTCTCTAACCAAGGAAAATCTGCTGACTACACCCGTGGTGGCTATGGCTGGCGGCCTGGGCACTCGGTTGCGGCCTCTAACGAATGAGTTCCCAAAGCCCATGCTGAAAGTGAATGGCAAGCCCATGCTGGAGAGGATCATTGAGCGGTTTCGAGACCTGGGTGTGATTGAGTTCTATATCTCGGTCAACTATAAGGCGGAGGTAATAGAGAACTACTTCGGCAATGGCTTAGCATGGCGGGTTCAGATTCATTATCTGAGAGAGACGAAAAGATTGGGGACAGCTGGCTCATTGAGTTTGCTACCGCGCGATATACCGTGCCCATTCTTTGTGACGAATGCCGATGTTATGGTTGATCTGGATTTTCGCACTATATATCAGTTTCACCGGGATAATAACCCAGACCTAACCGTGGCGGTCAAGAAAATCAACTATCAGGTTCCCTATGGAACCATAGAGGTGGAGCATGGCAGGATAGTCAGTCTGTCTGAAAAACCCCATATAAAAAAGTATGTGAATGCAGGGATTTATGTGCTGGATCCAGAAGTCCTTAAAGAAATCCCGGCAGATGAGTATTTTGATATGACAGACCTCATAAACAAGCTGATTTCCAGCGGGAGGAGGGTGAGCAGTTACCTGATCAACGGCGCCTGGATTGATGTAGGGCAGAAAAAGGATTATTGCCAGGCCAACAATATTTTGACTGAAGAGAACGGGGATGAAGTAGTCAAAGGGCATGGAGAATTCTTTGAGCCAAAAAACTGGCAACAGCGTATTGAAGCAAGATAGGGTTGAAGGAGCACTGTGTTTGAGGAGCGCTTCGCTTGAGGAGCGTTTTACTTGAGGAGCAGTCCGCAGGCGGACTTTGAGGAGCACCTCCAGGGCTTAAGGAGCACTTCGTTTAAGGAGCGCTTCGCTTGAGGCTAAAGGCAAGATACTTCTCTCCCTCAAGGTCCGCGTGTGGTCGACTGCTCCTCTAGCGCAGCGATCCTCAAGGCCTCAGAGGCCGCTCATGTTGCCAACATTTTTTGAGGAATGGATTTAAAAGGTAAAAACATATTAGTCACCGGGGCCTGTGGCTTCATTGGAAGCCATCTGGTGGAGCGGTTGGTGGCACTGAGAGCCCAGGTTCGTGCCTTTGTATATTACAATGCATTTAATCGATGGGGTTGGCTGGATTGCTTGCCGCAAGGAACACTCCAGGAACTTGATATTTTCACTGGCGATGCCAGAGACTTCCATTGTGTCAAAAGAGCCATGGATGAGGTGGAGGTGGTGTTTCATCTCGCAGCCCTTATCGGCATACCTTATTCGTATATAGCCCCTGAATCCTATGTGGATACCAATATCAAGGGAACGCTCAATGTCTTGCAGGCAGCACGGGAAGTTGGGGTTGCCAAGGTGATTCACACCTCAACCAGTGAGGTCTATGGCACCGCCCAATACGTTCCAATTGATGAGAGGCATCCTATGCAAGGACAATCTCCCTATTCAGCCACCAAGATTGCCGGCGATATGCTGGCAGAAAGCTTCTATCGGTCGTTTGATTTACCGGTAGCTATTTGCAGACCTTTCAATACCTATGGTCCCAGACAGTCAGCCCGTGCCATTATCCCAACCATTATTGCACAAATAATGGCCAAAAAAGGGCATATCCAATTAGGGAATATGGATACTACACGTGATTTCAATTATGTGAGGGATGTTGTGGAAGGATTTATAAAGATTGCAGAATCTGAGAAGGCAGTTGGAGAGGTAATAAACATAGGGAGTGGGTATGAAATCTCTATAAGCGCATTGGTTCAGAAGATATCTGAATTATTGGGAAGGAATCTCGAAGTCGAAACTGAGGCCAGTCGGATCAGGCCCTCATCCAGTGAGGTATATAGGCTATGTGCAGATAATAGTAAAGCTAAGAATTTAACAGGATGGGAACCTAAGATCGAATTAGATGAAGGCCTTGTTCGAACTGCGGAATGGTTTAGCAAGAACCAGGATAGATACAAAGAAGGAATTTATAATGTTTAAGGAGTGCCCCGTTGGGGCTTGAGGACCGTTGCACTTGAGGAGCGGTCCTTCGGACCTTAAGGATTGAACTGATGATTAAAGAAGATTATTTTGTTTTCCTTTTGAGAAGCTTGAAGTTTGGCAACTTGCATTTGAACCAGAGCCCTCAAGCGAAAGCGCTCCTCAAACGAAGTGCTCCTTAAGCGGGGTAATCCTCCGGAGAGACAATTTCCTATGAACAGCAATACAGCAGGGGTAGTAGAATCAATCGCGAAGAGAAGAAGAATCCCCTTATCCGAGCCGGTTTTTAGAGGGAACGAATGGAAATATGTTAAGGATTGTCTTGACAGCGGCTGGGTTTCATCCGCCGGTAAGTATGTGGATCTCTTTGAAAAAAAGGTCGCAGAGTATGTGGGCGCTGAGCATGCTATATCGACAGCAAATGGTACCGCAGCCATCCATACCGCTCTCATGATTGCTGGTGTCAGGCCAGGAGACAGGGTAGTTGTTCCAACCTTAAGTTTCATCGCCACAGTTAACCCGGTAATCTATTGTGGTGCTATCCCTGTATTTGTTGATTCTGAAAAAGAAACCTTAAACATGGATCCAGAAAAGGCAGTGGAGACAATCCAGCGACTGGTAAAAGGTAATCAAAAACCAAAAGCAATAATAGTAACTCATCTGTACGGTCATCCCTGTGACGTGGACCCCATTTTAGATATTGCACGGCAATATGGAATTGCTGTGATTGAAGATGCCTGCGAATCGCTTGGCTCCAAGTACAAGGGGAAGATGACCGGAACATTGGGTGATATTGGCTGTTTCAGTTTCAATGGCAATAAGATCATCACTACCGGGGGTGGAGGTATGCTTGTAACCAATCAGGAGTCTTTTGCCATTAAGGCTAAATATCTGACTACTCAAGCCAGAGATGATGATAATGAATATATACATAATGAGGTAGGATACAACTACCGATTGACAAACATCCAGGCAGCCCTGGGATTGGCCCAGTTAGAACAATTACCGGCTTTTATTAAGAAAAAGAGGGGAATTGTTCAACAATATCTGAAGGAGTTGACCGATTTAGAAGAAGTACGGCTATTATCTGAACCAGAATGGGCCGAGAGCAACTATTGGCTGATTACAGTGTTAATACATAAAGCTGGTTTCCATCGCCGACACTTCTTAGAGAAACTGAGAGGTGGTATCATTTTAAGACCTCTATTTAGACCCTTGCATATGCAAAGACCCTTTGCAGGCAGAAACAAAGGCGAACTTAAGGTAGCAGAGGTCCTATATGAGACGGGATTGAATCTGCCTTCACCAGTGACTTTGACTTATGCACAGGTAAAGAAGGTGGCTGATTCATTGAAAACCGCTCTGGCTAAAATATAAGGAGAACGTTGTGGATTTCTTACAGAAGAACCTTGAGGCGCTAAAGGATAGGTGTCCGGAAGTTTTCAAATGGCTCAATGAAGAAGAGCACGATGACCGGGTCGAAATGATTATTTCCAAAGATGGAAATCTAAATCTAAGGATTCGCGGCAGAAAAGGGAAAAGCATCCTCCTTTATGACATGGAAAAGCCTTTGGAGGAAAATGACAAGAGGTTTCAGGATATAGATTTTACATCAGATAAGGTTACCTTTATCCTGGGATTTGGTTTGGGATACACTGGGAAATCTATTTTGGAAAAGATGGATCCGGGACATAAAGTAGTGGTCCTGGCGAAGAATGCCACTATTTTGCGACTCGCCCTTTCCATATGCGACTTCGCGGAGTCCATAAGAGATAACGCCATTACCTTTTCTTTGACCGATGATAAAAGTATCAAAAATTGCGTTGCTCGCTATGCTTTCAGAAAGCTCCAGGAAGATATAATCTTTGTCATTAACCACACACTTAAACAAGTAGATGACGAGCTTGAAGAGATAGAAAATATCTTAATGGAATCGATTAATTCAGTTCTTATTGGTGCCTTAACCGGGCTGAGGAATGCACAGGCATTTGTTGTCAATGATTTGAATAATTTCCCTAAATTTCTTCTTTCTTCAGGCATCAATAATTTACACAAAACTTTTGAAAAAATTCCTGCTATTATAATCGCGGCTGGCCCTTCTCTTGAAAAGAACATTCATCATTTAAAGATGGCCAAAGGTAAGGCAGTGCTTTTTGCCACCGCTCCAGTGGTAAGGATCATGCTGGCCTATGACATTGTGCCGGATTTTGTCGTCTCAATCGATTTCTTAGAGCAAAATTATAAGCATTTCGAGGGAATTTGTGATCTGGAGATCCCGCTTATTCATCCGTGTACCCTTTATCATCAAATCGTCGAAGACTATCAGGGACATGGATTTGTTTATCAGGATGGTTCGGGTATCACTGATTGGCTGAAAAAGCACTGGTCCTTCAGAGGATTGATTAACGCTGGAGGGAGTGTTGCCTTGCATGCCTTTACCGCAGCAATAGTGGCGGGTTGTGACCCCATTATCTTTATTGGTCAGGATCTTGCTTATTCTAAAAAGACCCACGTAGACGGCGCTGCCTTGGCAAAAGATGTGGATATCAATAAAAACGATAAAAGCTTTTTCTGGGTTGAGGGAATTGACGGGAAGAAAGTACCCACCAATTCCGCCTTTGTATCTTATCTGCGCAGATTTGAAGAAATCATCAGCTCTGTTGACACCAAATGCATCAATTCCACTGAGGGAGGGGCAGCTATCAAGGGAACCCAGGTCAGGTCATTAAAGGAATCGATTGAAAAATACTGTAATCAGGAGATTTCAGTTTGCTCAATTGTTGAGGCAAGCTCTATCGTCGATCCTGTCAATTATAAAGGCATTATCAAAGATATTCAAAAAAAGATCAATGAGATAAGTCGGATCCAAACTCTTGTCGCCAGAGGGCTTAAGACCAATAAAGAGATAGCAGGCAGGCTCAAAAAGAACAAAATTGAAGACCCAAAAACTGACGATATCATAATAAAAAATTATAAAATTTCCACCGAGATTCAGACGCTTTGTCAAGGATTTCAACTTACTGCCTCATTCTTAAGAAAAGAGATTCACGAAATAAATAGAAGCAAGTATAAGTACGAATCTAAGGAAGCTGATAAAAAAATGGAGATTGAGATTGGACTTAAGAGGAACAGATTTATTTTAAAGGCATCCCAAAGAATCTTAAAAAAGACTAAATCCAAGCTCGAGGAGCTACTGGGAATAGTCACGAAAATAAATGAGTGCTGCCATCTTCTCATTGAAAAGAAAGACGATCCTACAGTTCGCCATGAATATGGCAGGCTTTTAGCCAAAATCGGTATTCATCAATTAGCGGTAAAGGAGTACCAGAAATTTCTCCACTTAAAAAAGAAACCAAATGTGCTCTTAGATCTGGCTAAGAGTTATCTTGCTCTCGAAAAGATTGAGGCAGCT
>Ga0114930_10004183_pt1 | contig 12282 bp, 11 predicted proteins | sample AnhtaG_FD_87300 | JGI IMG/M metagenome (GOLD analysis project Ga0114930, IMG submission 87300) | Deep subsurface microbial communities from Anholt, Denmark to uncover new lineages of life (NeLLi) - Anholt_01485 metaG | ecosystem: Environmental > Aquatic > Marine > Oceanic > Sediment | place... | reverse complement strand
TTCTTATCCGGTATCTTGCAGCTTTCCTAAGTATATGTCGAAGGAGGACAAAGTCAATAGGAGATGAAATAGACTTATTGAAAAGCTCATGATAAGTATCTGATAAAAGTTGAAATTTCTCTTCATCCATTATCTCTGCAAGAGCCTTTTCGTATTCCTCATCATAGTCAAAACTATCGTAGGGAGTAATATAATCAAGTAGCTCATCGGTTTTTTCTTGAGCCATTTCCTCGACTTTCGCCATTATAGCCGCATTCTCTTCTTTTTCTTCGTTCCTAAGGAACTCCTCGCGAAATTTTTTCATCGGGTGGATGTTAGTTTTTTCTCCAGATAATACCAGTCTATGGTATGAATAAAGATACTGTGTAAGTTCGTGAAGCACGAATACTGCATTCTCGCGATTTGGAAAGAATATCCTAATATCGTCTACATAGCGAACGAAGTCATCGGTATAAGTCAGGATTTTGTTATCTATACTGGCCATTATCAATTCGGCAAGGACAATGCTTGGGGCCGGACCTACGGGAATACCTCTTGATGTGTTATTGTTGAGGCTAAGAAGTAAGTTCTCCATTACTCTGGCCTGTTCGTATAAAGTCCCCTTGCCAGCTTCCTCAATCAAATTCCTAATACGATGAGTATATATTTGATTATAAAAATCTGTTATGTCAGCAACAATTACATAGCCGGATTCGTATTTTCTTGCAAGCTCATCAGATCTTGAAATAAAAACATCCCAGCCTGTTTCGCTGGGGAAGAACGAACCTTCTAAATTCGGCTTGATTCTATACGAACATGCAATTTTTACGGCATCAGGTATTCTATAGTTCTCTATAGTTTCACATAATTCTCGAACAAGGGCTGTATAGATTATGGAATCAATTGGGTCTAATTGATGTGCTATGCGAAAGGTACCATTCGGTTTTTGAGTGAGGTTTATCATAGGTGATTTTGGGTAGTAGTTATCGAGGTCAAGTGATAATAGAAATTCTTTAGCTTGTTGCCAGTTGTGGGAGATGGCAGCAAACTCGAAGATCTTGGGATAAAAATCACTGTGAGAGTATTTCTGTAGATGTTTGAGCGCCCATTCGAGATAATTTTCTTTTAACGTTAACACGATAATTCCTTATATGCCAATAGAGGAGTTAACAAAGTGCTATAAGAAATATTACTATAAGTATTGTTGTAACACAATCGAAATAAAAGCTGTCTTGTTTTATACGAAGCGGTATTGTAGGTTGTGAGATACACGGTTTGTTACATAGACTGACGAATGGGGAACATACTGCTTCCCTTTTTCTTAGGTAACATTATGACGAATCGTTCAGCCATCCCCGATGCAGGCTTGATCGCGATGCGTAGGCTGCCGCCCTAATGCGTCGCGAACCCCGGAGCACCAAATTTGATGGTGACTGTGCCAGGTGCTAGAATCCCAATCAAAATAGCGGATTAGGCGACCCCCACATTCACATATATGCCTGTTAGCCGCTATCGCTTGAGAGCTAAGAACAATAGGATAAGATTATGAAGTACCCGGAGAGTTTGGCACCAACCGAGTTCAGAAAGTTACTCCAATATAAAGATTGGATCGAGCTCCATAAGTCATGGCTCCTTTCAATAGTCGATAAGTTAAATATGCTTTCTTCAGAATGGCACAGTGAATCACCCACAACATTTGAACGATGCTTCCTTCCAATATTATCACAAGAAGAAAAAACGGAATTGAGAAACCGGTTGGCCGGTTGGTGGCGTCTGGCGTGGCAAAAGAATATTTGGGCACATCACTCGAGATTTATTGTTATGGGTGAACTCGAATCTGATGCCGTCAAATGGGAGAAAGAAATTGAGGTTGCCCGGAAGTGGCCAGGCCCACAAGAAGAAAATATTGTCAAGGCAATGACTACCGAAGAGCTTGATATCTGGCGTATTGCTAACGTGATAGCTGCGCAATTATGGTGCAAACGGATAGGGTTAATCTCTCTCCATGTCACTGAACGTTTCTTTGCTTTTGAGTCTTTAGCAAAATCTCTTTGTGCCGCGCGGTGTATTCATTTCTGTTACAAAGCTATTGACCCTAATAGCATTATACAACATCAAGAAGTGTGAAAAACTCTTAAACAACTCGGCGCGGATCGAAAAGAAAATAATACATGTAGGCTATGTAGGCTCGCAACAGATTGTCATATCCTAGAAGAAGCTAGTTTATTCGCGCAATCATATATTGCTCTTATTCACATGCGAATGCTTAAAGACTATCGAGAAGAACTGATATTCAATACCAAAGTTCAAGAATATTTTGCTGGCCCCTTGTTTGATCTGATAGGGGAACTATTATTTCTCATTGAAGAATATAGTGATATGGCATTGGGTAAGTTCTTACGGCGTCCACTCTCATTTAGAGAGGAAATTAAACTCTTTGATGAACAGGTTTGTCATAGACAAAAGATCAACAATAGTAATAATAGCCACAGCGGCTAACACGCTGCTCACGGCTACGCTACCGCTTCGCCCAAAGCAGCCTGTCGGCTGCCTTCGAGAGCAGTGAAAATGTCAAATAACACTGGGGTTCGGGCTCGGAGGTAAATGATGACTGAAGAAAGTCTGATGGCGAAGCACTGAAACCTCTCAAGGATATTCTTATAGAAGGATACTGTGGCAGGAGACTTGTTCTCTACCTTACAGGATAGTAAAAAGCCTTCAATCAAACGGTCTAATGGGATAGCTAATTGCGTGTAGGAATTTGAACCAATCGAAAGGTATTCAGTAGGGTCTTTACGACTATTTGTGGAGCTGATGGGATTCGAACCCACTACCTTTTGACTGCCAGTCAAACGCTCTCCCGATTGAGCTACAGCCCCACCTAGAAATATAGCAAGTAATCTCAGGAAAAACAAGCTAGCGTACTCGTCCACATGATTGGTGACACATTACCTCCTTGCATTGTCATCACAAGGGTAATTCGAGCAAACTTGGAACAGGCTCCGTAATCCCCGAGTCGCCACACCACCATACCTTGGTCGGGGACAAGCCCCGACCCTACGCCTTGTTTTGTAGTGGCGGGGTTCATCCCCGCCTTATTCTTGCAATAGCATAAAAGGCTGTATAAAGTGTCCACTATCTATCTGAACTAGACCAGCTAAAAGCTTAGCCCCAACCACTGTAGTATAGACCGCAAGCCAAAGTATCCCAGGTAAGCCAGAACCATGTTTTTGACTGTCCTTCCTGCCCAGGTCAGAAGGAAAAACCTGGTTAGACCAAAGCGGAGCATACCCATAAACACAGCAAAGAGGTAATACACGGGATTTAAAACGGACGCCATGAAGAAAACAGTTTTAGAGCCATGGTGGTGTAAGATATTGGTAAATCGAGTATAAAGGGCACTGTTGTTGTCTCGGAGTAATCCCCTACCACCGTAGCCAGTAAGATAGGCACCAACAGCACCTGTAGCCTCACCGATTCCAGCTACAGCGCCAACTATGGCGGGATTTAATATTCCGCCTAAGGTGAATGTGAAAATCATGCCCAAGCCAGGCATAACCAGAGTCCCGCTAGCAAAGATGTTGATGATAAAGCAACCCAGGTAACCCCAGTTCTGTATCTGCCCCAGATAGCTTCGATAACGAATAATAACAATACAGAGAACTATGGTGATTGTGAGGGAAATTCCACTTATCAGGATTTCCTTCTTAGTTGGCCTCCGCTTCACAACCCCACATTATACAGGAAAAAATAGGAATTGTACCCGTTCATATGGTTGGTGCCACCATCTCTCCCATTCCCCGAGATTGCTTCGGCACTGATGTGCCTCGCAATGACAAAAGGTGATATCATGCCGACTCAAACCTGGCAACCTCACTCCATAGTGGCGGGGGTTATCCCCACCTCAGCGGTCGGGGACAGGCCCCAACCCTACAAGGTTACGCACAATGACAAAAGAGGTGAAGGGTTCAAGCCCAGAATGACAGCTGGGTTGCTAAGTGACCTCATTTACGCTTTCTACCCAGCAGTCTTCGTAGTGGTGAATCTCAAGTTATCTTCCTGCAGGCCAACAGCTACAGCATCTCCCTCTTTGAATTCGCCCTGCAATATCCTGGTCGATAGTGGGTTTTCCACATATCTCTGGATAGCCCGACGTAAGGGGCGAGCCCCGTATACTGGGTCATAGCCTCTTTTTACCAGCCAAGCCTTGGCTTCATCGCTGACCTCAAGCTTGATATTCCGTTCAGCCAATCTCTTCTCCACCTCAGCAATGAGCAAGTCAACGATGCTTTTCAAGTGCTCCTCATCCAAAGGATGGAATATGATGACATCGTCTATTCTGTTGAGCAACTCAGGACGAAAAGTTTGCTTCAAAGCGCTTTCTACAGTTTTCCTCATTTTCTGTTCATCAGCTTCATCTCTGCGGCCAAAGCCGATGGCTTGACGCTGGAATTCCTCAGTGCCTAAGTTGCTGGTCATAATCACCACCGTGCTCTTAAAATCCACAGTTCTGCCATGCCCGTCTGTAAGCCTACCATCCTCTAGTAGCTGTAGCAGTATATTAAATACATCAGGGTGTGCCTTCTCTACCTCATCGAAGAGAATGACTCTGTAAGGGCGGCGCCTTACTGCCTCAGTCAACTGACCGCCTTCCTCATATCCCACATAGCCAGGTGGTGCACCAACAAGCCGAGATACAGTATGTTTTTCCATATATTCCGACATGTCTAACCTTACCATGGCATCTTCATCATCGAAGAGAAATTGTGCTAAAGCTCGAGCCAGCTCTGTCTTACCTACACCAGTAGGGCCAAGAAAAATAAAGCTGCCAATAGGACGCTTGGGGTCTTTAAGTCCAACTCGACCCCGCCGAATAGCCTCGGAGACAGCTGTCACTGCCTCTCCTTGATTTACTATCCTTTCGTGAAGCCTTTCTTCCATGCGGACCAATTTGTCGCTTTCAGCTTCAAGCATTCGAGAAACAGGAATACCCGTCCACTGGGAAACCAGTTGAGCCACATCTTCTTCATCTACCACACTATCAATTTTCTTTTCCTGTTGCCATTGAAGCTTGGCATTATTGTATTCCTGCTCCAACCTTAATCTCTCTGCTCTCAGCTCTGCCGCCCCTTGATAATCCTGCCGTTGTGAAGCAGCTTCCTCTTCATCACGGAGATGCTTCATTTCTCGATCCAGTTTCTTGACTTCCTCTGGAGCACTTTCCATGTCAATACGCAGCTTGCTAGCTGCTTCATCGATTAAATCCACTGCCTTATCAGGTAAAAATCTATCCGAGATATACCGCTGAGATAACTTGGCAGCAGCTATCAGAGCTGAGTCAGCGATTTTTATCTTATGATGCGCTTCATACCTAGGACGAAGTCCTCTAAGCATCTCTATGGTTGTATCTACGCTGGGTTCGCCAATGAAGACAGGCTGGAATCTCCTCGCCAATGCTGCGTCCTTCTCAATATGTTTTCGATACTCATCAAGTGTAGTAGCCCCAATGCATTGAAGTTCACCTCTAGCCAGTGCCGGCTTGAGCATATTACTGGCGTCAATGGCTCCCTCAGCACCTCCAGCCCCTACTACAGTATGAAGCTCATCAATGAACAAGACGACCTCTCCACTTGCCTGGCGAATTTCGTCCAAGACCGCTTTTAGCCTCTCTTCAAATTCTCCCCGGAATTTGCTTCCTGCCACCAGTGCTCCCATGTCCAAGGCAATCACCCTTTTCTCTTTAAGAGAATCAGGGGCATCTTCAGCAGCAATTTTCTGGGCCAAGCCCTCAGCAATGGCCGTCTTGCCTACACCAGCATCGCCAATAAGCACAGGATTATTCTTGGTGCGTCGGGAAAGTATCTGTATTACACGTTTGACTTCACCCTCTCTGCCAATCACAGGGTCAAGTTTACCCTGGCGAGCTAACTCGGTAAGGTCATGTCCATATTTTTCCAGAGAGCGATATTTACTTTCCGCATGTTGGTCAGTAACCCGATGAGCACCACGGATCTTACGCAAGGCTTGATAGATTCTTTCCTGATTAACGCCGAATTCAGTTAAAATCGCAGCAGCCTCACCTCTGGCCTCACCAGCAATAGCAATAAGCAGATGCTCAGTGCTGACAAAGTCATCCTTAAGCCTGTCAGCCTCCTGTCGAGCATTTTGCATCAGGTGAGGAATCCGTGGAGTAGCATAAATTTGCACCCCCTCATAAGCCACTTTAGGGAAACCTTCCAACGTTGCTTCCACTCGCCTTTTCACCGCTTCAACATCCACATTTAGCTCTCGTAATATATCCTGAGTTACACCTCCTTGTCGCTCCAGCAAAGCTAATAAGATGTGCTCTACATCCCACTGATTATGATGAAAGCGGCGAACTAACTCTTGCGATGCCGCTAAGACCTCTTGTGCTTGTTCGGTAAATTTTTCCGGTGTCATAATTTCTATTCCTCCCTAAATTGCATATTGCACTCGATTTCTTTTACCTTTTACATATTATAAACATTTATCAAAAAGGACGCTATGTCGCCTTTTCACGCAGTTTAATTCTTCCCAGTGGACTTCACAAGCAGACAAACCGAAGCTGATTTAGAAAATAGCATTTTAACCCTCATCATACCCAAAGCTGAGGAAACTAAACCCAACGCAATCAAGATCAAAGCCAAAGAGAAGAAATGATTACAGAGAGCTTTATTCTCAGAGCACCTTAATTAGATAAGCTGCTTCAAAATCCTGTATTCGTTCATATATGATTAGTGACGCCTCATCTCCTTCCTTGTCATTGCGAGGCACTTCAGTGCTGAAGCAATCTCGTAGGGTTGGGGCTTGTCCCCAACCGCTAAAGGCGGGGATAAACCCCGCCACTACAAGGTGAGATTGCTACGCTTCGCTCGCAATGACAGGGGACAAAGAATTCAGAGGCAGAATGACAGAAGAGGGGGTGCTAAACCACCTCACCATATAAAAGTTGCCAACACAAAAGTTTAAGGTCTATACTTAGAAGATTAGGGTTAAATAGCTATGCCATTAAGACGAGATTATTATGAAGTGTTGGGCGTGCCGCGGAACGCCAGTAATGAGGAAATCAAGAGGGCGTTTCGCAAGCTGGCTTTTCAGTATCATCCCGACCACAATAAGAATCCAGAGGCGGAAGATAAATTTAAGGAGATAAACGAAGCTTACCAAGTGCTTTCTGCCCCTGAGAAGAGGAGTAACTACGACCGCTATGGTCGAGTAGATACTGAAGAATGGCGTGGTTTTCCCAATTTCGATTTTGGTGGACTGGGCGATATTTTCGAATCCTTCTTCGGTGAGACTCCGTTTGCTAGGACTGCTCAGCGTACCCCACAAAAAGGGGATAGTCTGCGAACCCACCTCACTCTTTCCTTTGAGGAAGCAGTATTTGGCTGCCAGAAAGAAGTCAGCATACAGCGTATTGAGAATTGCCCTTCGTGTTATGGCATCGGCAGCCAACGAGGCACAAATCCTCAGACCTGCCCTGATTGTCGTGGCATAGGGCAGGTAAGAAAAGTGCAACGGAGCATTTTTGGCCGCTTCAGCCACATCAGCATCTGCCCCCGCTGTGGAGGCGGCGGCACTATAATAACTAATCCCTGCTCCCAATGCCATGGAAAGGGGAAGATAAAGGTAAAACGCAAGCTAACAGTGGATATTCCCGCAGGTGTGGATGATGGCTACCAGATGTATCTTGATGGTGAGGGAAGTGCCGGCTTATATGGAGGCACGCCTGGTGATCTCTACATTGACCTTTCAGTAAGACCACACCATCTATTCCGTAGAGACGGGATAGATATTCTGTATGAATTGCCCATCAACTTCGCTCAGGCTGTGCTAGGTGACGAGGTAGAAATACCCACCTTAGATGGGAAAGCAAACCTAAAGATACCACCAAGCACACAGAATGGAAAAGTTTTTCGCCTTAAAGAGGAGGGGGTACCACAGCTTAACGGCAGCAGAAAGGGAGACATGCTTGTCAAAGTTGTGGTAATTACGCCGCAACACCTGGATGGGAACCAACGGCGCCTTTTCGAAGAGTTAGCCAAGATATTGCCCCAAGCCAAATTACCTTAAGGCATCTATATGTGACGATATAAACACTTGCGCATAGGATATAAGGAAATTCTAAATACTAACCTCTAAACTCTAAACAAATTCAAATAAGCAAAACGAAGTAAAAGAGCAAAAGTAAAAATGCAAAATGACAAAGCAAAATCTAATAGCCAAATTCAAGAGGCGTGTTTATAGATTTGCACTGGATGTAATCGGATTTGTGGATCAGCTGTCAGCGGAGCAAACCTCGAGGATTGGTTAGTGACCAGCTTTTGCGAAGCACTACTGGTATTGGCGCTAACGTGATTGAGGCTCAGGCAGCCTCCTCAACGAAGGATTATACCAATTTCTTCACTTACGCACTAAAGTCGGCAAATGAGTGCAAGTTTTGGTTAGGACTGCTTAGAGACTCCGGCAGAGGTGACAAAAAGACCGTTAATAAACTTCTAAAAGAAGCCACAGAGATTGCCAATATCCTCGCCACCAGTATACTAACTCTGAAAGGAAGAAAATGAAATATTTTTGCATTTTGAACTGCAAATTTGATTTTTTATCTTTAATTTTTGATACTGTTTAGCATTTCATGCTTAGGATTTAGGGTTTAATCTCTGTAGACTTATGCGCAACTACTTAATGCGCTTTACCTAGTGAAGGTTGATCGTGGCTCTATGCTAGCTTACTGAAATCAGCCAGTGCATCGGTCACTGGGAAGTTTTCAAAAAGAACTCGATAAATAAGACTGGCAATAGGTGCCTCTAAATTCAACTTCTGGGCTAACTGATGAACTGCTTTGGCAGTATAAACCCCCTCAGCAACCTGTGACATAGAAGCAGTTATTTCCTTCAAAGAGCTACCTTTAGCCAACTCATATCCAACCCGATGATTGCGGCTTAAGGTGCTGGCGCAAGTGGCTATTAAGTCGCCTAAACCAGCTAAACCATAAAAAGTGTTAGCCTTGGCTCCCAGGGTTACCCCCAGGGAAATAACTTCAGCCCAGCTCCAAGTGACAAAAGCAGCCTTAGCATTGTCACCCAGACCCAACCCATCGATCATCCCCGCGCCTAAAGCCACGATATTTTTCAGAGCTCCACCCAACTCCACGCCAATAACGTCATCAGTGGTAAACAGAAGAAAATTGGGCGAACTCATCAGGTCTCGTGCCTTTTCGGCCACAGTTACATCCTGTGCAGCGACCATCGAAGCAGCAGGCAAGTCTCGAACAATCTCCTTAGCTAAGTTAGGGCCAGAGAGAACACAAATCTGCTGTCTTAAAGAAGGGGCAATTTCCTCCGCCATCACCTGGGACATCCTCTTGCCGCTATCCACTTCCAACCCCTTGGCAGCGCTCATCAATAGCATAGAACTGGTTAAGTAATCCTTAGCATGAATGACATTTTGTCTCAATTTTTGTGAGGGAACCGCCCAGATTACCAGATCAGTCCCATCCGCAGCCTCCTCGATGCAGCTGGTAGAAGAATAGCTACGCGGCTTTTGGTTTAATTCTTCAACCTCACCCTTGCTACGTGCCCACAGCTTTACTGCTATTCCCTTGCTGCTCAGCAGAGCGGCTAAAGTGTTACCCCAGGTAGTATTGCCTATGATGGTAGCTTTAGGCATAGTTTAAAGCTAGCTTTCTCTCCCCCTTTACCATAATCGGCGCTCTATGCCTTGCTGCAGACGCTTCACATTGTCGCGATGCTGGTAAACAACCAAAGCTACAGCCGCTAAGCTATAAGCTAGATAAATGGGAGGGAATTTATAAATAATAGTTAGGGGCACTAGCAAACACCAAACAGCTAGAACAGCAAGTATAGAGCCCAGGGACATATGCCGGCTGCGTAGTGCCGACACAGCTAGGACTTCGGCCCCAAATATAGCTACCGGGGGGGAGATAGCAAATAGTGTACCAAAATAAGCAGCTACGCCTCTGCCGCCTTTAAACTTAGCAAATACAGGCCAGTTATGTCCTGCTATCACTGCCAGGCCAGCCATAACCTGAGCTATCTGCCAATGAAGAGATATGCCACCTATGGTCAAGAAACTAACGCCCACAATCACCTTAGCCAGCATGACTGCTCCAGCAGCTTTGCCTACATCAAGAACTATGGTCAAAATACCAAATTTGGTCCCTGCGGTTCGCATTACATTAGTGGCACCTGTCTTGCCACTTCCACACTTCCTGACGTCAATGCCACTTTTGAGCTTGCCTATGATTAATCCAAAAGGAATAGAGCCGAGAAGATACGCCATAACTACCACAGCAATAAACTTAGCAATTATCATATCTTCACCTCCTTTACCTTCTTATTGCTTTTGCCCCTAGCCTTAGTGAAAATTAGTTGCAAAGGAGCGCCACAAAAACCAAAATTATGCCGCAGCTTATTCTCTAAGTACCTTTGGTAGGAAAAGTGGACTAGGTGTGGGTTATTAACCTGTAACACGAAAGCTGAAGGCTTGTGTTCATCTTGATAAGCTCGCACAATGCGCAACTGTCTAGAGCCCATACGGGGTGGAGGATGGCTGTTCACTGCCTGTTTGACCACCATATCAACTGCTTCGTTTGATAAACGTTTTTGTCTTTCCTGCCACACTTGCCACGCTCGGGATAAAATTCTACTAATATTCTGCCCCAGTTTGGCGGAAATGTAAAGAACAGGCACATAAGACATAAACTTAATCCGATGCTCCATATAGCGCTTGAATTCCCTTCTCCGCTCCTGGGGAATAAGATCCCATTTATTAACCACCACTACCATGCCTTTGCCCACTTCTATGATATAGCCGGCAATATGCATATCCTGGGCAGTGATAAATTCGCTAGCATCAATTAGAAGTAGGGCCACATCACAGCGGTTAATAGCCTGAAGGGCACGAAGCAAGCCATAATAGTCCACTCCAGCACCAACATGGCCGCGTCGCTTGATGCCAGCAGTATCAATAAGCAATATCCTTTTACCGCCCCAGCGAAGCATGGCATCAAGGGCATCACGAGTTGTCCCTGGAGCCTCGTGGACAATAGCTCTCTCACCGCCTAGCAGTGCGTTTAACAACGTTGACTTACCCACGTTGGGGCGTCCCACAATAGCTAATTTAACCTCTTCTGGCTCCTCGAAGCTAGGGGCTGACGGCGGAAGAGAAGCTAGCACAGTATTCATCAGCTCATCTATCCCCCGGTTATGATAGGCACTAATAGCTATGGGTGTACCGATACCCAGTGGGTAAAAATCAGCTACCAGATTCGCCTGGCTAGCAGAATCCACCTTATTTACTGCTAAGACCACAGGCTTGTTGGTAGCACGCAGTATATCAGCTATTTCTTCATCAGCGGGAATAAGCCCTTCTTTAGCATCGGTAAGGAAAATAATGACATCCGCTTGGCTGATAGCCACTTCGACCTGTTGCTTAACCATTTCACCTAAATTTGTCTGTGGTTTCGCTTGCCAGCCACCAGTATCAACTAGGGTTAGCTCCCTTCCATGGCACGAGGCGGAAGCAAAAACACGGTCTCGGGTAATCTCTGGTAAATCGCCCACCACGGCTAACCTCTTACCAGCCAGGCGGTTAAGCAAGGTGGATTTACCCACATTAGTCCTGCCTACAATAGCTACAATTGGCTTTGTCATAGCTTCTTACCTTTAAAACGTCTTAAAATCTCCTTATCAAAAGTAATGAGAGCCAGTTCTAACTCCTCAGCCACCTCGGCAATAACAGAATCAGCCCCTTTAAGCTTATCCCTTATAGCTATAGCGCCAGCTTTATCCATCCTCCACTCATCGAGTGGATAAAGCCTCAACTTACCCGCGTTAATCCAGTCTTCTATATTTTTCTTAACCCATTTAGCGAATAGCTCAGCAGCCCTGTCACCAATTTTATTTCTCAGCTTCCTCACCACAGCGGCGCAAACCTCAACGGGAACCAATGTAGATATGTGGAGCAAAGCCTCTCCCCCTTCCAAATCCTGGATTAACTGCACAACTTCAGGATGATGTTCATCCCCCTCTATGAAAGCGCCTAAAAGCGCATCCGAATCCATGACCAAGTCTTTTTTCATCCTTCCCTTTGCTCCCTGATAGCCTCAACAGCGGAGACTCCTTTAGGCCACCTTTTACCAATCTCTTTCTTTAAGAATCTCCAGCGCTCAAATGGGTCCTCTATAGCCAAAAAAGTGAACATAACTTCAAACTCGTCAAAAAATTTGAGCTCCTTTTTGGAGAGCTCTGCCTTGACCTC
>Ga0114930_10004182_pt1 | contig 12283 bp, 7 predicted proteins | sample AnhtaG_FD_87300 | JGI IMG/M metagenome (GOLD analysis project Ga0114930, IMG submission 87300) | Deep subsurface microbial communities from Anholt, Denmark to uncover new lineages of life (NeLLi) - Anholt_01485 metaG | ecosystem: Environmental > Aquatic > Marine > Oceanic > Sediment | place... | reverse complement strand
CGGTTAGTGCTCCCGGTGAAATTCTTGTAGAGGGGCAAGTCATTTCAACCGGCCTTTTCTCTCAAGTGCGTATCGCAGCATTGCCTCATAGAGTGCAAGCTGAATATTAAGAATCTCCTGCAAGCTCACCTGACAGGCTTTCTTGTCGGCTATCCCGTGAGGGCACTCGAAGGTGAATGCAATCGCACCGCTGGTGTGATAGAGAGCACTTGTCAGGTTAAAGGGCGCCGGGTGTTTGCCACCTTCGGGCTTCACAGAGAAAGGTCCGGCGTGCGGCAGGCCGCGTTTGTCAAGCAGGCCGTAATACTTTTCAGCTAACGAACGCACCTTCTGTTGAACCTCTATTGTCACGTAAGCGGGTCGCAGCAGTGCGGGCTTACTCTCATGGCTGTGAAGTGATACGGCAAGGTCCGGGCCTTCATTGCCGGCGACTTTCAGAAGGGCCGGCGCCTCGGGTCCCAACGGTGCAAAGAACTCGTCGTGCATAGGGTTGATGCCGTCGTCATTGAAGTAGCAACCCAGAAACCCGACATTGTCGCCCCTCATCGGGTGCTGGCGTTTGGATTCCGGCCAGCCGCAAAAGGTGTCGTCACTCCACGTACCCTGGCCCCAAAAACGCACGTCCTGCCGCCCCATTGCCCGAAGCGACCGTGGTTCAAAACGGGCAGTACCATCAGGGTTGCCCGCTGGAATGATTAGCAAGCGGCACTGTTGGCCAAGTGCTCGCAGCTCAGACTGGTCCCGGCCACGAAGGTCGCGCCCCGTCTCCATGATGTTGATGAGGTTAACAAGCCCGGTTAGACCTTCAACCTCGTGGCCGTGCACCGGGCCGACAAAGAGGACGACCGGTTTCTTGCGCGCGGCCTTGTCCATGTAGGCAGATGGTTCTCGGGCACCGACTGCGGAGTTAAAATTGGCCCGATGTTCGATATTCTCCCGCTTGCCAAATGCGACAAGATGTACGGGCCGACCGCCATGTGAGCTGGCAATGACCTTCACCTCGGCCCTCTTGAGCCTTGAGAAACGCTGCTCTAAGTCATCGACAGCGCCAATCCAAAACTCTGGCAAAGTACGGTTGGGAATCCTCTGTTTGGCCTGCTGGTATGTCATGCTCGGATAGGCCCGAGCCTGTATGCCAACTTGTCGCTGAACCGTTGTGGCCAGGTCAGCGTTAATGTTTTTCCGGTCCCCTGTGCGTTTGACGTGCCCACCCAGCTTGCCCGCAGCGTTGAAGGTGACTTCCCACTTCTCACTACCCACCCTTAAGCGAACGCCACACACTCCGTCACCCTCGACTAACTCAGTCCCATCAATGGCCTCAAGTGTCCGGTCACCGACTTGGATGACGTGGAGAAACACATCTTTCTGGCGTGGACTGCCAGGTGTCACCTCTACACGCCATTGTCCCATTAGGGCAAGGTTCTCCGGCTTTAGGCCTTCGGTGGCTATGCTCCAGTTTTTGCCCGCCGCCCAGAATTCTTTGCCTGGCCCGCCTACCGGCGTCAGAATAGCGTCGGCCGGCAGAACTGTGCGACAAAGTATTCGGCCTTGGTTGTGGTCGGCCCGGATGGTCTTGTCAACAATCGTAGGCTTATGAGCCGTGTGTATGAGCCAGTCCTTGCGATAGGCACCATCAGTTGTTTCCACGCGGTCGAAAATTACAAAATGCTTCGGCATCAAGAACACAAGCTGGCGCGTCACCAGGCTGCATTTCTCGGGTAGGTCGTCCTGGCCCTTGCGTTTTATGACCCCATGCTGGTAGCACTTTGTGGCATCTCCGGCCACATAGACGTAGTCTTTGTTCGTCTCAAAGGCCTTCACCACCGAGCCGAGCTGCCTATGCTGGCCCCCGTGATTGCCCACGACTTTGCCGCCCCAATATCGTGCTACGGGCTCTGCCGGCTGGTGGATGACTACGCAATTATGGGCGACTGTCTGAGCGAAGTAGTTGGCCAGATGTTGTCCGTTTTCAAACTCTTTGTAGCGCGTTCCGGAGTCAAGGGCCAAAAGGCCACGGTGGCAGATCACAAAATTCAGGGCATCATAATGGCGATGTTGTGCCAGGGTTCCGCCGCAAGTAAAGAGGCAGTACGTATCGTTCACTCCTGTACCGGAGCACATAAAGATTTGGCCCATTTGCTCAAAATGTCTGGCGTGCGGCAGATTTTCAGGGACGAAAGGCTTGGCCGAGTTTTCTACTCGAGATAACAGAAAAGGATATATGAACCAGCTACTGGAATATGACTGACTTGGCAGCATTTCCTGGACGTGACGTGCCAGCGCCGCCGCTTTTGGAACTGATTCACCATATAAATGTTGGATGTTGGCCATGTGAGTATAAAGCTGTCCCGTTGGAAGCGTGTTGCGTGTGTGCGGCGTGTCACCATATCCAAATTCGAGAGGCACAGGATTAGCTGAAATCCAATTCCAGATGACGTAGTTGGCAAGCAACGCGCCGTGTGGCCAATCTGGCGCGATGTTTTCGCCGGTGGCGGAGAGCCACGTATAAAAGAAATTCTGTTCCGCCCACGGATATGCGCCGAATACGTAGCCAAGCGTTGCGGATGCTCCGCCGCCATCGTCTCCGCAGGCCTTCTTGCGGTGCTCCAGCAGCTTCATATTTTCATCATGTCCCCACAGAAGCCACTCGTTTACCAGCTCCGGTTCGATGCCTGTGCCGAAGGCTGTGCAGCCAATGAACCAAAGACAGTTCTTGGCACCATAGAAGCCGGTGTTATATCCGGACATATTCTCCCTGTAGATAGGAGGCCTGGCCTTGAGCACATTGTCGATTGCCTGGACCAGACGTGACATGTACTCGCTGCGTTCGGCTTCAGTGAGGTGATTGTACAGCCAGTCCCAGGCCAAGATAGCGTGGACCCGTGAGGTCGAGTACCAGTTGACTGTTTTTCTTTGCTGGAAACAGGTATCGTAATAGCGGAGGCTTGCGCCAAGGCACTTCTTGGCGAGTTCCAGGTACTGTGGCTCTTCGGTTACAAGAAATACGAAGGAGGACCATGCTGCTTGAGGTCCAAGCTCTCTCGGCTCGGGCTTGGTCTCGTCGCGCATCTGGACCAAGAGTCTGTCGACTTGCTTTTTGATGCGCAGGTACCACTTATGCTCTGGGCCGAGAGCGCGATGATGTACTGCAGGCCATGTATCAGCATTGAAGAAGAGCCGCGGGTGGTCACTGCGGATCTTGGTGGTCCATTTCGGTAGCTGCCGGCCAAAAGCGACCAAAGGGCTCAGCAAGAGCAGCGCTACTGCGGTGACCTTCCGGCTTTTCTGATTCATCGTGTGTTCTCCTTCCTCAAACTGTCAACGCTTGTGCTTTACTTCTTCTTCCCAATCCTCCAGCAACATTTTCAATCTTCGGACGTGCCACTTGCCGCAAATAGCTGTCGCATATCCAGCATTCTTGAGTATGCGAGCGATGGATGTCTCTTTCGCAGGAAGGCCAAGGTCGTTGGTTTGGCGGAGCTGTATGGCGTCATCGTAGCGGCCCACGCTGCCGATGCCCAGCGCACATTCCAGCCCCCCAACGCGATGCTGATACCGGCCTGTTAGCAAGGCCGTTCTGGTCGGCGTGCACTCAGGTGCATTGGCGTAGAATGTGGTGAATCTGACGCCCTCGGCTGCTAAGCTGTCTGTGGCCGGTGTAAGAATGTCACTGCAACCGTAACATCCGACGTCACCATATCCTAAGTCGTCAGCCATAATGAGAACGATGTTAGGGCGTGACTCGCTCGATAAAACACTGAGGCTGTATCCGGAAGATGCAGCGGTCAGAGCAGCAAGCCCTGCTGGTCGAGCGAGAAATCGACGTCGAGTGATTGCCTTTGCCATGATAGTGTCCCTTCAGACGGTAACCCAACAGGTTATATGATACATAGTCTAAGGCTTTTCAAAACCTCGAAAAGCAAAATTCCACGAAGAAATGGTAACCAGCACTGCTGAACGCAAGGCGTGGAGTTTATGTTTACCTCGTGACTTGACCTGTGTCCTTCACACTACTTCCTTGCTCTCGCCGGATACTGCCCTCGTATAGTAATCAAGCGGCGTTTAGCATATTCGACGAAGTCATCAACTGTACACACTTCAATATCAGCGGTTCTTGCCGCAAGTTTCTGACGGTCGATCTCGCATTTGAAGTCAGCCGACCTGCCAATAACTACTGCCAAGCGAGGCCTGAAAATCTCCATTTTGACTTTTGCAGATAGACTTTCACGGTTGGCTTTTTCTTCAAACCAGTCTCGATATTCGAGAAGCTGTGATCTTGCTTCCATTATGGCATCGGTAAACCGATCCCGGTTTCGCTGGCGGCGGATCAATTTGGGCTTCGGGAGCTTCAATTCTACTACCGTTGCCTGTTGTACTTTTGGATTAGTTAAGATGAAGTCGGGGACCAAAGGACCTTGATCCTGCCGCGTAAGGTAAACCTGGGGGTAGACCTCTCGGTAGTCCCAGCGGCGGAAAAAGTGCGGATGAGCTTCAAAGAAGTTCTGAAAATCTTTCTCAGAGGCCTTTGGATTTCGAATCATCTCCTCCAGTTCAGCGGTTTCATCAGTTGTGAAAACACCGAAATTTTCCTTAAGGTGGGTCAATAAACCTCGGTTTCCTATAATAGCACCATCGGAGGCTCTCATAGGAAAATCACCTAATACACTGATCGCGCGAAAGACAATCTCCCCTTCCTCGATGCAAAGCACGTACTGGAAATCATCAGGTTCGGGCGGCACTTGGCCCAATGCCTCAATCACGCGACGGCTTCGCGGCATGCCTTCCAGAACCAAAGGGGCATGGGCAAAATCCGAGAGTTCCTTTCTCGGTTGCTCATTATGGCAAAACCCGAGGAACTCGATGAGTGGTGGGCCGTTGGCAGCGGGTCCTTGCCAGGGAGTCAGGAGGGTATCTGAGATTGCTCGGCAGAAATGGTTACAGGTTATTGTCCTACTTTTTGCAGCCAATTCGCTCACACGCATCCAGATGGGAAAGTCAAAACGTGCAGCGATTTCTGCATATCCGGGGTGACATCTGTCAATAACAGGGAATGGGTTTAGCACGCTCCGACGAAGGCCTTCTCGGTCTTCTCGGATACTCTCACCAATTTTAAGCCAATTGTCCGGCAGACATTCAAGCCCCTGGGCGTTAAGCTTCAGGAGGACTGTTAGCAGATGGAGCTCCGTAACGAATCTAGAAGCGCACATTTCCCACGCTTGCTGCATACGCTGATCCAGCTCGATACCTGAACGGTTTAACTGCGGCAACAAAGGACGCCAATAGTCGATCGGACACCGTTCAGTCTGGCGTGCCATTCTCTACTTTCTCCCAGCAAGCATCAGCTTAGTATTGGTCTCTCCACCGTTGAGGATATAAAGCAGTGGCAGGGGGCGATCCACGCCCTCAATCCATTTAGGCCGATCGGCCCAGGGCATGTCTGACAACACATTCGTTATGTCCATCCAATGTTCGAGCCGAGGTGGTGTTATGCCCCAGGTCGCGTGGAAGTGATTAGCCGGTGCATATTGCTTGTACTCGGTCATCGTAGCGTACTTTGGGCTGATGAAGGTATGAGGCCAGGTCTCGGTAGAAATCTTGCAGACCGCGTCACACAGCTTCTTCGGCAGGTCGATGCTTATGACCTCATCCCAAACCAGCGAGAACATACCTGATAACGTACTATATGCAAGTCGTCCGCCAATTCCATTCAAACCTCCCGGTGAGACAAAGTTCACAGAGTTTCCACCACCCGGGAAGTAGGATTCATCTGCCAAAGGCATTCCAACGCCATCCATGATCTTTCTAATGGATGTTCCGGGTTCTGCTGCCCAGTCGAAACTCGCAGAGCCACTATTGTCACCATCAACGAAGCCACGTTTCGCCCACAGCGCTTGTCCGTTGACCACAATCTCCAACTTTTTGGCCAACGCCTTGATCTCTCGCGGCTCCCATACCTTTCGAAAGTCCATAAAGAGAGGTGGATTTCCGCCGGAAAGGTACGTCATAAACAGCATCGTCAGAAGGCCCTGAACGTCGGCTTCAGTGGCGTACGGCAGCGGGGCCTTTCGTCCCTTGTGATCAAAGGTTGAGTTGAAGAGGCTCTCCATCACATCGGCCACGGGCAGTGGAATACCTCGGGTGTCACTACCCCATTCCAACTGGCTCATAAAACCACCGCCGACGGCGTTCAAGTCGGCCATCAGGTCGCGAACGATTAAGTACATCGCCAAACTCATGTTGAATCGCTCGCTGTCCGCTTCGTCGCGCAGCTCTAATCTCTTGCCGACGTATCTATTGATCCAGCCTCGCAATACCTTGAGCTCCTTTTCGTCATAAGCTTTCTTACTCAGCATATCAGCTAAGAGCTTCATGTCTAAGCGCGTGATTTCGAGGCCAAACGTGTTCCTTGTTGGAATGACATGGGCCAAAGCTGTTTCCATGCCCATCGAGTCATGGCCCAGAATCACGACTCTTCGGCCCCGCAAGGCAACAGCAGTCACCGCGGCATAGCACCAGTCAATGAGGTTCTTGGCCGTTTGTTCGGTCATTTCCGGGTTCATTCCGGTATCCGGCCAGGTCCCGACATTTAGAGTGACCATTCGGCCATATTGGCTGATAGCACCGCTGAGGGCATGTGCGTAGACCACGCCCGGCTTGGGGCCACTATTGCCGCAGGTAATGTTTAGCGGCGTATTTGGTGGAAATTGCTGCAGGAGCGAGATAGTGGTGAGTTGTGGAAAGGCCCAGGTGTCAGGGACACAAACCAGGATATCCACGCCGGCCTTGCGGAATTGCTGGGCTACAATGTCTGCTTGTGCTTCGCCGTCTACTAACACGGTTGAATAAACAACCGGCACTGGCGTTTTGTCAGGCAAAACTACAGAGCCACTTATACAATCAGCCGCCATCTTCGCAATGTTCTGACAACGGGTTCGACTGGCCTTGTCGATACGCGGGTCAGACGTGGCGAAAACGCCGATGACGGGAGCCTTCGGCGTGGCCTTCCTCATACCTGGCAAACGAGCTGCTTCAGTTTTCTTTGCCATTTTGGACACCCCTTTCTGGTAATTGGTTAAATGGTAATTGGTTAAATGGTAACTGGTTAAATGGGAACTAATCACCAATCACCAATTACTAATCACCAACGGTAAACGTGGATACATCTTCCAGCAGTTTTCTCACGAAGTCCAGGAATTGGGCTGCGTATGCACCGTTGGCGACTTTGTGGTCTACCGACAGGGTCATATTCATCAGCTTTCTCACCAGGATATTGCCGTTGTCCGGCACGCAGGTATCGGTTATCTTGCCGATGCCAAGGATGCTGCATTGGCCGGGCACAACTATCGGAGTAAACGATTCTATCCCCAAGGCGCCAAGGTTGCTGACAGTGATGCAGCCGCCCTCCAAATCTGTCAGAGCCAGCTTGTTGCTGCGGGCCTTCTCAATCAACACCTGACTATCACGTGCAATCTGCTTGACATCCTTTTTGTTTACGTCCTTCACGATAGGTGCGACTAAGCCGTCGGGTACGGCTATAGCCAGGCCAATGTTGATTGTCTCTGCCAGTTCAATATTGTCGCCGGCTAACTGACCGGTCATGATGGGATATTTCTCCAATCCCGTTGCGACCGCCTTTATAATAAAATCGTTATAGGAGATTCTCACGTCACCAGTCTGGTTCAGTTTGGCTCGCAATTCGACCAGGTCTGTGACATCGGCTCTAACAGTCAGATAGAAGCAGGGAATTTCACGCTTGGATTTGAGCATTTTTTCTGCGGTTATTTTCTGAAGTCTGTTGAGCGGTATTGTTTCTCCGTGTTTGGCTATTTCCTGAACCCCCGGCGTAAAGCCGGGGGCTAAACGCTTTTCTGTGTTGACAGCGGCTTTGACATCCTGCTCGGTGATCTTGCCGGCAGGCCCTGTGCCTGCAACTATCGCCAAATCAACACCAAGCTCTGTGGCCAATTTCTTTGCCCGTGGTGACGCCATTATTTTGCCTGCCCGTTTGACCGGTTCGGGTTCAGGCCTTGCCGGTTCAGCAACAGATGCAGTTTCACTTGGGCTTGCTGCAGTCGCTGCTTCGGCGGCGGATGCGGCCGGTGCACCAGCCGCAAGCGAATCGACGAAGCTCTGTGGCACTTCTTCGTCCTTCTCGCCGAGAACCAAAATCGGCGCCCCCACAGGCAGTGTCTGGTCAATCTCGGCGAGGATGTGTTTTACGAATCCATCGGCTGGCGATTCCATCTCCAGCGTTGCCTTGTCCGTCTCAATATCAAAAATCACGTCGCCTTTCTTGACCTCGTCACCGACCTTGACTCTGCAATCAACAATGGTTCCCTCTTCCATCGTCTGGCCAAGCTGCGGCAATCTTACTTCTTTTGCCATTCTGAAATCCTCGTAATTCGTATTGCGTATATCGTATTGCGTTGACCGATGGTAACACCGCCGGGTAAACCCCCGGTAAAACCGGGGGCTAAATACTAACGACTAAATAGTAACGGCTAAATACTAACGACTAAATGCTAACCACTAACAACTTTTGTCACAGCGTCGACGATTTCCTGCACACTCGGAATGCTTGCCGTTTCCAACGGCTCACTCATCGGCGGAGGCGCATCGGCTGCGGCCAAATTGACAGGCGCCGCATCCAGATAGTCGAAACCGCGCGAGCCATCGTCAAACTCATATTCCATGAATTGGCCGGCTATTTCTCTGCCTGCACCGCAGGTTGGAAAGCCTTCGCTGACCGTAACCAGCCGTCCCGTCTTGCGAACCGATTCAGCTATTGTTGCTATGTCCAGCGGCTTTAGCGTTCGCGCATCGATCACCTCGGCATCGATACCGTGCTGCTCCGCCAGGACTTTAGCGGCCTCCAGCGACCGCATCGCCATTCTGCAGTAGCTAACGATGGTCGCATCTTTGCCGGGCCTTTTTATATCCGCTACGCCCAGCGGGATGATATAGTCGCCTTGCGGCACGGGGCCGAACTGGCCGTAAGTTGCCTTGTGCTCGATAAAAACGACCGGGTTGTCGCTGCGAATGGCGGCCTTAAGCAGGCCCTTTGCGTCGTAAGGTGTCGAGGGCATTACCACGTACAGGCCAGGCGGGTGCATTAGCCAGGCCTCCAGTGACTCGGAGTGGTGAGCGGCGATACATCTGCCGACGCCACCTTCGGTTCGCAGGACCATCGGCACCTTGGCCTTACCACCGAACATATACCGATTGTAGGCGCCAACGTGGACGAGCTGGTCCATTGCGATAGTAACAAAATCGACGTACATAATCTCGGCCACCGGCCTCATGCCGCGAAGAGCGGCACCCACTGCCGCACCGGCGATGGCTGCCTCGGATATGGCAGTATCAATGACTCGCTCAGTGCCGAATTCGGCCAGCAGCCCACGCGTCGCCTGGTACGCTCCACCGTATAAACCTACATCTTCGCCCATCACAATGACGTTTTCATCTCTTCTTAACTCTTCAGCCTGAGCAGCCGACACCGCCTGACCAATCGTCATAACATCCATGCCGAACTTAGATTTAGTTCCCGCTCTGGCCTGCTCGGTGGCCTCTTTTTTCGTCTTGGCTGTGGATGAAGCAAGGGCCGCCTCGAAGGCAGCAGTCGCTTCCATCACCTTTGCGCTGGTTGCCCTTTCGGACTCAACAAGCTCAGCCGGATACGTCTCCTCGACATATACGTCTTTGGCCACATCGGCAGGGTTGGGCCACGGACTATCCAGGCCGAACTTCGTAGCTGCTTCGATTGTCGCGGAGGCTTTATCCTTTATCTTGTCTAATTCCTGCTGTGTGCACAGCTTCTCGGCAAGCAGTTTGTCGCTTAGGACTGTAATCGGATCACGCTCGTGCCATGCTTTTTCTTCTGCTTTTGTGCGGTAGGCACGCGGGTCGCTTCGGCTGTGTCCGTACCAGCGGTAGGTCTTGGCCTCGATAATAGTCATCTGACAATCTTTTCTCGCCCTTTGAACTGCCGCGCGGACCGCGAGAAAGACCGCGACAGCATCCTGGCCGTCCACAATCATGGCCGGCACGTCATAAGCGGCTGCCCTTTGCGCAATGTCCTCAATATTACTGGCCCGTACTGCACCCTCGACTTCACTACCGGAGAACGGCACGCTCATTCCGTAGAGGTTATTTTCGATTATCGCTACCAAGGGTACCTTCAAAGTCGATGCCATATTCATCGATTCGTGAAAACTGCCGCAGTTAGTGGAGCCGTCGCCGAAAAATGAAAGCACCACTTTGCCGGTTTTCTTGTATTTCTCGGCGAAGGCCGCGCCGACAGCCGGCGGCTGATTGCCGCCGACAATTCCGGTTGAGCCGAGATTGTTTTGTTTGTCCACTTCGGCGATGTGCATTGAGCCGCCTCTACCCTTGCAGTAGCCGGTCTCTTTGCCCATAAGCTCCGCCATCATCTGGTTCCAGTGGTTCTGGCGGTCCTGCTCACTGTCGGCGTATTTATTGCCGATAGCTCCACAGTGCCCGTGGCCTCGATGGGTCGAGCCGATCACGTCACCGCGTTCGATAGCAGCAATGGCTCCGGCAGCGACGGCCTCCTCACCGGCATAAAGGTGCGATGCACCTTTGATAATGTTCTGACCGAGAAGGTCAAAAACCTTGTCTTCAAAGAACCGGATCTCGTAGATTGTCCTGAACCAATCGGTTGCGTCCTCGAGGGTAATAAGCCCCTCCTTGATAAGCTCTTTCAACTTCGCAACCGGCTTTTTTCGTGTGTCTTCGATACAAAAATCCATACTGCGAATCTCCTCAAAAATGGCCTTGGCCAGGCAAAAGCGCCCTTTATTGCCCTGCTGACCGTACTAAAGGGCGTTAGTATAGCACATTTAGCTGCAAACAGGCAACTCAAAACGTTGGCACGGCCTCATTTTGCAGGAAATCGCAGAGTGGGGGTCTCTTGATTTGCGAGGCTGGCTCTGAAAGCCTGTCCTGACAATGCTTCTTTGCGAGCACGCGGTGAAACAGTGAAAAGCTCGTAGCTTGTGGCCGGAACAAATCATGGCACCGGCGGAGCGTCTCAGTGTTTACCAATTTCGCCCTTTGCCACTTTCTTGCGAAACGCTTCCGCTTCCCACTTGTTAATGAAGTCGCGCTGTCTTTTATTCAAGCAGCTAATCCCGCCCATTCGTGTGGCATTGCTGCGAATAAAAGCCGAATATTCCACAATGTCCCGCACCGTCTGCGCGATTTTCTCTTTTCCCGCTACAAATAGCCCGACATCCTTGACAAGAAACGCCACAGAATGTCTATCTCCCTTCTCGGTTTGCCGCCTCAATCTGCTTGCAATGTCCTGCGATTCGATTCTATCCACCGGGGTCCCCACCCACATTGCAGGGCCATTAGAATAGACCAGCTCATCCGGTGTCAAGACGCCCGCTGATAACATCTGCTCGGCGTCTGGTTGGGCCAGGAAGGCTGCAATCTCATCGTCATAAAAATAGCTTACCGTCGTACGCTCGCTGGTTGCCTCGAAAAATGCCTTGCTAATGCAACGCTTTGCATCGTTAACCTTTTTCTGACTTGCGGATTTGATTTTGCCGGCTTTTGGTTGGCTCAGCTTGCTGTTGCAGCGATTGATGACCTTGCGCACAAGTCGCAATGCGGAATCGGCAGTACCCCCAGTTATAAGAAGTCCGTGCTTGTGCAGAAAAAGAATAGCCGGCTTTTTGCCGAAGTGCTTCTGGTAATCATCAACTAACCGGGCGATTTTCTTTGCAAGCGTAAAGCCGGGGTCCGTGTACGGCACCCAGAGCGGCGGCAGCTTTTCATCCTTAAAAAGCTTCTCAAGCTCTGACCTTCCATTTTTGGCATTTACGTATGCACCCACCGAACTGGGATGCAAATGGATCACGCACCTATCAAGGAAACCATGCAGATGTGCTTCCACAGACGGCCGGGCCACTCCGCTTACTTCGTCATCACATGCAAGAAGCAGCCGATTCACCACCTCAATTTCTCTCGTGTGCGTCTCAAGATTTGCTATCGACTTATCCTTTATAATCGACAGCACGACATCGAGCAGCATCCGCCGCCAGCCCTTTCTCTTATTCATGTCTTTCAGAGCTGTCCCGCTGGCCTTGATATACATATATTTTCCGTCCGTGGTTTTTACAGAGGTGTTGCCGCCTCCACCCTGAACGAGTGTGCTATCCGTGCCCACGGCGTGTGATATTCTTATCAAATCCGCCAATGCCTTATTCATTGTCGCATGCTCCTTTTTCGTTAATTGAGGAATGGTAATTGGTAAATG
>Ga0114930_10004181_pt1 | contig 12284 bp, 12 predicted proteins | sample AnhtaG_FD_87300 | JGI IMG/M metagenome (GOLD analysis project Ga0114930, IMG submission 87300) | Deep subsurface microbial communities from Anholt, Denmark to uncover new lineages of life (NeLLi) - Anholt_01485 metaG | ecosystem: Environmental > Aquatic > Marine > Oceanic > Sediment | place... | reverse complement strand
GCATGGTGAGTACCTTGCGCTTCAGGTAGTCGCGCAGGTAGCTACGCTCGGGGCCGGCCTCGGAAAGCGCCGACTTGAACGCGATCTTGAACGTCCGCTTCCCGCCGGTCGAGCCGGCCGGGTTGCGCCGCAGGGTGTGCACCGCAGTCTCGCCGTCCTCGCCGTTGATGGTCAGGTCGTAGACGTCCACCAGGTCACCGCCACCCATGGCGATGCGTGGCTTTGGGTAGTTGGCAAACTCTTCGTCAGCTGTGGCCATCTCAGCCTACCTTCGCGACGTACACGCCCATCTTGGCGAGCACCTTGATGATCTTGAGCGGGATGAAGATATCGACCTGGGTCGGGTCGCTGTCGTTCACCTTGACCTGGAGGGTCCCGGCGGTGACTGCCGCCGCGAGGGCGGCGCCGTCGATCACGCCCTTGCGGACCCAGAACCCGGAGAGGCGATCCACGATGAACCCGCGGACGTCGCGCTCCTCGATAACCCCCTCTGGGGTTTCGTCGTCAGTGCCGTCGGAGAGACGGTCCCTGACGATCTTGAGCTGCCCGCCGTCGGGGGACATAAACTCCACCGGGAGGGCGGTGCGGAGGTCCTTGGCAACCTCGTAGCAGGCGTCCACCTCGTTGACGTCGAAGCACCTCCGGTCGGGGTTCCCCGAGCTGTCCTGGGAGTGGGTGGTGATGGGGCGGATGACGACCAGGTTGTTCTGCGCGTCGTAGCCGCAGACGGTGACGCCGTTGTTGAGGGCGTCGATGGCCTCGGGGGTCGTCGGCTGGTCGCCCACAGGGTCGGCGCTCCCAGCCACGCCCGTGAGGCGCGATCCGATGCGGTTCGCGTTGTACTCGACTCGCCGCCGCCGGGCCCGGTCGCCCGCCTCGGCGCCCGCCAGGACGCAGGGCAGAGCCTCGGCGCTGGTCGCCGTGATATGCTCTCCAGCCACGTCGTTCCGCGCGATGGCGCCGGTCTTGGCGCTGGCGATACTGCCTGTGGACCCCACCACCATCTGCTGGAGCTTCGCCCCCAAGCCGGAACTGTTCGCCAGGATCGAGGCCGAGACGCGGCTCGGGTTGCTGGTGGAGGCCGACTGGGCATCCGCGTTGCTGACGCAAGGGACGATGTAGTCGTACTCCTTCAAGGCCATCGTGGTGATGGCCGTGGAGAAGTCCGGCTCGGTGGTTCCACCGGACAGGTGGGCTGCACTTGGGGTGCAGGTTCCTCCCGCTCCCGCCACGCGCTGCACTCGGAGGGTGATGTCATTCCCGGCCGGTCCCTTGCTCCGGGCGGTCAGGGTGACGATGCCGGCAGTGCTGGCCGAGGCGACCACGAACAGGTCGTCGGCGTACTGGTTGATCAGCGGGAAAGCCTTGTCCCGGATCTGGGTAGTGCTCTCCCCGACCAGCCAGGGGATGTCGATCTGGAACCCGTGGATCCAAACCCGCCACGTCTCGTCACTGGTCGGCGCTCCGCCGAAGGTCAGTGTCCCGGTGGCTGCCGACCCGGCGCTCTCGGTGGCGACCAGGAGGTCAACCTGGGCCTCGGGGTCCTTGGCAAAGAGGGCCTTGAAGGTGTGGTACCCAAGACACCGACCGGCGGCCGTCTTCACGTCGTCCGCGGAGTAGACCTGCCGGAGCTCGGTGTTGACGGTCTGGTTGCCCTGTCCCGTCTCGGGGGTGGTAAGGATCAGGGTACGCAGCCCCAGCGTACCGGGGCTGGACGCGGAGCGGAGCATGTCAACCTTGAGCCACAGCCCGGGGAGCGGGTTGGAGGCGGAAACGACTTGGGGGACGCTGCTCATTGGGCAGTCTCCTGATGGGTGTCATCCTCGAGCGAGGCGAGGTAGGCGGCGTGCTCCTCTGCCGTGGCACGCACGAGGTCCCCTCGACGAATCGCGCCGTCGTACTCCCGGAGGTGCTTGTGGTAGTCCGCCTCTGGGATGAGGGTCACCGCCTCCGGGTTCCACTGGATCGGGGAGGCTCCGGCTTCCAGTTCCGCGGGCGTGGGATGCGGGAAGGGCCGGGTAGCACCGATGTATTGGGAGCTCCCGAACCGGGTCACCAGCCGCCCGGAGACGGCGCGCACATAGAGATTGGGCACGCCCCGAGCGTGACGGCGTTCCCCTGCGACCTCCCAATCACGTCATGGGGACGGTCTGGTCCGGCAGGTTGATCTCCGACTGCGTGGGAGCCTGGGCCGGGAGCACTCCCTGCATCCGCGTCCATGACCACACCTGTGGCTCCGGGTCGTCGGGGAGCTGGTACTTCGAAAGTGTGTAGGCGGTCCCGAAGGTGATCTCGTCAACGTAGACGGTCGGGGTGACCATCAGGAGCTTGGCCCCCATCATCTGGGTCCCTGGGTCGAGAGACACGCGCAACCCCCGCACGGCGACCCGGTCAGTCAGGAGCCGACACATGTAGTCCCGGAGCTGGTCACCCTCGCGGGTCCGCTCGTCGGCCGTGTCGAGGCGTGAGGTGATGAGATGGATCGCCCACTCGTGGCGCCAGACCCTCACCCCTCGCCCAGGGCGTGTCGCATTGGGTCCATAGAAGGCCTGGGAGCTGCCGTCGGCAGGAATCGAGGAGTCCCACGCCAGGAGGACGGCCGGGTAGTCGGTGACGCTGGCATTGTAGAGGGCGCGCGCCTGCTGCTGACCTCCCAGGTCCTTGAAGTAGCGGACCTGCCGCAGCGGCCCCGACCGATCGCCACCGGTCATGGCGCCCACCACAAGGCTGCGCGCCTCCACCCCGCTGAGCGCGGGGATCCACCGGAGCTCCGTACCGGCTGGGAGGTTGACGTGGGTGCCACCCTGCACACTCTCAATGTCCACCTCGGCCCCGCCGCTCGTCACGAACCAGGAGCCGTCCGCGGTCGCCTGGTTGGGGCGCACGAAGACCAGGGCATCCTCCCGGGTCTGTCCGTTGATGACCGGCACTGCAAAGGCACCCTTGGGCACACTACCGCTGAGGCCGGTAGACCGCACCATGGCAGAGCCACGGGCGACGTTGCCCTGCAGGTGGGCGAGCAGGGCCTGGATGCCCCTGGAGGCCGTGAGTGTCGAGCTCACTGCGCCACCGCGCCCGCCACCAGGTCGGCAGCGTCGGCCAGCACGCCGTCCTCAAAGGGGCCCAGGTCGAATGGGTTGCGCACCGGCACTCCCTCGCCACGCGCGTGGTACTCGGCGTACGACACTCCGGCGAAGGCCTCGACCCAGTTGTCACCGACCTTCACGTCGGTGGAGGCCGCCATGATGCCAGAGTCCTGGAGGATCTTGTGGGAAGCGGGTGCCTTGCGACCCTTCTTGGACCCCTTGGGCGCCTTCTTCCAGCCGCCGTCCTCCCCAATGATGATCCGGATCGAGCTCTTGCCCTTCCGGCGAGCCGCCAGAGTCTCTCCCTTCAGCGGGGGCCACCCCGGTCCCTCGGCTGCGTAGACGTCCTCAACGGCGGCCTTGAGGTCCTGTCCGATGATCGGGAGGATGGCGCGCACGGCGTTCCCACGCGCCTGGAGGTTGGCGAGGAAGGCCTCGAGCTCGGCGTTGTCGACGCTTCCGGACATCAGAACCCCCCGGGGTTCGGCTTCGCCCGTGTGGGGGAGAAGAACCGATCTGGCCCGCCCCGGACTGCCGAGGGGTTGTGCAGGCTACCGACTGCCACCGTGTTCGTGGCTGCCCCTGCCGCGTAGCTCGGCTCCATCTCGCCTGCCGCGATGGCCTCCAGGTCCTGCCGCGCCTCCTTGGCGGCGGCCGCCATGGGGCCGTTGGGCATCTCCTGGGAGATGTATTCTGGTCGGCGAGACGTCCCAAAGTGCATCGCCAGCACGGCGATCATGCCCTTGACGCCGTCGTCGGCAGCGATGAGGGCTCGTTGAGCTGGATCCGTCCAGGCCTTGGCCAGGATGGAGTCAGCCACGCGTGAAGCCCGCGCCACGGCCGAGTCAAATGCCGACTGGTTGAAGGTGGCCCCGCCGTCATCACTGAAGGCGCGAGCCACCTGGTCAGGCGTGAACTGCGCCTGGAGATCTGCGCGGGTCACATAGGCAGGACCGGGCATCGGGACACCTCACCGGCGGCCCCCTTCGGGCCGCCTCACTTCAGGTGGTTCGCCAACAGTCGGAACATCTCGGTGGAAACCGAGAAGACCTGGATCTGCTGGCCCGCCTGCTCTTGGAGGCGGGTCACGCGGTCAGCGCCCTTGGTGGTGACGACATCACCAGCCCGCGCCCACGTCCGCGCGGTGGAGTCACCGAGCTGGTGGTTGATGGTCACTCCCTCGCGGAACTGGCCTTCGCCCTGCTCCAGCCCGGGAACGCTGACAGTCAGACTGGCTGCCAGGGTTCCCTTGTGGGCCACGAGCTCGGCCTCGCGCTCGACAAGCAACGCCTTGAGACGTGCAATCTCGGCGTCCTTGCGCTCCAGCTCGCCTCGCTGGGCGGCGATCTGCCCTTGCAGATCCACCGTCCCAGTGATGCTTGGTTTGCTCTCCTCCTTCGCCATTCGCGACTCCCTTACTGCAGCACGTTCTTGATGAGGCCGCCCGAGACGTTGCTCGGGAAGAAGCGGGCCTCACCGAACCCGCACTGGAGCATCACGCCCTTATTCAGGCCGCGGTCGAGCGGGACGTACTCGTAGGTCACGATGCCAGAGCCGCTCATCCCGCGCGTGCGGAAGGTCATGTGGGTGGAGCTCTCGTCCTCGCTCATACCCGAGGCGACCGTGAGGCCGATGACGTTGCCGCCGAGTCCGTTCCCACCCCAGATGGGCTGGAACTTGCCGGTGGTCGCGTCCTGGACCTTGGCCGGTGCAATCAGGATGTCAGGGAGACCCGCCACCTTGATCCGCATGGTCTCCTGGGCGATGGCGATCGACCGCGCGACGTCCTCGGGCTGGGCCTCGTCGCCCTTCACCTGGCGCATCATCGCGATGACCTTGGCATGGGAGAAGAAGGCGAAGGCCGCGTCGGGGGACATCACCAGGAGGTCCACCATCTGCGCCGAGGCGCTGATGAGGGCCTGAATGTCCTTCAGCGGGTCGGCGTTGGTGCCGCCGTTCCACTGGTAGGTGTTGAGGAGTGTGGTGGCGTTGTTGGCGTTCCAGTTGCCAACGGTGCCGAGCTCCTGGACCAGGGCGAGCTCGCGCCAGAGCTTGACCTTCTCGAGCAGCATCTTGGCAGTGACCTGCCGCACGTTGTACTGCTCGACCGCCTCCGCGTTGGCCTGGAAGCTGATGAACGCTCCAAGCGCCCATTCCGTGGTCTCGTAGTCGGTGCGGGTATTGACGTGGCTGATCTCCTTGATCGCCCCGGTGCGGCCCACGGTGGGGTCCACAGCCTGGAAGACGTTGGAGGCAGCGAAGTCAATGCGCTTGCCCTTCTCGGCGTCCACCAGGACGGGGGGGCTGATGACGTCCTGCACGAAGGAGCGGTTCTTGTAGCCGCCCAGGTAGGTGCTGATGGTCTTCAGCTGGTCGCCCGTCTCGGCGGGAGTCACGGCCATGGTGACCTTCTGGCCGGCCTTGCCGAACTGGCAATCCGCGCCCAGGGTGAAGGTGACCTCCCCTCGCTGTCCGGGGGCCAGATGCTGCAGCGTATGAGCGTTCATGGTGCTTGGCTTTCCTTCTGGTCAGACCCGAATCAGTTGGAGGTCGCGGGGACCGTGTAGAGGATTTCCAGGGTCAGGGCGCCCGCCGTCGAGCTGGCCACCGTCCCGGTGTTGGTGGTGATGGTCAGGATCCACTGCTCGCCATCGGCGACCTTGGGACCCAGAGCACCCGCGAACTCGTTGACACCCGTGCTGATGTCCTGGGAGGTGACGTACTTGTTGGTGGTGCCGCTAATCCCGGCAATCGCAGTGAAGGTCTGGGCCCCCTTCACGAAGGCCTGGGTGACCTTCAGGTCCCAGCCGATGGGGCGCGCCCCAGTGGGCAGGACCGCTCCGATGTTGAAGGCCTGGGAGATGGCAGCGGCCGTCAGGTCCGCATATCCCACCGTGAGGGTCTTCTTGTAGACGGTCGCGGCGTTGCCGAGCCCGGACTTGACCAGCTCGACGCTGATCTGGTCGTCGGCTCCGGTGGCCGCCTGACAGGCGATGCCGACCACGTTCTGGCTCGAGCCTGTGACAGGGACCACGCGCCCCGAGCTGTCCACGGTGAGCTTGTCACCGATGGAGCAAGCGGCGCCCGCGGTCACGATGGCGATGCCGTCCACCTGGATCGACCGGGCGATGTTCTGCGGCATGTTCTCGATCGAGACACCCGCGAAACTGTCGCTGGTGGCGGTGGCGAGGGCGGCTCCCAGCTCGACACTGGTGCGCTTGACCACGTATCCCTTGGGGATCGGAGTGGCGCTCGCGTTCACCCCAGTGCGGGTGTAGCTGGGCTGGCTCATCTCATAGGCGGGAGTATGGCTCATGGGTCGTGTTCCTTTTCAGGTGCGGTGAGCTCAGCTCAGCCGAGGACGAGCTTGCCGGTGCGGACGAACTGGGAGGCGAGCCAAAACTGCATCGGTTCCGGCTGATGCTCGAACCCGTTCTTCAGGGAGAGCAGGTAGTTGCGGGCTTTCGCCTCGTTGTTGCAGCCAGGGAAGGGCGCAATCGCCTCGGCGACGCTCTTGCCATCAGCGGTCTTGGGGGCTCCCACGTCGGTGTGAGGGAGCTCCTTGCCGCCGGTGAGCTGCTCACCGTTGGAACCGGCAAAGATCTTGGAGGTCAGCAGCGTGCGCCGGCGCTCCGCGAGCTTGGCATCCGACAGCCAGGTGGCCCGGAATGCCTTGAGCTTGTCGGGTGCCACCAGGCCTGTCACCGGGTCGATGCAGGAGTGCCGGGCGAGCTTGATGGTGGGGAGCAACTTCTGTTGCACCTTCTCGTCCTCGGCTGCCTCCTCGGCCGCCATCTGGGCCTCCTCGTCGGCATCCTTCTCGGCACTTGCCTTGAGCGCAGCGCGGGCCTGCTCGAGGGCGGGCGCGAGCTCGGCCGCCTTGGCCCCATCCGCCACCAGCTTGGCCAGCTTCTCCTGCAGCTTGTCCACCTCGGGGTTGTCGAGCAGCTTGGAGATCTGCTCGAGGGCGTCCATCGCCTCCTCGGTCTCCTCAGCGATCTGCTCCTCGGACGCGTCCTCGTGCCGGATACGCCGGAGAGCCACCAGGCGCTTGGCGAGGCGGCGGAAGATGGGATGCTTGACGGGCGCCGCAGGCGCAACAGGGGCTTGGGTCTCGGCCATGCCGTTGGGGGTGACAGATCGATCTACGGGGCTCCCAATCTCGCCCACGCGCTTGGCACTGGCAGCGATGGGCGCCATGCCCTGCACGAAGGGCTGGTTAGTCAGCGCCACGCTGGTGAGCTGCGCCCCGAGTGCCGCTCCAGACACGGGGTCCACCGCATCCGTCCACACCGCCACCGAGGTCCACCGGTACGCGCCGCTCCGGATCTGCGCGAGCGCCTGGGGCAGGAACTTCGAAAGGGCCCAGAGCTGGGGGACGTTGTCGGCACCCATGCGGACCTGGAGGTCGTACACCCATCCGCAGGCCGGGGCCCCCACCTGGGGAATGCTGCCGCTGGTCGGGGGAGCCTCGGAGGCGTGCTCGTAGTCGTAGGGCACGACCGGCTCCACCCCGATCCCGTCCGCTCCCGCTCGGAACGCCGGGTGCCGGTGGAGGTTGTCCACGATCTGGCCGAACTCCTTGTCCGTCCAGACCACCGGTCCCGCGGAGTACCCCTTGTACTCGCCAGCGCGGCAGATCTGGACCCATGCCAGCGTCTCCCCGGGGTCGGTCGGGAGGGCGATGCTGGCGGCGAGCTGGCGCCCGTGGACGATCGTTCGGGGGTCGGTCATGCCGGGCAGGCTGGCCCGGCAGCGCCCACCCCTCCCAGTCGCGCTAGATGCCTACGAGCACCGTTCCGTCCGGCTGCACCTCGATTGTGTCAGGCGCAAAGCGTGAGCCACGGGTCCAGTGTCCCTCCGGCTCCCCGGTGAACTCGGGTGGCAACCAGACCAGGAGCTCCTGGAGCCCTATCGGGTCCATGCTGGCCAATGCCTCGGTGGCCATCTCCCGCTCCTCACCCGCTCTGTCGCGCACCAGGAAGGAGTCGAACTCCCACCCGTTGTGGATGATGCTCATACCTCCTCCGCTTCAACCAGGATTGTTCTCGCGTCCAACTTGGAAAGCCTGGTGGTCCGGAACGTTGCCTTTCCAGGCACGACAACCTCATTCTCTCCGCGGCAGGCTGACGTGGTGTCGATATAGACCCCACTCTTGTGGGTGAGCTGGAGCAGCACGTCCCACTTGCCGCGATGGGAGTTGCGACGCGCAAACCCCATGGCGGTCACCTTGGACGTTGAGGTGGAGCTGGTCTGATTGCGCATGGTGAAGCTCTCTCCCATGAGGGCTTCCGCCGATGCGTCGTCGAGGCCGCCCAGGCCCCGGAACACCGTACGCACTGCGTCCGTCGGCCTGGCTTTTGAGAAAAAGACCTCGAGACCGCGGACCGCCTCCATGGCCTCCTGGTAGTGCTCCTCGAGCTCCTTCCGGGAGATACCGTAGCTGGATCCCTTACTCAGCAGGTGGGCGCGACGCTTTGCTATGACCTCCTCCATGGGTGTACCCGACTGGATCTCACGGATCGTCCAGTCGTACCCGAACGAGAATCGCTCAATCCCCCGCACCTCGGGGGCTGTGTATTGCGCCATGTTGGCCTGCTCCTGCTGCTTCAGGTGTACCATCTGCTTCGGGGTTGGCACGGGCAGAGTGGACACGTCCCGCACTGGGAGCGCCCGCACTCGGTCCTCGATCGGAAGCCCGGGATCTGGAGTCTTCGGACCCTTCTTCCGTTTCGGCTTTGAATCCGCAGGCTTCGGCGTTGGGTCAGGAGGCGCACTGGGAGCGGGCGGTGGAGGGACGTCCGGGGGTAGTACCGGGGCGGCCGGGGCTGGCTTCGGCTTGGGAGGCTTGGCCTTTGGAGGGGCGGGCGCGACCGGCTTGGGGTCTGGAAGCTTCGGGAGCGGGGGGGCCGGCTTGACGTAGGGCCAGGGCGGCGTGATCGGTTTCGGCGTTGACGGAGTCGGCGTAGGCGCCGGTGGAATGGGCTCTCCTGCTGGCGAACTGCCCGGGTAGGCGACAACTGGGTCATCAGGCAGAGGAGCGGGCGGAGGGGGTCCCACCAGCAGCTCGCCGGGCTGCGGAGGATTGGGGTGCACAAGGGGCGGCCCCAGCTGACTCGCGGGCTCCTGGTTGCGCTGCTCGGCCGGACCGGGCCGTGCCTCTGCCTGGGTGTCCGCCGCCTCCTCCCCCCCTGGCAACGACCCCGTTCCGCAGTCATAGCCAGGATCTGGCAGCCCTGGCAGATCGTCCGCCACCTCGACCCCGTTGGCCTCGACCCACCGGGCCGAGCGCGCCACTGTGCGGCAGCGGCAGTTGAACCCCGCTGGGTACCAGACCCGCTGCCAGGTCGGGGAGTCAGCCCGGAGGACCTTGCCATTGTTGGCGGCGTGGGTGGGCCTCGACCGTGAATCCCCGACCGACCTCCACTGCCAGTAGGGGCGCGCGGCCAGGGTCGCAGGCTGGCGCATCTCCACGAATGCCCCCGATCCGTAGGCGGTGGCGATGTTGGTCCGATAGATGGTCTCGACGTGGGATGGGTTCGCCGGTGTCCACCCCGAGGCCTCGAGGTGCTCCTGGGCGAAGGCCTTGAAGTCGAGGAGGTTCGGCCCGCCGTAGGGATGCGGGCTCTCCTTGAGCATCGCCGCCAGTGCCCCGTGCGCCTCCTCGAGGAGCTCCTGCTTTGCCAGCCCGGCGATGGTGAACGCCGTCCGCTTCATGCCCTCGCCCAGCTTGTCGAAGGCTGCACGAGTCATGACCTGGCGCTGCTCGAAGAGCTTGAGCGCCTTCTCGAAGCTCAGGGTGGTGAAGGGCTCCCCATCGTGCTGGCCACGGTCCATCAGGATGGGCTCTGCCCAGGCCCGAAACGTCTCGAGGGGGACCTCCTCCTGGGTCTCCCGCTCCCAGACGCAGTCGAGTGCCCCCAGCATCGCGCCGTGGAGCATCGCCCTGGTGATGGCCTCCACGAGGGGCTCCGGGTCAATCCGCGCGGCCTCCCCCTCGATGCGGGATCGGATCTCCGCCGCGCTCTCGGTGGACCCTGCAGCCCCCGCGAGGCGCGCCACCCAGTCTCCCAGGATGGCCGCGGCCTGTTCCGTCCCCGCCTCGACCAGCGAGTCAGGGCTTCCGTGAGGCCCATGCACTGCGGGACGGGCCGCGCAGCAGATATGGTCTCCGAGCTCATCGTGAGCGATCAGCGCCGCGAGGAAGCGTGCTCGCGCAGGATTCTCACCTGCCGCGTCAGACTGGAAAGCTGACGCCGGACCTCCGCTAAAGGGGCGGCCGCGGCAGCCCCCGAGCTGAAGAGGCCGCCTGCCCCAGGGACACCAGGCGCGGGAGCCGGTGCCGTGATCGTCTCGTCGCCCTCCGCAGGCTCGTCGAACCCGATCCGCTCGTACACCTGGGATCGCCGCAGTGGGAGCCCAGTCTGGAGCGCCTTGTTGGTGTTGTCGATTTGCTCCCCCCTCGGAGGAGGCAGCGCGTACTTCAGCTCCATCCGCGGGGCGTAGGGGATCATTTCCTCCCCGAAGTTGAGTTGGACGATGGGGCGGATCAGCTGCTCTGTCAGGTCGTCTGAGATCTCGAAGGCGTCGGTCGCAATGACCAGCGACTCGGAGTCCTGGGCCACCTGGTCACCGTCGGAACCGAGGGCCCCCGGCTCCGCGTCGGTGGTGCGGGTCTGCCCGAGGACGAGCTTTGAGATCTCCGCATTGACATCATCGTTGACGTTCCGGTGTGCCTCCCCCGCTGCGTCCCCAGGTTGCTCAATCCCGAGCTTCATGCCCTTTGGAATGACCGCCGTGGAATTCGATCCCATAGCGTCGGCCTCGGCCTGCGCCTGCTCAATGCGATCGGTGTCTACGCTGATGTTCTGCCACGCGCTGTCGAACCCAAGGTATCGCCAGGGCTTCCCGAAGATCTCGAGGAGCACCATCCGCTCGCGCCACCCAAAGCGCTTGAAGAAGCTCCAGTACAGGGCCCGCGGTCCGAACCCTTCCCGCTCCGGGTACTCGTTGAAGAGCTGCGGGAGCGTGATCATGAACTTCCCCGGGATCTCCCGGACGTCGAATCCGATGGGCTGGAATCCATACCCCTGCCAGAGCCCGTCGCGGATCCGGATCTCGCGCTCGGGGCCGAATGACAGGCGCCGCGGGTGGAGCCACCCGAAACCCTCGACAGACCACACCAGGTCCCCACTGTTGCGCGCCCCTGGGCGCTCCTTCCAGTGGAGCTCGTGGGCCGCGCGCCCGTTGCATCGCGCCCACGCCATCTGCAGGAGCGTCCGACGCATCCTGGGGATCCGTGTGACGGAGTCGCGCACCTGCTGGCAGATGGCGTTCGCCCTTGCGGTGTCGATGCCTGGACCGGATGCCGCGACGAATTGCGGCTCAATCGACATGATTGCCCGGAACCGCTTACCGATGACGCTCCCGAGGTGCGGGTCTGTCGCGATGGACTCGGCCACCAGGTCGGTCAGGTCGCGCATGTACCCCTGCGTAGCCATGTACAGGACCTGCTCAATCAGCTCCGGACTGATGCCCCGACCGAAGTAGCGCCGCATGCGCTCGAGGTGCGGCACGCGGTCGGGAACGATCTGTCGCCCGAGCTGCCGCGGGTCGAGAGGGGGACGGGCCTCACGCTGGCGGGGTGGCTCCCTGACCCATGGGTCATCAAAGCCGTAGTCAATGCCGTACGGGTCCGTGGCGGACGCCCTACCAGCTTCTGCGTTGCTCACGGCAGCCACCTCCGCATACGCGCGAGCACTCCACTGCCGCGGCACCCACACGGCTCCGCCGACGCGGGGGATCGCTTCCCCTCCGCCTCGAGCTGGCCGGCGAAGGCCTCGAGCTGTGTGAGTACCCCGAGGCGCCCCTCGGCGCGGAAGCGCTCGCAGGGCCACCAGGATGGCTCAGGACGAGTCGCCTGCGCGTACTGGCGCAGGTGGGACGCCACCTGCAGCAGCGCCTCTGCGCGTCCCCTCTGGTAGTCAGGAGTCGGGGATGCCGCCATTCTCACACCAGCCCGGAGAGGGCCCCAACCAGACGGGCAGCGGCGACGAGCTGGGCCCGTCGCTCGGGCGTGTAGCTCTCCCAATGGACGAGGTCCGGGTCTGTCTTGGCTGCCTCGTCGTAGGTCTCCCCGTAGCGCCAACCGGCGAGCACAATGTCCGCGAACCAGGACTCGTGCTGCTGCGCCACGGG
>Ga0114930_10004179_pt1 | contig 12292 bp, 9 predicted proteins | sample AnhtaG_FD_87300 | JGI IMG/M metagenome (GOLD analysis project Ga0114930, IMG submission 87300) | Deep subsurface microbial communities from Anholt, Denmark to uncover new lineages of life (NeLLi) - Anholt_01485 metaG | ecosystem: Environmental > Aquatic > Marine > Oceanic > Sediment | place... | reverse complement strand
GGTTCTTCCTCCAAAATATCTCCTATCTCTTCCTCAATCTTTTCAGGATCTTCCCCGGCCTCCATCCTCTCTATTGCCTCCTTCATCCCCTTTCCCATATTTAGGCCAGCCATTTCAGAGAGTTTGCGCATTACATGAGCTGCCTGTTTAGGATCATCTTCATTAATATTTTGAGCTTCCTGTGCGAGCATACCAACAGCCCTTTCCATCCTTTCCTCATCAAAAGGGAGGGAATCCTCGCTGTTCTTCTCAGGGCCTTCTCTCAGAATAGAAAAGCCCGATAGAAAACGTTTTAATTTCGCCTGCCTGCATTTGGGGCAGATCGGTTCCTTGGTTGTATTTATTGATTTTGAGTAAAAATTGAAGATGGTATTACAGCTTTCACAGTAGAACTCATAGATAGGCATCTCTTCTCCTTGATTTTTTCTCTCTATGCATGGTATCAGCAGGACGTTACCATGACAAGAAAAAATAATGCTGAACAACGATCGACTGATAGGAGGGAAAAAATGGAGGCTTTAATGTAATCAGAAGGGTCTTGCCATGAAGCAGTGAATTACTGTAATAGAATGTCTTGATAAAACCGATGGTGTCAGTCGATCATTGTAAATTGTTCGATGTTAAGAATGATGAACTCGTAAAAAGTCGCCGCTGCTGTCATTGCGAGCGTAGCGAAGCAATCTCATTGGCTGTAACTGCTTGAAATCAGGAGATTGCTTCGTCGCTTCGCTCCTCGCAATGACCGGTGAAAAGACTTTTTACGAAACCATCAAGAATAACAAGGAAATATGATAAGATAAAATGATATAGAATTGAATTGGGATTAAACAAAACCAAATGAGTTAAACCGATGGACTACTGACAAGTATCAACGGGCAGTACTCAATAATGTAAACACCTAAGAAAGGATTGCGATTATGCAAGATAAACCATTGGTAGGGATAGTTATGGGAAGCATCTCTGACAGGGATGTAATGGAGGAATGCATAAAGACCCTAAAAGAAATGGACATAAGTTTCGAAATAACCGTATCTTCTGCTCACAGGTCTCCAGATAAAACCAGGGACTACGCCATCAGTGCCACTGCTAGAGGAATAGAGGTTCTCATTGCAGGTGCTGGTTGGGCAGCCCACCTGGCTGGGGTCCTGGCTTCCTATACCACACTGCCAGTAATCGGGGTACCTATCGACTCCTCTTCCCTTAAGGGAATAGATTCGCTCCTGTCAACAGTCCAGATGCCTCCAGGCGTCCCTGTAGCTACCATGGCAATTGGCAGAGGCGGTGCCCAGAATGCTGCGATATTTGCCGCCCAGATACTAGCCCTCAAGCATGCCGACATTGCCAGGAGATTGGAAGAGTACAAAGAGGGCCTGAAATTGAGGGTAAAAGGGGTCGAGAAAGATTGAGCTATTTGGCTAAGATTGATTCAGATGAATCCCTAAGAAACGGCCTCGATGAAGCTGTTAAAATCATATCAGAAGGAGGCATTGTAGCCTTTCCCACAGAATCTTTTTATGGCCTGGGTGTAGATGCAACCAATCCTTGTGCGATCAAAAGGCTCTTTAAGATAAAGAAAAGGGATCCCGATCTCCCCGTCCTCATTTTGATTCCTTGCCTGAGAGAACTCCCTAAGTACGTTGCTTGTATTCCGCGAGGTGCAAAAAGGATGGGAGAAAAATTCTGGCCCGGCGGCCTCACTATGATCTTTCACTCTTCTCCTATCTTGCCATCGGTATTGACAGCCGGTAAAGGAAAGGTGGGTATCAGGATCTCCGGTCATCCTTTGGCTCAGGCCCTGTCAGGGGCACTAAGTGTGCCGGTTACCGGAACAAGTGCCAATATATCCGGAAGACCTCCTTGCATAAGGGCCGATCAGATTGTAGAATGTTTAGGTAATGATGTGAATCTCATATTAGATGGAGGAACAACACAAGGGAAATGTCCGTCTACTATCCTTGATGTGACAGTTGATCCTCCCTTAATCATTCGGGAAGGGATAGTAAAGGCGGAAGAAATTATTAAGAGTGGTATTCATAAAAAGATAGTCGAGCCGCCGAGTCGTTAAAAGGTCAGGCAGTCAAAATCAAATCACTCAACCATTTGACGAGCTCTGTATAAGTGAAAAATAAGAAAATCATAATCATTACCGGTCTTTCGGGATCAGGAAAAAGCACAGCGATAGATGCACTTGAAGATGCCGGTTTTTTCTGTATAGATAACCTGCCCGTGATCCTACTACCCAAGTTTTTGGAGTTCAGGGCACAGACTGGTTCAGAAATAACCAAACTTGCCCTGGTTATGGATCTCAGAGAGGAGGAGTTTATTCAAAGATATCCCGATATCTTCACCAAACTCAGGCAGGAAGGATACCTCTTTGAGATCCTTTTTCTCGAGGCCTCTACAGAGGCTCTCCTAAGGAGGTACAGTGAGACTCGAAGAAAACACCCTCTCAGCGAGGCAAAAAATCTTCTCGGGGGGATTCAAGCTGAGAGAAAGGAATTGAAAGACCTGAGGGAGATTGCAGATCTTATAATTGATACATCAAATTACAACGTTCATGAATTGAAGGAGATTATCCTAAATCATGTCCTCAAGGCAGTTCCTGCAAAAAGCATGAAAATTTATCTTCTCTCCTTCGGGTTCAAATATGGCATACCCCATGATGCGGATCTGGTTATTGATGTGAGGTTCCTGCCTAACCCTCACTTTGTTCAAGAATTAAAAAACCTTGACGGCACATCCCCAAAGGTCAAGGAATTTATGGATAGGCGGAAAGAGACCCATATCTTTCTTGAGAAGTATTTGGACCTCCTTAACTACCTCATCCCTCACTATGAAAAAGAAGGGAAATCATCTTTGACTATTGCCGTGGGATGTACAGCAGGGACACACAGGTCAGTGAGTATTGCCGATGCTATCTATAGAGAACTTAAAAAAACAACAAATCTTATCACTTTGACTCATCGAGATATAGAATTAGACAGATAATGAAACATGCCCCTGATCGCTCTAAGGTAGAACAGCTTATAGAGAAAGGTGTTAGGATTTACAGTCCGGAAACCATTACGATAGGAGAAGAGGTATCTATTGATCGAATATCGGGCGATAGGGTCATAATCCATTCCGGGTGCAAGGTTTATGGTTCCAGTACCTTAATAATGGCCGGATGCGAAATTGGTTACGAGGGCCCTGCGACTATTGAAAACTGCCAATTAGGCCCTTATGTAAAACTAAAGGGAGGGTTTTTTTCCCAGTCAACCTTCTTGGATAAGGTTACTTTAGGATCAGGTGCCCACATTAGGGATGGATGCTTATTGGAGGAACAGGTCAAAGGTGCCCACACAGTAGGTCTTAAGCAGACCATTCTATTTCCTTTTGTCACCCTCGGAAGTCTTATAAATTTCTGTGATTGTTTTATGGCTGGGGGTACAAGCCGAAAAAATCATAGTGAGGTTGGAAGTTCATATATCCATTTTAACTACACGCCGGATCAGGATAAGGCCACCCCCTCTCTCATTGGTGATGTTCCTAAGGGCGTCATGTTAAATCAAAAGCCAATCTTCCTTGGTGGACAAGGGGGACTGGTCGGGCCACTCAGGATTGGATATGGAACGGTCATTGCCGCTGGAACTATCTATCGGAAAGACTTCCCTGAAGGAGATGGGCTACTGTTTCCTGGGTCCAATGTAAAAAGACAACAGCCTCTTCATCCTGGGCTTTATCCAGGTCTCAAAAGGATCATAGCCAATAACATCAATTACATAGCCAGTATCATTGCCCTTAGGAGATGGTATATTGACTGCCGGTCTCTCTTTTTTGGACCTAATCCAATGAAGGAGGCCCTTTATGAAGGTGCCTTGGAAAAGATAGAAATGGTGGTTACCGAGAGAATAAGAAGGTTAAAAGAGATTGCCCACAAAATGCCCCAGTCAATTGAATTATATAAAGAGGTCATGAAAGAACATGCCTTACAAAGACACCAACACCTAAGGATGGAATTCTTTGAACAGTGGCCCAAGATAGAGGAATCCTTGATACACTGTCTCAGCAAGACAGGAGACCCTGAAAAAAGGGATGAATTCTTGGCCCTCATTCGACAGAGAATAGATGAAAAGGGGAAAGATTACCTTCGGGTTATTAAGGGAACAGGAAATTATGGTGCTTCGGTATGTACGGAATGGCTTCAAGGGTTGATCGATGAAATCAATGATGAGACACTAAAGCTTATTCCCTCTTTTAGACCTTAAGTGAAAGATGATTACTGAAGGCTTATTTCATGCTGCTCGAGATGAAAATCGTTCTTTGCGATTATGATAATGCGCCGATTGATCTTCTTTTCCAATTCCATAACGGAATATCTTTCTTCCTCCTTTAGAACCTTCTCTATTTCAGGACTTACCAAAAGATAGATCTTGCCCTCTTCGCCTGAGACCAACTCTCTTTCCAGATCCCTGAAGATATCATAGCAGACTGTAGTAGGCGACTTGAGTCGGCCCCTTCCCTCGCAGTAAAAGCAAGGTTCAGTTAGAAAGAGATTTATATTTTCCCTTGTCCTTTTCCTGGTCATCTCAATCAGCCCTAACTCTGACACCTTCATGACAGTAGTCTTTGCCCTGTCTTTTTCCAGGGCCTCCATAAGGACCAGAAACACCCTTTCCCTATTCGCTTCCCTATCCATATCTATGAAGTCAATGACAATCAGGCCCCCAATATTTCTTAATCTCAGTTGATAGGCAATCTCCTTAACCGCCTCCAGATTTGTTTTTACAATGGTTTCCTCCAGGTTTCGCTTTCCTACATAGCTTCCTGTATTAACATCTATAGCGGTAAGCGCCTCTGTTGCCTCAATAACAATATATCCACCAGATTTTAACCAGATTTTTCTATCCAGGGCCCTACTTATCTCCATCTCAATACCATAGGCATCAAATAGAGGTTCCCCGCCTTCATAGAGTTCAACAGAGTACCTGAGATTTGGGGCAAAGGTATCTATGAACTCTACTATCAATTGATGCTCCTCCCTTGAGTCGATCACCAGTCTGTCAATCTCTCTGGTAAAAAGATCCCGCACGGCCCTTAAGGTAACTGTCAATTCCTTATGAAGTAGGCTGGGGGAAGAAAATGTTTCTCTCTTCTTCTGGATACCCGCCCACAATCTGGTTAAGAACTCCATCTCGGATTTCAACTTTTCCTTAGGTGCCCTCTCGCTTACAGTCCTCACAATGAAACCTGCACCAGGTGGCCTTAGCTCTTGCATGATCTTCTTTAGCCTGATCCTTTCTTTCTCATCTTCTATCCTGCGTGAAATACCAATGTGATCAACGGTGGGCATAAAAACCAGATGACGTCCGGGAAGGGTTATGTGAGATGTTAATCTAGAACCCTTCGTACCCAAAGGCTCCTTAGAAACCTGAACCAGGATATCCTGACCTTCTTGCAGGAGACCCTCTATATTAATATCACAGCCTTTTAGGGACCGCGTCCGTAAAGGTGTTGCAACTTCCAGGCTGTTATCATCATCTCCTTCTTGCAACATAATCTGCTCCCAGTGGCGAAGGTCATTATAGACATCTGTTACATACAAGAAAGCAGGTTTATCAATACCTATATCCACAAAGGCCGCCTGCATTCCAGGTAGAACCCTCAACACCCTACCGAGATAAATGTTCCCCACCAGTTCCTGTTCGGAGCCTCTTTTAATATATAGTTCAACCACTATTCCATTTTCCACCAAGGCCACCCGTGTCTCATGTGGTCTGGCATTTATTACCAGTTCATTGGTCATCAGCAGACCTCAAAAAAGGACACCTTCTGTTTTTAAGATCCTCACCCCCTCTATCTGGCTGTCGGGGAGAGAAAATATCTCTTTTATAACCTCTATAGACTTCATTTCAGGACCTCTCCCGTGTCTTACAACTAACTCCAGCTCGTCTTTGGATAACAGATTTAACTCTTTTACCAGATATCGGATATCAATTGTTCTTTCACCATTCCTGTGTTCCTTGACTACTGGGTAGGTATTTACCCTTAGAAACCTATCCAGATCCTCTTGATTGAAAGATCCATGTATCTTGATATGAAAATGACTTTCTTTGATCCGGGGAGGAGGGATCTTTCCTGCTATCTCCTCCATAAAAAGAACCCTGACGCCAGAGGGAAGTTCCCTGTTGAGCCGTTCAATTGTTAGAGATGTGTTTTGAATATTTTTAGCCTGAACATCCATTATTTCACCCAGGCTCTCCATTCCCACAGGCAGGGCCAATGCAAAGGACACCTTTGGCATGGGATGATAACCATCTGAATAAACCAAATCAATCCTGGCTCTTCTGAATGCCCTGATAAACAACCTGACAAGCTCCAAGTGACTGAAATATCGAGCTTTTTCCAGTTTTGTAAATCGCAGTCTATACCTTCTCATCTTACCATTTGATTCCTTTGATGAAGAGGTAACCTTCTCTTTACCTGTCCACTCGTGCCTGTTCGCCTCGTCCCTCGGCAGGACGGCGGGCCTCCCTGCCCGTCCCGCTCTGCGGGACGAGGCGGGCGGGGCAGTGGCAGGCGGGAAGGAATGCCAGGCATCAAATAAGACCGGAGCAATGTTAGAGTCGTTACAGACACCACAGTTCAAACAATGCTCCCTACAGTCGGGGGTTTCTTGACCCTCCATAGCCTTTTGCCACTCTTTCAGCAAAAATGCCTTAGATACACCTGAATGGATATGTTCCCATGGTAGAATTTCATCATGATCCCTCTCCCGAAGAAGATAGAACTCCGGATCAAGATGGTGTCTTTGGAAGGCCTTGTTCCAGAAATCTAAGTTAAGATGCTCGCTCCAACTGTCAAAACGGGCGCCCTGCTGCCAGGCCTCAACCAATACCTTGGTTAACCTCCTATCACCCCGTGAAAAAACTCCCTCAAGCCAGCCTGCTTCCGGTGTGTTCCATTTGACCCTCACCTTACGACTCTGGAGTCTCTTCCTGATTAGATTGATTCTTCTTTTGCTCTCTTCAAGTTCAAGCTGGGGCAACCATGCAAAAGGTGTATGCGCCTTGGGAACAAATGAGGCAATGCTTACATTCAGTACCTGTCCCTTTCTTCCCCCAGGTGCCAATCTGGAAATCTTCTTACTTAACTCAACGATAGATTCAATATCACTATCTACCTCATAAGGAAGGCCTATCATAAAATAAAGTTTGATCAGGTTCCAACCCCCCTCATAAATATCCCTGGCTGTGTTCAAGATCTGATCATCTGTCAATCCCTTGTTGATAATATCTCTAAGTCGCTGGCTACCTGCTTCAGGTGCAATAGTAAAACTAGTCTTCCTCACTTTCTTTATCTCTTCCATTAATAACGAAATAGCCCCATCAATCCTCAAAGACGAGAAACTAACAGCAACATGTCTATCTGTAACCCTTGCCATCAATTCCCTTAATAAAGGAAGGACACAGCTGTAATCGCCTGAGCTCAAAGAGAGAAGGGATAGATCCTCAAACCCTGTCTCAGTTAAACCGGTTTCAGCTGTGCGCACTATTTCAAGAGGATTCCGTTCCCTAACTGGCCTATATATCATCCCAGCCTGGCAAAAACGACACCCCCGGCTACAGCCCCTGGCGATCTCAATAGTGAATCGATCGTGAACCAGCTCGGTACATGGAACTATCTGCCTTGAGGGAAAAGGGTAAGAATTAAGATCAGGAACTATGGCCTTCTCAACACCTGCATACCCTTCTATCAAGGGTTCTAAGGAGTGTATGATGCCATTTGTATCATAATGAACCTTAAAGAAAGACGGGATATAGATGCCTCTCGTCTTTGAAAGCTCTTTCAACAACTCAAACTTACTCTCTCTCCCGTCCAGTTTCCATTCCCTTACACTCTGGCAGATAGAAAGTGCTACCTCCTCTCCATCACCTATAACAATGGCATCAAATATCTTGGCCACAGGCTCTGGGTTAAACCCTGCAGGGCCACCTGCGATAATCAACGGACCCATAAACCCTCTTTCTTCAGATAAGAAGGGGATGTCTGCAAGATCAAGCATGGACAGAATATTGGTATAACAGAGCTCGTGTTGGAGACTGAAACCGACAATATCAAACTCAGATAGAGGCCTGCCTGCTTCAAGAGAGGCAAGGGGAATGTTCCTTCTTTTATACTCAGATCCCAAATCTACCCATGGAGCAAAGACCCTTTCTGCTGAAATCCAGCTCTGTGAGTTTAAGATATGGTATAAGATCTTTAGCCCCAAATGGGACATCCCGATTTCGTAGACATCAGGAAAGGCTAAAGCAATAGAGACCTCAACATTGGAAGGGTCTTTCTTGATAGAGTTTATCTCCTCCCCAAGATATCTACTCGGATGTACTATTCTGGAAAACCAAGGTTGTTCATATATATGCATAGTTTTTCAAGACTTGCTCACCGTCCCTTGCCTGCTCCTTTCTATCCCTTTCTCAATAGAAAGAGGCAAGAGGATGGTTATCGCCGCCCCTCCCTGGGCAAGATTTTGGCCTGAAACCTCACCCCCCAAACCCTCTACAATCCTTTTAACTATAGCCAGTCCTAAGCCAGATCCATCCTTCTTAGTTGTAGAAAAAGGTCTAAACATATCCTTAATTACTTTAGGGTCTATACCAGGCCCACTATCCTCCGCTCTTACCCTTACCAAATCTGTTGATTCGCCCTTTCCCTTAGACCCTCTAAATTTATCCGTACTAACACGGATTTGTCCGGCATCGGGCATGGCCTCGCATGCATTCAGAAAGATATTCCAAAACACCTGTTTGACCTGTTGTGGATCTGACTTGATCCTTAAGGGGCTAAAAAATCTTGTTTCTACATCTAAATGCCTATACCGGTCTTGGCTGTTTTGAAAGATATAAAGGGTATCCATAATCAATTGATTGAGATCAAATTCTTCAATTTCCATCTTTTGGGGCCTGGCAAACTGCAAAAAATCATTCACAAGATGGTTTAGACGGTTTATTTCCCTTAGGATAATCCCCATCAGCCTTTTGTTGATAGGGGCATCTTCTTTTGAAAAGCTATCATCTAATACCTGTATAGAACCACTTATTGAAGCTAAAGGGTTTCTTATCTCGTGAGCGATTCCAGCGGCCAATTCTCCAAGCATGGCCAAATCTTCCATCCTCTTTACCTCTCGCTCCATCTCCCTGATGCGGGTCGTATCTTGAAAGACAAGGATTTCCCCTTTCTTGCTTCCATCTTGTTCCTGTAAAGGCGAAATACTTAAGAGAAGATCAATTTGCTGGCCCTCACTCGTTTTATGAGAGAGTTGGCTAAACTTATTTGGGTTATCAGCCTTAAGATAGGGCATTATAAAAGGGATCATATCGTTAATATCCTTGCGGATAGCATCTCCGGAATCAATATTAAATATCCTTTCCGCTCCTCTATTAAAGACAATGATCTTGTCATGCTCGTCTAATGCAACAAGTCCCGAGGAGATGCTCTGAATGATATTTTCCTTAAGCATCTCCAAATCGGCCATGTCTTTCTGTTTGACTTTGAGTTCAGCCCTGCTCTTGCGGACCTGCTCGGATAGAAAGCCACTCAAAAAGCCTACCAGGTAAAAGGCAGCTACATTAACAAGGATCCTATAAAAGATTTCGCTACTCTGGTACTCCTGAACATAGGGAAAATAGTAACCCACAGGTCTAATCAATTGATAGTAACTTAAATCAAGGAATGCACCATAGAGGACACTGCTAAAAGAGGCTATTATCATTCCACCGCGGCGATAGAGGATTGTGCCACCTGAAATTATGTTCAGTAGGTACAAAAGAGAGAATATGCTTTCAATACCGCCTGTTGTGTAAATGATGGCTGTTATGAAAATTGTATCCAGAAGAAGTTGAAGATAGGCAAACCTGGAAAGGCTCTTTATGTATTTAAGTGCAACAACATAAAAAAAAGTGAGGAAATAGATTAAGGCGATAAGGAAGTAGTGAGCATTTAAGATCTCCCCAAAATAGGTTCTTGTCTCCCTTACCTGAATAATAATCGCCACGCCTAAGAGAAGGGAAACAAGGCCCACCCTCAGAAACATCAATAATTGAAGCCGAGAAAGGGTCTCCTTTTGTGCATAGTCTCGATCCGTTTTGACCATAGTTGTTTAGATCATTCCATTGCCGAAGCCATCTGGAATATGGGAAGATACATGGCAATAATGATTGGCCCTAAGGCACCGGCTAAAAACATCATCATGAGTGGTTCCATCAAAGCTGTCATGGCATTAACCGAGGCGTCAACCTCATCATCATAAAAATCGGCTATCTTCTCTAACATAGCATCCAAGGCACCGGTTGCCTCCCCAACAGAAATCATTTGACTTACCATGCCCGGGAAGATGTCTGACTCGGAAATGGGCTCAGCAATTGTCTGTCCTTCAGCGATGCTGGTTCTTGCGTCATAAATAACCTCTTCCACGATCACATTTCCCGCTGTCTTGGCTGTTATCTCCAGGGCATCCAAAATAGAAACGCCACTGCTGAGCATAGTGCCGAGAGTCCTTGTAAACCTGGCAACAGCCACCTTCTTGATAAGTTCACCGAAAATTGGGAGCTTTAGCAGAACAATATCTATATTCCTTCCTCCTGACTTTGTTCTTTTGTATCTCCTAAAAGCCCAAATAAAGACAATCACTCCTCCAATTATAAAATGGATGTTTCCTACCATAAAATCGCTAATGCCCATCACCACCTGGGTCAGTGCTGGCAGTCCCTTTCCAAAACCGGAAAACATCTCCTTAAACACAGGCATGACAAAGATCATAATAACACCTACGACAAGTATACCAATACCTAACACAGCAATAGGATAGACCATGGCACCCTTTACCTTTGATTTTAGCTTTTCCGCCTTTTCAATATAGGCAGCCAGCCGCTGCAAAATGGTGTCAAGGATACCCCCTACCTCCCCGGCAGCAACTAAGTTGACAAACAAGGCATCAAATACCCTGGGGTGTTTACCTAAGGCATCTGCTAAGGTTGCACCACCCTCTACGTCCTTGGTTACCTGTTTCAGAATACCCTTAAATGTCTTATTTTCCGCCTGGTCCGCCAGGATATTCAACCCCTGAACAAGAGGAAGGCCTGCATCGATCATTGTAGAGAACTGCCTGGTAAAGATAACAATATCCTTGTTGGTGACCTTAGGCTGCATAAATGAGATATTTTCAAAGATGTCCTTAGGCTTTGGTTTCAGTTTGGTAACTTCGATACTCCGCCTCTTCAGCTGTATCCTTGCTATCCTTTCATCGGCGGCCTCCAATTCACCTTTTGTGACACGTCCTCTTTTGGTCTTGCCAACATAAAGATAAGTAGGCATGATTTGTCCTCCTCGCTATTTATGCCAAGTCTATTCAATGTTTACTGAAAATAAGCTTAGTTATCTTCAGCTGTTATGTCAAGAAATCTCTTTTATTTTTGCAATTAGCTCCCAAAAGGGAAAGGGGCTGTTAAAAATTCACTGGCTAATCCATGACAAAACATTTTTTGAATCCCAGGGCTTGACATTTTTTTTTTAGTCATTATTTTTCTTCTTATTATTCTTGTTTGGTTATAAAAGAAAAGATAAGGAGGGTACAAGAGATGAAGATCCAACCATTGCACGACCGGGTAATTGTAAAGAGGGTAGAGGAGGAAGAAAAGACCAAAGGGGGTATCATAATCCCTGACACAGCCAAAGAGAAACCCATAGAAGGGATGGTTGTTGCTGTTGGGAGTGGAAAGGTCGAGAGCGAAGGAGGCAAGAAGATCCCCTTAGAGGTTAAGAAAGGTGACAGGGTCTTATTTTCCAAGTATGCAGGAACAGAGATTCAGATAGAGGGGGAAGAACACCTCATCATGAAAGAAGAGGATATTATTGCTATTATTAAATAAGGTATCTTTAATCTTAACATCTTTAGGAGGATTAGACTATGGCAGCAAAGGAAATCAAATACGATAACAAGGCCAGGGAGGCAATATCACAAGGTATTAATATACTGGCCAGGGCAGTTAAGGTAACCCTTGGCCCCAAGGGAAGGAATGTTATCTTAGAGAAGTCCTGGGGATCACCCACCATTACCAAGGACGGTGTTACCGTTGCCAAGGAGATCGAGCTGGAGGATAAGTTTGAAAACATGGGCGCCCAGATGGTCAAAGAGGTTGCCTCCAAGACATCGGATGTTGCAGGCGATGGAACAACAACAGCCACTATTCTGGCCCAATCAATCTACCGTGAAGGCTCAAAGCTTGTTACAGCAGGCGCCAACCCCATGGCCCTC
>Ga0114930_10004178_pt1 | contig 12294 bp, 9 predicted proteins | sample AnhtaG_FD_87300 | JGI IMG/M metagenome (GOLD analysis project Ga0114930, IMG submission 87300) | Deep subsurface microbial communities from Anholt, Denmark to uncover new lineages of life (NeLLi) - Anholt_01485 metaG | ecosystem: Environmental > Aquatic > Marine > Oceanic > Sediment | place... | reverse complement strand
CCCTTCAATAGATTCCCGATTGCCGGTTAAGACCGCCTGGTAGAGTTCTTCTCCTATCGGTTTTTTCTCCGGCAGTGGTCTTTTGGGGGGAGGGGCTTCTTCCAGCTTGACTCCGTAGGTCTGGCTAAAGTTAATTCCTCCTCGGTCCCTTCCCATAAGGAGATTAGCGGCATTTAGGGCTTGTTTAACTGAGGGGTCGTAGGGGTTCAATATGGGGAGGTCCAAACCCGCCGCAAAAGCCATGGCGAGGAAGGTGGAGTTGAGCAGGGGGCGGGCGGGCAGACCGTAGGAGATGTTGCTTATCCCGAGAATGGTCCTCACCCCAAGCCTCTCCTTTACCAGTCGGACAGCCCTGAGGGTCTCCAGGCTTGCTTCGGGGTTGGTGGCGGCTGAGAGGGTCAGGCAGTCAATTAGAATGTCGTCTTTGGGGATGCCGAACTCCTCGGCTCTCTTTATTATCTTCTCTGCTATTCTCAGCCTATCTTCAGCCTTTTCCGGGATACCCCTCTCGTCTATGGTGAGCCCTACTACTGCCGCCCCATATCTCTTGGCTAAGGGGAGCACCCGCTGGAGCTTCTCCTTTTCGCCGGTGACCGAGTTGATGAGGCATTTCCCTTCCACCTCTTTTAGGGCGCATTCCAGAGCCTCGGCATCAATGGTATCAAGGCAGAGGGGCAGGGGGACCGCTTGCTGCACTACCTTCACCACTTCAGCCAGGGCTTTCTTCTCCTCCACCCCTTCTGCTCCCACATTCAGGTCGAGGAGGTCAGCCCCGGCTTTCATCTGGTTGACCGCTTCCTCCCTTATGAGGTTATATTGCCGAGACTTAAGAGCCGCAACCAGCTTGGGACGACCGCTGGGGTTAATTCTTTCCCCCACGGTCCGCAGGGGGAGGCTGTGGTCGACCTCCACGGTCTGGGTCCTGCTGGAAAGCCTTAATACAGACCTTGGCTCCCTTGTGATGGGCTTCAGTCTTTTTACCCTATTGCTAATTCTTCGGGTGTGCTCCGGGGTGCTCCCACAGCAGCTTCCAATGATGTTGGTCCCCATCAGGGCGAATTTTTCAGCGTATTCTCCCATCTGGTCAGGAGAGAGGCGATAGATGACCTTTTCTTCTACCAGCTCAGGCATACCAGCGTTGGGCTCCACCGACAGGGAAAGGTCGGTAGCAGAAGCCATTGTTCTAATGACCTCTATCAGCTCCGAGGGACCGGTGCTGCAATTAGCCCCTATGGCATCGGCTCCCAGAGCCTGGCAGACGCTCAGGGCGGTGAGAGAGTCGGTCCCGCTCACCGTGCGCCCGTCTTCAGCGAAGGTCATATGGGCAACAATGGGGAGAGTGGTGAGTTCCCGGCAGGCAATAAGAGCCGCTTTTATCTCCCGGATGTCCGACATGGTCTCCAGCACCAGAAGGTCGGGCTCCCCCTGCAGAAGGGAGGATATTTGCTCCTTGAAGATTTGGAGGGCTTGGTCGAATTCCAATTCTCCGATCGGTTTCAGGAATTTGCCTGTAGGACCTATGCAGCCGGCCACCAGAGCCCTTGGACCGGCTGCCCGGCGGGCAAGGAGAACCCCTTTGATGTTAACCTCTTCAAGGCGGTCGTGCAGTTGGTATTCGCTTAGCCGAAGGCGGTTGGCACCGAAAGTGTTGGAGATGATGATGTCGGCTCCGGAGGCTACATATTCTTGATGGATTTTTTCTATTACATCGGGATGGTGAAGATTGAGGGCTTCTGGGGGGTGGTTAGGGGGGAGAAGACCCCTGCTTTGGAGTAAGGTTCCCATCGCCCCGTCCAGCACTAATATCTCCTTTTGGAGGCGGCTTAAGAACTCATCCCTTTTCATTCTAGAAACCTCTTTCAAAACTTAACTAAGGTGCCGAAGAAGGTGTAAATCCCGGGGGCAGCGGGTTTCCCCATAAGGTAGCCTTCGGTTTTATAACCCCCCTGTAGTATGATGCCTACTTCGGGGGTCAGATAGTGATGAAGCTCCCCTTCCAGATTTCCTCCTATGCCGGTTTTTAACTGGTCCCACCAATCGAGCCTCAATCCAAGATGGGAGTTATTGTATCTCCATAATCTGTCAGCTCCACAGCCCCACCCATACCAGCCCTTTTCCTCAAAGCTCCCCTTTCGGAGATAGAAGTTGAAAAGGTGCCTTCCTTTTTTGATATAGATGTCCAGGTATCTTTCAGCTCCAATAGGGGTGAGGTTATAGCGGGTGCCTCCCATCAATCTGATGCCCCATAGGGGGAGCATGGGGAGGGTAAGCTTCTCCTTGCCGGTGAGTATATATCTGCCGTAATAGTATACCCCCAGCCATAGGGCGGGGTCGAGGAGATTCCAGATAGCCTCTTTTTTAATTCTCTGGTAGTTATCAGCCAATAGGGGGTCTGCTTCCTCAGGGTGGACCCCGTAATGCCCGTGATATTTGTAATTCATCTCCGCCAGATAGGCGGCTATATCCCCCCCGTCATTGTATTCTTCGGAAAAAGCTTGGGGGTGGAGCTGGGGGTCAGGGGTGCTGTTTATGTATTGGTTCACCACATATCTATTGATGGCAAAGATGAGCCAGTCGTAGCAGTGGAGAGGGTTTTCTCCATACATACGCCGCTCCATCTCCCAGGCCATTACCTGATTGCTCTCTATACCGCCTCCGGTGACCTGGATGAGGTCGCTGATGGTTATGTCTTGCAGGCGGAAGCTGGTGAAAGCCCTTTTTTTGCTCCAGGGGTGGTAAAGGGTATAGGAGGCTTCCCCTCTGAACTCCCTTACCCGTGCTCCATGCCCGAAGACCTCGTGTTGCACAATGGTGAACCAGCGGGCGATGGGGAGGTCTATATAGATAGTTTTCCCCAGGCGAACGGAGACCCCTAAGAGCTTCCCGGCAAGGTTTTTCCTCTCGTTGGGCAAAAGACCAACCAGCCGGTTCTCGTAGTGGCAGACTATCTGGTGGAGGGTGGTCAGGTCAACTGCTCCCACTTGCATCTGCATTTGAGGGCTGAGGACAAAAATATGTAGCTCCTTGTCGGTGGGTGTGCGGTGGAGTCGGTCTGTTTCCCCTTCAGTCGGGTTCCTCCAAGCCAGCATTAGCGATGATGAGCATAACCCCCACAGCAGGAGCAAGCAAAGAAGTCCCCTCCCTCTTATGGACTTCATAGGAAGCTCCTTTTTCTCCTTGCTTTGGTTTTTGGGGAAGAAATCTGGCGCTCCTCCTTTTGAACTTCTGGGGTCATAATGCTGAAATCGTCTACGAGAAAGAGGTGCAGTCTATCTCAGAGCACTTTTATGATCTCTTCGACCAGATGATATTTGTCAAAGGGAGGGATGAATAATATCCCATCAACCAGTCCTTTGACCTGGCGGGCGAACTCGCAGGCGATTTTCAGCCCCTCTTGCATCTCCTCTTCAGGGGTTGATTTCTGCATCCTTTTCAAAATATGCTTGGGGATAGTGATGCCGGGGACTTCATTATGGAGAAATTGGGCATGGCGATAGGAGCGCAGGGGGAGAATGCTAATCAGCACCGGCAGATGGAGGTGGGCGGTCTTCTTCTGAAAGCGCTCCACCGCCTCTGTGTCGTAAACCGGTTGTGTCTGGGCAAAATCAGCCCCGGCTTGAACCTTCTCCTCCAGGCGCTGGATTTCCAGGTCGAGCTCATCAGCCACTGGCTTCACCGCTACCCCTATCTTGAAAGAGGTGGGGCGACCAATGGGATTGTTAGCCAGGTCTCTTCCATTATTAAGACCTTTTATTATCTTGACCAAGCCGATGGAGTCGACATCGAACACAGAGGTTGCCTTGGGGAAGTCGCCGATGGATGAAGGGTCGCCCGTCAGGGCGAGAATGGCAGAAATCCCCAGAGCAGATGCTCCTATAAGCTCTGATTGTAATCCCAGCAGGTTCCTATCGCGGCAGGTAAAGTGGAGAATGGTTTCTATACCCACTTCCTCCTGGAGTAGATGGGCTAAGGCGATAGAGCTCATCCTCACCCGTGCCATTGGATTGTCGGCTATATTGAGAGCATCAACCCCCAGGGATTTCAGCATCTTAGCCCCTTCTAGCATCTTGTTGTAGTCGGAACCCTTGGGGGGGTCGACCTCCACAGTGATGGCAAACATCCTCTGGTTTAGCTTTTCAGTGAATCTCCTTGCCTCCACCGCTATTGCAGTTTTGGGACTTACCGCTGTTCCCTCAGCAGGGGTTATGGTGGGGCTTATGGAGACTCCCCGTGTGGGTCTTCTCCCTCGCACCTGGGGAGCCATAGCCCGGGTATGCTCGGGGGTGGTCCCACAGCAGCTCCCGACTATATTGGCACCTAACTCCACAAAGAGGGAGGCGTATTCCTTCAGATATTCGGGTGAGGAGAGGAAGATAGTCTTTCCCTTTATTATGGTGGGGTAGCCGGCATTGGGCATTATGGAGATTTTGGCTTCCACCTGAGGGATGAAAATACGGGCTAAATCATAGGTCTCTTTGGGACCTATGGTGCAGTTGACCCCCACTACATCTGCCCCCGCTTCTTTGACCTTGTTCAGGGAGGAGACCACATCATCCCCGAATTTGGACTTCCCATCCTCCAGAAAGGTCATCATACATACCACCGGGGTGGTGGGGGAGACTTTTTTGGCTGCCCTAGTAGCCTCTACGCCTTCCAAGAGGCTGGAGATGGTCTCAATCATTAGAAGGTCGACACCCGCCTCCACCAAGTAGCCTATCTGCTCCTGAAGGAACTGATCGATCTCCTCAACGGTGAGGTGCCCGTATGGCTTGGCTAATACTCCCAATGGTCCTACCGAGCCGGCTACATAGACCGTCTCCCCGGCTGCTTCCTTGGCGATTCTCACTGCTGCTGAGTTTATCTCTTCAATCTTATCTTCTAAGCCGAAGGAACGGAGCTTTATCCGGTTGGCGCTGAAGGTATTGGTTTCTATTATCTGAACGCCGGCATCAATATATTCCTGGTGGATGGTGCGGACCAATTCGGGGTTAACCAGGTTCTGTTCCTCTCGACATTTATCATAAGGGACCCCGCGGAAGTTCAGCAAGGTCCCCATCGCACCATCGCACAGAAGAACCTCTTTTTCCAATCTATGCAAGAGATTTTCTTTCATAATAAATAACCTTTACCCCCTTTTAGTTAGTTCTTCAAAACGGGTATATATTATCATAACGGAGTTTGGCTAACAATATAAAAATCGTTAATTTTCCTCCCATTATATATTAAAATTCAAATATGAGGAGATTGACGGAGCTATTGGTATATGTTATAGTTTGGCAACTTATAAAATTTTTTAGATACTTTGTTAACTTTTTGCGTATTATAGGGTGAAGCTTAGTGGATAAGCTTGGTGAACGGTGGGAAAGGGGTAATGAGGAGGAGTGGAAGCTCATTGAGAGGTGCCAGAGAGGGGAGTGGCAGGCATTTGAAGAGCTGGCAGAGCGGAAGCGCCAGCGGATATTCTGGATTGCCTATCAGATAACCGGCGATGAGGAAGGGGCTCTGGAGATCACGCAGGAAACTTTTATCAAGCTGTGGAGGCGCATAGGGAGGTTTCAACCAGGGAGAAGATTTGATACCTGGCTTTACAGGATGGTGGTAAATGGGAGCATTGATTATTTTCGCAAGAGGAAGAGAGTGGCAGGTGGGGCATCTCCGGTGGAGGGGGTGGCTGAGAAGCTCCCCTCCATCCAGCCAGATGCCGAGAAGGAGCTACTTATCAAGGAGCTGCAAAAGATTTTCAATCGTCTCTCCTCTCGTCTACCCCCAAAGCAGCGGGCGACCTTTGTGCTGAGGGAGATTCATGGCTTTTCTATTAAGGAGATAGCCAAAATTATGAGAGCGACCCAGTCCACTGTGAGGAATAACCTCTGGCTGGCTAAGCAGTTCTTACGCCAGCAGATTAAACGCCATTTCCCGGAATATTTAACCTGGATAGATAGAAGATGAAAGACTGTAAAGAGATTGCCGCTTTAATGGATTCTTACCTCAGGGATGAGCTCTCCGAGGAGGAGACCAGAGAGATAGAGAAGCATTTAGCTCGCTGTCCTAGGTGTTATAAGGTGGTCTGCTCCCGGGAGCCTTCAAAGCTATTCTCTTTATTAGCCCTCCAGGAGAAGGAGGAGAGGTTCTGGGAAGGGTTCTGGTCCAAGGTAAAGGGAACGATTGAGGGGGAGAGAGCGCCGGTTTACCGTTTAAGGTGGAGCTACAGAGTTATTGCCAGCGTAGCAGCGGGGCTCCTTATTGCCTTGGTGGCTACCTTTAGCTGGCTCCATTTCCACCAAGCCGAACAGGGTGAGGCACCCTCCCTTTTAACCGAGCCCTGGAAGGAGACGGGAGAGGTGCTCTCTCCGGATATAGCCGAAGAGCTGGAAAGCCGTTATCCCACTATCGATGAGATGGATAGTCCCGACCTCCGAGTTTACAACCTCCTGCTGGAGGACCAAACGAAGCTTATTTTAGTATTCGGACCAGAAATTGACCTTTAGATATTATAAGGGGGGAGATATGAGAGATTTTCGTCGGATAGGAGGAATAGGGTTAAGGCTCTCCCTTATTACGGTGCTATTTTTTGTCGCTGCCTCCCTTTGCTATCAGGGAGTTTCTGACCAGAAGTTGGAGGAGAAGACCTTTACCCTGAAGTTTAAAGACCTCAATGAGGCTACCCTTAAGATCAGACCTTTTATCAGCAGCCAGGGAACTATTCTAATAAGACCTCAACTGAAGCAGTTGGTGGTTAAAGACCTCCCCTCCAATCTGGAGCAGATTGAGAAAGTGATAAAGGCTTTTGACCTTCCGCCGAAGCGGCTCACCATTGCCATTCACTTTATCGAGGCCTCTAAAGCTACCCAGCCCGGCAAGGTCTCTGTAGAGTTGAAGGAGGTTGCCAATAGGCTGAGTGGAATCCTGAACTTCAACCGTTATGAGTTAGTGGACAGGGTTATACTGAGGGCAGTGGAAGGGGAGAATTTCCGGCATCAAGCGGGTGACCGATATTTTATCAGCTTTTACGGGGAGTTTATTGACGATGGCCCGGGGGTTATTAAGTTGCGGAATTTCACCCTGTTTAAGAGTGAGCTTCTTCCCAATGGTAAATACCGCTATAAAAAGCTCTTCAGCTCTGCCTTGAATCTGATTAACCAGCAGACCATCGTTGTCGGAGCATCTAAAAGTGAGATGAGCGACCGTGCTCTGTTGATGGTCATTACAGCCAAAGCTCAGAGGTAAGCGTAAAAAGATGGCATTTTATCGGTGTAAGGTGGGCAACCCTACCGGGGAGATAGTGGAGCAAATTTTCAGTGCCTCTAATGAGGAGGTGCTCCGCCGGGAGCTGGAGCAGAGGGACCTTTATATCTTCCAAATAAAGAGGAAGTTATCGCTGGCTAGGGCTCTCCCCTTCCAGAGGAGAAAGATCAAGATCGACGACTTTCTGATATTCAATCAGGAGTTAGCTACCCTCATCCATGCAGGTCTCCCCATTCTTCAATCCTTGGATATATTAATCAAGCGGCGTCCTAAGTCGAGGTTTAAGACCATCTTGCAGGATGTGAGAGAGAAGGTCAAAGCCGGCTTCTCTCTGTCGGAGGCTTTTGATATGCAAGGGGGTGTATTCCCCCGCATCTATATTTCCTCTCTGGTGGCAGGGGAAAAGAGTGGCGATTTAGAGGGGATGCTGAGACGCTATACCAGATATGTGCGGATACTTTCGTCTCTACGCAAGAAGGTGCTCTCTTCTATAGCCTATCCCCTGGTTCTCATCACCCTCTCTATCGGTTTGGTAGTCGTTTTGCTTACCTATGTCTTTCCTAAATTCTCCGAGTTTTACGCCGAATTCGACGCCCAGTTGCCCCTTATAACCCTGGCTTTGATCCGTGTATCCCTGTTTATAAAGCGGAATCTTGTCTTTATTGTTTTGATAGTCTTCCTTGCCTTAGCCTTCTTCCATCTATGGAAGAGGACGGAGAAGGGGGGGATATTCCTCAGCCGGGTGAGGCTCAAACTTCCCTTATTTGGTCGCATCTGGAGGAAGTATTCCATCTCCCAGCTAACTCGTAGCCTGGGGACCATGCTGTTTGGTGGGATACCCCTGGTCCCTTCATTGCAGGTTGCCGGCCAATCGGTGGGTAACCAGCTGATTGCCCATGAAGTAGGCCAGGTGGTGGAGAGGGTGGTAGAAGGGGAGAGCTTGTCCGATTCCTTAGAGAAGACCGGGCTGATGACCGAAATGACCTTGGAGATGATACAAGTAGGCGAGGAGACCGGCTCCCTCGCTGAGATGCTGAACAATGTGTCCGATTTCTACGACGAGGAGATTGATAATAACCTCAATTCTCTAATATCCTTGCTGGAGCCAGTTCTTCTGGTAGTTATGGGGTTGGTCGTTGCCGGGATGCTCCTTTCTATGTATCTTCCCTTGTTCCGAGTAATATCGGCAGTGAAGTAAACAGCTTAGGGGATTATCCCCCATTTTTACTGGAGGTTGAACAATATGGAGGAGGTGAACAGCAATTTGCCAGAAGGGGCAAAGGGGTACTCCTTTGTCAATGAGAAGAAGATAGCCGAGGAGGAGGAAGCGAGGCAGTTAGCCCAGAAACTCCGTCTTGAATACATCGACCTTAACGATTTCATCGTCGACCACGAGCTATTTCAGAGCATACCGGTTCATCTGATGGTGAAGTACAATTTTATGCCTCTGGAGAAGAGGGGGGATTCCATTACCATCGCCATGGCAGACCCCTCCGACATCCTTATGGTCGATGAGATAGAGCTTCTGCTAGGAATCCCTATCGAGGTCAAGGTGGGCTGCAAAAGTGCCATTCAGGAGCTACTAAAGAAGAGCGAGTCCTCTCAGCGGATTCTGGAGGAAGCAACCGAAGGGTTCCGTCTGCAGCTGGTTTCTGATGAAGAAGGGGAAAAGGGGGCCCTCTCTATTGAGAAGCTAACCCAGGATACCAGCCCCATGATCAGGTTGGTCGATTCCGTTATCTTTAACGCCATTGAGAGGAGAGCTAGTGATATTCACATCGAGGCTAAAGACACGGAGGTGCTCATAAAGTATCGTATCGATGGCTCCCTGTCTCGGGCGATGGAGCCTATTGACAAGAGGCATAGCGGAACCATAATCTCCCGCATAAAGGTTATGTCCGAGCTGGATATCGCTGAGAAACGCATCCCCCAGGATGGAAGGTTCAAACTCAAATACAAGGAGAGGACCATCGATTTTCGGGTCTCCATTATGCCCAACATCTTTGGAGAGGATGCTGTCATCAGGATTTTGGACAAGGAGTCCATCAACAAGGAGTTTGCCGAGCTCAGGCTCGATGTCCTCGGTTTCTCTTCCTGGGAGCTGAAGAAAATAAGGAAGTATATATACGAACCCTATGGCATGCTCTTGGTGACCGGTCCTACTGGTAGCGGCAAGACTACCACCCTTTACGCCGCCCTCTCGGAGATAAGGCGGGAGGAGGATAAGATTATAACCATCGAGGATCCGGTGGAGTATCAGATTGTGGGGATCACCCAGGTGCCAGTCAATGAGAAGAAGGGGCTAACCTTTGCCCGAGGGTTGCGTTCTATTTTGCGGCACGACCCCGACAAGATCATGGTAGGCGAGATTAGGGACCCCGAAACCGCTCAAATAGCCATCCAATCAGCCCTCACCGGGCATCTGGTCTTCACCACCGTCCACGCTAATAATGTCATCGATGTGATGGGAAGGCTCCTTCATATGGGAATAGAACCTTACAACTTTGTCTCCGCCATTAACTGCGTTTTAGCTCAGAGGCTCGTCAGGGTTATCTGTCCCTCTTGCAAGACTCCGGTTAAAGCTTCCCCACAACTGCTGGAGGAGTCAGGGCTGGAAGTAGCCAAATATCGTGATTTCACCTTTTACCAGGGGAAAGGGTGCATCGATTGCGAAGGAACCGGTTTCAAGGGGAGGACTGCTATTGTGGAAATTCTGGAGATGTCCGATACCATTAGGGCTATGATCCTGGAAAAGAGGGCAGGGTCGGAGGTTAAAAAGCAGGCAAAAACAGAGGGGATGATGTTTCTTCGGGAGTCGGCTGTAGAGAAGGTATTCAATGGAATCACCTCCCTGCAAGAGATAAATCGGGTCACCTTTGTGGAATAAGGGGTAAAGCCTTTGGAAATGAAACTGTTCCGGCTTATAGCTGAGGGATTAAGACCTCCCTCTAAATTCTCCCTTGCCGGGATGGAGGTTTCCCAGAGATGGCTGGGGTGGGTGCGGCTTGCCCGCCGCAAGGGCGGATACCTTCTGACCGATTACGCTCTGGAGGAACTCTCCCCGGAAGGGGTGCGGGCTTCTCTGCTCAGCTCCCATGTGGTCATCCCCCCCGAGGTGGAACAGAAGGTCGCTTCCATCCTCGACAGGAGTCGGGCAAAGATAAAGAAGCTCTCACTTCTCTTACCGGACAATGTGGTAAAGGTGGTCATACTCGACAACCTCCAACGCCTTCCCCACAGGGAAGGGGAAACCCTAAAGCTCATCCAGTGGAAGCTGAAGAAGACTTTACCCTTCAGAGTAGAAGAGGCTGCCATAGGATTTCAACCCCTGGTGAGCAGGGATGGCTCTCCAAAGCTTCTGGTAGCTATTGTTAAAAGGGAGGTCCGGGAACAGTTTGAGAAGTTGTTTGCGCCCTTGGAGATAGTTCCCGGCCTGGTTATCCCCTCTTCCTTTGGTTTGCTCAATTTCTGCCATTGGTCTATGCCGAGAGGGGTTGGCGACACTTCAGAAAGGATGCTAATCAACTTCGCTGAGAGATATATCTCTGTTATGATTTTCAGGGGCGAAGAACTCATATTTTTTCGCACCAAGGACTTAGGGGAGGGGTTATCGGTCAGCTCAGGGTTTCAAATTCCCCTCCGGGAGCTTTATTCCTCTTACATCTATTATAAAGAGCACTTGGGGGGGGATGGGCTAAAGATGGTCTATCTGGGTGGAATTAGCCCCCGGTTGACGCAGCTTAAAAGCCAGATAACGGAGAACTTTGATTTCCGGGTGGAAACCATCAACCCCTGGGGAACCATAAAACTGGATGAAGGGGTCTCCCTGGATAAGGTGGAGATCCAGAGGCTAACCGCCGCCATCGGTTTAATAGTTGGGAGCTAAGCCGTTGCGAATAACTATAAATTTAGCTTCTCGTCCCTTTAGAAACGAGGCTCTGTTCTACTTTATTTACGCCATGGCAGTGGTGGCAGTGGTCGGCTTATCCTTTTATAACTGGCTGAACTATGTGTATTATGCTGATAACTCGCGGGAAATTAAAGAGGACATTTTGCAAAAGGAAGTGGCTTTGCGACGCCAGCAGCATGAGCTAAGCTATTACGAGCACGCCTTTGAGCCTCAGAATGTCGAGGAGCTCAGGAGTCTGGTCGACTTCATCAATCGGATTATCAACCGGCGGATATTCTCCTGGACCGAGCTTTTCAATCAGTTCGAGAACCTAATGCCGTCTCGGATTATGATGGTTTCCATTGCCCCGATAGTGGAGGAGGGGATGATCAGAATAAATTTACGCTTGATGGGTGATGGGTATCCAAATATATTGAACTTAATTGAAAACCTGGAGCAATCACCGGTGTTCTTCTCTGTCTACCCTACCATGGAAGGGGAGAAGGAGCACCAGGGGGTTAAGAGGATAGATTTTAAGCTCCAGTTGGACTATTTGCCGAAAGTCGAGGCTTCCGAATGAGCATCTTAGGAAAACTCGACTATCGGCTCTGATAGAGGGAGGCAATGGAGCTTCTTTGGCATCGGAAAGGATTGGTGATACCTGTTCTGGTCGCTCTGGTAGCTAATCTCCTTATTCTGAGTATCTTTACCCTACCCCGGGAGAGATGGCTAAGAAAACTGGAAAGTAGAGCAACTGCCCTTGGGCTAAGGATAGAGAAGGGGAAGGAGGAGCTGGCACAGAGAAGGGAGAGGGAGAATAGGCTTAAGGAGCTCCGCCGTCAGGTGGAGAGCTTCTATTCCGAGATATTACGCCGCAAAGAGGAGGGATTAGTTGATATTCTCGGTGAAGTGGAAGGGTTAGCCAAGAGATTCCGGGTGAAAAAAGAGAATATCAATTACCACCACGAGATAATCGAGGAGGACAAGGTAGTCCTGTTCGAGATCACCTTTCCCCTGCGGGGAAGCTATGCCAATCTGAGACGCTTTATCAACCAGATTGAGAACTCCAGATATTTTCTTGTCATTGACCGGGTGGAACTTTCTAACCCAGAAGAGAAAGGGGATAATCTCAAGCTCAATATCAAGCTGTCCACCTATTT
>Ga0114930_10004177_pt1 | contig 12295 bp, 10 predicted proteins | sample AnhtaG_FD_87300 | JGI IMG/M metagenome (GOLD analysis project Ga0114930, IMG submission 87300) | Deep subsurface microbial communities from Anholt, Denmark to uncover new lineages of life (NeLLi) - Anholt_01485 metaG | ecosystem: Environmental > Aquatic > Marine > Oceanic > Sediment | place... | reverse complement strand
CAACTACGTTCTAGAGGGCTTTGAGCTTTTGGTCGCTCTAGATCTAATGACTATAGAAAAAAATTTGACAAAATTTCTAAGGTGTGATAAATTGTAAATATTCAGTAAACCCCGTCTAATTTTTTAAACCTTCCATTTCAATCTTTTCTGTTATATTACCAAAAATCTCCACTAAGTCAAAAAATTTGTTTTTTTGTTTTCCCCTTGCGTCTTTTTTATTTTATACTATAAATAAAGTATGGATAATAAATCATATACTTTTCGTGGGAGAAGATGGAGCAAGAAAGAGATAGAACTCATAAATAAAGTAATAAAAGAAAAGAAATATAGGACAGCGATATCCAAAAAAGTATGCGAGATTATTAATTGGAGACAGACTAATGGTCGCTTAAAGGATGCTGCCTGTAGAGAAGTATTAAGAAGGATGGATAAGCAAGGGCTAATTAACCTACCTTTAGCCAATCCATATTCTGCCAGATTTAAGACTCCGGGCAGTAGGGGTATAAGACCGAGGAATAAATGGGAGAATACCTTCAGGCTAAACCAGGAATTGGTAGAGACTAATTTGGAAGAGATTCATCTTGAAATAGCTAATAAGGGAGTTAACCGTAATCTCTGGGAATACATAGTAGACAAATATCATTATCTTGGATACAGAAGACCAGTTGGGGCATGTATAAAATATCTCATTTATTCTGATAAGAGAGTGGTTGCCTGCATAGGATTTGCAAGTGGTGTGCTTAAATTAAACTTAAGGGATAAATGGATTGGATGGACTGTAGAACAAAGGCAAAGAAACCTGCATCTGGTAATAAATAATGTCAGGTTCCTGATTTTACCCTGGGTAAGAGTAAGAAACTTAGCTTCCAGGATTTTATCCACCGCAAGTAAAGAAGTTCAAAAAGACTGGGAATCATTTTATGGATATAGGCCAGTTTTAATTGAGACATTTGTAGATATAGGTAAGTTTGTGGGCACATCTTACAAAGCCGCCAATTGGATCTGCATTGGTAGAACCAAGGGTAAAGGAAGATGTGGAATGAAGTATTTCATCCACAATAGACCCAAGGATATTTATGTTTATCCATTATGTAAAGATTATCTAAGGATACTAAGATGCCATTGGTAGAAGAGACAATAGAGAAGCTTTCGGCAAGTTTCTTCTGTTCAAGGAAAGATTCTTGTACACTGCTCAGGCAAGCGTTAACAGAAGGAAGGAAACTCAAGGTTGAGAATGAGAAATTGAGGGAAATCTTTGAGTTTGCAACAATAGAGTTTGAGAAGAGGAATAAAAGAATCGCTTCTCTTAAAGAAGAACTAATAAAGAGAGATACTACGATAAAGGAGTTAACGTGTGAGGATGAGCTATTGAAAAAGAAATTACAAGAATTAGAAGCAAAAAACAATTTACTTAACAAGATGGTATTTGGTAAGAAGTCCGAAAAAAAAGAAAGCGAGGAACCTCACCCCACAATAAGTAAAAAACGAGGAGCAATTAAGGGACATACCGGACATGGCAGGAAGATATCAGAAAATCTTCCTGAAAGGGAAAAGATAATAGATTTGCCTCCTGAAAAGAAATTCTGCCCCTTTTGTGGGAAACCATATAGAGAGATAGGGTTGGAAGAGGTTTCATCTGAGGTTTGTGTTGAGAAGATATATTATCTGAAGAAGATTAAGAGAAAGGTTTATAAGAAGACCTGCAACTGTCCTAATCCTATCGTAACTACCCCAGCTCCCCCAAAAATTATTCCCAAAGGAAAATTCTCGGGGAGCTTCTGGGTTGATGTACTTATCAATAAATATCGCAATCATTTTCCGGTAGAAAGACAGATTCTTGAGATGAAAGAGTATGGACTTGATATATCAAGTGGAACTATATTTGGTGGACTGAAGAAGATATATTCTCTTTACTTAAAACCATTATATTCTGCAATGGGAAGGAGCTTAAGAGAAGCTCATCACTTTCATGCAGATGAATCAGGATGGCATTTATTTGCTAAAATCGATGATAAGGGAAATTATAACTGGTTCATGTGGGTATTTATCTCAAAAGATATAGCGCTTTTTGTTCTGCACCCAACTCGCTCGGCCAAGGTTCCATTAAAAAGCCTATTTGATATAGAGCCGGAAGAGATTAAAATGATTAAAGGACCCATTGTTAATCCCAAAGAGAAAAAGATAATAAATGTAGATAAGTTTTCATCATATAAAGTGTTGGAAAGATTAGGGCTGGTGGAGCTTGCCTTTTGTTGGGCTCACCAAAGAAGAGAATTTATTGAGGTGAAAGTTAAATATTTTCAGTTAAGCATCTGGGCTGAAAAATGGATTGAGAGAATTGGTAATCTCTATTACATTAACAACGAGAGAATAAAATATAACCCAGAAGATCTCCTTTTCCAAGAATATGACCAGAAGTTAAGAGAGAAGGTAAATGAAATCTATCTTCTTATCAATATGGAATATAGCCATCCTGCACAAACTGCCATTATGGATAGTATAAAAAGGCACTGGAAGGGACTAACTCTATTTGTAGATAATCCGGAAATTCCCATGGATAACAATTTTGCCGAGAGAATGCTTCGGCCTATGGTTCTTGGGAGAAAGAATTACTGGGGGAACCATTCCCTCTGGGCTGGGCAATTAACAGCAGCAATGTTTTCAATTATCCAAACTTGCCTGATGCATGAAATCTCACCACGAGCATATTTAACATATTACCTCGCAGAATGTACAAAAAAAGATTCTGTCCCCTCTGAAGATGAGATAGAATCGTTCCTCCCGCATAAACTTAGTGAAGAGAGCAGCGAAAGGTTAAGAATGAACTCTCCTGAGATGAGAGCGCCTCCATAAATAAAAAGGATTTATAAGATTTCGTGGGTAATAAATAGGTAAGACGGGAATATAAACCACTGTAAGGCAAGTTTTCTTTCAGGGGGATTCTATACCTGCTAACGGTGTTTACTGAGGATTTACTGAACAACTTATTAAATTAAACAAAAGGGAGGGGAGTAATTGTGTAGTCTATTTTAGTCACGAGCCTTTCTCACTTCCTCTACAAATTGCCTTGCCTTCTTAGTTAACACCTCAAACCTTCCCTCAGCTATTGCCTTGTTATCCACTAAAGCATCACCAACTGAGATAACAGATGCACCGGATTTAATAAAATCAGCAGCATTATCAAGATTAACTCCACCAGTGGGATTAAGCAAAATCTGAGGTAGGGGTGTCTTCACAGCTTTAATATAGGAAGGCCCTCCCAAATTCCCAGCAGGAAATACCTTTACTATATCAGTTCCCATTTCCCAGGCTTTTAGTATTTCTGTGGGAGTCATTGCTCCGGAAATTATAATTTTAGAGTATCTTCTGCATATCTTTATAAGCTCTATATTAAGGCAAGGTCCAACAATAAACTTTGCTCCAGCTAAAATGGAGAGCCTTGCCGTTTCAGCATCAAGAACTGTTCCTGCCCCTAAAAGAATATCATCTCCGAATTTTTTAGCTACCTCGTCCATTACTTCAATTGCCCCAGGAACAGTCATAGTTATCTCCATAATATTAATTCCACCTTTTTCCACTGCCTCCACTATCCTCATAGCCCCCTCAGATGATTTTGCCCTAACTACAGATATTATTTTCTCATCCAGCAACAACTTAAGATTTGAAGCTTTATCCTGCATTCTATTCTCCTTTATTTCGTTTATCTGGCAAGAGTATTTTTTCAAAAAACTTTATTTATAAACTTGCCAACCACTCCCATAATTCCTTAGATTTTTGGTAATATTTACTTAAAGCTTCCAGATCAAAAGCTGAAGGTTCAGCTAATCGCGCCGTTTCTCCCCCATCTACTGTAAGATCAGCCCCGGTGATAAACCTTGCTTCATTTGAAGCAAAGTAAACAGCAGCGTAGGCAACATCCTCCGGTTTCCCTGTAATCCGAAGAGGCTGATTTAATTTCAGTGCTAAATCATTAAAATCTTTATATTTATTTTGATATATCTTTAAGGCTTCCTCGCCGTATCGAAAAAGAACCCAGTGTCCTAATTTTACCTGTATAGCACCGGGAGAAATAGTATTCACTCTAATATTGTAAGGTGCTAATTCCACTGCTAATGAACGGGTTAACAATCGCACACCACCTTTAGCGACACAGTAAGCACTATCATTAGGTGAGCCACTATAACCCCGGACAGAAGCGATATTTACAATTGAGCCCCTATTATGTTTTTTCATAAAAGGAACAACAAAACGAGCAGCGTACCAATACCCTCGCAGATTAGTTTCCATAATATCCTGGTAGCGTTTCTCTGCTCCAGGATCAGGATCATCAACGGCATAACCAAACATAGGTAATCCAGCGTTATTCACTAAAATATCAATTGAACCAAACTCATTTATAATTTTCTTAACCATATTCTTAACCTGAGTTCGATTTCGCATATCTGTCCTAATAGTCAGAGCCCGGCCCCCTGCTCTCTCAATCTTTATTTTAACTTCTTCCAGCTTTTCAAAACTCCTTGCACACAGAGCTACTGAAGCACCTTCTCCGGCAAACATTTTTGCTATGCATCTTCCAATACCCTGACTTGCTCCGGTAACAATAGCAATTTTACCTTTCAAACGTTTAGTAGACATCTAAAACCCTTTATTTTAGATCAAGCTCTGTTAAAAATAAGTAGCTCCCTTTACCAAATGTTTTTTAGCTATATCCTTATTTAACTTAATTCCAAGGCCAGGACTTTCAGGTAGCTTGATAAAACCATTCTTGATAATAGGTCGCCCACCATTAATTAAATCCTTCCACCATAGTATATCCAGTGAATGGTACTCCATAATCATAAAATTGCGTATAGTGGCACAAAGATGGGCTGCTCCTATGGTAGCAACAGGGCTGGAAACGTTATGGACAGCTAAATGCATATAATAAAGATCAGCCAGTTGGGCAATTTTTCTGGTTTCCAAGAGACCACCAACCTTGGGTATATCAGGTTGGACAATATGGCATCCTTGATTTATAATTAAATCCCGAAAACCATGGCACCTATAAAGATTTTCACCGGTGCAAATCGGGATAGGGGAACCCTGGGAAACCTTAGCCATCACTTCCTTATTTTCAGGTGGCACAGGGTCCTCAAGCCACATAAGATTAAAGGGTTCCAGAGTTTTAATTAAACGAATAGTATCTGATACAGAGTAATTCCAATGGCAATCAACAGCTAAATCTATCTCAGGTCCAATTTTATCGCGAACGGCACCTACCAAATCAGCAATTAGTGATAATTCCTTATTAGAAATCGGGGAGCGATGAGCTGTAACCCAGGAAATATTTCCCTTCTGGATTTGTTGTTTTGTATATTTTATCCCAATATTATCAATATCTACTTTTACAGCCCGGAAACCATTGTTTAAAGCTTTTTTGACTCTCTTTGCCCAGGATTCTGGAGTGGGCTGTTCTCCCTGACCACAATCAGCGTATAGTTTAATTTGATCGCGATATCGACCTCCCAGAAGTTTATAAAGGGGGACATTTAGACTCTTACCCAGCAAATCCCACAAAGCCAGTTCAATCCCACTGATGGCAGTAACAACTGCTCCTCCAGTAGAACCTTCACCGGACATCATTCTAAATATCTTATTAATGAGATATTTAATATTGGAAGGATCCTCTCCTATTAAAAGAGGAGAGATTCCCTGAATAATTTTTTCAACTCCCCGACCCCAGTAAGCTTCACCAAGGCCGCTTATCCCTTCATTTGTTTCAACCCTAACCAAATTCCAGATGAAATTAGCCTGAATTGGTGCAGTTTTAATTGCAGTAATTTTCATTATCTTTTTCCCTATTTTTATAAATCACATTAACATTGGCTAAATGGCTCAGAAAACTATCCGGAATACCAAAAATTACTCCTTCTGGAGACAGAAGATCGATTACCTTTTGAGTCTCTTCTATTGAAATATTTACCAATGATACGTAAAGAGGTTTATATTGTTGAACTTTTTGAAAAACTGGTATAAGTTCTTGAATAGACGAGCCAGGGTCTACTCCTATTTGAATTACTGAAGGACCCTGGGAATTCAAAAGAAAATCAAGAATATGAAGAGAAGAGGAATGAAGATGCATAATAGTGTGGGGGAAAGCAGCAAAAATCTTTAAATCTGAGGGGAATATAATTTGTTTAAACATTTCGGGTGATAAAAAAGCTGAGGCATCCTCCTGAAAAATAACACATCGTTCAGAAAAAGCCAGCCCCATGCTCCAATAATGACCATAAAACTTTGGAATTATTTTCAACTGATCTTTAACAACTCTTATCCATAGTTTTGCAAGTAAATTAGCCCATTTTTTGATTATATCAGGATGATCGTATAACTCCAATCCTAAATTTTCAGGTCCCATCATTGCTGAAAGCAAATCTGTAATGCCGCGCATAATAAGAATATCTACCGGAACCTTATTCCTCGCTATTCCAATAAGATACTCAGTAAATTCTAAAAGTTTTTCCAGCCAGGGATTTGAAGATTGAGAATCAAAATACTTCATATGTTTAGCATAGTTGGGAATTGGATTTGCCCACACATTCAAACCATCATCAGAAGAGAAAATGGGGCATCCAAGTATAGCTTCCATCCAAGGGAACCCCATAAGCGGAGCTATTCCCCAAACACAAATTCCCGGGAGTGACTTAAACTTTCCAATTAGACACTCATAACTATCTCTGTATGCCTCTGGTCCAATAAGCTCCGGGGTTATTCTGCCCTTAGGAAGATATTGAGCATACGGATGCAGGGGACCATTATATATACTTTCATCGAAAGTATCAATTAAATGCTGAGGAAGATTTCTTCGAACAAAAAAGTCTTTTTGTTTTTGTACTAAATAATAGTATTGACCAAGCATTATCTTTGCCTTTGTGAATTAAATCACCCAAAAATCTTCAACATCATACTACTGCCCTTTTTAATATTATTGAAAGCTTAAAAAAACAGAAACTAATCTTTTTTTCTCAAAAGCCACCCTTTCCCTAACTAATGGACCTAATTTAATTTCTCGCCTCCCTCCGGACCTTATTTTTTAGCCTTTTTTATATTCTCTTATATTCAATTTCTTTATTCCCTAAAAATCTTGTTGCTTTCATCTTCTATAATAATTCTATAAATTCTTTACAGCACGCCATATTTTTTGAAAACATCCTGTAAAGAGTGTCCTTTTCTAAGCTCTGCTCTGGATTTATCTTCTAATTCGGTTATTTTTTGAGCTTTCTTGAGAACTTTTTTAAGATCCATTTTATCGGTAGGTATTACAACAACACCATCCTCATCAGCCATAATAAAATCCCCTGGGCTAACTATTCTTCCTCCACACCATATTCTCTCGTTTGTTTTTTTCACTGAGATACGTCCAAATGCCTCCCGGGGACTTGCTGCCTTATACCATACAGGAAAACCTAATCTTCGTATTCGGGAAATATCTCTTATTGCTCCATCTATTACAGCTCCTCGAGCTTCCTTAGTATATTTTGCTACTGTACTCATAAGCTCACCCCAAGCACCTGCCTCATAACAAAAATTGCAGTTAACTACAACTATACTATGCCTTGGCATAGAACCAAAAACTTGATTGATTCTCTCTACTATCTCTTCCAATGAAGCTTCTGTTTTATCTTTTCCATATATTTCTGTCTCTAAACCCAGCTCAAGTGTAAAAGCCTGGCCAGCTACAACATCGCCTGGATTAATAGAACGAAATCCATAATCCATACATTGGTTTCTAAAGCCCATCTCATCTATAACATCAGAAATAGTAGGCACAAATAATTTCTCAAAACTAGAACACAGACTTTTTAGTTCAACATTATTATATCCCATTAATTTTTCCTTTCTCCGTATGGATTAAAAAATAGTATCATTCAATTTCCTCCCGGAAAGAAAAAGTAGTCTTTCCCCCGGGGGTTAATACAATAACTTCCTGATCAGGGCAATAAGCAGAGCAGTAGTTTGCAAAATATTCTACATTTTCAGAGTTAATACTGAACAGCCCGTAATGCATGGGAATAATTTTTTTCATGCCTGCTCTTTTTGCAAGATTCCCTGCTTCCTGGTAGTTCATATTACCTGTAAATCCAAATTTTTTTCTTTGCTCATCCCTTCCATTTATACATAGAAAACCAACATCTATATGATAGGCTGCTAATTGCCTGGCAAGCCCAGGGTAACTCAGTGTATCTCCGGAATGATAAAAAGATAAATTTTTCCAGAAAATAATATAACTCAGATAAGGATATCCTAACTGGGTATCTTTATCAAATTTTTCGTGTTTTGCAGGAATGCTCGCTATTTCTAAATCTTTATAGGAAATTTTCCTAGAGGGCTCACCACTAAGAAAAACTAAACTTTCCTTCCTTAATCCTAATTTTAAGACATGATTAAAAATAGCCCGGGGAAGTACAATTTTACAATTTGGGTTTGTTTTTACCAGTTTGGGGACAGTAACTGGATCAAAATGGTCAGGATGAGCATGAGTTATCAAAATAAGGTTAATATTTCCCAGCTTATCAAGGGCAACTGGGGAAAGATGCAACCTTACATGTTCGATAGGAGTTCCTTTTGTTTGATCCTCAATGTATGTAGAAAGGTAAGGGTCTATGAGAACTCGGATATTATCAAACTCTAATAAATATCCTGCCTGACCCAGCCACATTATTGATAACTCCGCCATTTTTTTTACCCTTCTTAAAGTTTATATTACTCAAGATAATTTCAGCCAGAACTCAACGCTGATATTTTCTTTCTCACTGAGCTTATTTAAGAGTTAATCTTATCAAAAGAACTGTTTTTCAAGGCCTGTGTGATTTTTTCTTTTTCATCCGGGGTTAATACTCTACGAGTGTCATCATTTAAATGAGTATCTCTTTTCTCTACAACAACGACTTTGCATTTTCCCTCAAGAACAACAGCATGCCAAGTATTTTTAAGAATATTATATACACTATTTTTCTTCATTTGGAAAACATCAAAATCTTCTCTATCATTCTTAAAAACCATCAAATGAACAGTGCCTTCAATTAATAAAAAAGCTTCATCGGTTAATTTGTGTTTCTCAAAAGAAGTTACCTCTGTTCTCGGGCCTTTCCAATTAATGATAGCCACCTGCCAATTATCACTTTTTATAACCGGTCGATAACCAATATCGGAAAATTTACCTACTTCTAAATTTTTTTTTTCATTTTACTGTTTATATTTTCTGATAACTAGAACACTTATCCCATATGGAGGAAGTTTTAAGAAAATTTTCCCTCGAGAATCACAAGGCACTATAGTATTATTGAATGCATCCCAAATCAGGTAGGTTTCTTCTTTTTCAATTTCCATTCTATTAACAGGAAGATAAATATTCGTTTCCACTGAAGAATTCTTAAAATTAATAATGGGAACAGAGTAATTATCCTTAAACTGCCAAAAAAGAGGCAAAATCATATCATCACTGCTTTTTACGGTTGTATATTCACATTTTCCAAATCTCATTTCCGGAAGAGAATTTCGCAAATGAATAATCTTAGAATAAAATTTTTCTACATTTTTCTCGCTGCCGGCATAAACCATAAGGCCACCATCTAAAAAAGCACAAAGAGCAAATAAGGCTTTTGATGCTTCTAATCCAAAGACTTCACGGGGAAAATGACCATCATATAGCCAGAAAGTATCATGCGAATCTATATGATGAACAGTTTCACCTCCTGAGGGTAAAACAAGATTGCGATATTCTAACCACTGAGCAAGTTCTTTTGCATTAATTTGCTCTTTTTTCTCTCGAGGATAAGGACCAGGATAGCGAGGATTAGATAACATGTTAAGAATACTACCAAAAAGCCAATGTTCATCATAATTGTAGTTAAGATCAAAATTAGCCCGGAAAAGAGGTCCACTGGGTTCTGTATAGAAAATAATATTAGGTTTTATTTTTTTAAGTCTATCTTTTGCCTTACGAAAGAGTTCCACTGCCCCATAAATTGATTGGCTTCCCCGGTAAGGAAGAGAAGTATCCCAGTTGATAAAAAAATTCCAGGTGGGAGCATCAAATCTAAAGCCATCCACATCTAACTCTTCTATATAAAATTGCAATGCTTTAATAATGTATTCTTGCCAATTTTCATTAGCTGAATCAAAAGCTAAGGTATAAGTCATGCCAATTTCTCCATCTTCGCTGCGCATAAACCAATCACCATGCTGTTTTCTATAGAGCGAGTGCTCCGGAGCATTTTTCAACAACAGGTCAAACACATAATTAAACTTTGTGCCAACACGCTCAACAGTATCTTTAATTGCCTTTTTATCTATACAACCATGCAACACAATATCAAGAATCAGATAGATTCCCATGGCATGAGCTTGTTTGATTAGAGACTTCAGAGCTTTTTTTTCACCAAAGGTTGTTGTTATATCTTGATAATTATGCACTGAGTAAGAAGGATAAGGCTGGCGAGGCATTAAAAGAATTACCTTAAAGCCAAAATCCTTTATCTTTGGCAAATAAGCAATTAGGTCATTCACCGTGGGAAATGGTTCATGTATTACTTTAGGAAAAACAGCTTTACCAATATGAGCTTCGTATATATTAACCTTGCTCCAAGGAGTTTTATTATCAGCACAGCTTTCAGAATCAAACTTTTTCTGACATAAACTATGAAATTCTTGCAACATCTTATTCCAATTACCATGGGGAATTAAAATAAACTGTTTACCAGTAGTAATATAACATCCTTTTTTAAGATAATCAGCACATATAATTTTTTGAAAGAAGCTAACAGTATCTTTTTCCCTTTTAGGGTATATAAAAGAAGGCTCTTGGGGCGTATATGCCCAACAAAAAATAGCAATTCCCTTAGAAGGATTATAAAGTGAAAATAAGCCAGGCAGGAAACCAGGAACATCACTATCCATTTCAATATTCTGATGTGATTCATAATCCTGCCATCCATCTTCTGGTATATCCTCTGCAGGAAAATCTGGCTTTATAGGATAACCTGGCGCTTGAAATAGACATTCTTTCAAACTATTAATTTTCAAATTACAAAGATTCAAAAATACATCCTGTAATTTAATTTCTTCCTCTCCCAGATATTTTATTGAAATCTCTCTTTCTATAATATTAGACCCTGAAGTCAAAATAAAAGATTGCCATACTTTCCATAGTTTCTCTCTACAGCAAACACATAACTCAGCTTTTGAACCTGAATCTCGATATATATAATTATTATAAATGGCGTTCTTACCAATCACTTGAGCGTCTTCAATGGAGGGACCTTTATTATCTCTCAGTGCAGTACTCAGTCTTTCCCGACCAGTTCTGAATTGAAAAGAAGACTTTGTTTTCGGAGAATCCATAAGCACTAATCCATCAGGAAGATATTCCAGACCTATCCAATGTCCTGTTCTCTTGGAAAAGGTAAGTTTAACCACACCATTAGAGAAATAAAGAAAACTTTCATCTTCCAAGACACAGCTTCGTCTCTTTGCCGTTTGCTCCATCTTCATTAAAACATCCTTCTAAATTATTTCAGAAATCGTAAATATTCAGTGAAGTACGTTCTTTTCTGTCATTGCGAGGAGTCCTGAAGGTGTTCAGGACGACGTGGCAATCAATTTGTAGCGGTCGGATTCATCCGACAATTGTGCCATAAATGGCACCGCTACATTTGCTTCGGGATTTCATCCCTCGCAATGACACGGGGTTCACTGAGTATTTACCAGAATTTTGTTCCACATATCCCCAATATTTTAAGGTGTCCAACATGCGATGGACAGTGCTTGGGTAGATTCCCAAACTTTTGCTGATTTCATTTATACTCATAGGAGAGTTCTGTCGGAGCAGAGCCTCCAGCATGGATAGAGATTTATCCAGAACTTTTATGGGATACTTCGGTTGTGTTTTTCGCATTTTTTAAATAACGATTTCCTATTTTTTCGTATTATAGTATAAAAAAAATTTTTGTCAACCAACCAACGCCCTTGCAGAAAAATTGAAAGTAAACTCAGACCCAAAGGTATTTTCAGGAGAAATAAAAGAGATATTATCCCTTCTGGCGTGAACGCACTCCTAAAAATTCGTAATTATTTTACACTATAATAGGTTTGTTTTGGTCTAAAAAATGCCTTTGGTGGGTGAGTTCCATGTTAGCGTTAGTTTGATTAGTCTTTTTATTTCTCAAATTTTTAATCTGTTTTTCTTTCTCGCTGATGATATCGTTTAGCTTACCTATTTTCTCTTTTTGTTCTTCAATGACCTTATCTTTTGCAT
>Ga0114930_10004176_pt1 | contig 12296 bp, 14 predicted proteins | sample AnhtaG_FD_87300 | JGI IMG/M metagenome (GOLD analysis project Ga0114930, IMG submission 87300) | Deep subsurface microbial communities from Anholt, Denmark to uncover new lineages of life (NeLLi) - Anholt_01485 metaG | ecosystem: Environmental > Aquatic > Marine > Oceanic > Sediment | place... | reverse complement strand
TTCGGCCCGTGTGTTACCACACGAACCCGCCCTCTGCCTACATATCCAAAAGGGCAATTGATATGATAACCTCCTTTCAGGTTACAAGATAACGGTCTCGCGACCTCGTACAAATATTTAAGAGCATCCCCTCTCTTCACATTTTATCGTTATTCAATATAGTCAACTACGTCCTTTACTTTACGAATGTCTCCCTTCATTTTTTAACGATTAATTGCAAGAGATAAAAAATATTTAAATCGTTTTGGAACCAACGTCCCCCTTTATGTGGTTGGGGTTTGTCAAGAAATATAGGGCGCAAAGCGCAGAGGGCGTAGCGCAAAGCGGATGGCTGAAGGCGGAAGGCAGAGAGCCCCAATTAAATAGCAAAAGGCCCCAGTGGAATCCGCCATAATTCCGGCGGACAAGTACGCCCCAGTTAAATAGTCCTGCGGAATTTAACAGGGCACGCGGGGCACCGCGTTGCGGCATCTTCGACAGGCGGGGTAAACATGGGGAAGAGGCAGGTTGCAGGTGGGGTAATGATCTTAGTCCGCCCCTTATGACACCCTTACTTTTAGGACAGGGTATGCTTTAGCATATTGCCGATTATGGCTCCTAAGCCCCATCCAGGCCATGATGCTCTGTCTTTGTATACCATGAGGCGGGATCAGTCAGGTACTCCTCTGCGTCCTTTAGAGAAAGGTAATGTCCGTGCTCAATACGGGAAAGTAGGTTGAAAAACTCCTTCTCTTTTGGATCAGAGACATTATCTCGGAGTTTAGCATAATGGGATGTCCCTTTGGACTCAAAATCGATAGCTATCTGGATGGCCTTCAGGTCGTCATCATCTCTTTCAGGCGTCTTATCTAAATTTTTCACTGAGTCTTTCAGGATATCCTTAACGATTGTGTCTTTCACCTTGAGGGGAACGGTTTCAGGCCACTTTTTATTCCTCTCCCACCTCTCATGGACTTCCTTCAACCTCTCATAGTGTTCTAATTCCTCATCTGCTATCTGGCGAAACATGGCCTTGCCGACAGGATTTTTTGTCCTCTTGGCATTTTTTAGATAAAATTCCCGCTCCCTCATCTCATTAGCAAGGGCGACCTCCAGTGCATTTAGGTTTTCTTTTTCCTTCATTATACATCTCCTTTTGGAATTAAAGTATATTTGTAGGCTTCAACTTTTTATCACAGTTCAATTGAAGTTGTCAAAGATTTGAAAACTTCAAGCTCTCAGTTCCTTTCAGGGTCAAGACCAATACATTGCAGGGATGGGGTGTTGACTCATTAATGCCTTTGGCCTATACTTTGAGAATTCAAAATCCATATCATGAACTTAGGGGCTTCGCCCCGATTGGAATATTGGAATAATGGAATAATGGGTTTTGGAAAAATGTGATAATGTATTATTGATATTTCTAACTTGAAAATGAAAGGATTAAATGAAATAATTCCTTTAAGATCAACATTCCAATCTTCCATTATTCCATTATTCCATGTGCGAGGCAAAAAATTCAGACCTCGAAAATACTTCACTAATTTCAATAAGTTGTAGAATTTCCGAGACTTTCAATTAGAGGAGGGAATGCAATCATGTCAAATAAAACCGAAAAAAATCTTTCCTATGCCTTTGTCGCTGAATCAAAGGCCTATGCTCGGAACTCGGCCTTTGCCGTGAAGGCGGATCAGGATGGTTACCCGCAAATAGCCCGCCTGTTTCGGGCTGTAGCAGATGCGGAATCAGCCCATGCCAGCCGCTACCTGAATTTAATTCGGGGCAAAATTGGCTCGACAGAAGAAAACCTTGAGGCCGCCTTTCAGAATGAGATCAAGGCCAACGTGGAAGAATACCCGAAGCTGATCAAAGATGCATCAGAGGAAGGGCAGAAGGCTGTTGAGGAGGCCTTTTCCCAGTCCCGGGATGTGGAAAGCCGCCATGCCGATCTCTACAAGAATGCCATGAACGATATGCTATCGGATCGCCAGAGTCAGTATTACGTGTGCCAGGTCTGCGGGTATATTGGTGAGGATGAAGCTCCGGAAAATTGTCCCGTCTGCGGTGCTGACAGAGGAAATTTCAAAGTGGTGGACTAAATAATAGAACGTAGATGGCCTTCTATCTCCCCCCTGGGAAGAGCCCCCACAAGGCTTTCGACAAATTTCCCATCCCTGAAAAAAAGCAAGGTAGGAATACTCCGTATAGAGTATTGTGAAGCAGTGAGAGGATTTTCATCCACGTTGAGCTTTGCAATCTTGACCCGGCCCGCATACTCTGAAGCCAGCTGATCAAGGACTGGTGACACCATATGGCAGGGACCACACCATGGTGCCCAACAGTCAACTATCACCGCACCTGGATACGAGAGCACCTTTATGCTGAATGTGCTATCCGTAACAGTCACAGGGTGGTCATGAACAGCACCTATTGTGAGAGGTCTTCGACACTTGCCGCATATCGGTTTATCCTGTAGCCTGTTCTTTGGTATTCGGTTTTTCGTGCCACAGTTTGAACACCGGATAATTGTGGTATCTTGATTAAATTTAAAAGTCCTCAAGAAAGTAAGTTTGGGGTTGATAAAAAAATTTGGAATAGAACTCAGAGAGTTTAAAGATATATGCTGTTAGCAGAAATATTAGGAAGACCTTGGACAGTGAAACATCCGTCAATATTAAATTTAGAGGGCATATACATTTTGATCTTCGTCTACTTTAAGCTCTATCCTTGTCAAGCCCTTATCAAGTTCGAAAACCGAGCTGTGTCTGTATACAGATCCATCCTCAGCATTGAAAAGAGAGAGGTGGGTCTCGCACAGTAACATATTAATTTGTTCATCCCATTCAATATCGCCTCCTGCATGAGGGCAGATGGCGATGTATGCAGCCAGCTTGTCTTCCTTGGTTCGAACCAATATGGCCTTCTCACCATTATGGCTGAAAAGCAGTGACCCTCCATGTTGAATATCTTTTAGATTAGCTATCTTTTCCATCATGTCATCCTCCTGCCCATATCAGGCTATTTTTTCTTGGCTTTCCCTCTCCTGTTCTTTTTCTCATCTTTTTCCTCTTCTTCACCAAATTTTTTCAGCCCCTCGGCCAATTCCATCAACTTTTCATTAACCAAATAATTGATTGTCCCTTTTGGGAAGGTCCCGTCAGATTGCTTTTCCCCGGCCTCTTTATCGGTCAGGATCTCGATTCCTTCATCAATGGTTTTTACAGCATATATATGGAATTTTCCCTCTTTCACCGCATCTACCACATCTTTACGAAGCATGAGGTCTTTGACATTGGTTTCAGGTATCATAACTCCCTGCTGACCGGTAAGCCCTATTTTGCTGCAACAGTCATAGAATCCCTCTATCTTTTCATTGACCCCACCGATGGCCTGTGCCTCTCCCTTCTGGTTTACGGAACCTGTAACTGCTATATACTGCTTAATAGGGATACCGGAAAGGCTGGAAAGCAGGGCATAGATTTCAGTGGAAGAAGCGCTGTCCCCATCCACACCGCTGTAAGACTGCTCAAAGGCAATGCTGGCGCTCATAGTTAAAGGTTTATCCTGAGCATACTTTTTTCTCAAATATCCACCTAAAATAAGCACACCTTTACTGTGGGTGCTGCCAGACAGCTCGGCTTCTCTCTCAATATTGATGATTCCTGAACGACCCATAGAGGTGGAGGCGGTAATACGAGAAGGTTTTCCGAACACATAGTCCCCCATGTTATAAACGGCAAGCCCGTTAACTTGGCCGACTACCTCTCCATCCACATCGATCATTAAGGTCCCCCTATCAATCATTTCCTGAATATGCTCTTCAATCATGTTGGATCTATATACCCTGGCTTCAATGGCCTTATCTACATGGTCTTCCTGTATCACTGATTTGTTTTCCTGGTCGGCCCAGTAATCGGCCTCTTGGAGAAGGTCTGTTATGGCAGGAAAACTTGTAGCAATTTTTTCTTGTCTCCCGGACAGGCGAACAGCATGTTCTATAAGTGCAGCAATTGCTGTTCTGTCAAAGGGCTTCAATTTATCCTCATCTTTTTTCATTTTGATAAACTCTGCAAATTGACGGATGGACTCCGCGTTTTTGTCCATGGATGTGTCAAAGTCTGCCCTTACCTTAAAGATCTTTTTAACATCCTCGTCATAGGCCAGGAGCAGATGATACAGGTACTCATCTGAGATGATGACCACCTTAATATCCATCTCAATGGGTTCTGGTTTTAAACCTGTGGTTGTGAACAGGTAAAAAGGGTCATAAGTCTGAATCTCCATTTTTTCTGTTTTTAGAGATCTCTTGAGCGCCGGCCATACACCCGGTTCCATAATGGCATCGAGAAGATTCAGAACCAGATAGCCCCCATTGGCCTTGATAAAAGATCCTGCCTTGATCTTGCTAAAATCTGTCCTCCACACCCCGCTTCGATCAACAACTCTTTCAATGCTGCCGAAAAGATTCCGGTAAGTCGGATAGGATTCGATAATAACCGGAGGGCCCTTTTGATCTCCATTATCCACTATGAGGTTAACCTGATAAGGCTGAAAAGAGTCGCCTTCAGGGGAAAGGAAAGAAAGCCCGGGAATAGCTTGCTGTGTCTGGGGTGTAAAAATTTGGAGATTCTCGATCATATCCTCAATCATGTCATCAAAATAATCATCGATCTCTTTGTTTTTATAGTTATCCTTTACAGGTGAAGCCAGCTCTGTGGCCATTTTCGTGAACATCAAACGGTCCATTTTCTCTACTTCTCCCCGGACCTCTTTTTGCAAAGCCCTGAGATCGAGGGAGATCTGCTCTATCTCATCTCTTAGCTTTGCCTGTTTTTTTTTCAGTTCTTCAAACTCTTCCTTTGGGAACCTTCCTTTTTCAACCATTTCTTCAAGCTGGTCAATATGTGTAGGATTCCCATCAACCAAAGGCACGACCTCAGGACGTTTAATCTGTCCCACCTGTATATCCACAAGGGCGAATCCCTCCCCTCTTACTTTCTTATCCAGGTTTTTGAAGAATTCCTTGCCCTTTTTCTCATATTCCTCCATAATCTCTTTCTTTCGGTTAAGATAATCCTGACTCTCAAAAAACCTGGGGATATCCTTCTTCAGGGTTTCAACAAAATTGCGAACATCTTTCTTGAATTTGCGCCCCGTCCCTGGCTTGAGCCTCAGGAGGATGGGTGCCTCAGGGTTTTTGAAGTTATTGACATAGCAGTAGTCATCTGGCACTCTATCCTTCTTTTTGGACATCTCTTCAAGTAATTTTCTAACTGTGGACATTCTGCCTGTTCCTGCCATTCCCGTGACAAAAACATTGTATCCCTGTTTGTCCATACCCATACCAAAACGGAAGGCCTCCACACCTCTTTTTTGGCCGATAATCTCTTTTAGAGGCTCAAGGTCTTCAGTGGACTCAAATGACAGGGTGGCTGGATCAAGTCGCCATCTGAGTTTATCAACAGGCACTTTTTTATCTGATTCTTTCTTGGGCATCTATGAACTCCTCATATTTGTCATTTGTCGAACATGCTCAATAAAGCGTAGAAAATGTAGGGTCGGCCTGCCCTCCCCGTCCCGAGACCGGTACGGGATCGGGAGGCGCGACAATTCTGGGTATTGTATATCTGAATCATTCTTTGTAGGGTCGGGTTTTATACCCGACCGTAAACCGGTGGCATGTAAAATGCCACCCTACATCTGGATGTTGAATTGGGTTTTATACCCGACCTCAAACAGGTGGCATATAAAATGCCACCCTACATTTGTATGTTGGTTCAGGTTTTATAACATACAATAAGTCCATAGGATATTGAGCAATTACCATTTGTCAGTTGTGGGTTGTTAGTGATCAGTTGCAAAGAAAAACAAGAGACAAGGGAGAGTAAACAACTGACAAAAGCTGATTACTTTACCTTGATTTTGACTCTTTGAGATATCCCTGGCTTACATTTAGGCATAATGATAGTTACCATACCCTCTCTATAGGTGGCCTCAACATCCTCAATCATAACCCGGCAGGGGAGTTGAAGGCTGCGAGAGAAAGAGCCATAACTTCTTTCCATTCTATGATAATTCTCACTTTCTTGAACAAACTCCTGTTTCATCTCTCCTTTAATGGTAAGGAGATCATCGGTGATGGATATATCCAGATCCTCCGGATTTAGGCCTGGAATTTCGGCCTTGATAATTAAATTATCCTCTGTCTCATATAGGTCTATAAAAGGAACCTCTCTGGAAGTTCTTGGGAAGTGAGGCATACCAAAATCGTCCCATAGCCTGTCAAAGAGACGGTCCATGTCTCTTCTCAATTTATTGATCTCCTGATTCTTCCATATGATCAGTCCTGGCATTATTAAACCTCCTTCTTATTTTCGGAAGAGTTTGCTACAAACACTTTCATTTTAAAAACTACCTTCCTAATATGCAAGGAATTTTCTATATTAGTACTTTAATCTCTTTGCCGCCTACATGGTTCAATGAATTCAATAATTTTTTCTGAGTACTTATCTTTTTGAATAAGCTTTTCCAGTATAATGATAGCCTGATTAAGAAGTCCCAAAAAATCCGGTCAGAAATATATTTTCTATAAGCTTTGATGATCATGTATAATGTTCCTGAAAATTTATAGCTATGAGTCAAACTTTATTAGCAGTAACAGGCACTTATAATAATGGAGTCCGAAATGGTTAAAATTCTTGCTATTTATGGTAGTCCACGTCGCAGGGGGAATACATCTTTGTTACTTAAAAAGGCTGTTAAGGGAGCAATTGAAGCAGGTGCTGAAGTAGAAGAGGTGGTACTTCGTGATCTGAAGATGTCTCCCTGCCTTGAAATCTATGGCTGTAAAGAAACCGGCCGTTGTGTTATCCAGGATGATTTCCAGCAAGTTTATGATAAGCTTTTATCATGCCAGGGTTTAATGCTGGCCTCCCCCATATTTTTTTATACAGTAAGTGCTCAGACCAAAATACTTATGGATCGTTGTCAATCACTGTGGGTTAAGAGATACTGGCTGGAAAAGGACACCATTGAAAGGCCTAAAGCCAAACGCAAAGGGCTATTTATTTCAGTAGGAGCTACCAAAGGGAAAAAACTCTTTGAGGGGACCCTTCTCAGCATCCGCTATTTTTTTGATATTCTTGATGTAGAGCTCTGGCGATCCCTTTTGTATCGTAGTTTAGATTTCGAGAGAGATGTATTGGGGCATCCGGAGTATTTAAAAGAAGCATATGAGGCAGGGAAAGAATTGGTCCAGGCCATTAAAATGTGATCAAAAAGAATGCATTATTAAAAATAGTTGACAAGTTTATATCTAATTAATAAAATTAGTAATCATTACTATTTATTTTTAAGACCTTAAGGTTCCCTCACAACAATAAAACGATAGATATTTAAAAACATGTTATTCCCACGTAATTATTCAAGGAAAAATATGAAAACAGGAGGTATAAAATGGCTGAATTGAAAGGAAGTAAAACAGAAAAAAACCTGCAAACAGCCTTTGCTGGAGAATCCCAGGCCAACCGCAGGTATCTCGCCTTTGCAAAACAGGCTGAAAAAGAAGGCTATCCACAGGTTGCAAGACTTTTCAGGGCAGCAGCCGAGGCCGAGACCGTCCACGCCCATGCCCATCTCAGGACCCTTGGGGGCGTCAAGAGTACTGCCGAAAACCTTAAAGAGGCTATTTCCGGAGAAACCTATGAATTCACGAAGATGTATCCGACCATGATCGAAGATGCCAAAGACGAGGGCAACAAGGCGGCTGAGCGAAATTTTATTTATGCCAATGAGGTTGAAAAGGTACACGCTGCCTTATACCAGAAGGCTTCAGACAATCTGGAAGCCCTTGAAGAGAAGGACTACTACGTTTGTTCTGTGTGCGGTTATACATGCGAAAATGATCCACCGGAGAAATGTCCTGTATGTGATGCTAAAACAAGTGCCTTTTTTAAAGTAGAGTGAATGATTTAGGAAGAAGGGAGATTCCATCATGAATAATATAATGAAGGGTATTCCAATGTCGGTGGCAACCTTTATCATCTCTCTGGCACTTCTCCATTGCTTGGCCTTTGGGAGCAAGCTGCCTCCTGAAAAAGGGGATGTGTTGCCGGAGATAAAAATACCGGTGCCTGTGAATGCTACTGATAGGAATTATCTGGGTCTCAGAAGTATAGGGTTTTTCAAAATACCTCAGATTAAGGCCAAGGTTGTTATCATTGAGATCTTCAGCATGTATTGCCCCCACTGCCAGAGGGAGGCACCAGAGATCAACCGGCTATATAGCATTATTGAAGGTAACCCGGATCTGAAAGACAAAATCAAATTGATAGGGATAGGCGCAGGAAATTCATCCTTTGAGGTTAATGTATTCAAAGAGAAATATAATGTCCCCTTTCCCCTTATACCAGATGTGGATTTTTCCATCCATAAATGCTTGGGGGAGGTCAGAACTCCATATTTTCTGGGTGTCAAAATCAATGATTATGGGACACATCAGATCTTTTATTCCAAGCTCGGTGAATTCAAAGGGGCAGAGCTATTTCTGGATTTAATGCTTCAATTATCAGGATTAAAGTAGGAGATATAACATGAAAAAATGTGGCAATCTCATGTTAGTTTTTGGAATGATATCTGCTTTTTTATGGAGTGCAACTGCCTTTGGCCTTTCAGATGCATTCAAGAATAATATCTATAACCCCGGGATTCTCAAGCCCATTGATAGTGTTCTGAAAGTAGAGGTGGGTGACAGAGCCCCTGGCTTTTCTCTTCCGGCGATCTCTGGTGGAAGGATTTCACTTGGCCGGTATCGAGGGAAAAAGAATGTGGTTCTCTCCTTTGTTCCTGCGGCATGGACGCCCGTTTGCTCAGATCAATGGCCAGGTTACAATATTGTAAAAGATATTTTCGATAAGAACAATGCCATACTTCTTGGTATTACGGTAGATAACATCCCGACCCTGTTTGCATGGACAAATCAGATGGGCAAGTTATGGTTTCCAGTTCTTTCCGACTTCTGGCCCCACGGTTCTGTGGCTGACAGATATGGCGTCTTACGTTCTGATGGGCTTTCAGAAAGGGCAATCTTTGTAATTGATAAAAAAGGGATCATTCGATATATTGGTGTAAACAATATCAATAAGAGACCTCGACTTGAGGTGCTGGTAAAGGAGCTTGAAAGGCTGGAGAAATAGACTGTGAACTCAGAGGATTTCTTAGGATCCAACCAGAAATACAGAATGACCAACCAGCGCCAGGTTATTCTGGAAGAAATCAGGAAGGTCAATACCCATCCTACAGCAGATGATGTATATGAAATGGTGCGCAAAAGACTGCCCCGTATAAGCCTGGGAACTGTTTATCGTAACCTTGAAATTTTATCCACACGCGGTTTGATACAAAAAATTGGACCCGTATCCAGCCAAATGCGGTTTGATGGCATTACAAAAAACCACTATCACCTTCGTTGTATTTATTGTGGCAGTGTAGAAGACGCTCCATTCGATCCAGCGGAAAACCTGGAGAATGCTATTCGCGAGAAAAACGATTACAATATAATAGGTCACAAACTTGATTTTATCGGGATATGTCCAGGATGTGAGGAAAAAAGGAAATCTTTTTCATAATAAAGAATAGGACATTGTTATTACGGAGAGCATTAAATAGTTTACATTTTTGATTTTATTTATTGAAGCCAAAATATTAAAAGATGTAGGGGTTCGATTTATCGAACCCTGGCCCAGACCTGACTTTCCAGAACCTGAGAATTCTCCGAAGCTATCGCGCCAGGGCGGGTCCGCTTTCGGGCTTGATGCCTGCCCGCAGCAGGCGGGAATCAAGCCCCTACGGTTGATTAATTAAATAGTATAGGAAATTCCTTTTTTCAAACGTAGCGCAGGGCTTCAGCCCTGCATCTCAATGGCAGAGCTAAAGCTCTGCACTACAAGTACGTACCGAAGGTGCGTTATGTTCTACATATCTGGGTCATAAAGCACAATGAAAAATGTAAACAACATTATTCTCTCATTAATAATCAGGGAGGGGAAAAATGCCTAAGGCACTTATTGTTTATACTACGAGGACTGGAGAGACAAAAAATATTGCCGAACTCATTGCCGAAGGAATCCGTTTCAGCGGCGCTGAAGCGCAGGTGGTAAATGCAAATCAAGTCAAGAAAGAGGATGATCTTGAAGGTTTCGAAGCCTATGTGTTTGGATCTGCCACCTACCACGGGGAGATGATGCAGGGAATGAAAAAACTTCTCTTTCTTGCTGAGAAAGTCAATCTGGAAGGTAAGCCAGGAGGAGCCTTCGGCGCATTTGGCTGGAGCGGAGAGGCATCGTACCGTATCTATGAGACCATGAAGAATATCTTTAAAATGGATATGGTAAGTGGTCCATTACGATTAAAGTCATCCGGGCTAGAAGGCGGGAAACAAATGGCCCAGGATTATGGGCGAGAGATAGGGAAAAAATTGGCGTAATAAAATAATTTAAGAAGGAGGTAATCATGACTACTCCAAGACATTGCCCAGGATTTGAGCAGTTTAAGAGCTTGAAGGCTTTAGTATGCAAATGCCCCAACTGCGGAAAGGAAAAGGAGATATTTTCGGACGAGTATGACAAAAAACATGTGTGCGCCGGATGCGGCAAAGAGATCGATTTTACCAAATGTACTATTGAAGGGGCAGGGGGAACTTAAAAGCGGTTTAAAGTTTAAGGAATAAGGCGCTGTAAGGATACTACCCAGCACAAAGCAAAGGAGGACCAAATGAACCCAAAGACTCTTCATCAGATCAGTTATGGTCTCTATATTGTCACTGCAAGGAAGGGTGACAAGATCAATGGCCAGATAGCAAACACAGTGTTTCAGATCACCTCTAAACCACCTACGCTTGCCGTAAGCATCAATAAAGAGAATTATACTCATGAGTTCATCAAAGAGAGCCAGTCCTTAGTAGTGAACGTGCTGGACAGAGATACTGCAATGGTCTTTATAGGGCGCTTCGGGTTTAAATGCGGCAGGGATATCGACAAATTTGACGGTATAAAGCATCGGTTAAGTCAACTGGGTAATCCAATTCTTGAGGAAAACAGTACGGCGTTCTTAGAGGTGAGAGTTGATAAAGAAATTGATGTGGGCACCCATACAATTTTTATTGGTGAGGTTGTCGATGCAGATATCATAAGTGACGGTGAACCTCTGACCTATGCCTTTTATCATCTTGTAAAAAAGGGTAAGGCACCAAAGGCTGCCCCCACATACATTGATGAATGATTCGTATTAGACCATACATCTTGCAATGTGTTACAAATTTCTTGGCATATGTTTGAGCTATTCCCAAGTAACTGCAACGTAAATCTACAAGCTTCAGAAGAAATTAATTGTTTGTCCGGTTTAAACTGAAAGGAGGTGGATTAAGGCAAAGAGTAATAAGGGAGAAATCTTTATCTACGAAAGGAGGGTGACATCATGAAAGAAAAATATTTAACCACCAACCAGGGTGTCCCGATCACTGACAACCAGAACTCGTTAACCGTTGGAGAACGCGGTCCTGTGTTGTTGCAGGATGTCCAGTTTATTGAGAAGATGGCTCACTTTGACAGGGAACGCATCCCGGAGAGGGTTGTCCACGCCAAGGGGGCAGGGGCACATGGCTTCTTTCAGGTTTCCAAGAGCATGGATCCCTATACCAAGTCGAAATTCCTCCAGGATCCAGAGAAAAAGACCCCTGTATTTGTAAGGTTTTCAACGGTCACGGGAGGAAGGGGTTCTGCTGATACTGTGCGGGATCCCCGTGGCTTTGCAGTTAAGTTTTATACCGGAGAAGGTATCTATGACCTGGTTGGAAACAATCTCCCGGTATTTTTCATCCGAGACGCTATCAAGTTCCCTGATATGGTTCATGCCTTTAAGGGCGCACCTGATAGCAATATCCCGTCGGCCTCTTCCGCTCACAACCGCTTCTGGGATTTTATATCCCTCACCCCGGAATCAACCCACATGATTACCTGGCTTTTTTCAGACCGCGGCACGCCAAAGAGTTACAGGATGCAAGAGGGTTTTGGCGTCAATACCTATGTCTGGGTAAACGCCGAGGGAAAGGCTGTGTATGTGAAATACCACTGGAAACCGAAATTGGGTGTTAAGAACCTTGATCGGCATGAAGCAACTCGGCTGGCCGGTGTCGATCCCGATTACCTTACCCGTGATCTCTACGATGCGATTGCCAACGGTGGAGAGGTTGAATACGAGCTCAATGTCCAGTTGATGGAGATCGCTGACGAATTAAAGCAAAATTTTGATCCACTTGATGC
>Ga0114930_10004174_pt1 | contig 12300 bp, 9 predicted proteins | sample AnhtaG_FD_87300 | JGI IMG/M metagenome (GOLD analysis project Ga0114930, IMG submission 87300) | Deep subsurface microbial communities from Anholt, Denmark to uncover new lineages of life (NeLLi) - Anholt_01485 metaG | ecosystem: Environmental > Aquatic > Marine > Oceanic > Sediment | place... | reverse complement strand
GAATCTCACCGACCAGTCGTTGCGGATCGGCGGTGGGATCGTGCTGTTTCTGATTGCGATCCGCATGGTCTTCCCGCATCCGGACGGCCCGTTCGGCAACGACACACGCGGCGGCGAGCCATTGATCGTGCCGCTCGCGATTCCGGCGCTAGCCGGTCCGTCGGCGCTGGCGACGGTGATGCTGCTGACCTCGCAGGCGCCCGGCAAGACGCTGGAATGGGTTGCCGCGCTGACGGTGACGATGCTGGCTTGCGCGATTGTCCTGATGCTGGCGGAGCGTATCCAGAAGTGGCTCGGCGAGCGCACGATGATGGCGTTCGAGCGGCTGATGGGACTCGTGCTGGTGGCGATCTCGGTGGAGATGATTCTCGGCGGGATCCGCTCGTTCGTTCACCAGTTGTGAGTGACGAACAGTGAGTTTCTATCCGCGCAGCACTGGCAAGTGAGCGCTGCGCCAAACAAAAAGCGGCCCGCGGGCCGCTTTTTGTTTGCGCGTGCTGATCGATCCTGCCGCGTCTTTTCCGCCGTCGCTTATGCCCCGTCCGTCAACGCGCGAATGGTGGGCAGGTTGCGCCAATATCCCTTCGCATCCATCCCGCAGCCAAATACATAGCGGTCCGGCACTTCGAAGCCGCAGAAATCCGGGCGCAAAGGCTTGGCCTTCGGAATGATCTTTTCGCACAGCACGGCGCTCATGAAGCGCTTCGCGCCCATCTCGAGGATGCGGTCGCGGATTGCCGCCATGGTCTCGCCTTCGTCGAGGATATCGTCGAGCACCAGCACGACACGATCCTTCACCGATTCGGCCGGCGCCACGCGCCACTGCATCTCGCTGCCGCCCTTGGTGGTGTTGCGATAGCGGGTGAGGTGGATGTAGTCGAATTCGAGCGGGAAATCGAGGTGCGGCAACAGCATGCCGGTAAACACCGCCGCGCCGCCCATCACCGACAGCACGAGCGGGAACTCCTCGCTCATTTCGGCAGCGATGGCCGTGGCCATCCCGCTGATTGACGCGGTGACGTCGTGGGCCGACACGATTTCTTCGGAGTGGCGGAATATGTGGAGAGCTTCTTCGCGATTCATGACGTCTGGCGGGGAGTATCTGTATACATTAGTGTAGAAAAGAACGACGGCGAGAACGACGGCGCGCGCTACAGCATATACCCGTGCGTCCCGAAGCGCGCGCCCTGGTCGTAGAGATGGCCCGGCGGACCGGGTCCATCCAGCTCCTGCTGGCTCTAGCGCATGCCGGGCAGCATGCCCTTCATGCCGCGCATCATCTTCTGCAGGTTGCCGCCCTTGAGCTTTTTCATCATGGTGCGCATCTGTTCGTACTGATTCAGCATCCGGTTGACCTCCTGCACCTGGACGCCTGCGCCGGCCGCGATGCGGCGCTTGCGGGTGGCCTTGATCAGCTCGGGCTTGGCGCGCTCGGCGGGGGTCATCGAATTGATGATGCCTTCCATGCGGCGCATCTGCGACTCGGCCATGCCCATGTTGGCGCCCGCCGCCGCCTGCTGGAACTGCGCGGGCAGCTTGTCCATCAGCGAGGACAGACCGCCCATGCTCTTCATTTGCGTGAGCTGCGCGCGGAAATCGTTCAGATCGAAGTCGCCGCCTTTCTTGACCTTGTCGGCGAGCTTCTGCGCGGCCTGGACGTCGACACCGCGCTGCGCTTCTTCGACGAGGGCGAGAATGTCGCCCATGCCGAGAATCCGGTTCGCCATGCGGTCCGGATAGAACACTTCCAGGCCGTCGAGTTTTTCGGCGACACCGACGAACTTGATCGGCTTGCCGGTCACATGACGCACCGACAGCGCGGCGCCGCCACGCGAATCGCCGTCGAGCTTGGTCAGCACCACGCCGGTGAGCGGCAACGCGTCGCTAAACGCCTTTGCCGTGTTGACCGCGTCCTGGCCGAGCATGGCGTCGACCACGAACAATGTTTCCGCCGGTTTCAACGCGCTGTGCAGCGCGGCGATTTCCTGCATCATTGCTTCGTCGATACCGAGACGGCCGGCGGTGTCGACCAGCAGCACGTCGTGATAGTGGCGCTTGGCCCAGTCGACTGCGGCGCGCGCAATGTCCACCGGTTTCTGATCGGGTTCCGACGGGAAGAAGTCTGCGCCCACCTGCTCGGTCACCGTCTTCAACTGCGCGATAGCAGCGGGGCGGTAGACGTCGCACGAAACGGTGAGGACCTTCTTCTTGTACTTCTCGCGCAGCAGCTTGGCGAGCTTGCCGACCGTGGTGGTTTTACCGGCGCCTTGCAGACCGGCCATCAGGATGACGGCCGGCGGGGTGACGGCGAGATTGAGTTCGACCGCCTTGCCTTCGTAGTCGCCGCCGATGATCGCGGTCAGTTCGCGCTGCACCACGCCGACGAGCGCCTGGCCGGGCGAGAGGCTGCTGATGACTTCCTCGCCGAGCGCTTTTTCTTTCACCTTGGCGATGAATTCGCGCACGACAGGCAGCGCCACGTCGGCCTCAAGGAGCGCGAGGCGCACTTCGCGCAGCATCTCCTGGGTGTTCGCCTCGGTGAGCCGGGCTTCGCCGCGCAGCGTCTTGACGACGCGCGCCATCCGTTGAGTCAGATTGTCGAGCATGGGGAGCGATGAACAGTGCGGCCGGAGCGGGGCGCGACGCGGGTTACGTCGCGGAACTGGGGCCTAGTGTAAACTTCGAATATGGATATTGTACTGTATGCCCTCACTGCGCTCCTGTACGGCGGACTCGCCGTCGCAGGCTGGCGCTCGCACCGGCACACCGCGTTGCGCCCGGTGCTGGAGAGCGTGCCGGCGCTGCCGGCCGCCGCCAGCACGCCGGCGGTCGCGGCGTTCAGCGCGCCGGGCCGGTTGCTCTTGCTGGTCGCGCTGCTCGCGCACGGCGTGCTGCTGCACACCACCATCTTCCCGCAGAACGCCATGGTGTTCGGTTTTGCGTTCGCGCTCTCCGCGATGTTCTGGCTCGGCGCCGGCATTTACTGGATTGAGAGCTTTTTCTTCCCGCTCGACGGCCTGCGCCTGCTGGTGCTGCCGCTCGCCTGTGTGGCCTCGCTGCTGCCGCTTGGCTTCGGCGGTGTGCGGGTGCTGTCGTATTCGGCCGCTCCGATGTTCAAGCTGCACTTCCTGATTGCCAACATTGCCTACGGCCTGTTCGCGATCGCGGCGCTGCATGCGGTGCTGATGCTGCTGGTGGAGCGGCGTCTGCATGCGATGCGCGGCGGTGTGCTGCAGCGTCAAAGCGCCGCGGCCGGCAATGGCTGGCTGTCGAGCTGGCTCGACACGCTGCCGCCGCTGCTCACGCTGGAAAAGCTGCTGTTCCGCCTGATCAGCGCCGGCTTTGTGCTGCTCACGCTGACCCTGCTCTCGGGAATCCTGTTCAGCGAACAACTGGTCGACCGCGCGCTGCGGCTCGACCACAAGACGGTGTTCGCGATTCTCTCGTGGCTGATGTTCGGCGCGCTCCTGACGGCCCGCAAGGTGTCGGGCTGGCGCGGCCGCGCGGCGTTGCGCTGGGTGTTGGCGTCGTTCGTGGCGCTGCTGCTCGCGTACGTCGGCAGCCGTTTCGTATTCGAGGTGCTGTTGCACCGTCCTGTGGTGTGATCGTTCCATGCGACAAATTTTTCTGCTGATCCTGATGTTCGTCATCGGCCAATGGCTGGTGAAGGCGCTGCGTCGCGCCGAAGCACAAAACGCGCAGCGCACCGGCGCTGCGGGTGCCGGCGGCCGGGCTGCCGGAAATGGCGCGACCGCAGGTAACGGCGCCGGTGCGCAGCAAGCCCGCCCGGCAAAAGCGCCGCAACTGGCGGAGCCGATGATCCGTTGCGTCGAGTGCGGCGTGCATGCGCCGGCGAGCGACTCGGTGGTCGTCGCAGGCGAGCCGTTCTGCTGCCCGGCCCACGCGCAACGTCACGCTGCGCGGCCGACCGGACGCGACGCCCGATGAGCGTTGGCTTCACCGTCGACGCCGACGGCTGGGTGAGCGCCGCGCGCAAGCTGCCCTCGCCGAACTTCGAGGCGCGTCCCGAAGGCGCGGTGCCGAGTCTGATCGTGGTGCACAACATCAGTCTGCCGCCCGGCGAATTCGGCGGCACGGCGATTGCTGAGCTGTTCCTGAACCGTCTCGATTGCGACGCGCATCCGTACTACGACAGCCATCTGCGTGGCGTGCGCGTGTCCGCGCATTTCGTGATCCACCGCGACGGCGCACTTGAACAATATGTCTCGTGCGATCAGCGCGCGTGGCATGCCGGCGCGTCCAATTTTTTCGGCCGTGAGCGCTGCAACGACTTTTCCATCGGCATCGAACTGGAAGGCAGCGACGCAACCGCATTCGAAGCGCCGCAATATGAGACGCTCGGCGCGCTGGTGAAGGCGCTGGCGGCTCGCTACCCGGTCGAGGCGCTCGCCGGTCACTCGGACATTGCACCGGGCCGCAAGACCGATCCTGGGCCGCATTTCGAGTGGCCCCGCCTGCAGCGCGACAGCGCGCTCACCGATCGGTATTTCCCCTATCTCAAGTTTTCTCCCGACGCGCCGTAGCGACCCCGCGCGACACCTCTTCAACTTGCGTGAAATATGCGCAGAGCAAGGCACAGCTTCGTTCTCCGGGCAGCGCCGTGATGCGGCGTGAGATGAAAAGTCAACCCCGCAAGGCCAAATAAATCAATTTGCGCTGTCCTGAAACTACACTATACTTGGTGCTAGGGATTCAGTTTTGCACTATATCTTGTGTTGTCAGGCGGCGCCCCGCTCACCGAGCATGGCGCCGCAAGCCTTCCAGACAGCGAAAAAAACATTCCTGCGGCGCAGCCGGTCAAGAACCGGCGGCATCCAGAAGCATTCAGGAAAGAGGCTTAGCAAGTGATCGCGACACCGACAATGAAGACCACCAACGATTCGAACCTGGCTTCATTGTTGTCGCATCCCGCCACCTGGCTCAGCCAGCCTTTTTCCTGCAACCCATCGCTTGCGCTCGCGGCGGCGCAGCGTTCGTACTAATCCGCGAATCCTCTTCGCACAATTCCAGGACCAGGAGCTTTGCACATGCAAACCACCGATAACGTATCGACCCGGTACGAGGGCGCAACCACTGGCCAGACCTTCGGCGGCCAGGCGCCGGGCGCACAGGCGCTCGCCCCGCAGGCGACCTTCGCCGACTACAAGGTGATCCGCCGCAACGGCAGCGTCGTGTCGTTCGAGCCGTCGAAGATCGCCATTGCCGTGACGAAGGCCTTCCTGGCCGTCAACGGTGGTCAAGGCGCAGCGTCGGCACGCGTGCGCGAACTGGTCGAGCAACTCACGCAAAGCGTGGTGCGCGCACTGCTGCGCAGCCGTCCGAACGGCGGCACCTTCCATATTGAGGACATCCAGGATCAGGTCGAACTCGCGCTGATGCGCGGCGGCGAGCATAACGTCGCTCGTGCGTACGTGCTGTATCGCGAGAAGCGCACCCAGGAACGCGGTCATGACGCGGCTGACGCGCCGGCCGGCACGCCGGGCCTGACGGTCACCGACGGTGGCGTGGTGCGTCCGCTGGATATGGCGGCGCTGCGCGGCATCATCGAGTCCGCCTGCGCCAACCTGGGCGACGCTGTGAGCGCCGAGCCGATCGTCGCGGAAACGGTCAAGAACCTGTACGACGGTGTGCCGATGAGCCAGGTCTACGACTCGGCCATCCTCGCGGCGCGCACGATGATCGAAAAGGACCCGGCGTACAGCCAGGTCACCTCCCGCATCCTGCTGCACACGATCCGCCGCGAGATCCTCGAAGAGGAAGTCACGCAGGCGGAAATGAGCACGCGCTATGCCGAGTACTTCCCGAACTTCATCAAGCGCGGCGTGCAAGCCGAGCTGCTCGACGAGAAGCTGCAGCAGTTCGACCTGAAGCGTCTCGGCGCCGCACTCGACGCCGAGCGCGACCTGCAGTTCGGCTACCTTGGCCTGCAAACGCTGTATGACCGCTACTTCCTGCATAGCGACGGCGTGCGGATCGAAATGCCCCAGGCATTCTTTATGCGTGTGGCAATGGGTCTCGCGCTGAACGAAATCGACCGCGAAGCGCGCGCCATTGAGTTCTACAACGTGCTGTCGAGCTTCGACTTCATGTCGTCCACGCCGACGCTGTTCAACTCGGGTACGCGCCGCTCGCAACTGTCGTCGTGCTACCTGACGACGGTGGATGACGACCTCGACGGCATCTACGAAGCGCTGAAGGAAAACGCGCTGCTGTCGAAGTTCGCCGGCGGTCTCGGCAACGACTGGACGCGCGTGCGTGCGCTCGGTTCGCACATCAAGGGCACCAACGGCAAGTCGCAAGGCGTCGTGCCGTTCCTGAAGGTGGTCAACGACACGGCGGTCGCCGTGAACCAGGGCGGCAAGCGCAAGGGCGCGGTGTGCGCGTACCTGGAATCGTGGCACCTGGACATTGAAGAATTCCTCGAGCTGCGCAAGAACACCGGTGACGACCGTCGCCGCACCCACGACATGAACACGGCGAACTGGATTCCCGACCTGTTCATGAAGCGCGTGCACGAAGGCGGCGACTGGACGCTGTTCTCGCCGTCCACCTGCCCGGATCTGCACGACAAGTTCGGCGCCGAGTTCGAAGCAGCTTACACAGCTTACGAAGACAAGGTTGCCCGCGGCGAGATCAAGCTGTTCAAGAAGATCCCGGCGGCGCAACTGTGGCGCAAGATGCTCGGCATGCTGTTTGAAACCGGCCATCCGTGGATCACGTTCAAGGACCCGTGCAACATCCGTTCGCCGCAGCAGCACGTGGGCGTCGTCCACTCGTCGAACCTGTGCACGGAAATCACGCTGAACACCAGCGACGCCGAAATCGCCGTCTGCAATCTGGGTTCGGTGAACCTGGTCGCCCACCTGAAGGAACAGGCGGACGGCACCCTGTCGCTCGACCACGACAAGCTGAAGCGCACCGTCAGCGTGGCCATGCGCATGCTCGACAACGTGATCGACATCAACTACTACGCGGTTGCCAAGGCGCGTAACTCGAACCTGAAGCACCGTCCGGTGGGTCTGGGCATCATGGGCTTCCAGGACTGCCTGCACCTGCTGCGCACGCCGTACGCGTCGGAAGAGGCGGTCAAGTTCGCGGATACGTCGATGGAAGCGGTTTGCTACTACGCCTATTACGCGTCCACGGAACTGGCTCAGGAACGCGGCCGCTACTCGAGCTACCGCGGCTCGCTGTGGGATCGCGGCATCCTCCCGCAGGACACGCTGAAGCTGCTCGCCGAAGCGCGTGGCGGCTATGTGGAAGTGGATTCGAGCGAGTCGATGGACTGGACGGAGCTGCGTGCGCGCATCGCCAACTACGGTATGCGCAACTCCAACTGCGTGGCCATCGCGCCGACGGCGACGATCTCCAACATCATCGGCGTGTCGGCCTGCATCGAACCGACCTTCCAGAACCTGTACGTGAAGTCGAACCTGTCGGGCGAATTCACGGTGGTCAACGACTACCTGGTGCGCGACCTGAAGGCGCGCGGCCTGTGGGACGAAGTGATGGTCGCCGACCTGAAGTACTTCGACGGCACGCTCTCGCGCATCGACCGTATCCCGGCCGACCTGCGCGCGATCTACGCCACGGCGTTTGAAGTCGATCCGAAGTGGCTGGTCGAAGCAGCTTCGCGCCGTCAGAAGTGGATCGACCAGGCGCAGTCGCTGAACATCTATATGGGCGGCGCGTCGGGCAAGAAGCTCGACGAGGTCTACAAGCTCGCATGGCTGCGCGGCCTGAAGACCACCTACTACCTCCGCACGATGGCGGCGACCCACGTCGAGAAGTCGACGGTGGCGCACGGCGCGCTGAACGCGGTGTCGTCGGGCGGCGGTGAAGGCTCGGGCGGCGCGGGTGGTGTGAGCGGCGGCGCGGCAGGCGGCTTCGGCATTGCCGGCGGCGCAGCGTCGGGCGGTCTGCAGGCGGCGGCAGCAACGCCGGCAGTCGCAGTCGAAGCGGCTCCGGAAGCCGACGGTCCGGTGTGCATGATGCGTCCTGGCGATCCGGGCTTCGATGAATGCGAGGCTTGCCAGTAACACGCACGTGTCGATGCCTGGCATTCGCCGGGTATCGACCGGGCACTCGTCTTGCGCGAGCTTCTGTCTGGTTGGTGGTCCGCGGTGATCTTCCAGTCGTGACCCCGCAGTGACCCGCAGTGACCGCGCGGCTACCGAGTAGTTACCCGAACGAAACAAGGCAGAGAGCGGGGCGCGCAAGAACAGGTAGAGCAGGCAGTTGAGCGGCGTGGCGGCGCAGACCGTAGCCGCATCGCTCAACCAGCCGATACAGCAAGGCAGCAACAGGCAGTACCCGGACACGAAGCGCTCGACATGAAGCGCTCGGCACATGAGCCACCCAGGCTCGCCAGCTCTCGCAACTGATTGAACTTCGCCTTGTTCGTGCTGACGAAACAGCAACAGCCAGGGCGACGCACAGAAGCCAGGCAACACACTTTGCAGTGCATCGAAATCACTTCGATTCGATGCTCACTCGAGACAGCGAAGCACTTCGACAACACATGTTTTGATCGCTTCGCATGAGGCGTCAGAGACAGTCTGTTGACCAAAGTGTTGTATGAACGTAGCAACGCGAATCGAAAACAGGATTTTTCATCAGCGAACTCTTTTGTCGCTCGTGAAAAGATGGTACAAACCGTTCTAAATTGATGGTGACATTTATGCTCAACTGGGATGACGAGATCACTGCCGTAACTCCCTCGAGCGCTACGCAACTGAACGAGTTGCGCAACGCTTCGGGATCGGCTGTCGGTACGCAAGTCGGAACGCGTCCCGCTCCTCACGCTCCCTCGGCTCAGGAAGTCTTCGCGAACGACATCGCTGTCGCTCCTGTCGCCGCCCGCGCCGCTACCCAATCTGCCGCTCAAGGCGCCGCTGCCGCTCCGTCCGCTGTGTCGGAAGCGCGCGTGAATGTTGCCGATAAGCGCATCATCAACGGCCAGACTGACGTCAATCAGCTGGTGCCGTTCAAGTACAAGTGGGCGTGGGAGAAGTATCTGTCCGGTTGCGCGAACCACTGGATGCCGCAGGAAATCAACATGTCCCGCGACATCGCCCTGTGGAAAGACCCGAACGGGCTGACCGAAGACGAGCGCCGCATCGTCAAGCGCAACCTCGGTTTCTTCGTTACGGCGGATTCGCTGGCCGCCAATAACATCGTGCTGGGCACCTACCGCCACATCACGGCGCCCGAATGCCGCCAGTTCCTGCTGCGCCAGGCGTTCGAAGAGGCGATCCACACGCACGCTTACCAGTACATCGTCGAATCGCTGGGTCTCGACGAAGGCGAGATCTTCAACGCGTACCACGAGGTTTCCTCGATCCGCGCGAAAGACGAATTCCTGATTCCGTACATCCACGTGCTGACCGATCCGGCCTTCAAGACCGGGACCGTCGAGGCAGACCAGACGCTGCTGCGCTCGCTGATCGTGTTCGCCTGTGTGATGGAAGGGCTGTTCTTCTACGTCGGTTTTACCCAGATCCTGGCGCTTGGCCGCCAGAACAAGATGACCGGCGCCGCGGAGCAGTACCAGTACATCCTGCGCGACGAGTCGATGCATTGCAATTTCGGCATCGACCTGATCAACCAGATCAAACTCGAAAATCCGCATTTGTGGACGGCTGAATTCCGCGCCGAAATCCGCGAAATCTTCAAGCAAGCGGTCGACCTTGAATATCGTTACGCAGAAGACACGATGCCGCGCGGGGTGCTCGGCCTCAATGCGTCCATGTTCAAGAGCTATCTGCGCTTCATCTGCAACCGCCGTTGCCAGCAGATCGGCCTCGATCCGCTGTACCCGAACGAGGAAAACCCGTTCCCGTGGATGAGCGAGATGATCGACCTGAAGAAGGAACGCAACTTCTTCGAGACGCGAGTGATCGAATATCAGACCGGCGGTGCACTGAGCTGGGAGTAATCCCGGGTGCGCTGCGGTTGAACGCAGTTGGAATGCGAACTCTTTGATGGGGATGCCGCCGGCCGAGGCCGCGGCAATTATGGTTAGGAGCAGAACCGCCTGATGCAAAGCATGCCCGGTGCGCCGCGTGCCTTCGCGGCCCACAAATATGACAGGCTCTTTGCGAACCCTTCAGTGGGATGGGCAAACTTCCCCCCGGAAAAAGCCGCTGGCCCGATGGCCGGCGGCCCGATCAAACGATTGCCGGCGTCGAGATCCGACGCTGACTGGACTTGGCGCGCGGTGCCCGATGGCACGGCGCGCCTTACCGTATTCATTAGCGTAAGCGCGCAGCACCTGCGTACGCCGATGAATAGCCCGCTTCGTAGCGCGCGCCCTGAGAAGCGTCCGCGGGAAGCGGGTTTTGACGAAGGGTGTAGTTTGAACTAACTCTCATCTGAAAACCTGAAGGAGAAAATGATGGTCACCATCAAGAAAAACGCTGTGAAGAAGGTTGCTGCGAAGAAAGCCGCAGCACCGGCAAAGAAAGCCGCTGCAAAGAAAGTTGCAGTGAAGAAGGTCGCAGCCAAGAAAGTCGCTGTGAAGAAGGTTGCAGCGAAGAAGGCAGCACCGGCTAAGAAGGTCGCAGCGAAGAAAGTTGCAGCCAAGAAAGTCGCCGTGAAGAAGGTTGCAGCGAAGAAGGCAGCACCGGCCAAGAAGGCTGCTGCGAAGAAAGTTGCGGTGAAGAAAGTTGCAGTGAAGAAGGTTGCAGCCAAGAAGGTTGCCAAGAAGGCAGCACCGGCGAAGAAGGCCGCTGCCAAGAAGGCGCCTGCGAAGAAGGCTGCCAAGGCTCCTGCTGCGAAGAAGGCTGCCAAGGCGCCTGCGAAGAAGGCCGCCAAGGCCCCCGCTGCACCTGCGAAGAAGGCTGCTGCTCCGAAGAAGGCTGTGGCGAAGAAGGCTGCACCGGCACCTGCTGCTCCCGCTGCAACGAGCGCAGCACCGGCAGCTACGGTGAAGACCGCGTTGAATCCGGCTGCAGCATGGCCGTTCCCGACCGGCAGCCGCCCGTAATTCGCTGACGAGTCGTTAGGCACATTTCGGTGTGTCCGATGATTGAGTAGCCCGTCAGTCTCGCTGCTCAATCACCGTCCCGTCGCTGGGTTTCCGGCGGCGGGATTTTTTTTGCCTGCTGTGTGAGCTCACCTGCACGAGCTCATCGGTATTGCCGCACAGCGTTTGCTATGGGCGAAAAAAAACGCATGCACAGGGGAGCACATGCGTTTGAGGTTGCCGCAGCGCCGAGCAACGGCGCAGGCGGCACAGGGGAAAGCTAGTGGGTGACGCGGGTCACGCCGCCGCTGGAGAGCAACCGCACGCGGTCGCCGGCCTGGAAGACCTCGCCCGTTGCGCTTTGCGTGATGGCGCGGATGTCGCCGTTATCGAGGCGCACCGTGATCTCGAGACCGTCACGCATTGCGACGCCGTTCTCGACCGCGTTACCGGCCACTGCACCGGCGATACCGCCGATGATGCCCGTGACGATCGAGCCGCGGCCGCCGCCGATGGCGCTGCCGGCCACTGCACCCAACGCGCCGCCGCCGATGGCGCCAAGGCCGCTCGGCTGGCCGTTGTTCGAACTGATCTTGACGGCGCGCACGCTGTCGACGGTGCCCATGCGGACCGTTTCTTCGCGCTGCGCCTGCGATGCCGTATAGACGTCGGCCGAACTGCTGTTATATGCACAACCCGACATAACCAGTGAGCCGACGATCAAGGCGGCTACTACCAGACGACTCGTTGTTTTCATTCCCTCACTCCAAATTAGCTCTTCGGCCTTACGGCAGGTCGTATCCAAACGCCTGCTTGAACCGTTCGTTGATTTCCGCCCGCGTGGGCGCGTAGTTTTGCGGCCCCTGATGCTCGATCTTGAGCGCACCCATCAGGCTTGCCAGGCGGCCCGTGGTGGCCCAGCCAAGCTGCTTCTCGATACCGTAGAGCAGGCCGCCGCGGAAGGCGTCGCCGCAACCGGTCGGGTCGAGCACCTGTTTGGCCGTGACAGCGGGAATCTCTTCGATGCCGTTTGCATGATGGATTTGCGAACCATGCTCGCCGCGCGTCACGATCAGCGCTTCGACCCGGCTGGCGATCTCTTCGGTCGACCAGCCCGTTTTGTCGCTCACCAGTTTGGCTTCGTAATCGTTGACAGCTACGTAAGTAGCAAGTTCAATCATGCGGCGCAGCGACGCACCGTCGAACAGCGGCAAACCCTGACCCGGATCGAAGATGAACGGCACGCCGGCCGCCGCCAGTCGTTCGGAGTGCTGGATCATGCCTTGATAGCCGTCCGGTCCCACGATGGCGAG
>Ga0114930_10004173_pt1 | contig 12301 bp, 12 predicted proteins | sample AnhtaG_FD_87300 | JGI IMG/M metagenome (GOLD analysis project Ga0114930, IMG submission 87300) | Deep subsurface microbial communities from Anholt, Denmark to uncover new lineages of life (NeLLi) - Anholt_01485 metaG | ecosystem: Environmental > Aquatic > Marine > Oceanic > Sediment | place... | reverse complement strand
TACATCGAAATATTTTACAATAGAGAAAGATTACATTCTTTTCTCGGGTATAATAGTCCTGAGGAATATGAAAAAATGACCATAGTCGCTTAACTAAGTGTCCGTTTTATCGGGGGAAGACCATACTACCTCTGATCAGATGGGAAAACTATGACAGTATTATTTTCTTTTTTTAAAATTACATGAACACCGGCTAACAATAAACACATCTCTTCCCTCCCCCTCGCATGAGGAGGACTAAGGTATCTTTAATCCAGTAAAAACTGCTCCCAAAAATAAAAGTTTGCCAGCTTCAGATACTCCAATACCACCCACTTAATATCTTCTCTATCCTTCCACCATTGATTAACATTAAAAGGGTCATACTTACTTGGACTAGAATAGATATTTATCTCTCTATCCAAACCGCTCAAGGCCTTTCTAAATATCTTTTTAGATCTGCCGGAATGATATTTTGAAGTGACTAATATGATTGATTCTATTGCTCTATTATTCCTAATATATTCTCTAATGATCAACGCTTCGTCCTGCGTGCTTTTGGCACTACCTTCAAGGATTAGTATATTTTCCTCTGGAACTCCTAAGTCTATTGCAGCCATCTTGCTTAATTGGGCACTTCCCGGTGGTATTTCTGCTCCTCTTTCCACAAAGATATCGTAGTCAACCCTATAGCTATTAGCAAAGACTATTTTGTCAGAATATCTTGCATTATATATATCCACTGCTTGCAGTATCCTGTCAGGTACGCTTCCCGTGAGAACTACAATCATGTCACTTTCTTGCAACTCATCTTCAGCTACCAACCATTGCCCTAAATTAGGTATTAGAAATACGCTTACAAAAATAAAAAAAGCAAAAAGTATCACCAAAATAGTCGTTATCTTTTTGCCAGTAAATATACTATATTGTTTCATTCACACTTTTTCCCTTGTTATTCCCATTCCTTTATTATCATTCCTGTGAAAACAGGAATCCAGTATTTGCATTTTATCTTAGTCATTTCCACTCTTTTATTGTCATTCCCGTGAAAACGGGAATCCAGAACATTACCGCTATCCGCTAACTTGCATTTTTCTCAACCGGTAAACTGGCTAACAGAGTAAATGGACAACTAATACTGATTGGCAGACCGGACGACCGGCAGACTACCCACACTTGCAACTTGCAACTTGTATTTTAAACTAGCCTGTCCCCTTTTATTCCCTTTTACTCCTCCTCAAAAGTTCCCTTAACCTTCTCTACTATTCCCTCAACAGACATTCCATATACTTTCCTAAGATACTCTTGATCTCCTACAATACTTGAAAAACATCCTGGCAATCCTACCATTTGTAGCCTTGCTCTGGGCTGAGACATCTGGGCTAATATCTCAGAAACAGCACCTCCTAAACCCCCAATAAGGGTATGTTCTTCAATAGTCACTATTAGTTTAACCCTCTCTGCAATATCTTCTACTATCTCTCTATCAAAAGGTTTTAAAGTATGCATACTATAAAGTCCAATACTTAGCCCTATATTATCTAATCTCTTTCTCGCCTTATATGCATTACCCAAAATACCACCAGTAGAAATTAGAGCAATATCATCACCATCAAAAAGTTGAATAGCCTTTCCTATTTTGAAATTAATATCTCTTTCATGAACCTTTTTTCCTCCTCCTCGTCCGAGCCGTAAATAACAAGTCCCAGAAGTATTGTAAACCGCTCGAGTAGCTGCAGCAGCTTCCATAATATCGCCTGGTGCAACTACTGTAATATTGGGCAATGCTCTCATTATAGATAAATCCTCAGTTGCATGATGACTAATACCAAGAGGTCCATAACAAAATCCGCCCCCGATAGCCACAATTTTTACATTAGCCTGATGATAACAGGCATCATTTCTAATCTGTTCCAAACATCTTAAAGTTGGAAAATTACAGATAGAATAAGTGAAAACAGTTTTCCCTTCTAAAGCCATTCCTGTAGCTATTCCGGTCATATCTTGCTCTGCAACTCCTGCATTTATAAATTGAGCCGGAAATTCTTCTACAAAATTATCTAGTACACCAAAACCAAGGTCACTAGTTATTAAGATAATGTTCTTATCGACTTTGGCTATTTCAATTAATTCATAGATAAACCTATCTCTCATCTCTTCCTCCACCCAATTCTTCTAAAGCTTTTTCATACTCTTCACCTTGAGGAGTTCTATAATGCCATAAAACAGTATTTTCCATAAAAGAAACTCCCTTGCCTTTTATCGTATGAGCAATAATACAAGTTGGTTTTTTCTTTTTGGAAATATCAAAATCCAATACATCTATCAACTCTCCATGGTTATGACCATCAACTTCCTTTACATCCCAACCAAATGATATCCATTTATCAGCAAAAGGTTCTAATTGAAGTATTTCTTCAACCTTTCCTAAACCTTGAATTTTATTATAGTCAACTAATACTATTAAATTTGATAATTTATGATGTGCTGCAAATAGAGCAGCTTCCCAATTTGAACCTTCATCACATTCACCATCGCTAAGTAAAACAAATACACGATGTTTTTTTAAATCCATTTTGGCCGCAAGGGCCATACCCACCCCTACTGATAAACCATGCCCCAAAGAACCAGTGGATAATTCTACGCCTGGAACATCATGTGAAATATGTCCGGAAAATACACTCCCATTAGAACAATACTCATTTAATTTCTTAATAGGAAAGTATCCTAATTCAGCAAGAACAGCATATACTGCTGCTCCTGCATGACCTTTACTTAATATAAAACGATCTCGTAAAGGCCACAAAGGTTTGTCAGCCCGTTTATTTAATACTTTCCCATACAATACTGCAATTATATCCGCTATCGATAGCATTGAACCAATATGGGAACTCTTTGCCAAATGAGTCATTCTTACAACATCTTTCCTAATATTTAAAGCAAAATCGTATGTATTCATTAAAAATACCCCTAAGTTAAACTTTTATTTTTTAGCGCTTTCTCAACTGCAAATAAAGTCTCCCACTTCTTACAGAAACAAAATCTCACTTGAGTTCTTCCTTTTTCAGGATTTGAGTAAAAAGAAGAGCCTGGCACTGTTGCTACTCTAGTTTTTTCAATAAGTTTCCGACTAAACGAAAAATCATCATCTATTTTCATTTTATTCATTAAATCATCTACTTCTGTAATTATATAATAAGACCCTTTAGGCAAATAAGGTTTAAATCCTGTCTCGTCTAATATATCATATAATAATTTTCGTGCTTTAGTATAATGTTTTTGTAAATTGTTATAATATTCCTCATCAAAAGACAAAGCTACAACTGCTGCATGTTGAAAAGGAGTTGGAGCTCCTACGGTAAGAAAATCATGAACCTTTCGGATAGGTGCGGTAATGTTTTCCTCGGCAATAGCCCATCCTACCCGCCAACCGGTAACGGAATATGTTTTAGAGATAGAATTAATAGTAATTGTTCTATTCTCCATCCCTGGTATAGTAGCCAGAGAAATATGTTTTTCACCATCATATAATATGTGCTCATAAATCTCATCTGTTATGGCATAAGTATCCCACTTTATGCACAATCGAGCAATTTCTTCTAATTCCTGCTTAGAAAAAACTTTTCCAGTTGGATTGTGTGGAGTATTAATAATAATCGCTTTGGTTTTTTCATTAAAGGTTCTCTCCAATTCTTTAAAGGAAAATTCCCAATCAGGAGGATTTAATGTAACATACCGGGGAGTTGCTCCTGATAGTATCCCATCTGCGCCATAATTTTCATAAAAAGGCTCAAATACAATAATTTCCTCACCCGGATTAATGATTGCCTTCAAAGTAGCAATCATTGCCTCTGTAGCTCCACAAGTTACTGTAATATCAGTTTTAGGATTACATTTAATTCTATTATAATCATTAACTTTTTGGCTTATTGCTTCTCGAAGTTCTGGCTCTCCAAAGGTAACTGGATATTGATTCCAACCTTCATTAATCGCTTTAATTGCTGCTTCTTTTATAGCTTTAGGACTTTCAAAATCAGGAAATCCTTGAGAAAGATTATAACCCCCTACAGCATCACATATTCTGGTCATTTCTCGAATAACCGATTCTGTAAAAGTTTCAGTGATTCTCGCCAACTCTTTCATAAAAAAACCTCCCAATAATTAATCATAATCTATAGAAAGACCTTACAGTCTTAATGACATAATCTATCTGCTCATCATCTATTTCTACATTCATTGGCAGAGAACAAACTTCACGACTAAGAGATTCAGTCTCTGGGAATCCACGATCTACCAAGTTGAGAGCCTTATGTTTATAATATGGTTTACGGAACTGAACAATAACTTCCACCCCATTTTGCTTAAGATAATCAGAAAAAGTATCACCCTGCTTTGATCTTACAACATAGTTCTGATAAACATGATCGAATCCTGACCTGTCATAATGAGGTAACATTAAATCAGGAATATCTGAAAAAGCCTCTTTATATCGTTCAGCAATTCCTTTCCGTCTTTTTATCCACTCAGGTAAATAACCAAGCTTTACATCTAAGAAAGCTGCTTGTAAATTATCTAATAAACAGGTGAAACCATGACCGTGATATTCACCTGTATCTCTATCTTCACCATTATATCTCATTCTCCGGGCAAATAAAGTAACATCAGGATCATCAGTAGTAATCGCACCCCCATCGCCATACCCTCCAAGAATTTTAAAGGGATAGAAACTCCAACAACCAGTTAATCCCCATGAACCCGCTCCCTTTCCTTCTATACTACTTCCTAAGCTTTGACAAGCATCTTCGATAATAATAAGATTGTATTTTTTTGCAATCTCCATTAGCCTATTCATATCAGCCATATATCCATTAAGGTGAACAGGGAGGATTGCCTTAGTTTTATCGGTAATTACTTCTTCTATTCTATCTACATCGATATTAAAGTCTTTTCTCACATCAACTAAAACGAGTGTAGCCCCAACATTTACCACCGCAGAACAAGTAGCCACAAAAGTATGGGCTGGAACAATAACCTCATCCCCGATACCAATTCCTGCCGCACGAAAGGATATATGTAAGGCATCGTATCCACTGTTAAGTCCTACTGCATATTTAGTTCCCACAAATTTAGCCAGATTTTCTTCAAAACTCCTGAGTTGACCACGATCAATAAAATCACCCTTTGACATTACTTCAAAATATACCTGGTCAAGCTCATTCTTTAGCTTTTGATAAAGTTTTCCTGGTTCAACAAAAGGCACTTTATAATTCATTATCTCCCACCTCTCTTGTATTAAAATTTCCCTTTACTTATTTTATACTCTACTAATCATCTTAAAATTCACGCTTTCTTCTCAATGTTTCAATAACAGGCTCAAAAAGATGGACTTTCAAAGTCATTAACATAATTTTAAAATCAATCCAAAAAGAATGTTCCCTTACATATTTTAATTGAAGTCTTATTTTTTCTGGTCTAATTTTTTCTAAATAATCTCTATCAGGATCATCACTTCCCGCTAAAAATTTACTCTCATCAGGATTCCAGATACAAGCCCAATCGGTTATCCCGGGTTTAACCGAAAGAATAATTTTCTCTTCTTCTGTAAACATATTAACATAATAAGGAATTTCGGGCCTGGGCCCAACAATACTCATTTCCCCCTTTAAAACATTGATAAATTGGGCTAATTCATCAAGATTATATTTCCTAATAAATCTTCCCATTTTAGTAATACGTACATCATCTTCTTTTGTAGAAGTTACTCCACTCTTATCAGCGTTATTAACCATCGTCCTAAATTTAAATATCCTAAAAGGTTTTCCATCTTTCCCAATTCTTACCTGTCGATAAAATACCGGCCCTTTAGAATCATTCTTAATTAAAATACCTAAAATTAAAAATAGAGGACTAAAAATAATTAAAACTACTAATGAAATTATGAAATCAAAAAAATATTTAAATAACATAAAAATATATACCTTATCATAATTTAATTAAATAAAAATTATTTATATTTTTACTTTATTCAAGAAATTAACTATATTATTAACATCACTTCTCGTAACCTTTTTATTAGTTGGAAGTGTAACAATTTTCGTACACATCATCTCTGCATTTGGACATAAACCTTTTTTATAATTGATTAAAGTCCATTTATTGCTTTTTATTGGATGAATTGGAGTTGAATACCAATCTGCTATTTCAATATTTGCTTTACGTGCTTTTTCCAAAAGTTCTTGTTTGTTAAATGTAATAAGTGGATAACGGGCAAAAATTACTTTACAATCATTCGAAACTTTTACATGACAAACTACATTAGATTTAATTCTTTCCCGATACTGAGAAGCTACCCATTTACTATGGCTTGTCAGATTTTCTATTTTTTCTATTTCCTTTTCTAATAATTTTCTATGATAATCCGACATTCTCAAAGAATAATCTTGCGATTTTGATTCTCCTTCCTGAATAGGATTATAGTTCCCTTCTGCTATGCCTAACGATGCCATTTTATGATACAAAGACCGCCCAAACCAATAAGATGATGGTTTATACAATATATTATGTACAATATATTGTAACCTAAGTCGTAACTGACTAACTTGTGAGGGAAATTTATAGTCATTATAATCTGATTTTAATTTCTCTCGCAATGAAACATTATTTACTATTGCACTTCCACCGATTCCAACAATAACAGGTTTTCCCCACTCAAAAGAGTAGAAATTTCCTGCTCCAAATGTTCCAACTATCTTTCCTTTATAGGTAGACATTAAAGTATGACAACAATCTTCTATAATCGGTATATTTTTTTCTTCTGCAATTTTAATGATATTATCCATATCTGCAGGTATTCCATAAGTGTGTTGGACAATAATAGCTTTAGTCTTAGAAGACAATTTTTTTAAAAGATCATTAACATCCATATTTACATTGTTAGATTGTATATCAACATAAATAGGTTTAGCACCTATTGCTATTATAGCCTCAGGAACTGCGATACATGTGAAAGCCTGGGTAATAATTTCATCGCCTCTCTTGACTCCCAGGGCTTCTAAAATAGCATATAATGCCACTCTCCCTCTAAAATATACAAAATCCGATAAAGATTGATAAATCATCACTACCGTTATATCCTTTCTTAAAAAATAGCTTTTAATGAGCCAATAAAACCCCTCCTGTGCCATATTCGTAATGAGTTACTGAAAATAAAATTAACATTATAGGAGCAATTAAATTCTTTTTTATAACATTCTAATATTAGTCTTGGATGATTTTCTCTATCACAAATTCACTTAAAATTTTTAGGGTGAGACACTTTTTTAATTCCAGTACCATAAATATTAAATTTTTTTCTCAATGGCAATTTTAGATACATTATTATTTTCTTTACAGACCCACCAATATTTCCTTTCTTTTTTATTGGATGTTTTTATATAAGTAATAAAATTACCCAGTGTAATCCTAATTTATTAAATTTTAATTTTGATAGTCCACTTTTAGAACTAAAATTATCTTTTGAAAATAGTTTAAATAATTTCGGAAACCACACCTGATAATTATAATATTTCAACAGATTAATATTTTTTTTCTTCCTTATTGTTTTGTAAATAATAAAATTTATATTTCATTTATAGAATATACCTCACATAAAAATTAAATTTTATCTTTTAAATATGAACTGCTCACATATTCAAGATGATTAATCATATCATTGTACACTTTTTCAGCAACAAACTTTTCCTTATATAAATCAAGTGCATTTTTAGACATCTCTTTAAGAATTTCTGGATTATTAAACAAATATATCAATTTCGAGGCTAAATCATCGGCATTTTCACTTTCATACGTTATCCCACAATTATAAGCACTTAATAACTCTCCTAAAACACCCTTTAAGCTTGAAACAATAGGTAATCCTGCAGATAAATATTCAATAGACTTATTTGGTAGACTAATAACATAACTTTTAATATTCTGATAAGGCAACAAACCTACTGATGACATTCTTAGCAATGTCCAAATTTGGGCTTCATTTATCCAACCTGGAAATATTATATTATTATAACCTTTCGCTTTTTTTCTGTAAAAATCTAGATTTACCCCGCTTCCACATATAATAAAACGAATTGGATATTTCTTGCTCTCCATATTTTTTGCAGCATTTATTACATTGATAAATTCTGGTATAAAACTTTGACCTAAAAGACCCAAGAAACAAACATTCAATTTATTGCTATTTTTAATTATTCCTAATCTTTTCCAAAAATTATTTGCTTTTTTAATAGCTTCCACATTAGGTTGTATTTTACCATATCCAAAAGGAAAATATCTATCAAAATTTGTTGCAGATCGGTTTGCGCACTTCACACCCCATTCAACAAAACCTCGAGTGATGCCCGTAATGCAAGTAGCATTAATACATGCTTTATTTAACATAATATACATTGGTAAAAATAAAATATTTGCTATTCTTTTTGTCCACGAAGGAATAAAATCCAAGAATACTTCTGGCCACATATCTCGCATATCAAGTACAACAGGAACATTCATTTTTTTTCCATATTTAACTGCTGATAAAGATAATTTCAATGTTGGTAGTGAACATAAAATAATATCTGGTTTAGGTTCTTTTTGTGCATATTTAAAAAATTTACAGCCAATTAAATAATGATTTATAAAACGAAAAATAGATATATTCTTTTTATACCCTATTGAATGCAATAATTTTATCTTAAAATTATTGCATTGATTAATGGTTCTATCCGAATCAAACCTTTGAATTTTTCTAACATGATCAAAAGTTGAAGTCCACCAAATTACTCTATGACCTTTCTGAACTAATAATTTTGCTAACATACTCATCCGAAGAAGCCTATCATTTTTATCTATAGGTAAAGGTTCACCCATATGAATCAACCATACACGCATTTTAAACTCCTCATACATTATATAGATATTTATAAATAATTTTTATTCTAAATTTATCTTTGAACAGACAAATTTTAATCCCTGGATTTCCTTTTATTGCTTATTCTTATTAATATAAGAAAACCAACTATAACTTATAAAAAATCTTAATCCAATGACAAATTTCCACAATTTGATTCCCATTCAATTCAGCAAACATTGGTAAAGATAAGATCTTTTGACTTGCTTTTTCAGTAATCGGAAAATCTCCCTTTTTATAGCCTAAATAACTATAAGCTTCTTGTAAATGTAGAGGAATAGGATAATGAATTCCAGTAGCTATACCTTTAGATTTAAGTTCTTCTCTTAATTTATCCCGATCTTCTGTTCTTATCACATACAAATGGTAAACATGTTTGGCATAATCAGCTTCATATGGAATAATAATCCCATCTATATTACTTAATAATTCATTATATTTTTTAGCATTCCTCCTGCGTAAATCATTCCATTTATTTAGATATTTTAGTTTTACCCTTAAAATTGCCGCCTGCAAATTATCTAATCTACTACTATAGCCCTCTATCTGATGTTCATATTTTTTGGTTATTCTGCCATGATTTCTTAGTAATTTTATTACTTCAGCTATTTCTTCATTATTTGTAACTACCATCCCTGCATCACCATAAGCACCCAAATTTTCCCCCGGATAAAAACTAAAACAGCCCACATCTCCAATTGAACCCACTTTTTTGCCCTTATATTCTCCTCCATGTGCCTGAGCAGCATCTTCGATTACTTTCAAATTATATTTATTGGCAAGTCCCATAATAGGATCCATGTCAGCATGTTGTCCATATAAATGGACTGGAATAATGGCTTTAGTTCTTTCATTAATCTTTTCTTCTATCTTAGATACATCTATAGTATAAGTTTTGGGATCAATGTCTACAAAAACTATTTTCCCCCCTACAATTGTAATTGCTTCTGTAGTAGCAATAAAGGTATGAGGGACGGTAATTACTTCATCTCCCTCACTAATACCGCAAGCCTTAAAGGCCAAAATTAAAGCATCAGAACCATTAACCACTCCTATGGCAAATTTTGTATTACAAAATAATGCAAATTCCTCTTCAAATTTCTTTAATTCTTCACCCATAATAAAACTTGTAGTATTAAGTACATTTTGAATTGCTTCATCAATTTAATCTTTAATTGAAACATATTGAGCTTTTAAATCAACAAAGGGAATCATAAATTTTACTCCTTTATTATTAAGGATTATAGAATTTATTTCTTATCAATAGTTTTTTAACCATAAATCATTTAATATTTCATTAAAATGACAAAATAACTTCAGAATAATTTACAGCAAGTTCTTCACGAGTCATCCCAGAAAATCGTTTATCAATTTTCATTGTTTTTAAAGTTTCAATATCTTCATAGTCAATTTCATTCTTTAGCATTTCTATTTTTGCTCCATATTGTTTAAAAATATTAATAAATTCTTTTTCTCTAAGTCGATTATGATAACTAATATTATTTTTTATAAAAAATGACCAAAGATATTCAGGATATCGAAGGAAATTAACTTTACTTATATTTTTATCAAATCCTGCATAATGATCACCCAATCCAATTGCATGATATACAATGCCATTTTTTTTGAGAATCCTTTTTGTTTCAATCATTAAATCATTTATCGTATTCCCTGAAATATGTTCTAAAACACAATAACTAAAAACTAAATCGATATGATTATCTGGTAATACAGTTTTTGTTGCATCTGCAGGAGCTTTATACTGAATATTTGCTCTTTCAAATATCGTTTTTACATCTGTAGCAACTTTCAATTTCATTAGTTTATTTATTAACACTGATTTTGGTATTTTAGTTATCACTTGTATTTTATCAATTTGATTTTCAACTTGATTAATTATCTCTCGTACTAGTTTATAACGTACATGAGGTACATGATCATAGGTATATATAATTTTTGCTCCCATAAAATAGAATAATAAAGCATTAATACAATCCCAACCAGTTCCAATTTCCAAAACAGATAACCCCTCTAATTTTTTATAATTATTAATCTGCCATAACCTTTGAACTAAAATTGGTATACGTCGCTCTATTTTTTCAGGTGAATGACTTTTGGTTATTAAATTTTGTAATAAATAATTAATTTGTTCGCCTTTTGGTAAATGAGATAATAAAAATTGTATTAATACCTTTGATTTCCAGTTCATAATTATTCCTTTCTTTCATAAGGTCCGTTTATTTAACTATAAGGACAAAAGTCAAATCTTTTATATGTTTTATTTTTTTTAGCGGATTACCTGCATAGACACAATTATCATCTAAAAGATTTTTAGTCACCAAACTTCCCGCCCCGACAAGACAATTCTTCCCTATAACTGTATCGGGAAGTATAGTTACATTTGCCCCTATTTTAGTGTTTTCTCCTATGGTTGCTCCTTTAAGACATTCTTTAGCTTTTTTACATAAAGGATGTAAAACATTAGTTACAGTAAAAATATTTCTTTTTCGGTTTCAATAGATTCATAAATTGCATTTATTAGCTCTAATGATCTTCTTCCTTCAATCCCTTCTACTAATCCCCTGGTATTATTTTCAATGGTTTCTAATACATTTCTAATATATAATTCATGCCCATAACCGTAAATATTTTTAGGCATATAACTACTATTAAGCCTCTTGATCATAATCTTTTTTATCCTTAAATTCCATACTTTCATTTCATTTATGGCAAAACCACCAATTTCCACAGTTCCATTTTCCCCTAATATACTAATTGACCATTCTAAATCAATGGGGTTAGTACAAGTAGTAGCTTCAAAGGTTCCTAATGCCCCATTTACAAATTTAAATAGCGCAACCCCAGTATCTTCCACTTCAATTTTATGCAAAAAAGTATCCAATTTGGCAAATGCCGATTCCACATCTTCCATCATCTATTCTAATAAATCTAAGTGGTGTGATGACTGATTAGTAAAAACTCCTCCATCATATTTCCAGGTACCTCTCCAATAATCTTGATCATAATAATCTTGGTCTCTATGCCATCTAACTCTCACAGTGCATAATATTAATTTACCAAATCTTCCCTCCTCTAATGCTCTCCTTAATAATTGGACGGGAGCATTAAATCTATTCTGTTTAACTGCAAATAGTTTTATCCCGGCCTCATCGCTAATTTTAATCATATCATTGGCATCTTGTAAAGTTAAAGCCATTGGTTTTTCTAGTGTAGTGCGTCATAAATAACTTTACATTTAAAAGGATATATGTTATGCTTATTTCAAATGAACATATCAGAACGTATTATTTTAGATCCTCAAGAACAGGCAACCATCCGACTCTGGGCTCACGGGAAAAGCTTCCCCCTGCGATT
>Ga0114930_10004172_pt1 | contig 12303 bp, 7 predicted proteins | sample AnhtaG_FD_87300 | JGI IMG/M metagenome (GOLD analysis project Ga0114930, IMG submission 87300) | Deep subsurface microbial communities from Anholt, Denmark to uncover new lineages of life (NeLLi) - Anholt_01485 metaG | ecosystem: Environmental > Aquatic > Marine > Oceanic > Sediment | place... | reverse complement strand
TTGGGAAATTATGGTTGGCCCGCGCGAAGCAGTTGACATCACCTCCTATCTGAAAGCGATGTGGCTGAACTGAAATCCTGCCCCTAGAATTGAACTACCGACACCGCTACTGGGAATATTTCCCATCGCTGGAAATGGAGAACCACGCTAAATATTAGATGGTATTTGCACAGTGATGATAGTCTTCTCAAAGCTTCGGCGAGGCACCAATAAACGAGATGAAGCCCTGAAGGTTCCGCATGTGCCAACATCCCGCCTAAATCTGTTTCCTACCCAACGCATGTCCGACCACGACCGTATAGGAGATTATCTAACCAACGACGCCGATCCGAAAATCGATAGCAAACTTCAGAAGCCCGCGCCGGCTTCCTATGCTCAACGAGAAAGAAGATCTTGGCTTCTCATAAAGTAATTCTCCTGCCATCGAACATAACCATCACAGTCCCCACTGGCACCTTGATTTCCGAGGCCATCCAGCAGTCAGGCCTGGAATTCATTCAACCATGCGGCGGGCAAGGTCGCTGCGGGCGCTGTGCGGTGATCATCGAGGAAAACGGAGTACGCCGGCGATCCACGATCCGCCTTTCAGCCGAGGATCTAGACGCCGGATACGCGTTGGCCTGCCAAACCGTGATCGAAGGTCCCACAACGATTACTATTCCAGAGCAGGAACGGATCGAACGCCGCCTAGTGACGACCAAAGCCGCTCGCAAAGTCGAATTGCCCTTTGAATACGATCCTGCAGCCTTACAGAGCGTTCAAGCATTTCAGGTTAACCTGACCTCCCCTTCGCTGCAGGACAACCTAGATGACTTATCCCGTCTGAAGAAAGCCTTGGCGGATCATGGATATACTCCACTCGACGTCCCCTTGGCGACGCTTCGTCGGCTAGGAACGACCCTGCGAACAGCTGAATGGTCACCTTGGGTAGTGCTCGAAACCCAAGCGCCAACCTCCGGCCCAGCCCGTTTGATTGACCTGAGTCCGGATCCAATCCGACCAATCGGCTTGGCTGTCGACATTGGCACCACAACTGTAACCACTTTCCTGGTTGATCTGACCACCGGGCAGGTCATTAATTCAGCCGCTGAGTACAACGGCCAGATCGCCCGTGGCGAGGATGTTATCTCACGCATCATCTACGCCGAGAAAACTGATCTCAATGAATTGGGGGAGCTTGTACGTCGAACGATAGACACCCTTCTCGAGAGGCTAAAGGGGCGAACCGGGGTACCTCCGGAGGGCATACACAAGGTAACCGTGTCTGGCAACACGACCATGATCCATCTCTTTCTCGGCTTGCCGCCGTCATCGATCCGCCTGACACCATACATACCGACCGTCAACTTCCCACAATCCTACCTAGCCGCAGAATTAAATCTTAGAGTACACCCCCAGGCTTCAGTCCTCTGCCTACCCGGTGTAGCGTCTTATGTCGGCGCCGACATCAGCGCCGGTGTACTGGCCTGCGGTCTTCCCGATTTAGATGAGTTAACCCTGTTCATCGACATCGGAACTAATGGTGAGATGGTGCTCGGTACGCGTGATTGGATGGTGGCTTGCGCCTGTTCCGCTGGTCCCGCTTTCGAAGGCGCCGGGGTGGTAGACGGAATGCGGGCTACTTCGGGCGCCATCGAAGAAGTATGGATCCATTCAGAAACCTTCGAGCCCACGATTCGGGTCATCGGGGGCGTCGCGCCGCGAGGAATATGCGGTTCAGGGTTGATCTCGCTCCTGGCTGAGTTGTTCGTCACTGGGGTTGTCGACCGCGCCGGAAACGTGAAACTGGACCTGAATACTCACCGCGTGCGTCAGGGCGAACACGGGCCGGAATACGTCGTCGCTTGGGCTAATGAAACCGAAACCGGGCGCGATATCGTCTTGACTATGGTCGATGTCGAGAACCTGATGCGAGCCAAGGCTGCGATCTACGCTGGCTTTAGCGTGCTCGCCGCCAACGTTGGCGTTGATCTTGCCGATGTGCATCAAGTGCTCATCGGTGGAGCATTTGGGAAATACATCAATGTTGAGAACGCGGTCACGATCGGATTGCTGCCCGACCTACCCTGGGACCGATTCCGTTTTCTCGGCAACACATCCGTCTTAGGAAGTTATATGGCGCTGCTCTCACGCCAGGCCTTTGAACAGATACGGGACATCGCCCAGGGGATGACTTACATCGAACTCTCGGCTGACAACACCTTCTTCGAAGCTTTCACCGCCGCCCTCTTCCTGCCCCACACCGAAATTAACCGCTTTCCAAGCGTGGCTGAGGTTTGGGAGCATCATAGACAGGATTGAGATCAGGACATGGAAGGGCGACGCGGGGAGTATGATTAAAGATAACCGGGATTAGGGAATGAGGCGGTATTGATGACCAGGACAATTGCTCTAGCAGGTAAAGGCGGTACGGGAAAGACCACCATCGCCGCGCTTCTGATCCGGTCGCTCTTGCCGCATGCTCAAGGTCCGCTGCTGGCCATCGATGCCGACCCATCCTCCAATCTACACCTGGCACTGGGGTTGCCAATGCCAACCACGGTGGGTGAGATCCGGGAACAAATGTCAGAGAGGGCATTGGACGGTCAATTGGGCATTGCTATAAGCCGGCAGGACTACCTGATACATGAGATCCAAATGGCTCTCGAAGAGAGTGAGCAAATAGACTTGCTCGCCATGGGTCGACCAGAGGGCCCAGGCTGCTACTGCGCCTTCAACCACATGCTCCGGGAGATCATTAACAAACTAAACCGAAACTACGATTTCGTGGTGGTCGATAACGAGGCCGGCATGGAGCACATCAGCCGCCGTACCACCCGCGACGTCAACCTGCTCCTGCTGATCACCGACCCCACCATTCGCGGTGTACGTGCCGTATCGGAGATGGCCAAACTAACCCAGGAAATTGATGTAAACGTTCACCGGTTGATGCTAGTTGTCAACCGGCTGCAGGGCGAATTGCCTCAGCCGCTTCAAGAAGCCATTGACGACCTCGATCTTGAGGTCGCGGCTATGATCCCCGCCGACGAGATCGTCAACCAATTGGACGCCCTTGGTCAACCGCTGGTACAAATGGATGGGGACTCGCCGGCCTTCCAGGCCGTTGAAACCATGACTGACCGAATCCTGAATTCGCTATAAAGATCGAAACGAGTTCACTAACAACAGAGGAGAGGATTGATGTACAAGATCGGAGAAAACATCCACATCGTCTCGGCAAAGGTCAAGCAGGCCCTTAAAGATCGGGACGGGGGCTTCTTTGTCAGGCTGGCCCAAAAACAGAAAGAAGCTGGGGCTGACGTGATTGACCTGAATATTGGACCACGCAAGAAAGACGGTCCGGAGGTGGTGGACTGGTTGCTTGACTGTATGCAGGAAGCTGTACCGGGAATGACGATTTCATTTGATACCACCAACTTAGCCGCTATCGAAACTGGTCTCAAAAGGGTGGGCTCCAACGCCATTGTCAACTCCACTTCTGCGGAGGAGGAGCGTCTTGCCAACGTGCCACCATTGGCTGCGAAATACGACGCTAAACTAATCGCGCTCTGTCTGGAGAAGAGCGGCATCCCAGTCAGCGCTGACGCCCGCATCACGATTGCGATGGAAAAACTCATCCCGCGCGCCATCGAAGTCGGCGTCCCGATGGAAAATCTCTTTGTCGACCCCCTGATCCTAACCGTTTCCGGTATGCAAGAGTACGTCCCGGAGGCAATCGAGACAGTTCGTATGCTCAAAATGGTGATGGATCCACCGCCGATGACCGTCGTTGGTCTCTCGAACGTGGTCAATCAGGTCCCATATAAGATGCAACCCCTAATTAACCGCGTGTACGTGGTTATGCTGATGGCAGCCGGTCTTGACGCCGCCATCCTAGATCCGCTTGACACCGAATTAATGGAAACCATAAGGATTGTGGAGGAGCGCGACGACAGCACGCCAGTCAGTGCCCTGTACCTGAAACTGTTCGATGCGGTGGCAGCAATGGAAGAGCTCCAGCCAGACCAAGTGGATATGTCTGACTCGGCTCAGGTGGATGTTTGGAAAACTGTCCAGGTGCTGATGAATAAAGTCATCTATACTGACTCTTACCTGCGTCTTTAACAAACCGCTTTCAGCCATCAGTCCTTTGAGGCTCAGGCTCCTGGTTCCGGGGTCCCTACTTTGATCGAAGCCTCTCACATCTAACTATTGATTGCTGATTACCTATTACAAGGAGTAAACGCATGTCTAATAATGATTCTCCGCTTGACATTGAGGAACTGTTGGCCAGGGCTGAGCAGCCCTCGACGGACGCTATGAGGCTCCACCCCTTCTACCGCGGGAAGGTTGAAGTAGCCCTCAAGGCTCGGGTGCGCGACTTTAACGACTTCGCCATTTGGTATACCCCCGGCGTCGCCGCTCCGTGTCGCGCAATCGCTGAAGACCCGGAATTAGTGTACGAATATACCCATAAATGGAACACCGTAGCCGTGGTCTCCGATGGTACACGCGTGCTCGGCTTGGGTGACATCGGCCCTAAAGCTGGCCTACCAGTGATGGAAGGCAAAGCGCTACTCTACAAGTACCTGGGCGGCGTCGACGCTTGGCCGATCATGCTCGACACCAAAGACCCGGACAAGATCATCGAGACCGTGCTCTTGATCCAACCCGGTTTCGGTGGAGTAAATTTAGAGGACATCTCCCAACCCAAGTGCTTCCGGGTACTGGACACGTTGCGTGAGCAAGCTGAAATCCCCGTCTGGCACGACGATCAGCAGGGCACGGCAACCGTCACCTTGGCGGCGCTGATCAACGCCCTGAAGGTAGTCGGTAAGAAAATTGAACAAGTCCAGATCGCCTTCGTCGGCGTTGGGTCTGCCAATGTGGCCTGCGCCCGATTGATCTACGCCGCCGGCGCCAACCCTGCGCTATGTCGCATGGTCGACAGCAAAGGTATCCTTCACAAGGATCGGAAGGACCTCGAGCAGCGTAAAGCTGATTACGTGGATAAATGGAGGTTCTGCCAGATCACCAATGAGGAAGGTCGCCAAGGTGGTATTCCCGAATCTCTTGAAGGCGCCGATGTGGTCATTGCCCTTTCCAAGCCTGGTCCAGGGACGCTTCAGACGGATTGGATCCGCAAGATGGCCAAGGACGCCATCGTCTTTGCCTGCGCCAACCCGGTACCCGAGATCTGGCCTTGGGAGGCAAAGCAGGGCGGCGCGGTCGTCGTGGCGACAGGACGCTCCGACTTCCCCAATCAGGTCAATAATTCGCTTGGCTTCCCTGGTATCTTCCGCGGCACGCTAGATGTGCGTGCCACGACGATTACCGATTCGATGTGCTTCGCCGCAGCCAACGCACTTGCCGAGATGGCTGTCGAACAAGGGCTAAGCCCCGAGCATATCCTGCCGACGATGGATGACTGGCAGGTTTTCCCGCGCGAAGCCGCCGCGGTGGCCGCCAAGGCGGTCGAGGAGGGAATCGCTCGCAATCCATTGACCTATGAGGAAGAGCTCAAGAACGCCGAAGAGATCATCCGCCGCTCGCGCGATTTGACGGTGATGATGATGGACGAAGGCTTCATAGCTGAGGCCGATTAACAAAATCGACCTCCAACATTTGGATCACGACCGTTCTAAGCAACTTTCAGACGGCCCTTTTATGACTACGTAAGCCAACATCATGGCTTGAATAGCCGCGGGTCAACCGTGACCCCGGCTCTCACCGATCGCGTGTGAAAGATTTACGGCAAAGGACAAAATTGACCCAACCCCTCACGCCACCCACATCCGATCCCCCGGAAGAAAACCTGCAATCAGAGTTATCAGCACGCGATGAAGAAAGTCCCCTACCCTTCATGACTTACTTCACTATCCGGTCACCCAGCAGAGTTCTACCCTCATGGTTAGGAATTGATATATTACCATTGCTATTACCAGCACTTAGACTGGGATCACCTTCAAAAGATAAAGGTCTTAGAAATGATAATGCACCAGCCGGTGATGCCTGACGACAGCGCCGAGAAACCGAAGGGTGTATTAGTCATCGGTGGAGGCGTAGGCGGTATGCGGGCCGCCATCGACCTGGCTGAAGCCGGAATCCATGCATACCTCCTAGAGACCAACCCCTCCCTCGGAGGCCGTGTTGCTCAATTGGGGTTTATGTTCCCCACCCACGACTGCGTGCTATGCCGAGGAACCTCAGATCACGGCTTCGGATGTACTCGACCCTCGATCACCCCGGTCCTTATGGATCAGAATCGACATCCCAACATCACCGTCTTAACCTTCACCGATCTGGTAAGCTTCGAGGGGGAGGCGGGGGATTTCAATGTCGGGCTACGTGTTCGCCCCCAATTCGTCGATCCGCAGCTATGCATTAACTGTGGGCGCTGCGCCGAGGTATGCCCAGAGATCCGACCAAGCGGCTTCCAACTCGGCTTGAGCACACGCAAGGCCATCGATAAATCCGCCCCGCGTTCCGTCCCTAATACCTACTACCTGCTGGAGAAGGTTGAGCGTTGCGATGAGTGTCTTAAGTGCGTTGAGGTTTGCCCTACCGACGCGATCGACCTAGAAGCCCAGCCATTCGAGTTTGAGATTCATGTCGGTGCGGTGATACTGGCGATGGGTTTCCAACCGTTTGATCCGGATGAGATGCCCGAATTTGGCTACGGTCGCATCCCGAACGTGATCACCTCGATGCAGTACGAGCGCTTAGCCTCTCGTTCCGGCCCGACCGAAGGCATCGTCAGCCGTATCTCCGATGGTAAGATTCCCAAGCGGATTGCCTGGTTGCAGTGCGTCGGCTCGCGTGATCAGCGCAACCCCTACTGCTCGTCGATCTGCTGCATGTACGCCACAAAAGAGGCTATGCTGGCCAAGCAGCGCATCCCGGATGTTGAGTGCCATATCTTTACCATGGACGAACGCGCCTTCAGCAAAGAGTACAACCACTATTATCAGCAGGCGCGCGATAACCTTGGCATCCGCTATACTCGCTGCCGCATCTCAGCCGTCGATGAAGATCCGGCCACTGGCGAGGTGATTCTGCGCTATCCCATCGGTCGCATGCACGACGAGGCAGCCCCAGGCCAAGGAGCCGTGCAGGAAGCCCGATTTGACCTGCTAGTGCTAGCCGTCGGCATACGTCCGCCAGCAAAAGCGGTTGAAATCGCCCGGGTCTTAGGCATTGAGCTCAATGAATATGGCTTCTGCCAAACTGACAAATTCTCCCCGCTGGATACCTCCAAGCCCGGGGTGTTCGTATGTGGGGCTTTCGCCTCACCCAAGGAAATCTCCGAGACGATCCTCGACGCCTCCGGCGCGGCTGCAGGGGCGATGCGTATCATGCGCGACAACCTAGGTAAACTAACCTTCAGCCGGTCGCGACCGTTCCTGACCGTTGATGGTGCTCCGACTGAGCAGGTGATCAGCGACCAGCCGCCAGCCATCGCCATTGCGCTCTGCGGCTGCGCGGGTGAGATTTCAAATGTGGTCGACCTACAGACAGTCGCCGACTGCGCGGCTGCCCTGCCAGAAGTCAAGAATGTAGAAATCCTCCCACTGGCCTGCTTCCAAAGCGGGCAGACCCGCTTGGCTGAGTGGGTCACCCAGTACAGCGTCAATCGCATAGTGATCGGGGCCTGCAGCCACCGCACCCACGAACCACTCTTCCAGCGCCTGATGGCTGAAGCCGGGTTTAACCCTTATCTGGTCGAGATGGTTAACCTACGAGAACATTGTGCCTGGGTCCATCAAAACGATCCGGCAGGAGCCACGCGTAAAGCGTATGAATTGATTCGAATGGGCGTCGAGCGGGTACGTCATTCCCAACCAATCTACAAACAGGAGCGCCAGCCATTGCGGGCTGCATTGGTAATCGGCGGCGGGGTATCGGGCATGACCACCGCCCTGGCCATCGCCGACACCGGTTATGATGTTCATCTGATTGAGAAGAGCGGGGAACTGGGCGGCAATCTGCGTCACATTTACTACGCCGCCGAGGGCGATAATCCACAGCGATTGCTGCGCGATCTTATCAATCGTGTCCTTGGCCACGAGAGGATTACCCTCTACATGCACAGCCAGGTGACGCGTCACACCGGCAGCGTCGGCGACTTTCGCGCCACCATCCGGAGTGAATTGGTAGACGGCACACATCAGGAGCATGAGGTATGTCACAGCGTCGTCACCTTGGCTACCGGCGGCTTAGAGGCTAGAGGCGATCAGTACCTGTTGGGACAGGATCCACGTGTATTACGCCAGTCGGAAATGGAGGACATCCTTGCCCATCAACCCGATCGCGCCACCCGGCTGCGCTCGGTGGTGATGATCCAATGCGTTGAACCAGAAAACGGAGTTGAGTATTGTTCGCGCATCTGCTGTACCAACACCATTAAAAACGCGCTGCGCCTTAAAATGCTCAGCCCAGACTGCCAGGTGGTGATTCTGTATAAGAATATCATCACCTACGGCTTCCGCGAGAAATATTATCTGGAGGCACGTCGGCGTGGCGTGCTCTTTGTCCGCTATACAGATTCTGATCCACCCAAGGTACGCCTTGAGCCACGCGGCGCCCGCCAGGCTCTGGTCGTCTCGGTGAATGAGCACATCTTCGGTAAAACGCTGGTCTTTGAACCCGAGTTGTTGGCGCTGAGTATGTCAATCCAACCCTCGCCGGACACCGCAAAACTGGCAGAGATGCTGGGCTTGCCTCTCTCCCCGGAGGGTTTCTTCCTCGAAGCCCACCTGAAGATGCGACCGATGGAATTCGCTGATGACGGTATCTTCCTGGCTGGGATGGCGCATTATCCTAAATTCATCGAAGAATGCATAACTAACTCTTTGGCATGCGCTGGAAGAGCTTTGACTTTTCTCAGCCGACCTAGCATCCAACTCGGCGGCGTGGTGGCAGAGGTCGATTCCGAACGCTGTACAGGCTGCCTGACATGCACCCGCACCTGCCCCTTCAACATCCCTGAAATGCGCTACGACCGCAATGGCATTGGCAACTTGGGAGGAGCAGCCTGGATCGACCCTACCCGCTGCCATGGCTGCGGAACATGCACCGCCGAGTGCCCGGCCCACGCCATCCAGTTGCTGCACTATCGGGATGAGCAGATACAAGTCGGCCTTGGCCATTGGGAGGCCCCCCTCCAACAACCGTCTGTTAATTAGGGAGTATGGGTTACATATGCCTCATCAGCTGCCTGACCGTAGCCATGGAACTCCAACCGAGACATGAGCGATGACATCTTTGAATAATTTCACCCCCGAAATCACCGTCTTCACCTGCATATATTGCGGTTACATGGCTGCCGACACGGCCGGCTCGCTGCGATTGGAGTACCCGTCCAACATCAAGATCGTTCGCCTGCCCTGCACCGGCAAGATCGACATCCAATACCTACTGAATGCTTTCGAAGAGGGCGCCGACGGCGTTTACATCGTGGCCTGCAGCCTGGGGAACTGCCACCATGAACATGGCAACCAGCGCGGGCTAGCCCGGATGAGGCGCGCGAAGGAGATCCTGGAGGGAGTTGGGTTGGAGCCTGAGCGACTGGACATGTTTTTCGTCTCGGGCGGTATGGGCGCCACCTTCGCCAAGATCGCCCACGAAATGAACGAGCGCGTCCGGCAGCTGGGACCCAACCCCCTCAAGCAGGCACCTCCCTCTTCTCCACCCACACAACCTTCGCCAATACCCTCCTAGTGCCTTCTTTAAACCCGGAAACCACAAGCTTGACGCACATCAAACTGCGTAAGACATGTCTGGAAGAGGCAAGAAACCTTCGGGAATACTGTGTTGGAGCACATGACAATAAATAAGTTGGCTGCCTTGGTGAGCTTAACGTACAAAGTGGACGTAGTTTGTCCATTCTAGCAGTGACATCCTGCACTAGAGCACAAATTAACGCCAGCCTATCATAGTACATATGTCGTCGAGCCCTCTCAGCGGATAATTCCGCGCTAGAGGCGCTCCTTGCTCCGGGAGGGGCGTACCTTGTCTCCACATGGTGCGCAGGCAGACACCCTCGACCGGGCAGCCATAACCGGCGACCCTGCTCCTGTTGGAGCAGTATTGGTCGTCGGCGGTGGTATTGCCGGTATGCAGGCCAGCCTCGACCTGGCTGAGCAAGGCTACCTCGTCCACCTGGTAGAGAGAAAATCCGCCATCGGTGGGCACATGGCACAGTTAGATAAAACCTTCCCCACCAATGACTGCGCCATGTGCGCCATCAGCCCAAAGCTCGTCGAGACCGGCCGCCACCTCAACATCGACCTTATGGTCGACACCGAAGTTCTCAAGGTCGAAGGTCAGCCCGGCGACTTCACTGTCACCCTACGACACAAACCACGCTACATCGATATCGACAAATGCGTCGGATGCAACGACTGCACTGAAGTATGTCCGGTTGTCCTACCTGACCCCTTTGATGAAGGCCTCAGCCAGCGCCGGGCTGCCTTCAAGCTCTACCCCCAGGGCGTCCCAAACGCCTACGCCATCGAGAAACTTGGCATTTCACCCTGCCGCGACGCATGCCCTTCCGACCAACGGACGCAGGGCTACATCGCCCTTATACGTGAAGGTCGCTATGAGGATGCTCTACGGGTAATCAAGGAAGATAATCCCTTTCCTGGCATCTGTGGCCGCATTTGCAACCACCGCTGTGAGGACGCCTGCAACCGCGGCCTGATCGACGAACCGATCAATATCCGCGCTCTTAAGCGCTTTGTAACAGATAAGGTCTATCAACAACCTCGAAAATCCGTCCCCGCAGCCGAGCGAATCTATCCCCAACAGGTAGCTATCATCGGCGCTGGACCGTGCGGTTTGACCGCCGCGCAAGACCTGGCCAAGCTTGGTTACGGCGTGACCGTTTTAGAAGCCCTGCCGGTAGCTGGCGGTATGCTGCGTGTCGGGGTGCCCGAATACCGATTGCCCACTGAGATCGTCGAGCGCGAGATTGCCGACATACTTGACCTGGGAGTCGATCTGCATCTCAACACCATTGTGAATAACCTGGATCAACTGTTTGAGGAGGGATTTGACGCCGTCTTGATAGCGGTCGGCGCCCATGAAGGGATCCGTCTGCCGATCCCGGGCGCCGACCTCGACGGCGTGATGATCAACACCCTATTCCTGCGCGATGTGCGCCTGGGTAACCCGCCTCCGCTCGGTAGGGTTGTCTTGGTGCTCGGCGGTGGAAATGTGGCCATCGACTGCGCCCGCACGGCTGTTCGACTGGGCGCTGAAGTCCATATGGCCTGTCTTGAATCCCGTGACGAGATGCCTTGTCACTCATGGGAGGCGGACGCCGCCGAAGCTGAGGGGGTGATAATCCACCCCGACCGTTCCTTCCTGAGAATAATCGACAGCGGGAGGGGTCACGCAGCAGGGGTTGAGTGCACCCGGGTGACCCACTTCGAATTCGACTATGAGGGTCGCTTATCGGTCGAAACCGAGCCCGGTTCAGAGCATGTGATCAAAGCCGACACGGTGATCTTCTCCGTTGGCCAACGCGCCGGCTTGGCTTTCATCCCTGATGACGCTGGTGTTGGTATCACCCAAAACCGCACCATCGCCATCAACCCCAACACCATGGCTGCTACCCGCGCCGGCGTGTTCGCCGCTGGCGACAGTGTTTCTGGTACCGCCTTCGTGATCGAAGCGGTCGCCTCCGGACATACAGCGGCGGAGAGCATCCATCGCTACATTCAGGGGAAAGACCTCGAACCTCCCCCTAAGCCGGATTCACCAGTTGTCAAGTTCACCCGTGCTGAACTCCAGGAACGTGTGACTCTCGGCGAGATCCTTACGCAAGATCGCGTCCCAATGCCTGAACTTTCCGTCGAGGAACGGTTGAATGGCTTCCAGGAGATCGAACACGGCTACACCGACGAACTTGCTCAGGCAGAAGCCGCCCGCTGCTTATCGTGCGCCATCTGCTCCGAATGTCTCTCATGCCAATACGCCTGCGAGCGGGACGCAATCGACCACGATATGGTTGAATGGATCGAGCAGGTGCGCGTCGGCGCAGTGATCCTGGCTCCGGGTTATCAGATCTACCAAGCTGAACTTTCGCGGGAGTACGGTCTGGGCCGTTATCCCAACGTGATCACTGCCCTCCAACTGGAGCGCTTGCTCTCCGCATCTGGTCCGACTGAGGGTCACGTACAGCGCCCCTCGGACAGCGCTCCAGCGGGCAAGATCGCTTTCTTACAGTGCATTGGGTCGCGCGACCAAAGCCACGACTATTGCTCGGCAGTGTGCTGCATGTATGCCACTAAAGAAGCAGTGATGATCAAGGAGCAC
>Ga0114930_10004171_pt1 | contig 12304 bp, 8 predicted proteins | sample AnhtaG_FD_87300 | JGI IMG/M metagenome (GOLD analysis project Ga0114930, IMG submission 87300) | Deep subsurface microbial communities from Anholt, Denmark to uncover new lineages of life (NeLLi) - Anholt_01485 metaG | ecosystem: Environmental > Aquatic > Marine > Oceanic > Sediment | place... | reverse complement strand
CATCAACTGAAAATAAGAGCTACAAAAACGGTGAAAATAGTTGTCTGAATCGATTACTCGGACAGGCTCCTAGACCCAATATCCATAGCTTGCCTCCTTTCTTCTAATCCCCAGAATATTATACCATATAATTTGGCTGATTGGCCTCCATTTATTCTGAAAAACAGAATTTTTTCATTTTTTTCTTCAATCGGTCATTTTTAGGCCAGAAATCGCGCTTTTTTGATGTCTTTTCCAACGGTCCGGCAATAAAAATTAGTAATCAATCGATTCAGGCTGCCCAGATAATCTTTTTTATCCATTTTTTAAGCTCCATTCTTTCCGGGAAGTTGAGCCAGGCGAATTCGCCAAAAAGCTCGACTGCCTTGTCGTCATAAGCCATCGCCGCATCCATCTCATCATCAAAGTCTCCAAGATTTATCCGCTTACGCTTGAAACCGATCCTTGCCCGCCACTTTTTATAATTCCTTCTCCGAACAACTCCCTTGTACCTCGATGCGCAACCCTTTTTGGGCCTCTTGTTATACTGGTTCTGGGCACTTGTACATAGACGAAGGTTGCTTTTGCGATTATCCAGGCCTTTGTGATCTTTATGGTCGCACACCAGGCCTTTAGGGGCGTGCATTATCACTCGATGCATTGAAACTATTGTTCCATTGCTATATCGTTGCGCATAAAAGGTCTCTCTGCTTTTCGTGGCGCACCATTTATATTGGCTGAGCCAATCGTAATCTTCAGCACCTACAATTGCGAATTTGCCTTGCGTTAAGGGTATGTATCTAATCTCGTTACTATCAGATAACAGACGTTCTTGCGGAAGTGACATTTTTCTGGGCTGGAAATTTCGGCAGACCCCTTGAGGCTCGACACAGTGTAGCGTCCCTGCCGAATCAGATTTGTTAGCGCAGATCAGAACCAATCCGGTGCTATCATCCGGCTGAACAGCATATATGCAATTTTGACAGCTATGAGTTTTCAAAATAAATAATCATTAATCAGTCATCAATAATCAATAAAAGCCCCCCATAATTAGAGCAACCTGCACATTTGATGCGAAAAAAAGGCCTTTACAGAAGGTTGTTGTTAAGGTAACCTATTGGTGTAAAAGCAGTAAAAATTTTTTGAAAATTCTGATTTTTGTTTCTAACTATCTGCGTTTTTGATTGAAATTGACAGCCAAGATTGGCTGTCATCCTGAGCGGAGCGCAGCGGAGTCGAAGGATCTGGCTTTAGAAGAAATAGGCCTCTCGGCTCGCTCAGAATTATGGATTCCCGGCGTCGTTCCTGAAATTATTGGTTTCAGGTAATCAAGAAGGTAGACGCGACCTCAGAGATGTACAAAGGAAGTAATTGAAAGGAGACAATTAAAATGCAAAGGGAAACGTTGACCGGTATAGAACGGGATATTAGAAAAGAGCTTATTCGCCTCGTCAAGATAGGAGACATAAATACTCTTAATGTTACATATAAGGCTTTGGCTGAACAATTTGGTTTGCCTTATGACGAGAAGGATTACAACCGTAATTTGTTTCACGAAATACTCGGACATATTAGCGAATTCGAGGATACCGCAGGACGCCCACTTTTGTCGGTGATTGTTGTTAGGATAGAAGATGGTTTCCCTGGTAAGGGTTTTCACACGATGGCTAAACAGCAAAAAAAGCAGAAGCCAGACGAGGATAATGAAACTTTTGTTGTTAACGAAAGAAAAAAAGTATTCGATTGGTGGAAGACTCACGATGACGAGGCTTTCACTGATGAGTAAAAGAACATTCCGGTATTTAGTTTTGGCAAAGGGGCTTACGAGGAAGTAGCAAGGGCTAAAAACAAGCGATAAACATAATGCTTGTTACTGTGCGAGATATATTGGATAAAAAGTTTAGTATATTGTCATAAACATGAGTAACTTATTAGAACAAATTAATAGTCCGGATGATTTGAAGAAGCTGTCGGTGCCGCAGTTGCAGGCTTTGGCTGATGAAATCAGGCAGTTTATTCTCAGCTCGGTCGCGCAGTCCGGCGGACATCTGGCCAGCAATCTGGGCGTGGTGGAACTGACGCTGGCCCTGCACTATGTCTTTGATTTCACAGAGAATAAGCTGCTTTGGGATGTCGGCCATCAATGCTACACGCATAAAATCATAACCGGCAGGAAAGAGCAGTTTGCCCGTCTTCGCCGCTCCGATGGGATAAGCGGCTTTCCCAACCCTGCTGAGAGCCCCTACGACCAATTTGTAGTCGGGCACGCAGGAACTTCGATAGCAACGGCAATTGGGATGGCCCTGGGCGAAGAACTCAGAAGACAGAAGGCAGAAAACAGAAGGCAGAAGACGAGAGATGAGAAACGAGAGACGAATAAGATCGTGGCTGTAATCGGCGATGCCAGTATTGTTAACGGCACTTCTTTCGAGGCGCTCAATAACCTCGGATTGGTCAAGAGGCAATTACTAATTGTGCTCAATGACAACTCTATGGCAATAGACCCTACGCAAGGGGCACTAGCAAAATACTTCTCTAAAGTCCGGCTTAGCCAAACCTATGAGGATTTGCGCAAGACCACCAGCAATATTCTTGAGCACATGCCTGTTATCGGCAGGAGTGTTGAGGAAGCGATTGAAAGGATTAAGAAAAGTATCCGGATGGTTCTACCGGCCAGTCAAATGTTTGAGAGCTTGAATATTCCGTACTTTGGCCCCGTTGACGGCCACGACGTGGAGTCACTTATACAATTGTTCAGGGCTTTGGCGGAACTGAATCATCCGGCGGTTCTGCACGTTTACACGGAGAAAGGTAAGGGCTTTAAGCCAGCCGATATCCAGCCCAGCAAATTCCATTCGACCGGCCCATTTAAGTTAAACGGTGATAAAGTTGAGCAGGACAAACTTGGGCGGGATATTGGCAGGCTCAGTTTCACCGGTGTGTTTGGAAAGCACCTGACCGAATTGGCGAAAAAAGACAACAGAATTATTGCTATAACCTCAGCTATGTGTGACGGAACGGGGCTGGAGGAATTCCGTAAAAGATTTGCTGATAGGTTTTATGATGTGGGTATTGCTGAAAGTGCCGCGGTAGATATTGCGGCAGGACTGGCCAAGGCTGGCGCCAAGCCGGTAGTGTGCATCTATTCGACATTTTTACAGCGGAGTTTTGACCAGATATTTCAAGAGGTGGCCCTGCAGAATCTGCCCGTGGTTTTTTGTGTCGACAGGGCTGGGATGGTTGGCTCAGATGGCCCGACGCATCATGGACTAATGGACATCGGTTTTTTGCGGATGCTGCCGAATGTGGTGCTAACTGCACCTGCGAATGAGATAGAGATGAAATTGGCTTTGGAATTTGCATTGGGCGAGGATAAGCCGGTTGTCATAAGATATCCGAAGGATATTGTTCCACCGACCGAGTTCGTAAGAGCTGCCTGCTCCAAGCCGTTTAAATTGGGCAAAAGCGTGGTGGTTAAGAAAACAAGGGATTCAACGATCGCGATTATTAGTTACGGTAGTGTTTTGACAGAGGCATTGAAAGCAGCCAGATTACTGGCTAAAGCTGGGATTGCGGTTGATGTGATTAATGGACGGTTTGCTGCACCTATTGATGAGAAAATTATCGATATAGTGGAGGCAGGCAAAAGTATTATAACGGTCGAGGACCACCACCTTGCTTGCGGATTCGGCTCAGCAGTGCTCGAATTGGCATCGACCAAGACGTCGGCCAGCAAATTAGCTGCTATAAGGGTGCTTGGTGCGCCAAATAGATTTATCGGACCCGATTCACGCGATTCTCAACTTATGCAGGCTGGTATAAATGCCGATAAAATAGTAGAAACGGCGAAAGAAGTATTCAGGTATTCCGTCGCCGCGCCGGCGACGGCTAAACGCATCAAGGAGCGAGATGCGAGAGAGGAAATTACCCAGATTAGCGATTTTTAGCCATCCGCAAAGGCAGCATGTCGCTGAGGCCGTTGAAGAATTTAAGGACTTCGCCAGAGGCAAGGCTGAGATAGTAGCGACTTGCGGTATCAAAGACTGCTCAGTTGATGTCTTGAATAACTGTGATTTTGCAGTAGTTTTCGGCGGCGATGGCAGCATCATCTCGGCTGCAAGAAATTTGAGCCAGGCCCATGTGCCGATGATAGGCGTCAACCTCGGAAAGCTCGGATTTTTAGCGGAATTCAGCGTCGGTGAATTTAAAAAATTCTTCAATGATATAATTTCCGGAAAAGTGCCCATTGAAAGACGAATGATGTTGAACTGTAAGGTTTTTAGCAGCTCAGCTCCGAACCAACAAAGGTTCAGCTCATCAGCGGTCAATGATGTCTTTATCACTGCTGGGCCGCTGCATAGAATGATCGAATTGAAGGTAGTGGTTGATGGTCAGCCTATTGCCGGTTGTATAGGCGATGGGCTAATAATCTCAACTCCGACAGGTTCAACGGCCTATAATCTCGCGGCGAGCGGACCGATATTGGCTGGTTCGATGGAGGCGATGGTCATCACTCCGATTTGCCCTCATTCGCTTAGCTTTCGCCCCATCGTTATCAATGCTGATAGCAAGGTAGAGGTTTTTTGCGTCCGGGTGAGCTCCGGCACAACTATTTCCATCGATGGCCAGGACTCCATAGGATTATCAATTGGCGATGTTGTCAAAGTGGAGAGAGAGAACAGCGATTTTTTGGTGGTGAACAATCCAATTAGAACCCGCTGGGATACTTTAGCTACTAAATTGGGTTGGGCTGAAACGCCGAAATATGAAAGGGATTAGTCTGACCATAAACTGTAAACTAAGATGCAGATATGAACATCCCTGGCAACGGGATGTAGAAAATATTAGGACGGCATCCATAGGATGCGCCAGATGTAGTCAAAAGCGGGCTGAAGGCTGAAATACTATGAAGAAGTGGCTGTTTATAATACTGATAATCGGATTTTTAGCCATTTTATCTGAAACGAGCTGGCCCCTGACTGGATCAGGGCTTGAGAATCCCGCAGTTCGCAGTCCAGTTGTTTCGGGCACCGTTCCGCCGACCAGTTTTCGCAGCGGGCTGATTCAAAGTCCTGACCCGATTGATACCAGTGGCAACCTGATCATTACCGGCAATGTAACCGGCGGCAAACATTTTCGTGGTCTTGTGCCGTACGGCTCGACTACAAATTTTCAGGCGCCGCTGGGCACATCGGCGCTTGATTCTTTTTTGAGAAGTTCTGCTGATTCAACAGACTTTAGCCGATATGGAGACCCTTCCAGACCGTATTATTCACCGACTGAGGCATCCACAGGCGGGTACAGACCGTTTTTCTCACCGACCGGGACAGTAACTACTACAAGGGCCGGCCTGTCCGGCACTTTAACGCCGGCAACTACAAGGATTAGGCCCCCCTTCTTGCTTTCGCAAGAAAGCAGGGGGGCGGGCGATTTAGCTCTGCCAGCTCTACCTGATGGACAGTCTCTCTCCGGCTTAGACAGTTCGAATTTGCAGATGAGTTTGAGGCCGATGTCCAGAACGCCGCAGGAGATGGAGAAACTGATCTCAGATGAACTTAGCGGAACCATGCCACAGCTCAGCGCTCTTGAACATTTACGAAGCGCAAGACTACCCCGCAATATTTCACGGACTGAGCAGTATCAGGAACAAATAGAACAATTCCGACCCGAGTTAGGACGGATAGATGACAAAGCGTCTTTGCTGAAAGAAAGTCTGAATCGTGACCCGGGATATTCATCCTCCGAAGCAGAGTATCTGCGGAGGACGGACGGGGCACGGGTCACGCGCGAGTCCGCCCCGGCGGAAACATCCAGGATTGAGCATCCAGCAAAGCGATTTGAGACGCAGCTTTCAAAACAGCAGAGCAGCCGTATACCTGCTTTGCCCGGGACGAGTCCATCTTTGCAAGGGCGTCCCGCCCTAAGACGGGCCTCAGGCAGAGAGATGTTCCCCTCAGACCTCGCAGAATTAGATAAGCTTATATCAGCTGCAGAAAAGAAAGCAGAAAGGTTCCCGCGGAGCGGGGGCCCAGAGCTAAGACCAAAGCAGACAGGCAAGCAGCTTGACGTTTATGAACAAATCAAACGTCGGCTTGATGATTTGGTCCAATCAGATACCCCCGCTGCTTCGCGTTTGCGAAGCAAACCGGCAGGGGATAACAAAAGGAAACGAGACTTGTCTGGCGATAGTCAAGAATCAAGAATCGATTTTGATGTATCCCGTAAGAGACCAGAGATCTTACGAGATACATCTGCCAGAGCTAAAGCCATCCTTGGTGAGCACAAGAGTTATGATTCTTTTTCAGAGGACAAGTTCAATTTGTATATCAAGGCTGCGCAAGTCTATCTCAAACAGGGCAGATACTATCGGGCCGTAGACTCTTTCACTCTGGCATCGATATTCGGGGCACGGGAAGAAGTGGGGCTTGCGTATCTTGGCAAGAGTCACGCCTTATTTGCTGCCGGCGAATATATCAGTAGTGCCCTGTTTCTTTCCAGAGCACTCGAACTGGATACTCGATACTCGCAACTCAATGCTCAAGCAGAATCGAGAATCAAGAATCGAGAATCAAGAATCGAGAATCAAGTCTTGCGTTTTGGGTCTGAGGCCTTGGGTCTGTTGGACAAAGATGAACTGGAGCGCAGGATAGCTGATGCCGAGGAACGCTTAGATATAAGCGGTGCGGCTGAATTGCAGTTTTTGTTAGGCTATGTCTATTACCAGACAGGTGAACTAAGTGCAGCTAAAAAGGCGATCAATGCAGCTTATGGAAAACTGCCGGACTCAAAGGCAGTTGACGCGCTTAAAAAAGCTATTGAAGATGCGATGGGGTTACCAGGCGCTAAAGAGAAATAGGAACGAAAAGGCACAAAAACATCAGACACTGATTAACACAGATTGACACTGTCTAGTAAATGTTTATTAGTGAATTGTTAAATGGGCCACAGAGGACTCAGAGATAAAACATAATCAATCATCATTAATCAATTATCAATCAATATCTCCTCCCGACTAATGAAAATCACCGATATCATTAGAGCCTAACCTGAATCTTTCGAAGCCACAGAGTACACAGAGAACGTAGAGATAAAAACAAAATCAACCACAGATGTCACGGATTGACACAGATTTGCACGGCCATTTAAGAGGATTTTGTGAACTGAAGTACAAGATGCGAGATACGAATTGTCATTCCGAGCGCAGCCCGTAGGGCACAGACGAGGAATCTATTAAACTGCTGTCCTCCGCCCTCTGTTTTCTGACTTCTGTCTTCCGTCTTCTGTCTCTTTTATTGCCTTTTGCCTTATTTTGTGCCATTCTTTAAGCCCTAAAGGCGTGATGCGGACATTGTGAAGCGAAATACGAGATAGGAAATTTTCTGCCGGGAATAGCCGTCTCTAATGAATACACAACTCAAAGCTGGGTAAAATAAATCTTGCAACTTCCGGCGAGATACGAAATACTAATTATGCTTGGCAAATGGAAACCTTCTAGGAGATACTGAAATGGAAGATTATGAGATAAAATTCGAGTGGGATGAATCAGAGAAAGTATGTGTTGCCAAGGCAGTTAATACAAAGAATGGCGAAATTGTCTTATCTGCGAAAGCAGATATGTCTGGAAGAGACTCGTTTTCTATAGAGTTCTATCGTCAATCTGATTGATTCTCCAAAGAAAATGTGCAGAAGTTCTTGAAGGAAATGCTAAGCATAAGGTTGAAGAAACGGTAAAAAACAGGGACACTCGCTACGAGGACTAAATGGGACAGAAAAAGTACATCCGGGTCCTGAGCTTCTTTGGAAAAGCTGGTGCTGGTGATGGATTCCGTCAGCCTGCGCGAATACTTCATGAAGACAATTTGGCACTAACCAACCGATTCAGACTAATATCCGCCTCAGCGGCCTCACGTGCGAGTTTACGATGTACTTCCGGAGGCACACGAACCATGAATTTGCCACTGTATTGTCGCGAACTAAGTGGCTCCGGCACAGATTCACCATTGGCTTGCATATCCTCTGTAACATCGGCTACAACCTTGCGGATTCCCCGTAGAGCTTTCTCTGGGCTGGAGGCCAGATGGCTCAAGCTTGGAAACTCCGCACACAATCCCACACACTGAGCATCCTCTTCGGACCAAATTACCCGATATGTATAATGGTCAATCTTTGGACGTGTTTTCATATTGCAACCTCTCGATAGCTTTGAGCACCTGTTTTACCTGGTACGCTTTAGCCATACCTTTGTCATTCTGGATGTTGACGCGAGGATCACCTTGCCAGGGCATCCGGTAAACGCGATGACTACTGCTGCGCTGCCGTGCAGTCCCAAAGTAGTGATCACACACTTGACAAAGATCTCTGAAGCGTACTCCTTTCGGATTTTTTGCATACCTTGCAGAATATCGTCAATCCTTGCCACAATTATATAGTAGCAATAATGATACTATGTGTCAAGCATGAAATTGCAAAGTTTTAAAGATTTTTTCTGCAAACCCTGACCCAGGTCCGATCATTTCAAGTACGGAGTCGAATAGGATCGGGACGGCACTCGTGTCAATCCGTGTTTGAAAAGTAAAAACCCAGCCACGAAGGCGCAAAGCCATAAAAAAAATTAACCACAGATTCCGCGGATTTTCATCCTTCGCAGTAGCTCTGCTACGGAGAATGGAAACGCGGATTAAATATTAATCAACAATCAGTGAGGGACCCCGCCTTGCAGGAACCCAAATCAGTGTAATCCGTGGTTAAAGTATAAATCTTGGTATCTTAGTGTCCTGGTGCCTTAGTGGCTAATTTCGGGAAGTTGAGCGCAGCGAACCGGCGGTGGTATTTCTTCGCGACTTCATCGTAGGCGCGGGCTAATTCGTCGCTCATCGTTGTTCGTTCGTGGCTCGTTCGGTCCAAGGGCCGGACTTTCAGCGCTGTGATTCTCAATTCTTGATATTCGATGCTTGCTATAAGTGATGAAAAATGGATAATATTTTTGCTATGATAAAGCCAGATACATCCTTAGAGATAGAAGAGGTTTTTTCTGCGGGCGGCTTAATATCGAAAGCCTTTGCCAATTTTGAGGAGCGGCCTGAGCAGGCGCAAATGGCTGGAGCGGTCCATCAGGCGCTTCTGGCTGGCCGGCATTTAGTAATCGAGGCCGGCACCGGCGTCGGTAAAAGTTTTGCATACCTTGTCCCCGCAATATTCGTGACCCGGGGCACTCGTCACGGCGGAGCGTGCCGGAGCGGGACGGGGCACGGGACCCGAGATGGGACAGGCAAGGTACTAATCAGCACCTTTACTATCACGCTACAGGAGCAGCTAATCGATAAAGACATACCGTTCTTAAAAAACTGTATGCCAGGCAGATTCACCCCGTTAGAGAATTCACGATCGCCGTGTAATCCTCAGAAGATAAAATCTCTAACGGAGTTCACATACGCCTTGGCAAAGGGAAGAGGCAATTACCTATGCAAACGCAGGCTGGAATTTGCACTGCGAAGGCAGAGATTGTTATTCGACAAGAGTGCTTCGGAGCTTGCGCTGATAAATGACTGGGCTCATCAAACAGAAGATGGCTCGCTAAGCGACCTTTCATTTGTGCCGAGCAGCCGGCTCTGGGATGCGGTCAACAGCGAACACGGCAATTGTCGCGGTCGCAAGTGCGCACATTCTCGCAATTGCTTCTACTGGCGGGCCAGACGACGCCTGGAAAGTGCCGATATTATCGTGGCCAACCACGCCCTGTTATTTAGTGACCTGGTGCTTAAAGAACAGGGAGCAGCGGTACTGCCGGATTACCGCTACGTGATAATCGATGAGGCACAAAATATGGAGCACGTGGCAGAGGAACATTTCGGATTAAGTATTAGCAATCACAGGATTAAGTTTCTACTGGACGGCTTATACAATCCTCGGACGCGAAAAGGGCTTCTGGCTTATGCCAATGCAGACAAAGCGATTGAAATTGTTGGCCAAATAGCTAAGCAGGCAAGGATCTTCTTTAAACAGATTCAGGACTGGTTCAAGCAGACAAAGGATGAAACCAACGGCAGATGCTATCAAAATTTTGTTGATGATAGAATCTCGGGGTACATTTCGGAATTACGATTAGAATTGGCTAAGCTGGCAAAGCAAACCGAGGATGTTGACGAAAAATTTGAGATCATGCGGTTCATTGACCGATGCGTGTCGCTGACGGAGGATTTGGAATGTTTTTTGATGCAGAAAAAGAGAGATTACGTTTATTGGGTTGAGGTATCTGGCGCTAAACAAGGTGTTTTTTTGAGAAGTGCGCCGATAGATGTTGGCCCTGATGTGAAAAGATGCTTATTCGATAAATTTGAGTCGGTGATAATGACAAGCGCCACTTTGAGTAGCGGCTCAGAGTCAGAAAAAAGCGGCTTCGAATTCTTTGCCGGCCGTATTGGCCTGGATGACTTTGATGCGGTCAAGCTCGGCTCGCCTTTCGACTACCTAAATCAGGTTACTATTTTCATCGAAAAGGGCCTGCCGGATCCAAACGAATCGTCTTTTATTGAAGCTGCATCTGAAGTAATGAAAAAATACATATTGCAAACTAAAGGCAGGGCCTTTGTGCTTTTTACCAGCTACGAGATGCTCAATGAAATTGCCCAGAGGCTATCTGGTTGGCTGACGGAAAATAATATCCACTTGTTGCAGCAAGGCTCCGGACTCGATAGAACCGTACTGTTGAAGCGTTTCAAGGATCAGAATAGATTAACCGCAGAGAAAAAAATTGGCCACGAATTAACACGAATGGACACAAATAAAAATGAATTCGTGAAAATTAGTGAAAATTCGTGGCAAAAATCTGCGAAATCTGCCGTTTTGTTTGGTACGGATAGTTTCTGGCAGGGAATTGATGTGCCAGGCGAGGCGCTTTCGAATGTGATTATAGTTCGTCTGCCATTCGCGGTTCCTGACCAGCCGTTGATTGCCGGTCGGCTTGAGCGGATAAAACAGCAAGGCGGCAATCCTTTTTATGACTATCAATTGCCTTCAGCAATTATCAAATTTAAGCAAGGCTTTGGGCGTCTTATCCGCAGCAAGACTGATACCGGCATTGTGGTTATTTTGGATAGTAGAGTAGTCAATAAAACCTATGGCGCGAGATTCCTGGCAGCTATACCCAAATGCGAAACAGAAATTGTTTCCGCCCCGCACCAAGGTTCTTCCATCATCCATCGTCCATCGTCTAACGAGTAACGAGGGACGAGGCACGAAGGACGGGGTTAGCCGGAGATTCATCCTTCGTAGTAGTTCTACTACGGAGAACGGATACTCTCTTGAAGATGGGTAAGTACAGTCCTGGCTTTGGCAATTTTGTTGCCGTCGGGGCCCAGCCAATTAATATCTGCGTTTTGCTTGATTAACTGCTCGACCTTTTTGCAGGCTAAAAGTACAGTAGCGTGATTTTTGTTGCCCATAAATCGGCCAATCTCTGAGGAGGACATCTTGGTGTGCTGTCGGGTAAGATACATACTAAAATGTCGGGCCAGGGCCACTGTTCTGTTTTTCTTGGAAGAATGTATATTGGCTGGTGTTATTCCGAAATAGGTGGCGACGGCAGATTCGATATCTGAAATACGCACGATCGGGTCACACCTTTCCAGATGGTCAACCAGGACTGTCTGAGCCATAGAGAGGGTAATTTTCTCATTTTGTAGTGCTGAGTATGCAATTAATTTCAGCAAAGCCCCTTCCAATTCCCGCACATTGGACCGCAGATTTTCTGCGATGTATCTAATTACACTTTCGGGGATTGCCCGGCCCGCGGCTGGGAGTTTCGAATTTCGAATTTCGAATTTTGTATTTTCAAGGAATTGTCTGCAGATTTGACAGCGGGTTTGAAAATCGGGCGTCTCAATCTTAACAACCATGCCTGAGACGAATCGACTAACTAATTTTACCGACAGTTGGTTTATCATCTTCGGATGAGCATCGGAAACCAAGACAACCTGCTTACCAGCTAAATTAATGGTATTGAAAGTATGCAGAAATTCTTCCTGGGTCGAAGGCTTGCTGGCCAGGAAGTGAATATCATCTATGGCTAACAAATCGGCTTGTCGCATTCGACGCCGAAAAGTTTCGAGCTTTCTCAGCTTCAAGGCCAGCACGAACTGGTTAGTAAAATCCTCCGCAGACATATATAGCCAGTTAGTTTCAGGCCGGGTTTTAGATAGCTCATTACAGATGCCTTGCAGCAGATGTGTTTTGCCGAGCCCGTATCCTCCGTGAATGAATAGCGGATTGAATGGGCAGTGCTTTTCTCTTACAACAGCTTTGGCGGCGTTGTAGGCCAGCTCATTTG
>Ga0114930_10004170_pt1 | contig 12304 bp, 14 predicted proteins | sample AnhtaG_FD_87300 | JGI IMG/M metagenome (GOLD analysis project Ga0114930, IMG submission 87300) | Deep subsurface microbial communities from Anholt, Denmark to uncover new lineages of life (NeLLi) - Anholt_01485 metaG | ecosystem: Environmental > Aquatic > Marine > Oceanic > Sediment | place... | reverse complement strand
AGCTGGTAAATTCCAGTCTTTCTAAGCCAATAAAAGTGGACTGGGAAACCTTGAGAAACGAATCAGCAAGGATTGTGAGAGACGCAACTTCTATCAGAACTTTTGCCTCAGGTACCTGAAAGACTCTTATTGCAAGAAAATCTGCCAGCAAAAAGCACAGCAAAGTAAGGAGAACTCCTGTGACCAATTCGAACAGTAGTCCTGTGACCATGACGTTTTTGACGCTTTGGGGTTTGTTCTCAGACCTGTATTGCGCCAAATATTTTATCATAGCCGAGTTTGTGCCCCAATCTTTGAACAAACCGAGGATAGCAGGAAAAATTAATGCAGTTATGATTATACCATACTCGTCTGGATCACCCAGCAAACGCAATACGAGTATTAGACCAACAGCTGTGACGATGCTAGAGACGCTTACGCCTAGGAAGAGTTTGAAACCACCCCTTGCCGACGATTTTGCCATTCCAGTTGCCTTATCCAAAAGCCAGCGCTCCCATTCTGTTCCTGTTTTTAGTTTAATTCATAGAGGCTTTTTATTTAAAAGAATCGTCCAATTCTATATCAAAAGATACGACACATATCTCTGCGAAAAAGGCTATCTTGATTTGTTGGACGGAAAACCCGTCCGGCTCAGCAATTGGAGGAAGAGAGGCGTGTAGTGAAAAGGGGGTGAAGTAAACGAGTGAAATAGAACAGTTTAAGCAGATATTGAGGGAACACGGCTATTCAGAAAGTGCCATTAAAGAAGTTTTGAAGTGGTATAAATGAATGGAGAACCGAAACAGTTATCGTTTCATGCGTTATTTTGTGTGGAAGAGACGATACCAATATTGCTTTACGACTTCGCCTGTCTTATCATCATCTTCTTCATCGTCTACGCGATAATATACGCTAAATATGGAGAGAGGTGACTGATGGAGAAAACATTACTTTCTAAGCCTGAAATCACCATACAGAACGTGGTTGCTACTGCAGGTTTCAATGGCACCATAGACCTAGACGCCATAGTCAGAGCTTTTCCAGATGTCGAGTATCGACCGGCAGTTTTTCCTGGACTCGCCTTTAGATTGAAGAAGCCGAAAACATGCACCCTCATATTCACAACGGGAAAGATGGTGTGCACCGGCGCGAAGTCAGAGAGTGATGTTAGAAGGGCGATCAGGAAGGTTGCCCGAGAGCTTAAGCGGGAAGGCATAATCATCACCGGGAAGCCTGAGATAAAAACCCAAAACATTGTTGCATCCATCGACTTGGATATGTCCATCGACGTTGAGGAAGGCATCTACGCTATCTCCTGTCTTGGAAAGCAGGTTATGTACGAGCCGGATCAGTTTCCGGGCGCGATTTATCGCATGGAAGACCCGAGATGTGTCTTCCTAATCTTCGGTAATGGGAAGCTTGTTTGTGTAGGCACGACCAGAGAGGCGGATGTCTATAAGGCTGTGGAGAACATCGTAACAATTCTAGATGACGCGGAAGTACTAGTTAGAAAGGAGGGGTGAAAACGTGGAGTTGAACGACATGATTGGGTGTGATAGTAGTAAATGAGAATTCGGGTCGTACATCTTTGCTTACTTGCAATTATTTTATTCACGTTATCATTATTCATGGGTTTTAGCAGAAACCCCCTAGGAGCCATCTTAGCCTTCTTTTTTATGGCTTTGTGGATATGTGTACTGTTTTGCACAAAATTGGTAAGTGATTAATGGAAAAAAGAGTGAAATGGAAAAATGAAGGAATGTCCATTTATAGACGAATGTGAACAGGAACTAAATGATATTGACTTCGGAGCATTCTGTCAACCGGGAAGTTACATTAGTTACACACATTGCCCCACCTACCAACAAATGCTGAGAACAAAACAGGGAAAACCCCCACGCCAAAAACCGAGGGAATGGAAGAAAGAAAAGGAGGAATCCTGACGAAAATTATAATTCAAACTGTTAGGGATGTGAAATGAATTGGCGAAGAGTTTAAAAGATAGAATTTTGGAAACTCTGAAAAAAGAAAGTTTAACTGCTCTTGAACTGTCTGAAAGGATAGATGTGAAACCGTTCTATTTCACGTTGTCGAGGCTTGAGGAAGAGGGATTGATTGAATATGATTTTGCAACAGAGAAATGGCATCTTAAGAGGAGGTGAAAAATGATGAAGAAAAAGAAAATATTGGAAAACCTCAAATACCCCCAAAAAAGCATGGTACACACTCCTCAAAGGAGGTTCAAGGAAATGCCTAGCGCCAAACTTTGCGCCTCAAGAAATCCTGTAATTATGTCTTGGCTAGCTAGGGAGCTGGAGAAAGAAATTCCTGATTTAGACCTTTATGGCTCGGAAAGAAGACTTTTAGACTTCGCTTATCAAGACTTAGAAACCTGCTTAAAGACGAAACGGAGAGACACAAACTCCGATGATATCGAAGAAGGCTTGAATACTGAAGACCGACAAAAGGAGATTAAGGCATTTTTGAAAGTCTGGACCAAACAGTGGTTAGAAAAATGGAGGGAACGGGTTACACTTTGCCAGAAGATGCCTCAGTTTTCATTAGCACATCTCAAGACTAAAAGGAAAGCCAAGAAGATTTTCAAACGGATGGAAGAGGGGCAGGAGCTGAAGAAACTGGTTGTGCAGAAGCTGATTAACAAAGGTGAGGTGTGTATGGCTGAGCTGATAGCGGAGAATCTGATAATCGAGGAGATAGCGTACCGTCTGAAAATGAACGGCGGAAAGACGCCAACTGACAAGATTACTTTGGAGCCGTGGCACATCCTCCAGGAAGTGTTGCCTCGAGTAAAGAGGTTGACAGAAAGAAAGACCCCGCTCATTCACCTGAGGCTCATGATGGACGTTTGATCGCCAAAACTCCTGACCGATCTTAGTAAGCAAAAATTGGCACATTAAATAAAAAGGCTAGTTCAATCTGAGTTTCTGCAATAGTTGCGTGTGTTACCTGTTTTGTTGTTCACTTGTTGTAATTTTCATCTTTTGTATTCATTGTCAAACTGACATCAATTTTTGAAGCTTAGTCTCCTTTGAACAGCTTCACTGGTTAACTCTCTGAGGGCATCAGAGGAAATCCATCGGGAACTTCGGGAGTCCACTTTTTGAATCTCTTTAGTAGCTTCTATTGCTTTTTTGTTCAAAGCTGGGTTTCGTTTCCCAATCTGCCTTAACGCCCAGTTAACCGCTTTTTTTACGAAGTTTCTGTTGTCTCCAGCTTCTCTTTGTATGACAGAGAGGAACGTTACGAATGGTTTATCCGCAGCTTTCTTGTCGCTAACAGCTAAGCGTGCCATCAGCACGAAACCAGCCCTTTTGACGAACTCTTCCTTTCTGGAACTCCATTCAATGGCTTTTTGATAGGCAAATCGGGTCTTTTCAAAGAGGTTGCTACAGCACTGGTCGCAGACATCCCATGAGTCGAAGTCTTTTACCCAACTTTCCATCTGCTCATTGGTCACCTCTTCTGGATTGTCGATCATGCTGGCGAGTATCCGAGCCTCATGAATCCCTGTCTCCCAAAGTTGCTGAGCCAACTCGTGGTTTCTTCCTATCTCCTTAGCCAATTTTCTGAGATTGGGAATTGATACGCCATAGGTGTTCTTCGGGTTGATTCCGAACCGTGCCATTCCCTTAACTGCTTCTGGGTTAGATAGAGACTTTAGTCGATTGATAACTTGCTTGGGTTGCATTTGTAGCTCATCTCATTAAAAGAAGGTTACATCATTTGTTTTAGGGTGGAGGTTATGTCCACGTTTTCTGTGGGCAGTTTTGTGAGCGGTAAATCCTTTACGTGGGGAAGATTGTCGTGGTATGTGGGTCTCTCTTTCTTGTAGAAGATTCCGATTGGTATCCTGTTTCCCCATTCAAAGCTCTTCTCCAAAGCTTTTTTTCTGTCGGTTACGTCGTGATCTTCTTCCTCCAGCTTGTACACTCTTTGGCGGAACCAATCGTAGGTGTTTAGGTAGTTGAAGGTAACGCAGGGCTGGAAGACGTCGATGAAGGCGAAGCCTCTGTGCTTGATTGCCTCCACGATCAAACCCTTCAGATGTAGCATATCGCCGGAGAAGCCTCTAGCCACAAATGTGCCGTTGCTAACCAAAGCGTGAGCCAAAGGATTCAGCATGGGAGGTATAACGCCGAAAGGAGTTGATTTCGATTTAAACCCGGGCTGGCTGGTAGATGTTGCCTGGCCGGTAGTTAAGCCGAGAACCATGTTGTCATGCACAATCAAGGTCATGTCTATGTTTCTTCTTACAGCGTGGGCGAAGTGACCCCAGCCCTCGTTGTATTGGTCAGCGTCTCCAGCAAAACCAACCACTGTTAAGTTAGGATTTGCGAGTTTGATGCCTGCTGCCAAGGGTAATACTCTGCCGTGGATGCCGTGGAATCCGTTTATGTTCACGTAGTTAACCATTTTGCCGTGGCAGCCTATGCCTGACACAAGCACGGCTTCTTCTCTCTCAAGGTCTAGCTCTATGAGGGCTTTTTTGAATGCCATCAGTATTCCGAAGTTTCCGCATCCGGGGCACCAAGTGTTCTTTTTCGGTGTCTTCAGATTTTTGAGAGTTACCGTTTCAGAGCACCTCCTTTATGTTTCGGGAAAGAGCTTCTGGGTTGAAGGGTCTCCCGTCGTACTTCAGAATTTTATGGTCTACTATTGTGAGAAGATGTTCTCGTATTAGGCTGGATAGCTGGGAGGTCTTGTTGTTCTCCACCACAATGGTCTTCTTGGCTGATTGTAGTATCTGCTGAACCTTACTGGCTGGAAAGGGAGACAGATACACTATTTGCAGATAGTTGACTTTGACGCCTTCCTTGCTGAGAATCTTCATGGCTTCTCTTATGGGTCCCTTCGTGGAGCCCCAAGCTATAATTGTTGCATCTGCTTCCTCTGGACCGTAAAGCTTGACCGTTTCATAGTTTTCTAGTTCTTTGGTTAGGGCGTCCAGTTTCTTAAAGCGTTTATCTGCCATTTTTGTTGACAACTGAGGGTCTTCGGTTGTGTATCCGAGTTCGTTGTGTTCGTCAGCGTTGGTTCTCACTATGGCGCCCTTTGTTCCGGGCATGGCTCTGGGGGAGATTCCGTCTTCCGTGAACTTGTGCCGCTTGTATTCTTCCTCTCCCGTGTATTCGTCTTCGGTTATTAGTTGTCCGCGGTCGATTCCGATTCGGTTCTGGTCAAAAGGCTCCGCAGCGCCATGGCTCTCCGCCAGATACTTGTCCGAGATGATTAATGCTGGAATCTGAAATTTCTCTGCCAAGTTGAAGGCTTCCAAGGTCTTGCAGAAGCATTCCTCGACGTTTCCCGGGGCGATTACGATTCTGGGGAATTCTCCCTGCGATGCGTGGATGGCGAATCTGAGGTCTCCCTGTGCCGTGTAGGTGGGAAGACCTGTGCTTGGTCCGGGTCTCTGAACTAGGACTATGACAGGTGAGGTTTCGGTCATTCCGATCATGCCCAGCCCCTCGCTCATGAGACAGAAGCCTCCTCCAGATGTGGCTGTCATGGTTCTCGCTCCGGCATAGGAGGCGCCGGCGACCATGTTGACTGCTGCTATTTCATTTTCCACTTGGATCACAATCATGTTGTATTCTCTGTCTAGGGGCGCTAGGAAGTGGAGTATAGAGGTGGCTGGTGTCATGGGGTAAGCCGCATAGAGTTTGCAGCCTGCATTGAGTGCTCCTAAGCCTATTGCCTCGTTTCCGGTGAGGAAAATTTTGTGTTTTCCAGTTGAGCCTGTTTTTTTCAGTCTGTATCCGAAGTCGTCTGTGTAATGTTCCCTGATGTAGTTGTATCCTCGTTTTGCGGCTTCTATGTTCAGTTCAGCGGTTTTTGGCTTGAATGTGTCTCTTAAGACGCTGTTCAGGAGTTCTGGTTCGTAGTCTAAGAGGGCTATTGCTGCTCCTAAAGCCACGGTGTTCTCCATGATTGTTGGTCCTTCAAGCTCCTTGACTATCTTTCGTAGAGGCACTGGATAGAGTTTTATGTTGTCTCTTCCAAGTTCTTCATCGGTTACGGTGATTTGTTCTCCGTCGTAGATTATTCCAGCGCCTGAAGCAAGTTCGTGTTTGTGGAGGAGAGTTGTTTCTTTGTTGAGGGCTATGAGGAGGTCGATGGTGTCGGCTTGTGAGTGAACCTGTTCGGCGTCGGCTCTGACTGTGTAGAAGTTGTGTCCGCCTCTTATGAGGGATTGGTAGTCGTTGGCGCCGAAGACATGGAGTCCTCCTCTTAGGCAGGTTTTGGCGAAGAGAAATCCGGAACGGCTTATTCCTGCTCCAGCCTCTCCGCCAACCAGCAACGAAAGTTTGTTAGTTATCAAGCCGACTCACCTAAAGTTAGATGAGTTTCTCGTTGGTTTCCAAGTTTGTGATGTGGATGGCGTTGAAGGGGCAAGCTTCAGCTGCTTCTCTGTGGCAAGTCAGTTCTTCCAGTTCTACGGCTTCTCCGTTGGAAACTTTTTTTGCGTCTTCAACATGAGATTTTCCGTCCTCATCGGAAAGATCGAATTTGGAGCATAATTCAACGCATGCTCCAAACCCCTGACAAACAGTGTGATCTATCTGCACTCTAAATTTAGCCATAAAAACCCCCTTTCTTGAGTATATATTCTATTGTTCTTAGGCTATATTCTTTGCTCTCAACCTGTGAGCCTTCATTAGTATGATTAAAACTGGAAGCGTCATAACAATGAGCAAGAGCAAAATCATGTGAAAGGGAAATCTGACAGATCAGTCTTTTTGAAACTTTAAGTGTGCTATTTTCCTTTTGTAATAGATAAGGGGCTTCTGTTATGAGGGAAGCGATGTTTTACGAAAAACTAGGTGACAAAGTGGTTAAATGTAACCTATGTAGTCACCGATGCTCACGAATCGCGGATTCGAAGAGGGGAATATGTGGGGTCCGAGAGAACAGGGACGGGAAACTTTACAGTCTCGTGTACGGCAGGGTTGCGGCTCGTTCCGTGGATCCCATAGAGAAGAAGCCATTATTCCATTTTCTTCCCGGTTCCAGATCATATTCCATAGCCACGGTGGGATGCAACTTCCGATGCGGAAACTGCCAAAACTATGACATTTCTCAGCTGCCCAAAGAGCGGGGCATAATAGTTGGGCAGGAGGTGTCGCCCGAAGAGATTGTTTCTGCGGCTAAACGTAACAACTGCGAGAGCATAGCCTACACTTACAGTGAACCAACAGTCTTCTTCGAGTACGCCTACGACACAGCCAAGCATGCAAAAAAAGAGGGAATCAAGAATGTCTTCGTGACGAACGGCTACATCACCGAAGAGGCATTACAGGAGATAAGCCCATACTTGGATGCCGCCAACATCGACCTGAAGAGCTTCAGCGACGACTTTTACCGAAAGAACTGCGGCGCCCGCCTAGAACCTGTGCTGGACTCCATCCGACTATACAAGAGTCTAGGAATCTGGACTGAAATAACAACCCTGATAATTCCCTCACTAAACGACTCAGAAGAGGAACTAAGGAAAATCGCAGAATTCATCAGTGAGGTGGGCGAGGAGACGCCTTGGCACATCACCCAGTTCCATCCCACCTATAAACTCATAGACCTGCCTAGAACACCAGTCACGATTCTACGAAGAGCCAGAGAAATTGGATTGGAAGCTGGATTAAGGTATGTTTATGAGGGAAACGTGCCCGGCGAAAATGGAGAAAACACCTACTGCCACAACTGCGGAAAAATGCTGATTCGCAGATTCGGTTACAGCATCCTAGAAAACAAAATCAAAAACTCAGCTTGTGCATACTGTGGAGCAGAAATCGACGGCGTAATCACGTAAATTGTAGGGTGTGTGCACATTTTCTTGTACTCTGCCTTGCTGGGTCTCAAAAGCTTAGAGAGTCTATCAGAAAGGAGAATCCAAAGTAAATTAGAACCAACCCGAAAACCGCCATCAATACGCGGTACCACTTGAACCTCAAAATCTTGGCGCCCCTCTTCGCTAAGGTAGAGACAAGAATAAGCCAGACATAATCCACCCAAACGTGACAGACATACATGAAGACGACACCGGCTAAGGACGCAAACTCAAGAGCGATGAAAATCAGATTCGCGCCAATAGTAAGCCACCAAACAATAAAATAAGGATTCAAACCCGTTAATGCCAAGCCAACCAAAAGAAGGTTTCGGGTAGCCCCTCGCCCAGCTTTTGGCTCATCAGGTTTGTATGAAAAGGAACCACGTATCTGCATGGCACCGAAAACTATGAGAGCCACTCCTCCGGCAACCCCCACGACGAGCATGGCTGTGGGCTCGTTTGCTACGCTTAGGAGTCCTAGGGCTAGAAGCATAACTAGGATGAACTCGACTAAACTGTGGGCTATCGAAAATATTATGCCACTTTTGGTTCCTGACTTGATGCCATGAGAGATCGTTACAAAGAATAATGGTCCGGGATATAAGGCACCTGAGACACTTATGAGAACAACTGTAACGGCGAAATTCAGCAAGTTCATGAACTTAGAAAACGGGAACCTGAATAATGAATCTTCTGTATATTACCGAAAACGCACAACCTTGACAGCATAGATGCCCATAATTTGTTTTCTATCTTCGCAGATTGTTTGGTGTATTTGTGTTGGACAGAAATACGAAAAGGTTTATTACATATTAAGATTTAATATATGGATTAGGGATAAAGATTAAAGTCAAAAGTCAGACAGGCCTCCAAAATGAATGCAAAAGAGAATTCACGGAACCCCTAACGCTAACAGACTTTTCGAGAACACTCAAAGAAACCCATTACGCTTGTTCCCACTCTCTAACCGGAGATAACCTAGTCACACAAAGCTCAAACCCCGTCTCCGCCGAAACGACAGACGGGCCCCGCGAAAAAGACGCGCCAGAATGCGCCCATTATTTTGGATATGTTGCAAGCGGAGACAGAATCCCAGAAGAGTGCTTAACCTGCCCCAAGCTGTTGAAGTGCCTAACTAACAAAGACTACATCAAAGAGGAGGAATAACAGGAGCAGAAACATGAGAGCAACAGCCATCTTCTTCGTCTTTTTTTTACTGTTCACCTCCGCCTCAATAGCTGTGCCAATTCCTCTATTCCCCGGAAACATGATTTCTACACTTTTTGGAATACCAGCTTCAGAATACATGCCCTATCTGGAAGCCTTAACAAATGGGCTGACCTACGGTTTCATCACTTGGATAGTATTCTTCTTAGTTGACAAAAAGATAGAAAAATCGTTATCAATAAATTCTAAAAGAATGACACGATAGAGCGCCCCAGAACAAAAATTACAAAGGTTTCTCCTAACCCTGTTCGCCAGCCAACAAATGGGGTAACCAAAAGTTACTGCTTTCCATGTACAGTATTGTTGTTACTTTCAAAGAGGGGTCTGTCAGCCTTATAGTCTTCATACCTGTTAAGGTCGGTCTGGGACGGCTACATCATCCCCCAGTTTCTCGGGGACGCCTCCACTTTTAAGGCTTTGTCACTTGTATGCTATGTGAACACGTGATGTGTAAGCTACAGAGAATTGTGGCGTTAAAGCCAAGAGATTTTGATTATGTTACGTTTTTCTAGCCGTCTTATCGCTTCAAGGAACTCACTCTTTTGTTTTCCGCTGAGCTCGAAATGTTTCATCATGTCCTTCACCGGAGTTTGGGCAGATCCACACCCTTGATGCCGACGCTGCAGGTAATTCACGACACGCCGCTCGATCTTTCCACACTTCCAAGTTGTGTTTCTAAGTAGAGTGGCAATAGACATAAGCATCTTCTGAGCCTCTAATCCCCTTCTCCTAACCAGAATCTTTCACCCCAGACAATTTGAAAATATCTATAGCGTACCTATAATTAGTTTTTGTTTTCTTAGTTTTCTTTGTAGGGTATGAGACAGAGAAACTTCACAGGTTTTTCGCTGTTGTTTTTCAGCTGATGCCTCTCGTTTGGAGGAAGGAAGATGAAATCTCCAGCCTTAAAATTCTTTTCTTCTTTTCCACCAACCACAAGCCCCTCGCCTTCCAATATGAAGACCTCGTGTTCCCAACTGTGACTGTGAAGGGGGCTGTGTCCTCCAGCTTCCAATTCGAAGAGTCTCATAGCGAAGTTTTCGGCTCCAGTTTCTTTGGTTATGAGCCATCTGACTTTCAATTTTGAGCTTCCTCCTTCAGCATCTTTCGCTTCAACGTCAGTATAATGGAAGATTTTCATCCGGTTCGCCTCTTTAAAACTACTGTACAATCGGGGATATTAGTTGTGTGTCTGGCATGTGAGGCTTTGTTTTAGAGCCGTATACAGTAAGATTTATAAGTAAATATTTACTATATTTTGGTAAACAAATACCAGTGATGGAACATGGGGCTGCTCTCAAACCACGAAACAATTGTGTGGAAGAAATTCCATAAAGGCAAATCTACCAGCGACATTTCAGATGAAAGTAACGAAGAGTGGAGCCCCTCCTATGTGTCGCGAGTTCTCAACAGAACAAGAAAAAAGATTGCAAAAGCACTTGAAGAACACGCAAAAAGTCACCGCCTCGACATCGAGAGTCTCTTAGACTACAAGGGATTGCTGATCGGATTCGACTATCAGGCGAACGCCCAAGTGTACATCATTTTCACTGAGAAACTTGGAATCATCGTTTGGTACAAGCACGACTCCTACGCAGGTAAACTATGTCCTGATTGCCCAAAGGAATCCGAGTGCAGAGAAATTTTGGACACCATCCTAGAAGAGCATAGCATCACGCTGAGACCAGATGAGGAAGAACTTCTCATGACTCAACAATCTATTGCAATTCTCAACAAACTCGCGGCAAAACAGATTCCCCGGTATAAAAGAAAAAAGGAAGGTGATTAAGTTTGGAAAAAAATGTTGAAGAAAAAGTCATCAAGCCTCCAATTAAGAGAGTAACTAGCGGAAAAATCTTCAAACCATCAAAAGCGTTTCTACATAAGAACTTGCTTCAGCCTGTAGTTTTGGCGGTCAGTTTTTGGCTGATTGTTGTCCTCGGTTTCATAGGAGCATCGTTTCTAGGTGCTGTTGTAGAACCAGAAAAGATTCCAAGCGCCATTCAACACATCAACACATGGATTATTCCTGTTAACTTCTGGACAATCGTCGTGAACCTGATTTGGTTGATACCTGTCTTGATCTACATTCCCTTCTACTTCAAGAGTCTCGAGTACTCGGTGAAAGCTGAGACCGGTGAAACAATGCCTGAAATCTACGTCAAGCGAGGTGTCTTCACTATTACCCGCAAGCATGTGCCCTTCAGAACTATTACAAACATATCCAGTAAGGCAGGCATCTTCGATCGACTGTTTGGCATCGGTTCAGTTCACATCGAAACCGCAGGTTATTCTGGTAGTCAGCAGGCAGGTCCCGAAGTTAAACTGGAAGGCATCGTATTCTATGAGGAAGTTCGAGACTTCATTCTGAATGAGCTGAGGAAGTTCAAGGCACCCTACGTAACTGGAACCGAAGTGGTCCCTCGAATCGAAGAACCTGTACCAAGAACGGAAGGCTTGGACGACGAGATACTGATTACTCTACGTGAGATACGCGACATATTAAAGAACCAAAAGACGCATAAATGACACGCAGACAGGAAAACATGATTTCCATCTTTGGTGGAGACAACAGTTGCAAACCCACTTTTTTTACTTTTGAGTTTATTCACTCTTTTTTCTTCTTAAAGAATTAAGGACTTCTGAATGTTGATGTGTGACTTTCGAGTTTCATGTTCAAGAAACTTGTTTGTTGTAGGGTAAACCTTTTTATATTGGAGATGCTTGTTGGGTGGTATCGTCACATTGATTCATGCTTACTCGAGAAGATTTGGAAGGCTTTCGAAGACTTTTGAAGACTTTTGATTACTGCGTGCAAAAATTTTGTGACAGGAGGAATAAACATATGCAAATAGAAAACTTTGAAGACTTGCCTTTAACTCCAGAAGTCATGAAAGGGATAGAGGAGCTTGGATTCAGAAATCTTTTTCCAATTCAGGCTCAAGCAATAATCCCCTTACTGGAAGGAAAAGACGTTATTGGGCAAGCACAAACAGGAACGGGTAAGACCGCAGCCTTCGGAATTCCGATGGTTGAACGCGTAAACCCGAAAATCAGAAGGGTTCAAGGCTTAGTTTTAGCGCCAACACGTGAACTTGCCATACAGGTTGCACAGCGCATAAGCCGATTCGGTAGATACTCAATGTTGAAGGTTCTACCGGTTTACGGCGGAGAACCCATCCAAAAACAAATCCGCGCACTGGAAAGAGGCGTCCATATTGTTGTTGGTACGCCAGGTCGAATAATAGACCATCT
>Ga0114930_10004169_pt1 | contig 12310 bp, 12 predicted proteins | sample AnhtaG_FD_87300 | JGI IMG/M metagenome (GOLD analysis project Ga0114930, IMG submission 87300) | Deep subsurface microbial communities from Anholt, Denmark to uncover new lineages of life (NeLLi) - Anholt_01485 metaG | ecosystem: Environmental > Aquatic > Marine > Oceanic > Sediment | place... | reverse complement strand
AGGTTAATCCACGGGAACGTGATCCCAAACACAGTGTTTGTTATCCCTCTCGACCTACTTTTCGAGTAGGTGGCAAGATACATTTTTTTGTTGCTCTTGCAATAAGGTGTATATACGAACACTGATTGACACAGATTTTACCTTAAGTCGGTGTCTAAAAAATAACTGGAAAATGGGACTGTGTCCTAGTCGGGTGCTGCACTTCTCAAATGCTGCCGAGTACTGTAATCGTAGGGAACGGGCGCAGGCATCAGTGCAGGAAGATGGGCGGCTGGTCACGTGAAGGAATGGTGGCAGGGGGGAGTGAAGAAATATATGGCCCAGGTACGGTTAGCATTCAAAAAACATAATTCTAATGGTTCCGGCACTTACCGACATAACAATCATTTTCAAACCTATTCCTCATTCCTCCTCGTTATTTCTAACTAAATCACAGATATGAAAATGTACTATAACTACGATATATAATTACATAAACTAATGAAAATTACGGAGTGGATAGTATGGATGTATTAAACGCAATACGATCAAGACAAAGTATAAGAGTGTATGATTCCCGTGAGGTTGAAGAGGATAAACTGCTAAGAGTACTTGATGCTGGCAGGTTATCCCCATCTGCCGGGAACCGTCAGGAGCGCAGGTTCATAGTGATTCGGGATGCAAACACACGAAAATTGCTATGTGAAGCCGCATCAAACCAGAAATTTGTGGCAGAGGCACCCGTGGTGATAGCAGCATGTTCAGTTGAACATGAATATGTAATGGCATGCGGCCAGCTGGCCTATTCCATTGACACAGCAATTGCCGTAGATCACATGACCCTTCAGGCAGTAGAAGAAGGGCTTGGTACCTGCTGGATCGGTGCATTTGATGAAAAAAAAGTCAAAGAAATATTGCATATTCCGGATGATGTACGAGTGGTGTCTCTTCTTCCTCTTGGCTACCCGTCAGCTATTCCCCAACCGCGGGGACGAAAAAGCCTTGATGAGGTCGTTATGTGGGAGAAATGGAGCAATTAAGGGATTATACATTTAAAAGCTCCTCAAACATTTTATATAAGGTATCCAGTGCTCCTAAACACAATATTTTTTTCATTATCAGTTTCAAGGTAGTGATACTTAGATCAGTGCTCATGTTTATGGTCTGATATTTGCCCTACCTACTACTCGTCTTTAGAAATCCCGAAAAAAGGGTAATATTTAATTACATATGGTTACAATGTAATTATCATGGAAAGCGTGCAAGTAAGAATACCTGATGAATATATCGGTATTTTAAAAGAATTGTCTGAAACACTCCATTCATCCAGGTCTGAGGTGGTAAGAAGGGCAATGGAAGAAGGGATAAAAGATATGCGCATGAAAATCGCCATTGAAAAATATCTGGATGAGGAGTTCTCATTATGCAGAGCTGCTGAATTCGCCGATGTTTCAATCCAGCAGATGGCCAAGTATCTCGCTCAAAAAGGAATTCCTTTCTTCAGGCAAAGTATCGAAGAAACAATCAGAGATGCAAAAGAAGCCGAGGGTTGGCTTGCCAATGCAGGTATTAATTGATTCATCAACTCTGATTGCCCTTGCTAAGATCGGTGAGCTTGATACTCTTAAGAAAATCTTTGGCACCATTCATATAACAACCAAGATCAAAGAAGAAATTCTAACATCTGACCGTCCAGAAGAAGAAATCGTAAGAGAAGCACTGAATTCCTGGATCCAGGTACTTGATTTTAAAGGAGATCCGGTCGAATTCAGGAAATATGGACTGGATCGCGGGGATGCCAGTCTATTCCTTGTTGCAGGTCCTGATGATTTGCTTATACTTGATGAATCCAATGCGAGACGATTTGCAGAATCACAAGGAATAAAGTTTACAGGTCTGATAGGTCTTTTGGTTGCAGCAGTAAAAACTAAAAAAATACAAAACGAGAAGGCAATAAAAATACTTAACAAATTGACAATTGGAGATTTTAGACTTACCTCTGATCTTTATGTTTGGGCATGTGAAGAAATAAACATAGTTTAATCCCGATTTTTATCATCCTCTCCAAACACCCTCTTCCTCCAACGCACCAGCAGCACCAGCGCAACAACCCCAACGAGCATCATTCCTCCGGCCGGATCAGGATTCAATCCCTGCACCAGCTCGTGCACTGGTGTCAGCAGGATCAAGGGCAGCACCGCGCCAGTGATCAGCGCCACGATATGGCGCTGGATCCGGTCCACATGGTAGAGCTGAGTGGCCACCAACCGCAGCACCAGCGCGACAAACACCAGCTGGATGCCTATGGTGACCACCCCCCGGGTCCCGGCCTCAGCCAGGATCGCGGGTATGATCAGGTTCAGCAACATGAACAAAAACCCGCCCACACCGAACCACAATGGCCTTTTCAGGGTTGGCTTCGAGGTCACGATCCTGCTGTCCCTGTACCGGTGGGCCAGCCAGATCAATGTAGCCACCACCAGGAACCCACCGATCAACAGCAGGGGGTGGGGATGGAAAGGTACCATCGCCCCCTCTACCATTGTTCCCATAAATGTCATGCCGATAAGAGTGATAAATACGAGCCCGGCCGAAGCCAGCACCAGCCCCCTCTTTTTGAGCAGGGGTACATCCCGGTACCGGGGCCAGGCCAGGTCCACGATGGCAATAGGGATCAGGGTGCTCATGGTGGCATGGTACAGGGTAAGCTGGATGGTCCAGACCCACTGCACACCCAGGTACATCCCGTACTCGGACAGCACTCCCATATCCACTCAGCCGGGATTGAAGTACGACTTAACAAGCAGTCCCTCCTCCACGATCCCATAGGCCACAGCCAGGAACAGCACGCTCCACTGGAGGTTCCACCGAGCACGGGCTTCCCTGATAAGGACGGTCCCACAGCCGTAGAGTAGGATGAATGTGAACAGCATGATGGGATTGAAGAACTGCTGGGGCGGGGCAGAGCCTGAAAGGAGTTCTCCCATTGCAGGGGAGAGGAATAGGAGGGTGAGGAGGAGTTTTGATTCTGGTTTCATGTTCAGAGCGTTATTGTTGCATTTTCACATTGTCATTATATCGAACATTCCCTTAAAATGAGAATCAAATGTAATGATCTTTTCAATATTATTGTGCTGCATTACTACCATAGTAGTGGCATCAGTGAAACTGATCCGCTTATCAAAAAGTTTGAAAAACAATTCATCTGCCTGTGCAAGGATGTGCTCATCAATGATGATCATCTTGATCCTTGGCGAACGGATAACATCCGAAATATCCTTTGTCACATATTTATTACCTGTGCGTACCACTGAAAGGGTCAGAGCTTCATCATAGATATAATCAGAAGTAAATACAGTGCCAAACTCTCTTTTAAGAGCCCGGCGTATTAAGTTGTCAGCCTCTGTATGATGCACATCTTTTGTATTCCTGTAAGCCATGAAACCCCCGGTATCAATAAATATTGCCATTGATCCCCTCATTCATACAGGTATTCATCTACTTTTGATGCGTCTGTCTCTATACCCCAATCAATACCTTTCTTCCATGCTGGATCGTCTTCCAGTGGAGGCATCTTTTTTATAAAATCTCTTTCATGCTGGATGGCATAATCTGATAATTTATCCAGTAAATTCTGAAGAGAAATCTTTTTACCTGTACTGATCGTGAATTTTGACTGAAGAATATCTAGTTTCTTTTTGGTATTTTCTTTAACTTTGATGCTGGTGTACATAATGTTAAAGTAGAATTTTCTACTATTTATTTATTTGCTTAAATCGATTAGTATTTTAATGGTAGTGGAGACTGGTGTGAGTGAAGCTAAAAGAGCACTACCGTCTAATCACGCTTCGTTATTATTACCACAACCACCACCCCCATCAGCGCAGCCAGCACACCGAACCCAGGTGAGCCTTCAGAGGACGGGGGCTGGTCTGTGGATTTGGGGTCGGGGGTGGGTTTTGGGGTGGAGCCTGAGTACTGTTCGTCCAGGATGTAGGGGTTGGCGATGGTTAATTTCGTATTGAGAACGGATATTATGCTTCAAAGGTACACGTTTGTTAAACAATTGGTTTGTTTTTGAAAGAGAAAAAACAAGCGTAAAAACTCAAAAATTATTTCATCCTTGAGCAGAATTATATTCCATTAAAGTATGTTTGGCATTTTCAATCATTCTTGATGTAATATATAACGTGGATGTCTTTAATAGATCATCCAGTGATTGTAGTGCGACCCAAAGTTCAAACTTTAACAGCCACAACACCTGGCTTAATTTAAAATAGCAACTAACTCGTAACGAACCGGTACGAACTCCTCGTAGAGTTGGTTGTGAGTTCGCATAAGTTCGCTGCTAATTATAACCTAAATCCCGCATTTCAACTAGCAGCGGCTGCATTATTCCGATATTCAAAGAAGATGACCAGTAATTATATATACTGCGGACCGTCAATATCTATAATGTTCGTAATAGTACGAATAAATCAAGACAGGTTTATTATGAATACAAACAACATTCGGAAAAAGCCAGATTTCCCTGGCCGCCTGGATGGTGCATGCACCCTGGCCGATATCTTTGAAGTAGTAAAGGAAGTTGTATGGAACAGCAAGACGAAGAGCCGCGCCGGGCTTATGCTGGGCCTGGCAGACCTGGGGAATAGTCCGGAGGGTTTTGTGGGGGCATTCTTTACAGTGGGTTCCAATTTCATTGTGATGAACAGGATTCCCCTTGAGAGGATAAAGGAGACAAGACCTGAACTGTACAAGCCGTTTGCTTTCCATGTACTGATGCACGAGTATATTCACTCACTGGGATATCTGGATGAGCAGTTGGTGAGGCAGATGGTGTACGAGATCTCAAGAGCGGTGATGGGGGAATCGCATTTAGCGACGCAGCTGGCACATGACCCGATACGATTTATCCCTAATCTGGCCTATCCTGACCTTGCCTGGAGACCGAAGGATTTTAAGATGGAGCTGGTGGAAGGATTTGACAGGGGGAGTGTGTGCTATATTAACTGAGGGGTGTGGGTTGGGTTTTTTTGAATGGGGGTAGGTTGAGTGCTTTTGTACTTGCATGAATTCGCTATCTTGCGTCACTGATGCTCAGTTATTGTGCTGCTAAAGTTTTAGCATTATCCTCTTTGTTCGGATGAGGCTACAATTTTTAGAAAAATTAATTCTATTGAAATTGAAAAGAATGTATCTCTAAATTAGAATTGGAATAAATCATAATATTTTTTCTTCATTATTTTTAGTGGATCTGCTCCATTTGCAATAAACTCAATATCATGAATTTCTAATGGAATAATAATCACACCATCTTTTCTACTGTCACGTATTTCCAATTTTGCATCATGATTCATTCTCCCGGACAATCCCCTTTTAGAAATTATTACTCCACAATTGAGTCCCAAATTACTTATCTTACCTTTAAAATCCCTAGCATCTTTTGCGGAAAAAGGTTTTTTTACATTCCTGCATTCCACTAAAATGGATGAACCGATTTTTTCAAAGAATGGGTCATTATTTTCATTTGAAACTAATAAGTCACTTTCTTCTGCTGAACTTGTCAACGGCGGTTAAGAATTCCCCATTTTCGGCGGTTTAAAAATCCCCACCCACAAGTACCTTGCCCCTTTACTTTGGACTAAAAACCATATGATCAGTTAGCAATGATACTGTATGTCTATCATGTCTCAATTCTATTTTTATGTTGGAGCCCTTTAAATTAGGTTATATTGAATAATTGGCGAGAGCTCAGTGAAAGTATTCATTTATGTATGTACAAGAAATAAAAAGAAAAGAACAGGACTTCCTCTCTAATATAGAATATATATAGTATATCAAAAACGAGCAAAATTAAAACTTTTGTAAAATCGGGTAAAAGAGAGATAATTTTCATATTTTACAAATTTAATATCCTGTAAAGATTAATCAATCCATAAGTACACCCACCAGTGATACATAGGGGAATCATTTTGATGTAAAAATAAGCCTGTTCATTGCGCTTTTAATTGCCAGGCATGTTTGTATACCAGTTAAATCAAGATAATACAAATCTAGGCCATAGGATTAAACCGTATTGCACCTGGTGTCGTCACCGACTTCGGATTCAAGACTGAAAAATATCAAAATACGATGATTTACTAAGTTGTTGGGATATTTAATTTTCCCACTTGAGACCACTAAATGTTAAATTACAACGATTTTCTGTCTTGAATTAAATTTATTGTACATTAAACTGAATGTATATGTGCCTGTCTCGTTGAATGTGTATTCATGAGTTTTTGCATAATTTATACGAATAGGTTCACTCCATAATCCGTCTTCACTTATCAAATAACGTGGATTCTTTGCAGTTTCCATGTTCCTCCATTCAACAGTATCTCCTACCAGGATCCTTACTTTATCTTCCGATGAAGTTTCCTGTGGCTCATCCCCTACATGAATTATTATTCCTTCTTGAGGCGACGTGATGAAGATAAGTGCTTCAATTCTAATATGGTTAATAATAGGATCTCTTCTTTCAATAAGTGCTATATCCATCTCACCCTTATATTTGAAAACTGTACCATTATCCTGGTATCCAGATGGTAATATGATATATTCGAATTCATATGTCCTAAATCTGTCATTGCGGATCAGGGATGTATCCCTTTCTCTGAACACATACGCCCCAAATGTCTCCTGCAAGTCGCTAAGAATTATTTCATAAAAATTCTCAGCTTTTCCATCCCACATATAGAAATCATCTACTGCTCCATCACCTTTAGAAGTATAATTTTCTTCATAAAGGTAATCTCCAAGTGGATCTATCTCACTCTGAGAATAAGTATAATAAGTCATCTGAGCAGTTATGGTATATTCAAAAAGGTCTTCTGTATTATCGGTTAACTGACTCCCAATATCCTCTTTCAATAGGCTATGTATTGGTTCTTCAGTAGATGTATTGATACCAGTATCAACACCTTTGGTTTCAATATGTAACTCCTCAGTACTGTTTGGCTCGATAATTATATTGTCTTGGGTATCTTGAATGTCATTTGTACATCCACTAATTAACACCATAATTAGAATTATGACTATTGCAGCTTTTATTTTCATTTTTATCCATCCAACTGGATATGACGTGCAAGATTATTAATTATTATTTGTTATATTTATAACTTCCTAAAAATGAATAATACTTTTTTGAATTTTTAGACTATTTTACTGAATTTACCAGATAAACAGCAGATGGACGCAGGCGTGCGGAGCTAAGCTCATATTCGCCAGCTGGTGAAAATCCAGCCTGAGGAAAGGTTAGCCACCACCTCAGAACAAAACCCCACACCCAGTCTGGTAACAGGCTGATGTGAAGCTGGGGGGATGGGATTCCAGGCCACAACGGAAGTGAAGGTTATAAGCTCCGAAATTCTGATGATCTTGGAAGCCGACGTTATCCGTGTAACGGAAGGCAGCATTCACATCACCATTAGTCACCGACCGGACGGATTAGAAATCCAGGGCATCCAAATGAGTGCTTGTATATCGAATATTTCTCTACCAGGTTGTTTCTCGGCATTTGAATTATGAACAAGCAGAAACCATATCTGTGTGCATCTGTGTATTGATCTGGTGCATCACCACATCTCTCTCCAGCACCTGGGTCTTGATGCCTGCACTGGAATATGTGTATCTGCTCATGTACCCGGCCCCTTCCTACATAGTACTTCTGTAGCCATCATTTTAGCGGAGAGCCCTGCCGTCTAATCATGCTTAGTTATCAATAGCACTGCCGCCACCCCCATCAGTGCAGCCAGCCCACCGAACCCAGGTGAGCCTTCAGAGGACGGCGGCTGGTCAGTGGATTTGGGATCGGGGGTGGGTTTTGGGGTGGAGCCTGAGTACTGCTCGTCCAGGATGTAAGGGTTGGCGATGGAAAATCGAATTATTTCATCATCATTTGCTTTTTTGCTGAACTGAACAAAGATGTTTATTGGTGCATTTCCTTCTTTCCAATCTCCATTTGGAACAATTGTCCAGATGAAGGTCTTTTTCCAACCATTTTCAATATGTGTGTTATCTATCCAATTTCCAATCTGACTGGGCCCATCAATTACATTATATGCTTTCGTAACGCCCGTTTCATCAAGCATAACAAAAACACTTCCATCGATTTTAGACTCAACTTCAACTTTTATTATTGAAGGTTCTCCAATTTTTAACTGAATATTCTCTGCAGTTGCAGGGATGTCATTGTACCAAGCCATTACATTTCCATAATCATTTTCTGCTGCATAACTATTTTGTGACATTGAAAAAACTATTATCAATGCAATAATTAATTGTATTTTACTAAACAATTTTACCACCCTTTTGTTTCTTCTAACATTGGTTCTGGATTATCATTTGTTGGCTTATCACCTATACCTGAAAATTTCCCAGGAGGCACTCCAATAAAAGTACCAGTAATAAAGCTAAATGTAATTTTTTGATTGTTTCTAATTGGTTCATCAGTAATCGGATCTAAAACTCGCTGATTGATTCTACTATAAATTTGCGCTTCATGTCCGAAAATTGGATTGGGGTGAACTTCATTATCCCCATCTTGAAGGGTAAATTCAACAATTTCACCTTCCACTTCAATAGACCAAGTATTGACTGTACAAACCCAGGGATTCAATGAAGGCATAACATACACTCCTGTTGGTCCCAGCCAATTGATGTTTCTCAATTTCAAAGTGTAAAATGATTCTCCTGGGTACGGTTCTAAAGGATTAAGATAATCCGGCTCCATATCCACCCCCAGCGTAACCTCCTCGTCCCAGTACGCCAGCTCATCCACCCCGAACTTTGCCCCGTCATCCTGCACATGCTGCGCCATCATGGTCAGCCCGATAGGGAAACTAATAGCCTCCTTCAACAGGTCAGCCCCGTCCTTATTGGCATCCCGCACATCGTCTGCCGAATCTCCGAACTCTTCATCGATCTTGTCATTGATCATATCGGCCGCCCCGCCGTACTGTTCATTGACCTGGTACAGCACCTGGTCCACGTACCACTCACGCACCTGGCTGATGGCCTTGGCGCTGGCACTTGAGTATTTGCCGCCGCTCATGTACCGGTCCCTGTCCACATAGTCCTGCTGTCGCGCCTCGATCTTCTGGGTCAGGTCTGCTGCTGCAGCCAGCATGGCATCAGCAGGGTTGGGGTAGGTCTGGTAATTGATATTCGGGTCCAGGTGGATCTCGTCTTCGATCTGTCGGGTGATCTCGGCCACTGCCTGCTGTGCTTCATCGTCCAGCCAGGCCTGAGCCGTTACTTTATATGTGGTCACTTCCTGGTCGCCGCTGAGGTCCTTGTTCTCTGCAAATGATCGAACATTGGCATCGAACACCTCTTTGTATTTTGTGTAAGCTTCTTCCAGGTTGGGATCCCTGCCGTATTCCACGTCCAGGGCTGAGAACGCATCCACCACATCGTTTTTGGTGGACAGGCTGCCCCCTGCATAGTCCATGGCTATATTGGTCCTGGAATTCTCCTTCGCATCCAGGGTGATCGTAACAATATCCACCCTGTGGTCAATCGTGATAAAGTCATTATGTTTGACAATGCTGCACATATCCAGGTATTCCTCAGTACAGGTATCAGGATTACCGTCAGCATCAGTGCAGGGAACGGTCCTGGTCTTCGTGCAATCGAACCACTCCACATAGTAATGCCGCCATTCATGCTCCCTTGTCCAGGTGACCTCCCAGATCTCACCATACAGGCTGCCTGGAACCTCACTCTCAGGGTTAACAGTCCCGATCTGTACCGAGCTGTCAGGTGTGCCCCAGTCCTCAGCATAATGATCGGTCTCATACCCGTCATGATCCCCTGGCATTACCGTGGTGTCCCGGTCCACGCCAGTGGCCATTGTGGCAGTATATATCTGCGGGATGATGTGCGAGATACTATTCCTTACTACAGAACCGCCTGGCAGTGACACGTTGTTCAGGAAATCGGTGATAGGTGTGGCATTATAATCAAAATGCATGGCCTCTTCCAGTGCTGCTGTAGCATTAGCCACATCTCCCGTCGACGTAATGGCATCGGCCTGGGGGTCGATCTCAAAACTGCCGTTATTCAGTTCCATGTTAGCTATGAACTCGGCCTTATCCAGATCAGACGAACCAGAAATAGTGGTCTTGGTCTGCATGGCATATTCAATAATACTGGCCGGGTCCACTGAATTGAACACGAATCCCTGGTCTGCCAGCAAGGCCCCGTTTACGATAAGTGCCAGATGCTCGTTGGTCACGATATTCCTGGGTTCGGTGTTATAATACTGCAAATAACCCCGCCCCCATGTATAGGCCATGGCAAAGGCCGTGGTCTCTGTCATCACAGCATGGGCCCCGTTCAGCCGGGTCTCGTATTCACCTGTCATGCCTTCCAGCAGCGGATACCTGGACGTGATCAGGTTACCGACTACAATATCCTGCTCATCGATCACATCCCCTGTCTTCAGATCCACCAACGAGACCTTCATAGGGACCCTGACCTTCCAGTAGGTTACATAGGTTTCTTCTGGTGTCAAAAGGGGCGTTTCCAGCTTCCTGTCCAGGGCCATGTATATGGGATCGATTTCAATATCTCTCCAATCTTTCAGTGGTTCCACATTCACCCCATATCCGCTGTACTGGTAGCGGTCGTACATGTAATTGGCCTGGATAAACTGGTTCAGGGTATAATTTATCATCCCCCTGGCCCAGTTACGGTTGAACTCAGCTATGTCCGGTTCACTTCCGCCTGGATTATACTGGCTGCTGTTATCCATTTCAATGACCGGGGTCTCACCCATCTGCTTTAATGCCTCCATACCTGCGTAATTAATAACCCGTGCCAGATCTGCCTGGGCATACCTCAGTGCCGTGTCAGCAGTATCCACATCATTTCCAGCTGCCGAGGCCATCTCACCATCCATCTTTGTGATATTGATGGATACTGCAGTAGATATGAAGATGAACAATATTCCGATTACTGCCAGTGGAACTCTGGCAGATTCGTTCTCCCACCCTCTAACCATTACTGGTATTGGACTGGGCAAATATATTTAAGATTATTGATTTGTTTAAAGTAAATATATAAAATAATAAAGTAAGATCTAACAAAAAAAAAGAACCAGAGGCCTCCTTGGCCCCTGAAATTAATGACTTGCAGCGTATCGCTCGGCAATCAGCGCCCTGGTCAGCCTGAACTGGACTTAATATTATCCCAGTAGTCCTTTTTACCCTACCTAGTACATGGATAATGACCAGACCGCTCTCCAGTGCCGGTGTTTGCCGGATAAAGAGATATAAACTCACCACCTCTGTAGGGAAGTGGCGGTGAGTTTTCATATGACTGAGATGAAAAGTTTAAAGTTAATCTAAATAAAATAACAAGAATTATCAAATTAATAATGGTTTGTGGAGTATGGCATAATGAATGTGATTCAGGAAAAAAGCCCATTACGCATATTTCTGTGCCATTCTTCGGGAGATAAAATTCGTGTGCGTGCCCTGTATCAGCGATTATCAAGTGAAGGTTTTGATCCATGGCTTGATGAAGAAAAACTTTTACCAGGGCAGGAATGGAAACGTGAGATCCCAAAGGCGGTACGAGCCTCTCATATTGTATTAATCTGTCTTTCAAGCAACGCAATAAATAAAGCAGGATATGTTCAAAAAGAGATAAAATATGCTCTGGATGTGGCAGAAGAACAACCCGAAGGCACTATTTTTCTTATTCCACTTAAACTGGAAGAGTGTGACGTCCCTGAGCGGTTGGGCCGGTGGCATTGGGTCAATTATTATGAAGAAAATGGATACGAACGATTGATGAGTTCATTGCGAATGCGCGCTAAAACAGAAGAGAGCGAGACTTTCACTACTCTTAAAGACATGGAATTTGTATTGATACAACCTGGCGAGTTTGATATGGGGTCTCCTACAAATGAAGTCGGTAGATATAATGATGAAGATCCAGTCCATCATGTAACAATCCCTGAGCCATTCTATATGAGTAAATACGAAGTCACCCAGAAACAGTGGAGTGAGGTCATGGATGGCAATCCTTCGTCTTTTAAAGGTAACAACCTGCCTGTTGAAAAAGTATCATGGAACGATGTACAGGAATTTATTACGAAGGCCAATGAAAAAGAGGGATCAGACAAGTACCGTCTTCCCTCAGAGGCTGAATGGGAGGTAGTGTACTACAAATCGTGGCTTTTGCCTAATAATCGTTATGTAGTGGGGCAATTTATAGAATTCTGGTATAATACTTGAAATCAATATCAGTAACGGACTTGAATGATGATAACAAGGGT